>Ga0187876_1001052_pt1 | contig 25135 bp, 16 predicted proteins | sample June2016WEW_17_4_FD_133000 | JGI IMG/M metagenome (GOLD analysis project Ga0187876, IMG submission 133000) | Peatland microbial communities from SPRUCE experiment site at the Marcell Experimental Forest, Minnesota, USA - June2016WEW_17_40 | ecosystem: Environmental > Terrestrial > Soil >...
AGCTTGGGGAGTTTGTCTTCTGTCACCTCAGGTCCATGCAGCACGACGCGCGCATCCAACGCCACCAACCGCTCCGCAGAAGCCACCAGAGGATTAATATCAATCTCCTTGATCCACCGCTGCTCCACCACCAGGTAGCTGAACTGAACCATCAGCTTCTCCAGAGCCTCCAGATCGACCGGCGAGCGTCCGCGCACGCCCTTGAGAGCTTTGTAAACGCGCGTCCCTTCCATCATGCGGCGGGCCAGCGTGGTGTTCAGGGGAGGAAGCGCCAGGGCGCTGTCTTTGAAGACCTCCACCAACTGTCCCCCGGTTCCAAACAGCAGCACCGGGCCAAACTGCGAATCCAGGCTGCTTCCGACGATCAATTCGTAACCTTCCAGCCGCACCATGGGCTGGACCGCCACGCCCTGGAAGTGGCTTGCACCCACTTTCTCCGCCACCGCGGACTGGATCTTCGTGAAGGCACTGCCTACAGCTTGTGCGTCACAAAGGTTCAGGCGCACGCCGCCCACGTCGGTCTTATGAGTAATGGTCTCCGAGTAGAGTTTGAGGACCACCGGGTATCCGAATTTCTCCGCGAGATCGACGGCCTCCTCGGCCGTGGCGGCCACCTCCGTCGGGACTGTGGGGATTCCGTAAGCGCTCAGGAGCCGCTTGGACTCGACTTCCGTCAAAATCGTCCGCCCGGATTTGCGAACCTCCTCGATGATTTTGGTGGCCGCCGCCGCGCCCGAGGCAGCGCCGTTAACCTCGCCCGGCAGCACGGGGGTCTGGTAAAGGCCCTGCAGGTTGTAGCTGTACTGCCACATGTAATGGAAGATTTTTGCGGCGGTGTCAGGATAAGGGAAAGTGGGAATGCCGGCGCGATTCAGAATGTCAACCCCTGCTGACACCTCCGCACCGCCCATCCAACTGGCCAAGATGGGCTTGCCTTGCAGCTTGGCATAAGGTTTGAGCTGCTCGGCGATCCGCGTGGGGTCGGTCATCGACTGCGGAGTGAGAACCGCGAGGAGGCCGTCCGTGTTGGGATCTTGCGCGACAAGGTCGACCGCTTTGGCATAACGCTCGGAGGTGGCGTCCCCAAGGATGTCGATAGGATTGTTATGGCTCCATTCTTTGGGGAGAATGCTGTTCAGCGACTCCACGGTTTTCGGATCCAGTTCCGCCAGTTCGCCTCCCACTGCGATCAGCGTATCCGTGGCGAGCACTCCAGGCCCTCCCGCGTTCGTCACGATGGCCAAGCTTGGGCCCGTGGGGTGAGGCTGCTTGCCCAGCACATCGGCCATATGGAACAGCTCCCCGATACTCTGTACTCGCAATACGCCCGTGCGCCGGAAAGCTGCATCCAACACTTCATCGCTGCCGGCCAGCGAGCCGGTGTGCGAGGCGGCGGCCTTAGCGGCGGCCGCGCTGCGGCCTGCCTTAATCACAATGATGGGTTTGGCAAGACCTACCTGGCGCGCCGCAGATAGAAACGCGCGAGCGTCGCCGATGCTTTCCATGTAGATGATGATGCTCCGCGTGCGGGGATCGTCGCCGAGATAATCAATCAGGTCGCCCCAGCCCACATCGGCCATCGAACCGATGGAACTAAAAACGCTGAATCCGACCATTTCGCGAAAGCTCCAGTCCAGAACCGCCGTGCATAGCGCACCGCTCTGGCTGAGGAAGCCAATGCTTCCCGGCCGAGCCATTCCACTGGCAAAGGTCGCATTGAGGCCCGTGTTAGGACTCATAATGCCCAAACAGTTGGGCCCGACGATGCGGATGTCGGCCGCACGAGCTTTGGCCACAATCTCGCCTTCCAGTCGCGCCCCATCCGGGCCGAGTTCCTTGAACCCGGCGGAGATAATGATGGCGCCTTTCACACCCGCAGCGGCACAATCGTCCATGACCCTCGACACGGTGGAGGCGGGAGTGACGATCACCGCCAAGTCCACCTGTTCAGGCACGTCGAGCAAATTGGGGTAGGCTTTCACGCCCAGAACCTGGGCTCGCTTGGGATTTACTGGGAAAACCGTTCCGCCGAAAGGATTACTAATCAAGTTCCAAAACGTGGTCCGCCCGACGCTGCCGGGGTTCTCCGTGGCCCCGATCACCGCAACCGCTTCCGGGGCGAAGAAAACATCCAGCGGGTGTTTGCGACGATGCAAGATGTCGTGGGCATATTCTAGCTTAGGCATAGCAGTTGGCTTCATTAGGCAAATCTCCTTGGGGACGAAGTGACATGAATATTAGGATAAAGACGTGCCAAACATGATACCCGGAAGGGCCACAGAATTCAACGCGCGATTGACAATCACGTGCAACTGGTGGTCTCATATCTTAAGGGTTGAAGTTCCACGTTCGCAGCTCGGAAGTGTAGACAACAATTCCTCGAAGGGAGAACAGGAGCTATGGGCGTTCGCACCAGCATCGACCTGAGGCTCGATCCGTCCGCCGCCTTTGACGCCTTGGTTGGAGAGCTATCGACGGCGCTGTTGGATCTAGGAATGCAATTTGAGCCAGGAGCCCATGGCCGCGTCATGGAGGGCGCGGTAGAAGTGGGGCGCGTAACCAGTTGGCTCCCACCGCAGAAGATCGCACTGGAATGGCGTGGCGCCGCCTGGCAACCGGCTGAAGTCACGGCGGTTGAACTGCGATTCGAGCCTGTCGGGAATGGCACTCGTGTGACGCTGGAACAGCCAGAGTTGAGCACCGCCTTGGGAGAAAAAGCAGACGAAATCGCAGGCTGGTTTGCCGGCGAGGTCGCGGCCCCGCTGCTCCATTCGTTGGCGCCTCGGCGAATGGGCGACTGGATCACCGATCGCAGAGCCCGTCGCCCCTCAGGCCCGCAGTCCAGGGCAACCTACCGCGACCCGCTCTACCACCGTCCGAACTTCAAGATCATTCTGAACGAACTTGGCCTGACGAAGAACGACTACCTGCTTGAGGTCGGCTGCGGGGGCGGGGCGTTCCTCGCGGATGCACTGAAGAGCGGGTGCAAAGCGGCGGCCATCGATCACAGCTTGGAGATGGTAAGGCTGGCCAGCGAAGTCAACCGCGAAGCGATAAACCAAAACAGGCTCGAGATTCGCCGGGGGGATGCCGGCTTGCTGCCATTCCCCGACGACACGTTCACCTGCGCGGTTATGACCGGGGTTTTTGGCTTTATCCAGGAGCCGCTCAAGGCGCTTTCCGAGGTTCGGCGAAAGCTCACGAAGGGTGGGCGCTTTGTGCTCTTTACCGGAGCAAAAGAGTTACGCGGAACACCCGCGGCCCCCGAGCCTGTGGCCTCCCGCCTGTTTTTCTACGAGGACCAGGAACTGGAAGACCTCGCGCGCAGGGCGGGGTTTGCTGATGCGAAAGTGGAACGGCCTGATTTCGAGCAGGCCGCGCGTGAGGTGGGAATCCCGGCGGAAGCCCTGGAGCTTTTCAAGGGAAAGAGCGGCGGCCAGATATTGGTGGCGCGCAAGTGAAGGTGAGCAATCCTTGCACCTGTCCGCTGCCTCAGTGCAACGCTAAACCTGAAACTCCCGCTTCACCTTCTCCGACTTCTCAGCCACTGACCGAGCCAACTCTTCCTTGTAGGCCGCCAGCTTCTGGGCAAGTTCTGCGTCCGACGTGGCAATGATCTCGATGGCGTAAATGGCGGCGTTGATGGCGCCGGGCTTGCCGATGGCTGTACATGCAACCGGAACCCCGCCGGGCATCTGCACAGTAGAGAGCAGCGAGTCGAGCCCCGCGAGAGTAGTGGTGGCCATGGGAACTCCGATGACGGGGAGGATGGTTTCTGCCGCGATCACGCCCGCCAGATGCGCGGCTCCGCCGGCACCCACGATGATAACTTTGAGGCCGCGCTGGATGGCCGTCCGGGCATATTCCGAAGTGCGCACGGGCGAACGGTGTGCAGAAGTGACTTCGATTTCGAACGGCACGCCGAACTTCTTCAACATCCGCGCGGTTTCCGTCATGGTGGGCAGGTCTGTATCGCTGCCCATGACAATACCCACTAAGGGTTTATCACCCATCCAAATCCTCCCTCTTCGATTGTTGATGTTGGCTTAACAGCCCCGGGTCACCCGGCCTGACGCGGGCTTGGCGCATCCCCCGCCGGTTCGTCCGCCGTGCCGGCTCGCCAGTCGCCGGAAAGTCGCTTCAAACCTTTTGCGCCGATATCACGCCGAAAATGCATTCCCTCAAAGTTGATCTTGCTCACCGCGGAGTAGGCGCAGGCGATGGCGCCCGGCAGGTCCTCGGCTGTCGCCGTTACACCCAACACCCGCCCGCCCGTCGAAAGCAAATGAAAATCCTTGAACTTCGTGCCCGCGTGAAACACCTTGACGCCGCCCCTAGTCTCCGCCGCATCGATTCCGGTGATCACTTTGCCCACTTCCGGCTTGCCCGGATAACCCCTCGACGCAAGCACCACGCATACCGAAGGATTCGGGCTCCAGTGCGGTTCAAGCGTCGCAAGGCGATCTTCGCTCAGCGCCACGAGCAACTCCGCCAGGTCCGAGCGCAGGCGCATGACAATGGGCTGAGCCTCGGGATCGCCCATACGTACATTGTACTCGAGAACCTGGGGACCTTGCGAGGTCAACATCAAGCCACAATATAGAAATCCGTGGTACGGCGTGCCTTCCACCGCCATCCCCACCAGCGTAGGAGCAACGATGGTCCGAATGATTTCAGCACGCAGGGGTTCATCCAGAATCGCATCCTCGCTGTAAGCGCCCATACCGCCCGTGTTCGGGCCCTGGTCGTCGTCAAAGACAGCCTTGTGATCCTGGGTGGGGACTAAAGGCAGGATAGCGCGCCCATCCGTCAGCACGATAAAGGAAAGTTCTTCGCCCCTCAGCGCTTCTTCCAGGATGACCTTCTCTCCCGCCGAGCCCAAAGTCCGCTGGCGCATGAACTCATCCAGAGCTTTTTCGGCTTCTTCCCGAGTGCGGGCGATAACGACACCCTTCCCCGCTGCCAATCCATCCGCCTTGATCACGACCGGCAGCCCAAACTCCGACAGCGCCTTGACGGCCTGGTCGAAACTCTCTGCCACCTTGAATGCCGCGGTGGGGATCGAATGCCTTTGCATGAATTGTTTAGAAAAGATCTTGCTCCCCTCGAGCCGAGCTGCGGCACGGGTAGGGCCAATAATCACCCTGCGTGCCCGCTTGAACTCATCCACTACGCCTGCCACCAACGGCGCTTCCGGCCCCACTACCGTAACGTCCGCCTTAAGCTCGTTCGCCAACTCGAGAATCTGCGCCGGATTCGAGACATCCACGGGCCGGCATTCCGCTTCCTGTGCAATGCCGGCGTTGCCCGGCGCGCAGTAGATCTCCTCCATGAGTCCACTCTCGCGCAACTTCCAGGTCAGCGCGTGCTCTCGTGCTCCGGATCCAATCACCAGTATCTTCATAAAGTGGCGGTACACTAACGGGAAGTTCGCGTTTTGTCAATGACAGAAATAACCTATGTCTCTCTGATGCCGAAAAACGGCGCGATGGCTAAACTCCGGCGGCCGGTTGTTTTGAATTCGAAGGCTTCAGTCAAGGTGTATAATGCGCTCATGGGCGTCGAAGTCATTCCCAAGATCACTTTCGAAGAATTCCGCCAGTTCCCTGTCGATGGGAAGCGCTATGAACTGATCCACGGATATGTCCACTTTCTCCCGACTCCAAGCACCAGACACCAGATGATTCTTGGGAACGCTGCCGCTAGCCTGGGGAATTACGTGGATGATGCTCGACTCGGCATGGTCCTGTTCGCGCCACTGGACGTCCGCCTGGACCCGGACTCAGCTCTTCAACCTGACCTGATGTTTATCTCTCAAGGTCGAGCCGAGATTATCCAGGAGAACTTCATTGCTGGCGCGCCCGACCTCGCGGTAGAAATCCTCTTGAGCTCTACCGCGGCGCACGACCGCGCCACCAAACTCCCTCTGTACGGAGAGGCAGGTATCCCCGAGGTTTGGCTTGTCGACTCACAGGCCAAGACGGTGGACGTATTGAAACTGGAGGGGAAGAAGTATTTGCTAGATGCAATCCTCGCCGGCGATCAAATCCTCATTTCCGATCTCTTCCCCGGCTGGCAACTGCCCTTGCACGACCTCTTCGACTTCCGCGGACGGTTCTAAAGGTCGCACGTGTGAAGTGGTGGGGCGCCGGCACGTGTCCCCGTGCCGTCTGCAAGGCAGGCCATCGCGAAGCGAGGCTTGGCTCTGTCACACCAACTCGTAAATTCAGGTTAAAATAAACGATCGACGCCGGGGCTCGAGTAGAATTATGTTGTCAGGCTTTACGGAAAAATACGATGTGGTGGTTGTGGGCGCGGGGCACGCCGGGTGCGAAGCTGCGATGGCGGCGGCGCGCATGGGGCTGAAGACGGCGCTATACACGATCAATCTCGACCTGATTGCGCAGATGTCCTGCAACCCCGCGGTGGGCGGAATCGCCAAGGGCCACCTGGTGCGCGAAATCGACGCGCTGGGCGGGGTCATGGGCGAAGTGATCGACGCCGTCGGCATCCAGTTCCGCTTGCTCAACACCAGCCGCGGGCCCGCCGTCTGGTCGCCGCGCGCCCAGGCGGACAAGAAGCAATACCGCGCCCGAATGCGCCAAGTTCTTGAATCGGAGCCCAACCTGCGGATCAAGCAAGCTGAAGTCGTAGACCTGGTGCTGGAGAATTCTGCGGGGGAGGCTCGCGAACCGGCCCTACAGCCTAATGGCCTCCGCGCACTGGGCATCAGGCTGCTGGACGGACGCCGGGTGGAAGCCGGCGCCGTGATCGTCACCACGGGCACCTTCCTGAATGGCCTCATCCACTGCGGAGAGAACAAGTACCCCGCCGGGCGCTCGGGCGAGCCACCGTCCGTGATGCTGGGTGAGGCGCTGCGCCGGCTGGGCTTCCAAATCGGCCGGCTCAAGACCGGCACTCCGCCGCGCCTGGACGCGCGCACCATCGACTTTTCGAAGTTTCAAGTGCAGGCCGGCGACCCGGTTCCCACACCCTTCAGTTTTCGCACCAGGGCCATTACCCAACCGCAGACCGTTTGCTGGATCGGCTACACCAACGCAGAAACGCACCGGATCATCCGCGAGAACGTGCACCGCGCTCCGCTCTATTCCGGTCAGATCAAGGGCATCGGGCCGCGCTACTGTCCCTCCATTGAAGACAAGATCGTCAAGTTCCCGGACAAGCCCCAACATCAGCTCTTCCTTGAGCCGGAGGGAATGGACACGAACGAGATTTACGTGAACGGCATGTCCACCTCGATGCCCATCGACGTCCAGTTGGCCATGGTGAGGTCCATCCCGGGCCTCGAGGACGCCGAGATGATCCGCCCGGGCTACGCCATCGAATACGACATGGTGCAGCCCACGGAGCTTTACCCGTGGCTCGAGTGCAAGAAAATCCAGAACCTCTTCCTGGCAGGCCAGATCAACGGAACGACAGGTTACGAGGAAGCCGGGTGCCAGGGAATTATGGCGGGAATTAACGCCGGGCTGCGCGTCCAGGGCAGAGAGCCGATGATCATCGATCGCACGCAAGGTTACACCGGCATCCTCATCGACGACTTGGTCAGCAAGGGAGTGGACGAACCCTACCGCATGTTCACCTCGCGCGCCGAGTTCCGGCTTCACCTGCGCATCGACAACGCCGACGAGCGCCTGATGCCGCTCGGCTTCCAAGCCGGCACCATCCGGCAGAGCGATTACCAGGCATTCCTGGAAAAACAGGCGCGAATCTCCGCTGTCACCAAGTTCCTTCTCGAAACCCGCTTGAGCCCCGATTCGCGCCTGGGCTGCGAGATCTACTCCAGGCTCGGTCTCATGAATGGCAGGCAATTTACAGCCCCCTCACCGCTGACCGGAGCCCAACTCCTGAAGCGCACCGAGCTCAAGATTGAAGATTTAATGGAGTGGATCGGCGAAGGCCTGCGTGTGGTGAGCATTGATGATGCCCCTCTCCCCCTTGGGGGAGAGGGGTGTCCCGATCTGATCGGGACAGGTGAGGGGGTCGGTCTTGACGGTGCACTCTCCCGCGAGGAAGCCCGCCGCATCGAGACCGACTTCAAGTACGAGGGCTATCTCCAACAGCAGGAGAAACAGATGGAGCGGATGAAGCGCGCCGAGTCGCGACACATTCCGGATTGGTTCGATTACCGGAAGGTCTCCGGCCTCTCCCGAGAGGTGGTCGAGAAGCTCACGCGCGTCCGCCCACTCACTCTCGGCCAAGCTTCTCGCATTCCCGGCATCACTCCCGCCGCTGTCTCCCTTGTCAATTGTTACATCGAAATCTTCCAGCGCCGCGCGGCAGAACAAGCCTCGGTCTGATTCTCGAAATCCAACGGTAGCATTACTCGTTCGGATAAGGACTTGCATTCGCGTCTTGGCACAGTTAATCTCAGAATATGACCGTGCAGGCAATCAAGGCGGCGATTGAGGAACTCACCGAGCCGGAGCGTCGCGAACTGGCCGACTGGTTTGAGCAGCTCGAAGAAGAGTCTTGGGACGCCGAAATGAAGCAGGATTTTGCTCCCGGCGGCCGCGGGCATCACCTAGCAGAGAAGATCAATCAACAAATCGAGACCGGCAAGTTCACTCCCCTAGAAAAGGGCTTGCGTTTTCGGCAAGAGCAAAAGTGAACTTCACATCTCACGCCTCACGGGAATTCTGGACTCTCTACGACAGCCTCCCGCTAGCGGTCCAGGAGCAAGCCCGTAAGCAATATGAGCTTTTCGCGCAAGACCCGCATCATCCATCCCTACGTTTGAAGCCGGTCGGATCGTTCTGGTCTGTCCGCATTTCGCGCTCGTATCGGGCTTTAGCGACACGCCGCGGAGAGCACTTCTTCTGGTTCTGGATAGGTTCGCATAGCGACTATGAAATGCTGATTTCAGAAGGGTGAGACCAAAGCAAACCTCCGGTAGAAACAGCTTACGACTAGAGGGTCCGACAGCGCGGCACAGATCGGTGCGAGGCGCGGCACTCTTCAATATAAAGTCGCATCGACTCGAGGATGCTGGCCTTCGCTTCGTCGATGGAGTTTCCGAGTCCATACACGCCCGGAAAATCTTGGCTGTGGGCCCAGTTTTTCTGGCCTTCACGCTCAACGGTAATGGGGTAGGTGTACATCTCCATAACCAGACATTATCACGAAATCCGTGCCCGGCGGAGAAGTGTTGTATATTGTGAGTACAAGCGGACATGAGCTCCCCACCCATTCCCGCTCCCGGCAAAGCTCTCGCGAAGCGCACCGCCTTCACCGCTACCGCGCTGGTGCTGTGCATCGCGGCGTGCAAGCTGATGGTGCATTTGTATGCCGGCCGGCACTACGGGTACTTCGTTGACGAGCTTTATTACTTAGCTTGCAGCCGGCACCTGGATTGGGGTTACGTCGACCAGCCTCCGTTAATCGCAGTGATCACCTGGCTGGTGCGCTCGCTGCTCGGCGACTCTCTCCCTGCGCTCCGCTTCCTTCCCGCCGTGGCGGGGGCCGCGATGGTTGCACTGACCGCACTGATCGCTCGCGAACTGGGCGGGAAGCGCTTTGCGCAGGGGCTGGCTGCACTCGCAGTTCTGGTGGCGCCGGGTTTTCTGGCGTTGGACAGCTTGCTTACCATGAACGTCTTCGAGCCACTGTTTTGGCTGGGTTGCGCCTATCTTTTGATCCGTATTATTACAACAGGCAATACTAAACTGTGGATCTGGTTCGGCATCCTGTCGGGATTCGGGCTTGAGAACAAGTACTCGATGCTGATCTTCGGCGCCGGCATCGTCTTGGGCTTGATGTTGACCGGCGAGCGCCGCAAGCTGGCGAGTTGCTGGCTGTGGGTCGGCGGCGCGCTGGCCTTTATTATCTTTCTGCCTAATCTCGTTTGGAACATCCACCGGCACTTCCCGTTTCTCGTGGCGCATGCCAGTATCCAGCGCAGCGGGCGCGACGTTCCTCTCGGCCCGCTGGCTTTCTTCGCACAGGAAATTCTGACGCTGCTGCCCTTGACCCTGCCCATCTGGCTCGCCGGCCTCTGGTTTTACTTCTTCTCGAAACCGGGGCGTCCATTTCGCGTCCTGGGCTGGGCATGGGTGTTCACCGCGGCTGTTATCGTGACGCTGAGCCCGCGCATCTATTACCTCTATCCCGCCTTTCCGGTTTTGTTTGGCGGCGGCAGCGTGATGTGGGAGAGGTGGCTTGACGAGGCGCGCTACCGCTGGCTGAAGTTCGCGTACGCCGGCTCGATGCTGCTGGCCGGCGCCGTCTTCGCGCCCCTCAGCGTTCCGGTGCTGCCGCCCGAAACCTACATTCGATACACCCGCGCGCTGCATCTCCAGCCGCCCAGGATCGAAACGCACCGCCTGGGTCCGCTGCCCCAACTCTTTGCCGACCAGTTCGGCTGGGAAGAGATGACGGCCACCGTCGCGCGCGTTTACAACAGCCTGCCGCCGGAGGTTCGCGCCAAAACTGCGATCTTCGGCCAGAATTACGGCCAGGCGGGCGCCATCGACCTCTTCGGTCCGAAATACGGGCTGCCGCCTGCCATCAGCGGGTATATGAATTACTATTTCTGGGGACCACGCGACTACACCGGCGAAAGCATGATCGTTATGCAAGGGCAGCAGGAAGACCTGGAGCGCTACTACTCGAGCGTCGAGAAAGTCGCCAGCGTCTATCACCCTTACTCCATGCCCTACGAGCATTTCGATATCTACTACTGCCGCGGCCTCAAGTGGTCCCTCAAGGAAATCTGGCCGAAGGTGAGAAACTGGGACTGAGAATTCCCGATCAGGCAGGGCACGGCTTATTCCCCCGCTTCCGATTCCTGCTCCTCGATCACCTTGGCCGTCTGTTCCCACTCGCGCGTCAGGCCAGCAAGCTCCTGGCGGCCCCGCTCGATCGACCTGGTCAAACGCGCGGAATCCTCGGCGCTCCGGAAGTTCGCAAGTTCCTGCGCCTGGCCTTCGATCTCGGCCTCCAGGCGCGCGACCTGATCTTCGATCTCACGGCAACGACTCTTCATTTGTTGCAACCGGATGGGATTGAGCCGCTTCGATTTGACGGCGGCCGCCTCCGGCGCCTTGGATATTGGGCCTGCATCGTGTAGTTGGTGTGAAGGGTTGCGCTCTCGCACCAAATCCTCGAGCCCTGTGAGGTCGAGACTGATTTCCTTTCCTTCTTTGCGCCACAAATAATCTTCATAATTGCCCGGATAGACATTCACCTCGCCCTCGGCGATCTCGAACACCCGCGTGGCGAGCTTGTCAATGAAGTAGCGGTCGTGGGAGACGAACACCACGGTGCCGGTGTAGTTTGCCAGGGCTTCCAGCAGCACGTCCTTGGCGCGCAGGTCGAGATGGTTGGTGGGCTCGTCGAGCAGCAGAAAGTTCGAGGGGCGCAACAGCATGCGCGCCAGCGCATAGCGATTGCGCTCGCCGCCCGAGAGCACTCCGATGCGCTTGAACACTTCGTCCTCGCTGAACAGGAAACAGCCCAGGAGGCTGCGCAATTCGGTCTGGGTGCTGAGTGCCATGGGTGCGGCGCGCGCCAGGTCATCGAGCAGCCGCGCCTCAGCATCGAGCGCCTTGTACTGGTCCTGGGCGAAGTAATCCACCTCGACTTGATGCCCCTGCTGGTACTCTCCCGCGCTTAGCGGCTCGAGGCCGGCCAGCAGCTTGAGCAAAGTCGATTTCCCTGCCCCGTTGACGCCCACCAGGGCCACTCGGTCTCCCCGCTGGATAGTGAAATTCACGCCCGCAAACACCTGCTTGGCCCCGTAGCTTTTGGCCACCTGCTTGAACTCCGCCACCATCCGGCCGCTGGGCTTGGGCTGGGGAAAGCGGAAGTGAATGGCTTTTTCTTCGGGCGGGATTTCGACGCGCTCCATGCGCTCGAGTTCTTTGATGCGGCTCTGCACCTGCTTGGCTTTCGTGGCCGTGTAGCGGAAGCGGTTGATGAAGACTTCGAGCTGCTCGATGCGCTCCTGTTGGTTCTTGTAAGCGGCTTCGATCTGGGCTCGCCGCGCCGTCTTCTCCGCCAGGTACTTCTCGTAATTGCCGGAATAGAAGTGAACTCGCCGGTTCCAGATCTCGACCATCTTTTCTACGGTTACGTCGAGGAAAAACCGGTCGTGCGAAACCAGCACGTAAGCGTGGGGATAGTCGATCAGGTACTCCTCGAGCCAGTTGCGGGCTTCCAGGTCGAGGTGATTGGTGGGCTCGTCGAGGAGGAGCAGGTTGGGCTTTTCGAGTAACAGCTTGGCCAGGGCAATGCGCATTTGCCAGCCGCCAGAGAATTCCTCAGTGCGGCGGCGCCAATCCGATTCCGGGAATCCCAGGCCGGTAAGCACGCGCCCGGCCTGAGCCTCAAGCGAATAACCGTCGCGCTGGCGGAACTCGGTGTCGAGAGCATGGAATCGCTCGCTGACGCGCTGATACTCTTCACCCTCGGGATCGAGTTCGGCCATCTTTTCCATCAGATCTTCCATCTCCCGCTCCATGGCCAGCAGGTCGCCGAACACCGACATGCATTCGGCCAGCACCGTGCGTCCGGAAAGCGTCAGGCCGTCTTGCGGGAGGTAGCTCGAAGTAATCCCCTTAGCGAAGCTGACTTCGCCGTAGTCGAGCGTATCGAGGCGCGCCAGCACCTTGAGCAGAGTGCTCTTGCCCGTGCCGTTCGCTCCCACCAGGCCAACCCGCGCGCGTGGCGTGATGAGCCAATCGAGATTCTCAAATAACAATTTGGGGCCGAATCGCTTTCCGGCCGATGCAAGCTGGATCATGATGGCGCCTTATGCGGCATCAACAGTTTAGCAAATTCAGGATTCGGTGGTAGCGCAGAGGTGGGCGCAGTTTGCCCTCCTCTGCGGTTCTTCCTGGGGTTGGCCGCCTGGTTGCGGGTGGCGCAGACGTTCCGCTCTTTGGCATGTTCGTGCTGTCCTTCCGCGAGAGGGACGCATACATCCCGACGCAAGGCGTCGGGACGTAGATGCGCCACCCGCCGTAATAATACTCATAGTCTCTAGACTTAAAGGCATGGTCCGAGAGACTATCCGTGTTTGCCAACGCATGATGTTCTCACAATATGGACCGAAAGAATTCAATCCAGGTCAAATTCGGCAGAGCTCTTAGGAAACATCGAAAGGTAAAAGGGCTTACCCAGGAGAAGTTGGCGGAGCTTTCTGGCTTACATTTCACGTACGTCGGATCGGTCGAGCGCGGAGAGCGCAACGTTTCGATCAAGAGCATCAACTCACTCATCAGGGCGCTCGATCTGTCCTACAGCGAATTTTTTGACGGCTTTTAGGTTCTCTATGAACCTGCAAAAGCGTAAAGACGAGAAGGTCGACGATTACTTTGGACGTCTCCGCCGGCAGAGAGTCAAGCCTTCTAATAGATACCAAGGAGTATCGCGGAATGATGTGGAAGCCGTTCTGAAAAGGATTGGGCAATTCAGACCAGACATGGTGGATTGTGTATGGTGCCTTCTGAACGATGATTTTCCCTCACTCTTTTCTAACTCCACAGGATTCAAAATATCAGACGGAGCGTCAGTCGCCCACATCGCGGGGTATGTCGGGATACTACTGCGCGGGGGCCGAAGGCTTGATCGAGAGGGACGTGATTACTGGGTAAAGCCGTTGCGAGAGCTAGGCGCAGTCGAAGCAGTGACCTTCGACTCCGATCAGCATGCATTTATTGAGGGGCACGTCAAAGCCAAATCTCCAAACAGCGCCTATCGCCTGGAGCGCTCGTTTGTAGCGATTTTGAAGAAGGTCAAAACCTCGGGCTTTGCCGAAGCTACAGACCGTTGGCTTTCCCAAGACGTGAGGAGAGAGCGTCTCAAAATTCTCTCCGAAGCGCAGAAGTTAGCCTCTGAAGGGAGGCCGGGAAACCCGCACGAGAAGCTGATCACGGAATCGGTTAAAATTTACGCAAAGCATTTCCTGCCGGGATACTCCGTGCTATTCGAAGATTACTCCGATGGAGCCCGGATAACCAAGGATGCTGAATCGCGTTTGCGTGCAGCTAACGTCAGAATAGAACTGGAAGATGCCTGGCCCGATGTGACAATGTTTAATCCGGAAGAGAATGCGCTGTGGTTTATCGAGGCCGTCACGACCGACGGAGAGGTCGACCGCCAGAAATGGGAAGGGCTTAAGCGGATATGTTCGAAGGCGGGAAAACGTCTTGCAGGAGCGACGACCGCCTACGCAGACTGGCGACGGTTCGCTTCCAGGCAAAAGGCCAACAAAAATCTGCACATCGGTTCCCACGTCTGGATCCAAGAGGATCCAACAAAGGAATTTGTAGTGAAGGGACCGGATCCAGAGGTTGTCAAAACAGAGCCCTGAAGGCCTACTAACAGTTACGCCGAAATCATTTCCTCAACAAAATGATCCAGCAATTTGTGGTTTGCCAGGAAGCTCCCGAGTTTTCTTCCCAATTGTTGCAGTTGGTCGACACGTGGGTAATGAAGAGTTCGCAAATCTGTAGCGTTCACCTGGGTGTGCCCATTGAACTGGCGAAAGTAAGTGTCGACAAATGTCGAATTGAGGTAGGCTACCAAGCCTCGTGCGAGTTCGATGGACAGTCCACTCCCCTCACAGTGGTAATAGTTTAGATGATTCTCAAACCCAACCAGGGGCTCCGCGATAACCGAAGGATCGTAAAGCGCTGCCACGATCCGGCGAGGCTCTTCTTTCGCGCTAAAGCGTTTCGTCACGACATACACCCCTCTCGGTATCAAGGCGTCCAGCGTTTCGGAGACAATGGCGATGGCGTTCGGCTTCTTTCCGTTTAGCCTAGGCCACGAGATCACCCCGTCCTTCATGTGGCAGGGGTGAATTAAGGGAGCGCAATTGTCTTGCGGGTAGGAACGCAAGTAGTGTCTGGCTCGAAAATCAACCACCCGCCCAGTCGAAACAGAGAGGCCGAGATCTGTCAACGTGCCTTGAAGAGCAGCCATGCACTTGGCGATCCGATCATTCAGCTCATCTGGCACGATGTGGATGAAGATTTCGGGGTCGCCTGGATGTACAAGTTCCTCCGGATTGACCCGGCGCAGGGTCGGCGATGTATCGCTCATTCTGCTGCTCGTCGAGAGCGTAACCCCATCAACCGGCGCTGGCCTGCGAATAGCTCGAAAGATGATATTCTCCTGTAGTACATCATCGTCGCCAAACAGAGCATCCCGAGAATCGAACACGTGGAGCCGTTCGAACGCCATACGACTCAGGAAGTCTTGGCGAAAGGGACGGAAGTACGGCCCATTGCAAAAGCTGCGGGGAGTGATGGCGACCAACTCCCCCCCACCTGCCAACATTCGCACGACCAGGGACAGAAACGCGGTGTAGAGATTGCTCGTTTCAATTCCGGCAGACCCCAAAACTCGACGAATATCCGAATCGCTGTTGATCTTTCGGTATGGCGGGTTAAGGATGGCCATATCGAATCGGCCGGACTCCTCAAAGAGCGGGGCACAAACGCTGCCCACCGCCGCCTGGATGAAATCTACTGGCTCAATGTGACCCTCAAATTGTATACCGACGTTATTGCAATGATTCCGGCACAGCGCCAAGGTTTGCCGTAAACCCTCAATGAGTGTGTTGTCAATTTCGTACGCGCAGACCTGTAACTTGGCAGGCCGATGCTCCCTCGCGCATATTTCCGCAACCACAGCGGCTGTGAGAGACCCCACCCCCGCTCCGGCATCAAGCAATCGAATGGACTGCCGGTGTGCCTTGCACAGAGATGCCATGAATCTTGCAACGGGAGCCGGTGTCAGGAATTGACCGAGGTCGACTCGTCGGGAAGGATTTAGCCTTCGCGCGACGCTGGTGCGCAATTCCTCCACCTTATCTAGCAGTGTCGATGCCGTTCTGGACGGCGTCTCAATGCTGGCGACTTTTGCAACGCTCGGGCAGTCCATCAATGCAATCCTGCGCTTATCATACTACACATATCGGCGGTTCGGGGCCGGCAGGTGACATGAGTGGGGTGGCCTCCCAGCCCGAGACGAACAGTTATGAGGGTCTAATTACCGCGGCTGGTGCAAAGCGAAGCTCTGCGGTCTTGGGGGAACAAAGGGTGTCACGTACCCTTTCCAGGATTAACTTTGCTGTGCCCACGCGTTGCCTGCACAACCACAGCAGCATGATTGAGCGCCGCGACCTAGATCGCGCCGTGGACTTGTTAGTGGCGCTCCTTCTTCTTCTGGATGCGCAGACCGTTGGCGAAATATCACGCTTTTAATATCGATACAGGACAACCTTCTCGATGCGGATTCGATGGGGAGCGAATCTCCACCCCCTGCCCTGGTCGTTCTCGTCGCCGTTCAGCCGCCGTCCTGGAATCCAGGCGTTATCAGACAAAGTTCCTTCCTCGACCGAGCCGATCCCGACATGTGCGGGACCGCCGTCTTTGAGCTGAAACGAAACTCGGAACCCGCTACCCGCGCCCAGGAACTCGGCCGGCCCCGTGGCGATGACCAACCCGAATCCGGTCTCCGCCTCCGTGCCGAAAATCTCATCGAGGCTTACGTTGAGACGGTAGCCGTTTAATTCCAGTGTGGCCTTGGGATGCTCGCGATTCAGAAGGAACCCCGCCATTCTTCCCTGGCCCTCATGCTCGAGAATGAAGGGTGCAAGCTGCATCAAGGCTTGATAACTTTTCCCCAGCTCGCCGTTCGGGTCTGTCAGCGCCGGCCGTTCCGTGGCTTCGAAGGAATCGATCGCGAAAGGTGAAAAGCCGATGGTTTCTCGCTGGCCAACGGCGTAGAAAACGTTGGCTTGTCCGGCTGCTCCTCCGCGGGTCTCGGGGATGAAGAGGGGATTGCCGCCGCGATTATAACGGTCGCACCATTCGGCAAAGTTAGGCGCATAGATGTCCGGTGCGTATAAGTCGATGGCGGTACCCGCGGCCTTCCAAACGTCCATAACCTCCGGCAAGGGGCCGCCGCTGGGAAACTCCCCAGGCGACGATTGGGAGCCGGCAAGCCACGTGTTCACGTACATGGGAAGCGGATATTCGGCCTTTCCCGCCGCCGTCACGTACTGAACATAACGCGCGTAGTTCCAAGCCATGAAAATCTCGTCGGTTGGCGGCCCGGGGCCGAAGACCTCTCGCCAAGTGCCGGCGTTCTTTGCCCCCGTCGCTTCCCAGACCCGCCTAAACTCAGGGAGAAGCGTGTCTCGGTGCTGCTCAAGATAGCTCAACAATTGCCTGGGGACTTGCCCGTCAAATGCCTGGTCGGCTGCGGGCGAGCGGTCGCGGGAATCGCCCAACACCCCGACCTCGTTTTCCACCTGCATCATGAGGACAGTGTGAGCTTCACCATCCACTTCGCGGAGGTGGCGCATCAAGGCGGCGAAGGCGCGCGCATCGGCTTGCATCGATTCCTTGCCCAATGTGCTCAGGATTTCCACCGGGGCGCCGTCCTTTTCAATCACCCGCGGGAACCGATGCGTATCCTGCTTCACCCAGAGCGGAGCGTAGCTCGACATGCCATTCTTCCAACTGGCAAGCCACAGAAACACCAGGTGCAGGTTGTTTCGCCGTGCGTCCTGAATCAGGCCGTCCGGCAGGGCAAAGTCAAACTGCCCTTCCCGGGGCTCGATCAATTCCCACGAAACCGGGGTGAGGACCGTGTTGAGCGGGATCGCGGCAAGACGCGGCCAGATGGGCCGCATATAATCGAGACTGGAGGAACTGGAATTGAATAATTCCGCCCCAAGCACGAGGAAGGGCTTTCCATCCACCACCAACTGCGTGGCGGTGCCGTGTTTCTCCAGGTGCGGAATGCCGGAGCTTTGAGCATAAGCCACAAGCACGGGAACACCGAACAATGCAAGAACCACAAGCAGAGAATGCTTCATGTCGAAAACCTCGCGAGAGAGTCCATGGCGTTTGCCAAAGTCGGTATATAGTGTGCGGCATTCGGGAGCCGGTGTAAACCCTGTCACCGGGGTGTGAAAGCCGTGTTTTGCATTTTTCGCTTGACAAGCCGACCGGTTTATGGTAGCCTATAAACATGGTCGGATTGAGGACATTCTGTCGTAGCCTGACGCCGCTGAGCGGCGCGGCGCAAGGGAGAGCGGAAGGGTCCCGTCTATGGGGGAATGTAGGGAACTACAAAAAATGAAAAATAGTGGGAACGAAGCTAAGAACTACTTGAAAACAAAGGACATCGCTTTTTTCAGTGCTGCAAATGTTGCACGTTTTGCACGCAAATTAGCACGAATTGTGCGCTGAATGGAGCAAAAACAGCGTATTTTGCGAGAACGAACCAGGGCTTGCGACTGTGGCGCGCTGGCATGAGAATGACAAATAGTCGGCTAGACAACCGTGGGCTCGCCCCTGCGGCGGCCACTCGAGTTTCCGCTTCGGTCCATGCGATCGGAAACTGCGGAGATTCTTCGCTGCGCGCAGAATGACAGGCAACAGGGCGCGGCGGGCCAGTATCCTGTCCCCTCCCCTTATCCAGTCCCCTCCCCTTATCCAGTCCCATCCCCTTATCGTGTCTCCTCCCCCCGCCAATTTTCCGGGTTCTTCCTACCCAACTGGCTGATGCAGACATACTGCGATGGCTGCGAAGATGCTATTGGAGGTCAAACATGCAAAGCACCTTGGCAAGTCTTTCGAGCGAACTGGCGAAGCTCGTGGAAGAGTTTCAGCCCTACATTGTGGCGGTGCACGCCCGTGGTCACTATCCATCAAGCGGAGTTCACTGGCGGTCCGGTATCATAGTAACGGCCGATCACACGGTTCGACGGGATGAAGACATCCAAGTCACGCTTCCCGACGGGAAGCGTGCGGACGCCGTTCTGGCGGGGCGCGATCCGGGAACGGATCTCGCTGCCCTGAAGGTGGAGGGCTTGGGAAGCCCTGCCCCACAGACGGGCGCAGGGGATCAGGCAAAAGCCGGTGAACTGGCACTGGTGCTCGGGCGATCCCCCGATAGCGGGCCGAACGCCAGCCTGGGCGTCATCAGCGCAGTTTCCGGTCCATGGCGAACCTGGCGGGGCGGGCGGTTGGACAACTACATCCGTCTCGACGCCACGATCTTCCCCAACTCCTCCGGCGGAGCGGTGGTGGATGTGCGAGGGCGTTTGCTCGGCGTCGCCACCTCCGCCCTGTCACGGATTGCCGGGCTGGCGATTCCGGCAAGTTCGGTTAACCGGGTTCTGGACGCCCTGGTGACCAAAGGCCACGTCTCGCGCGGCTACCTGGGCATTGGGGCTCAACCGGTTGGAATCCCGGACGCATGGCGCGCCAGTCTCCCATTGACCGCCAAAAGTGGGATCATGGTGGTGAAGGTCGAAGCCGGCGGGCCCGCGGACAGGGCGGGAGTCCTCCTGGGCGACATCCTGGTGAGCCTCGGTGACGCAACACTGGAAGAGTTCGAGGATCTGCAATCAGTTTCGGACTCTGGGATAATCGGCAAACAGGTGAAGGCGCGCGTGATTCGCGCGGGCGCGATCGTGGAACTGAGCATCACGGTGGGTGAAAGGCCGGGAAAGTAAGGACGACGCTGGGCTTAATAAGTCTCTCCGTGTCCTCGTGGCTCTAAAGACTCAACACAGAGAACACGGAGAATCTCAGTGATTTCTGTGTTTCATCTTTTCCTGGCCACAGAGAACACGAAGCACGACTGCGGCGCGCGAACTATTGCGACTGGCGCCTCGATAGGCACAGGCAAGAGTGCCTGTGCTACTTGTATGATTAATGTACTTGTGAAAGCTTCGTCGCCCATAGCTAAGGCGGGCCTGGAAAGCCTGCTCCGCCCGTATTCTGACTTGCGGCTGGTCGAGGATCTCAGCAAGCACGCTCGGGAAGTCGAGTCCGAGTTCCCGGCGGATGTTCTGCTGGTCGAAGCGGACACGTTGTCCGACCCCGGGGCGCGCGAGGCTCTGGATTGGGCCGGCGCGGGCGCAGCGGCGGTTCTGCTGATTCGCAATCCCGCTGCCGAGCCCGTGGCGGAAGCACTGCGAGCGGGCCTCAAAGCAGTGCTACCGAGCGACCTCGACGGGTCGGAAATCAGGGCGGCAATTGAGGCGGCGGCCTTGGGGCTGACGGTGCTCGAGTCGACCAGCCTGGATCTCGTACTGCGTGCTCCGAGCAGGCCTGTGAAGGGGACTTCCGGCACTCTCGTGGAACCGCTCACAGAACGCGAACTCGAAGTTCTGGAGCTCGTGGCAGCAGGCCTTGGCAATAAAGAGGTAGCCGCGCGCCTGGAAATCTCCGAACATACAGTGAAGTTTCACGTGGCGTCTATCATGGGTAAACTCGGCGCAGGCAGCCGCACGGAGGCCGTCACGCTGGGCATACGCCATGGTTTGATCATGATCTGAGCAGGGCAACCACTGAGGCACTGAGGCACAGAGGCGCGCAGGAGCGAGAATAAAAGACCTCTCTCGGCACCCCTGCGTCTCTGCGGTGAAGATGTGATTTGGGTTGGACTCAAGGCGGCCCCGACGGCCGCCCCGGCAATCGGCAATCGTCGATCAACAATCGTCAATGGTTAGTGGTGCCCGCCGCCGCCACCGCCCGCGCTGGCACCGCCACCTGAGGAGACGGCTCCGCCGCCCGAGTGTCCCCCTGCGCTGGCGGAAACGCTGCCTCCGCCGCCAGAGAAGCCACCGCCGCCGCCGCCGCCGGAGGCCGAGCCTCTGCCACCGCCACCGCTCGCACCGCCGCCACTTGATCCGTGCGAAGCCACGACAACCCCGGACCCACCGGACCGGCCGGAAATAACAGGGCCACCCCCATGACCGCCGGCGTTGCCAAAATGGCCGTGCCATCCGCCGCCGGTGGAAGCGCTGCTACGAAACTCACCAGATGCTCCGTACACCGGATGACTTCCACCCAAGGTTGTGCCGTGAGCGGCGCGCAATGGTGCGCGGGCGCCAAAAAGGCCATGGTGAAGCAGCGAGCCTTCCCTCTCTGCATCTCCACCCATAAGAACAGTCGCCGGCGCGCTAGCGTGGGCAAAACCCGGCTTCGCCGCTTGCGGAGCGGGCCGACCAGGCATCGCCGCATTTGCATTGTTGGCAGACGTGGTCCGCGGACTTGCTTCGGCAGGCGGCTGCTCAATCTTGTTCGCCTCCGTCGCCGGAACGCGCGTCACCACCTGGGCCGTAACCATCTGCCCTTTCTGAATCACGCTGGCAGGAACCTTAACAATCTGCAGAGAACGATGGCCGGTGACAGGACCCACGCCGGGAAGACGAGGACGTCCGGGGGGAATCCTGGGGTGGACAGGTTGAATTGGGGCCCAGCCGTACCATCCGGGCCCGCCGTACCAGGTGACCAGCGAAGGGGACCAGAATCCGCAGCCAAACATCGGGTTCATCCAATACCATCCGAAGGTCGGGTCGAAGTCCCACATACCGCAGTGGTCAGTCACCCAACCCCAGGGGTCGGCGGAAATCCATGTCCAGCCCATGCCGCCGCCGTACCAATTCCACATGCCATAGGTGTAGGGCGACCAACCCACCGGCGCGTAGGGCGACCAGCCGAAACGATTGCCGGGAAGCGTAACCCACTCGCCATAGGTGTTGAGATCGCTCCAGCCGTAGGCCGGTCCAACGGGGTGGACAGACTCATCCTTGCCGGTAAGCTGTGCCTGGCGATCGCGGGCCTCCGTCCACTGGTCCCAATCGTCCTTGGTAATCTTGTCAGCCGTCAAATCGGTGGTGCCGTTTTCCTGTATCAGGACCTTGCCTTCGCCGAGCTTCAGCGGATGATCGTTCGTGGCCACCTCGACCGAACCCTTGAACACCTCCACCCGGTAGCTGCCCTCGGCCAAGTCAGTGCGGAACTCGCACTTGTCGTCGGCGTTCAAGGTAGCGTTAGCAAGCTTGACCTGATAGACGTCGTGGTCGGCGGACTGAAAGCTGACGGGACCACCGCGCCCGTGTTGGTTCGCGGGCCGCCGTTCAGGAACAAAGTTGAACGTCCCGTATCCTTCCTCAAAGGTAATGCCGTTCAGCTTGTTGCCGTTGGCGTCTAGCGCCAGTTGATCGAAGAGCAATCTGGACCGTTCGCCAACGCGGGCGGTGGAGCCATTTTCGAACTCCACTTCCGCATAGCTGGCGCTGCCAGTTGAGAACTCGAAGCCCTCCTGGATGGGCGTGTTCAGCAGCGCCTTTCCCTCTTCCGTTGCGCCAGGCCGCTTGAGCATGACCGTGCCGCTCAGGTAACTGAGCCGAACCACGCGCGCATGCGAGGCTGCCGCCGTCGATTCGGCTGAGGGGTCGTACTCCATACGCCCCCTCTTTTCCAAAGTTCGTGAGCCGGCGTGGGCGGAGACGACAATCGAGCCCTCCAACACGCTCAAGTTCACCTTTCCCCTGTAAAAGCCAACCTGGAAGGTAGCCTTGCCCTTCGGCGAGACAGTAGCGTCCGCAACCTGGACCTCATAATTATCCTGTTTCTCTGGGACGAGGTGAAACCGAGCGTAGCCTTTCTCCAAAGTAAAGACATTCTGTGGGTTTTCGCCCGGCTCCGCACTCTTCTGCGTAAAAACGGCTTTTGTGAGTTCCCCGAACTGAATCGTTGAGCCGTTTTCCACCCTCACGCTCGCTGAACTCGCCGCCAAGGTCGACACCTCAGAGCCTTCCTCAATCGGCATATTCACCTGAGCCGGAACAGCTTCGGCAGCGCCTGGGCCCTTCACCGTCACGCTGCCGGTGAGCGAGCTCAGACGTGCCCCTCTGGCCGAGGGTTTTTGTTGAGTAAAGAGAGTTGCCGGTAGGAGCAACCCCGCGACCACAACCACGAGTACACGTCGTAACTGATCGTATCTCACGGTCGGCCTCCTGGGGGGGATTATAACCTACTTTCCATACATACAGACGTTTCTTGTGGCAAGAAGGTTGCCGTATGAATGGGCGGAACGGGGCCTTGTCGAAGCGTTAAGCCAAGCCGTGGATCTCAGATTTCAGATTTCAGATTGCAGATGGGTGTCATTCTGAGCGAAGCGAAGTCCGATTTCGGGACCCCGATGGGGTCCATCGGACCCCAGAAATCGGGGAATCCAGGCAGTTCGCGGCACACACCGGAACCCAAAGAGTAACTACAGAGATTCTTCGCTGCGCTCAGAATGACACACGAATTCGTTCAGAATGACACACGACGGAGATCTGCAAGCTGAAATCTGAGCTCCGCGATGGGGTTGGCAACCTCCACGGAAATTCCGTTCAACCGATCTCCCGATCACTAGGGCTTTACGGTCACGATCACCGCTGCGTGGGGCGCGACGATGGCCGTGAAGGAACCCGTCAGCGTGCCCAGGTCTTTATGCCGCCACACATCGTGCAAGGCGGCGGAAAGGTGTGCTGGGTATCCGATGTCTTCCCACTTTACGGTAATCTCCTGCGGCGTGGCGGCGCGGTTCAGCAGGGCCGCGGCGCGGTTGCCGCCCGCCAGTTCGCGCGCCCAGACTTCTTTGTCGCCCTCTTTGCGCACCCGGCTAGCCTGCTTGCCGAGCGGGTCCTGATCGATGGCGATGACCTCTTTGTTGGTCAGGATGGCGACCGTATCCGCATCCATCTGGCGCAGGTCGTTGCCGGAGATCAGGGGCGCGGCCAGCATGCACCACATGCCGAAGTGGGCGCGCGCCTCATCCGGGGTAAGCTTGCCGTTGCCCACTTCCAGCATGTCCGGATCGTTCCAGTGCCCGGGCCCGGCGGCGTACTCGAGGCCGTCCATCAGGTCAAGGATATGAACGACTCCCAGCCCGTCCGACTTTTGCTCCTGGCAATCCCAGCAATTTTGGATGTCGCCGGTAGCGCGCCACAGGTTGCCGACGTCCTTGGCCCACTGCCAGGGCTTTGTGGAGCCCCACTCACAGAGCGAAAAAACGATGGGGCGGCCGGCGGCTTTGAGCGCGTCGCGCATGAGGGAATAAGACTCGAGGGAGTTCTGGCCCTCGGCATGGCACCAGTCCAGCTTGAGGTAATCCACGCCCCAGGAAGCGTAGGTAAACGCATCCTGGAACTCGTGCCCATGCGCCCCGGGACGGCCCTCGCAGGTCTGCCGGCCGGCGTCCGAGTAGATGCCGAACTGCAGCCCCTTGGAATGAACGTAGTCGGCCAGCGCCTTGATGCCGTTGGGGAAACGCTCGGGATCGGCAACGATCGTGCCGTCCGGGTTGCGCTTCACCTGCCAGCAGTCGTCAATGACTACGTATTGGTAACCGGCATCCTTCATGCCGCTGGACACCATGGCGTCGGCCGTCTCACGGATGAGCCGGTCGGAGACGTTGCAGGCGAACTTGTTCCAACTGTTCCAACCCATGGGCGGCGTCTTGGCCAGACCATTGTCCAGGGCGCTCGCAGGCGCCACACAGATGATCAACAAAAAGAATGGGCATATAACTCGCAACCGCATCGCGGGAACCTCCCAAGCAGGATTCAGCCCGGATCTCGATCTTGGAAACCGGACCCCTGAAAGAATACACCCAACCATCTCTTTTGCATCCCATTTTTGCAGCCCACCGAACATCGCGGCTAGGGGCACGCCATGGCGTGCCCCTACCGTTCTACAGTTGCTCTGCGGCGTCTGTTGGCTATAATGATGAGTCTCCAATACAGGGGGAATTCGATGGCAGAAAATAAAATTCTAGTGGAGATTTGCTGTGGATCGCTGGAGGATGCAATCGAGGCGGAAAAGGGAGGCGCGGACCGCGTTGAACTCTGCTCGGCGCTTTTCCTGGGAGGCCTGACGCCCTCGATGGGAACGATCGTCGAAGCCAAGGCGCGGCTGAAGATTCCTTTCGTGGCCATGGTCCGGCCGCGCGGCGGAGGCTTCTGCTATAGCGACGTTGAAATGGCGGTCATGGAGCGCGATACCGTGGTGGCTCGAGAGCACGGCGCGGACGGAATTGTGTTTGGAATACTGAACGCCGACGGTAGCATCGACGAGGCAAGGTGCCGGCGCATTCGGAAACTGATCGGGGATCGCCAGGCGGTCTTCCATCGCGCATTCGACGTAACGCCCGATCCTTTCCGGGCTCTGGATCAACTTGTTGATATGGGTTTCACCCGCCTGCTCACCAGCGGCCAGGAAGATACCGTGCCGGAGGGCGTGCCGCTCATCAAGCGGCTGATCGAATATGCCGGCGATCGAATCGAGATATTGCCGGGTGGAGC
>Ga0187876_1001053_pt1 | contig 25128 bp, 22 predicted proteins | sample June2016WEW_17_4_FD_133000 | JGI IMG/M metagenome (GOLD analysis project Ga0187876, IMG submission 133000) | Peatland microbial communities from SPRUCE experiment site at the Marcell Experimental Forest, Minnesota, USA - June2016WEW_17_40 | ecosystem: Environmental > Terrestrial > Soil >...
GAAGGTGGACAACTGGCCGTCGGAAAGGCCGTCAAGCGCCGTGCGGGCGGATCGGATAGACCTGTTGACAGACCGAGCGCTGGTCGGCCGCCCAGCCTGGTTTCTTACTGTCTGAATCGCAGGGGGTAAATAGGAGGAATCCCGATATCCCAGATCTGCACCTACAGAAAGGCGGTACTGCGAGGTGGGATGTCGTCCGTCAGCGTGCGCATTCGCGGGACTATTCGACAAAATGTCAATGTGCTCGGTCTTCCATCTTGTTGCCGTTAGCTGAATCGCATCTGGTAAAGCATCCAGTATACCACCACGCCGGTGACGGACACATAGAGCCACAAGGGCAGCGCCCAGACGGCGATGCGGCGGTGGCGGTCAAAACGTCGGCGCCAGGCGCGGTAAAGCGTGGTCAGGACCAGCGGGACGATCACGACCGCCAGGATCGTATGCGAGCCGAGCAAGGATAGGTAAAAGGTGCGAACGAAACCATGTCCGGGGAAACGGGTCACACCGTGGAAGTAGTGGTAGGTCAGGTAGCAAATGAGGAAGAGGACGGAGGTTCCGAAGGCCGAAAGCATGCATGCCCGGTGCGCAGGAATGTTCTTCCGCCGGATAAAGTAGAAGCCGCAAACCAGCAGGACGGCGCTGGCGGCGTTCAGCGTCGCATCGACTATGGGGAGAAAGTGAATCATTTGTGACCTGCCGCCGACTTATCCGCGGCGCCGCTTGAGGAAGACGCTTTTCGGGACTCATGTAGAATGCGCTGGAATTCGCCCGTATAAATCGACCAGGCGATGTTCCCCCCAAAGACCACCGATAAGGTCAGGCTAATCAAGGTTAGCCAAAGCCCATCGATGTTAAAGAATCGGCCGGTTACAAGTTCCCATATGGCTGTCGCCAGTCCCGCGGCGGCCAGGATGGAACAGAAGACCAACAAGAAGACATCCTCAAACATTGTTCCGCGCCCCTCTCCCATGCCATTTTCAACTTGGGTTTGAGCATCCACCATCGCGGTCACCCCAAAGGGATAAGCTCCCGTAAAAAGCCGCGTTGGAGGTGCGGTATCTGACCGCCAACATCAAGAGTCGGCATCTTCGGCGGTTAGAGACCGCCGCTTCAGATGAGTGCTGGGAAAACCCTCGGCTATTCCGACGAAAATGGGCTTTTTGACCCAAACTCTCTAAAGTGAAATACCCTCGAACGCCCGATAAGTTGCTCAAAATCAATTGATTTCTTATGGCATCGCAATTGCACTGCCTAGGACTGCTACCAGTGTCTGGATTATCGAGCCTTGCTCCACCAGAGCGCTGGAAGGAGGCTGAAACCATGGCGCCCGACCTCAAAGAGATTATAGAGCAACTCAAACTGCAAAGAGACATTGTTAAAGACGGCGGGTACGGCCGCTCGGTGCGCACGCCCTGGAAAGAGGAGCGCCTCTTCCGCGACTCCATCACCTGCCTGAATGTCACTGAGCAGGTCAAAAAGCATCCCTGCAACGAATGCCTGCTGTGGGAATGGGTACCCGAAGACCACAAGGACGAAGACATCCCCTGCCAGTTCATCCCGCTCGACGCCCAAGGCAACAGCATTGCTGAGCTGGAAGAAGCCGGAAAGCGCGAGGAAGCCGAGCAGGCGTTGCTGGTCTGGTTAGATTCCACGATTCAGAAGCTGGAGGAACGGGTTACGGGACACGCGATACGGGATACGGGGAACGGGTTACGGGACACGGGACACGACCCGACTTAGTGCCTCAGCTTGAAGTTCTCGAAACCTCGATCCCAAACAACTGCACATTCAGGCGGCTAACTCCCAGCCCCGTCGCCCTTCAACCCCAGACGCCACAGGGACTTCCGCCCCGTGTCCCGTATCCTGTAACCCGTGTCCCTACCTCGTCCGGTCCACCATCAACAGCCCCAGCACCAGCGGCAAGTACACAATCGACGCCATCAGCAATTGTTTGGCGAGGACGTTTGTACGTCTTGCCGCCATGCGCGCACCGTAATAAAGGAACCCCGCACCCAGAATTCCTGCTCCCACCAGATAGGCCTTTCCCGCGTGTCCCATAAAGGCCGGAATCAAGCTCACGGGCAGAAGCGCGAGCGTGCAGCCGATGATCTGCCGCGCCATGGCCCGACCTTCGTGATCGTTGCGGGGCAGCATCTTTAGTCCCGCGCGGGCATAATCCTCTCGATACATCCAGGCAATCGCCAGCAGGTGGGGAAACTGCCATAAGAAAAGGATGGCGTAGAGCACCCAAGCCTGTCCGCTCAACCCGTTGCGGACGGCGGCCCAGCCGATCAGCGGCGGCACGGCTCCCGGGAAGGCTCCCACCAACGTGCAAAGTGGCGTTTTCCGTTTGAGCGGGGTGTAGAAAAGCAAATATGTCGCTAGGGTCCCTAGCGCCAGCGCGCTGGTGAGCGGATTGGCGGCGATCCACAGTTCCGTCCCGCCGACGATGGAAAGCAGAATGCCGAACCACAGGGCTTCCTGATGCTTCAAGCGTCCCGCCGGCAGAGGCCGGTTGGCGGTTCGGCGCATGAAAGAGTCCGTGCGCCGCTCGAGATATTGGTTGAGCGTTCCGGTGCCGCTAGCCACCAGCAAGGTTCCCATCAGCGTGTGGAATAGCAGCCATCCGTTCAGGGATCCCGGCGAGGCGAGGCAGAACCCCACGAGTGCGCTGACCAACACCAGAAAGTTGACCTCCGGCTTGGTGAGCGTCCAGTAGTCGGCCAGGTGGGCAAGCCACGTACGGGCACGCCATGGCGTGCCCGTACCGGCGCACAGAGCGTCGCTCTGCGCCAGCCCGACCGTGTTTTGCGTACCTTGCGTCATGTGATTGCCTGAGACCGGATTGCGGCGACCTAAATTGCCGAACGGCGGTCGGAGACCGCCGCTACAGCCGCGTCCACAATCGCCACTATCACTCTGTATAGATTCTCTGGACCCCTGGCGAAAACACACTATCTCTGAAAACCGACACATGCCGGGCTGAAGCCCGGCGCTACGTCACGTCGTCGCCTGATGCGACGCGGAAGCCATCTTCATTTCCTGTTTGGGCGTTACCAGAAACCGGTGCGCCTGGTAAGTGAGATACAGGCTGGTTACCAGGAGCAGCGCGCCCACGGTGACGTGGGTAGTGGTGATGTCCACCACGGGCGGGAGCGGCTGCGGAGCGCTCCGCTCTGCCATCTTCATAAAGTACGAACCTATGCCGAGAAAGAGTTGCACTACCAGTAATCCCCCCAGCAGCAGCGCAGGCTTGAGCAAGCCCGGCTGCTTTGCGTAGCGCATCAGGACGCTGGAAACAACCCAGCCCACCAGCAGAGTGACCACGCAAGCACCGACCACATGCGGGGCGATGATGCCATCTTTGGAATGACGATACACCGCGCCCAGAATCAGTTGCACCAGGACGACGCCGGTTGTGATCATGGTGAGATGCTGGAGCGAGGGAGTAGACGTGTCCTCCACGTTGGCCTCGTCCCAATGCCAGCCGGAGCTGGTAAAGAAAGCCATGCTCGCTGCGAGGCAGAAAAAGATCTGCGCCAGCGTGGCATGCGCGGTGGATATCGCGACGGGAAGATAGAACAACACGGTGACGCCGCCCAAAATCGCCTGCGCCAGCACCGCCATTACCGCCGCAAAGCCCACCCATCGAAGCCAACGGCGCGAATCCTGGCGCCAAATCCATATCGCTAAAAGAATGGTGAGAATGCCAACCGTTCCCGCAATCATGCGGTGGCCGTGCTCGAACTTTACGCCTCCTACCATGCGCGGCATGCGGAAGGTGCCGAAAGACGTGGGCCAGTCGGGAACCGAAAGGCCGGCGTCATTGCCGGTCACCAGCGCGCCGGCAATAATCAGAAGAAACGTACAAAACGCGACAAACGCCGCGTATCGATGAAGCCAAGGATGGTGTTCTGTCATGGTCGTTACCTTACCCCTTGCTTGCCCATTGACCGTGGTCCGTGGTCCATTGCGGATTAACGATTGCCGATTGGCGATTTTCGATTTCTTCAATCGGCAATCGAAAATCGGCAATCGACAATTCTCCACAACTGCCCACGGACGTCTCACGATACCTGTTCCGGTACCTATAGACTACCACAGTGATTAGGGCAAAAAACACCATGGGCGGTATCAGCAGAATCAAGGTTCCGTTGGCCAAAGCTTCCTTTGCGCCCGTCCTTGCTGCGGAAGCGCTGGTGTAGCACATCGCGCAGCCCTGCGCGTGGAGAGCCGTGGGCAGGAGGGAAAAAGCGAAGGCAAAAGTCAAAACGCAAAAGGCAAAAGGCAAAAGTGCAAGCTTCCAGGACTTTGACTTTTGTGCTACGTAGCCTGTGACAGTGCGAGGCGCCAGGGATTCCGACACTTCCCCGGCGTAGTCCTGCCGGCCATCCTCGGTTTTGACTTTTGCGTTTTGACTTTTGACTTTTGACTTTTGCATTTTGCCTTTGCACTTCCTACCGACCGACTGCCTACTCTGATTATGCGGCCTCACGAGGATTCCACGTAGCGCGGACCTGTTCTTTAGGTCCGCGGCTTTCCCTTGCCCTTATGTGACAAACCGTGGACTGCCCGCTGCTCTTTTAGCTTTTCTATACCCTTAAGGGAAGAACCGCGGACCTAAAGAACAGGTCCGCGCTACGTCCTCTCCGCCTAGTGCCCACTGCTTACTGCCTTCTGTTCTAATGGGGCCTCATGTGGAGAAGCCGCAGGCTGTCAGGCAGGAAGATATTCATTAGCACAATCACGATGACCAAGGCCGGCATCAGGGTGGCCGCCATGCTGGCTTTCTCATATCGCAGGTGCATGAAGTACGCGATAATCAGCGCCGCTTTAACCACCGACAGGCCCATGAGCAGGACGAGCATCAGCTTCAGCTCCAGTTGCTTGTACCCGAGAAAAACCTCCACGCCGGTCAGCGCCAGGAGCCAAAACCAAACGATCATGAAGACCCGAGTGGAGCCCTCCGCGTGCGTGTGTTCGGTCGATGAACTCATGAAACCTCCAGAAGACGAAAATCGAAACTAGAAACTGGAAATTAGAAACTGGAAAATCGCCCTTGTTGGGCGCGCTCGCGTTTCGATTTTCGAGTTTCCAGTTTCCAGTTTCCAGTTTCGTCCTTTCCCGGCCACGGACGCTTTTCTCATCCTTTAATCGATAGAACGTACACCAGCGGAAAAATAAACATCCACACCAAGTCGACAAAGTGCCAGTACAGCCCCGCGACTTCCACATCTTCCGCGCTGAGCTTGCCCTTGCCGAACCAGCCTGCGACGATGCCCAAGTAAATGACGCCGGAGAAAACGTGGGTCATGTGCAAACCGGTGAGGGTGAAGAACGCCGCGCCGAATTGTGGCGCCCCCCAGGGGTTATGGAACAGCCGCACGCCCTCGCCAATCAGTCCCACCCACTCGGTGGCGTGGATGATAACGAACAGCATTCCGCCGAGCATGGTTGCCAGAATCCACTTGACCGCCGAGGCGCGCTGGTCGCGCTTTGAAGCTTGTACGGCCATCACCATGGTCACTGAGCTCGAGAGCAGGATGAAGGTCATCACCGTGGCTTTCACCAGGGCAGGGTAGAATTCGAAGGGCTGCGGCCAGTTGTCGCTGGCCACCCGCACGTAGCAATAAGCCATGAGCAATGCGCCGAAGGTGATGGCGTCGGACATGATGAAGAGCCACATCCCGAGCTTCTTGGAGCCGGTGGCGAAGGGCCGGACACCCCCGCCCCAAGCCGATTCACGGACCCCTTGCAGGTTCGAATTAATTGCCTCGTGGCTCGACATCCCTTTTCCCCCTCTGATAGCCGTTGTCAGTGACAAAGAATTGCCGATTTTCGATTTCCGATTGCCGATTGAAGAAGCCGGGGATTTTCAATCGGCAATCATCAATCACCAATCACCAATCGCAAATCACCAATGCCTACGCCCACTTCGTCAGCACGAAGAAAATATAGATCCAGAGCGCGTCCATAAAATGCCAGTAGATCGCCGTCACATCGAGCGCGGTGCGACGCTCTCGCCCTCGGGCCATGCGGCCGGCATGAATCACCACGTATCCCAGCGCCAAAACCCCGCCCAGCAAGTGCACCCCGTGCGCGGCGGTCAAAACATAGAAGAACGAGCTGCTGGGATTTGTGGCCAGGTAAACCCCGCGCGCTGCGAGCTCGCGCCAAACCACCAATTGTCCCGCCAGGAAGGCGACTCCGAGCACCACCGTTGCTCCGAGCCACCGAATGAAGTTCACCACGGCGTGATCTTTCAGGGCGTGGCGCGAATATTCCAAAGTCAGGCTGCTGGCAAGCAACATGCCGGTGTTCACCCAAAGCAGTCGCGGCATGGCGATGGAAACCCAGTCGAACGACATGCCGCGGCGCACCACCATGGCGCTGGTGAAGCCCGCGAAGAGCATCACAATGCCAAGGAGCGCAAACCACATGCCGAGTTGGTAGGTGTGCCCAGGAACCCGATACTCCGGCAAGCCCGAGTCGCCACCACCGCAGCCAAAGCCGTTGCTGCCTGGACCGTGTCCCCCGCCAAACCCCTCGGAGGGTTCGGGTTTCGCCGGTGTTAGAACGGTTGAAGCCATAATTCTTTCTCGAAACTGGAAATTCGAAACTCGAAACTGGAAATTTGAAGATCGAAACGCGAAATTCGAAAACCGAAACTCGAAATTGGAAATTCAAAACTCGGGGCCAACGGGACTAGGCGGAGCGAATTGCGAGTTTCGAGTTTCCATTTTCCAGTTTCTAATTTCCAGTTTCCAGTTTCTATTTTCGAGCTTCACTCCGCCTTAATAACTTCCGTCGAATCCTGCATCACATAATCCTTCTCTGCTCCCGGCACGGCGAATTCGTAGGGCCCGTGGTGGATTACCGGATGCACTCCCGCGAAATTGTCAAAGGGCGGCGGCGAGGGAATGGTCCACTCGAGCGTGGTGGCTTCCCAGGGATTCTCCGACGCCTTCTTGCCCCAGAACATGCTCCAGAAAAGGTTGCCGAAGAACAGCAGTTGCGCCGCTCCCGTGATGAACGCGGCAACGGAAATGAACCGGTGCACGCTGATCAACGGCAGCAAGAAGTTGTCAATGAATTCGGAGTAGCGCCGGGGATTCCCTTCCAAGCCCAGGTAGTGCATGGGCATGAAAATGGCGTAGACGCCAATGAAGGTAAGCCAAAAATGGATTTTCCCCACCGTCTCGTTCATCATGCGGCCAAACATTTTGGGGAACCAGAAAGCGGTTCCGGCGAACATGCCAAAGATGGCCGCAACGCCCATGATGAAGTGGAAGTGGGCGAGGACGAAGTAAGTGTCGTGAAAGTAGATGTCGATGGGGGGCTGGCCCAGAAAGATTCCGGAAAGTCCCCCGGTTACGAAGATGGAGACGAAACCGATGGCGTAGAGCATGGGAGTGTCGAAGCGAATCCTGGAGCCCAATAGGGTGCCAATCCAGTTAAACGTCTTGATGGCGGAAGGCACTCCGATGGCCATGGTGAGAATCGAGAAGGCGAAGGCGGAGTAGGGGCTCATGCCGCTCACAAACATGTGGTGGCCCCAAACCGTAAAGCCCAAGATGCCGATCGCCGCCATGGCGTAGACCATGGCGCGGTAGCCGAAAATCGGCTTGCGCGCGAACGTGGAGAGAATGTGGGAGGTCACGCCCATGCCCGGCAGGATGGCGATGTAGACCTCGGGGTGGCCGAAGAACCAGAACAGATGCTGCCAAAGCAGCGGCGAGCCACCGGTGTGATTCGATAACACCTTGTCGCTGATAATCAGTCCGCCGGGAATGAAGAAACTCGTACCCCCCATGCGATCGAGCAACAGCAAGGCGCCGGCCGCCAGCAGGACGGCGAACGAAAGCAAGCCCAGAATGGCGGTCACAAACCACGCCCAGCAGGTCAAGGGCAGCTTCATCAATGACATTCCGCGCGTGCGAAGGTCGAGCGTGGTGGCGATGAAGTTGATGGCGCCGAGCATGGAAGCAACGCAGAAAATGGCAATGGAGAAAACCCAAAGCGTTTCACCCACGGCCATACCTGGGCCCGCTGCGCCTCCCACGGCGGAGAGCGGCGGATAGGAGGTCCAACCGCCAATGGGAGGTCCGTCGCCGATGAAGAACGTGGCCATCAGCACCACGAGGCCCAGAAAGGTCACCCAGAAAGACATCATGTTAAGGCGCGGGAAAGCCATGTCTTCCGCGCCGATTTGGATGGGCAGAAAATAATTGCCGAAGCCGCTCTGCGGAGCCGTGGTAAGGACAAAGAAAACCATCAGCGTGCCGTGCAGCGTGAGCAAAGAAAGATAATATTCAGGACTGATGACCCCCCCGGGAGCGGCGGTGGGCATGAGCTTGCCCAGCAGGGGTATGCTGGCGGTCGCCCACCCGAGGTGCAAACGCATCATGATGGAAAGCGTGAGGCCCACGAACACGCTGAACAGCGCCAGGAAGTAATACTGAATGCCAATCACCTTGTGGTCGAGGCTGAAGATGTATTTCCAGATGAAACCCTTGGGAGCCTCGTGCTGGTGTATTGCTTCCGCGTGCATCTCAGCCATCAGAATCCTCCGCGTTCGGTAGACGGGATACGGGATACGGTAGACGGCATACGGTAGACAGGGGAAAAGCCGGATCCCCTCTGCCGTCTACCCTTTGCCCTTTACTGCCTCTACCCCTTCTACGGTCTACCGTGTACCGCCTACAGTCTTTTCCCCGTCTACTGTCTACTGTATCCCGTCTACTGCCGTTCCCCCGTTTACCGTCTACCGTATGCCGTCTACGGTCTCCTCACTTCGCTCATCAGCGCCATCAGGTTGTCTTCGGAATCGTGAAAGAACGTCATCCACAAATCATGATCCGGCATTCTAGCGATCATGTGCGGCTCGTCCTCAAAACGCACACCGTGCTGCTTCATCTGCGCATGGGCTGCCTGAATGTCGGGCACGGCAAAATACAGGATGGACGAAGCGTGATCGAATTCGGGTTTCTCCGGGCGGTCGATCATTAGCCGCACTCCCCCGCAGTCGAAAAACGCCAGACTAGGTGGCGCTTTGAAAAGAAACTTCAGGCCCAGAACATCCCGGTAAAACGCCGTCGCCCGCTCGACGTCATGCGCCCTCACCTGAATTTGCCCCAGCCGCGAAATCCCGACTCCCGCGTCGACAGTGCCCATCAGACTGACCTCCGGTCAAGTTGGGCAGATAGGCAGGTTGGCAGTGGGCAGATGGGGAATGATTCTCTATCTGCCAAGCTGCCAGGCTTTTCCAACTGCCCAACTGCCCATCTGCCTAACTGCCCCCCTATGACCTGTAACCTGTCCCCTGTAACCTACAACCTGCTCTTACTGCGCTGCCGCCATATTCTGGAGCCACTTGTCGAAATCTTCCTGCGTCATCACTTCCACGAAGGCTCGCATCTTGTAGTGACCCAAGCCGCACAGTTCGGCGCAGGCAAGTTCGTAACGCCCGGTTTTGGTGGCCGTAAAGTGAATGGGAATTTCCATTCCCGGAACCAAGTCCTGCTTCATGCGCAATTCGCGAACAAAGAAAGAGTGCGTTACGTCTTTGGAGCGGAGAATCAGTTGGACTTCGCGATTGACCGGAAACGCCAACGTGGCGGTGACAATGTCATCTTTGGAGGCGGCGTCGTGGTCGCGGTCGAGTCCCAGGAAATTTCCCATCGAGTCATCCACTTTCTCCACGTGTACGGGGCCGAACTTGCCGTCTGCGCCGGGGTAGCGGAAATACCAGGCGAATTGCTGCCCCCAAACTTCAATTTGCATGGCGCCGGGCTGCGCGCCCACAAAGTGGATGCTGGCCCAGGTTTTGTAACCCATCAGGTTAAGGCCGATGAAAAGGACGGCGGCGGCGAGGGTCCAAGTGAATTCCAGCGCGTTGTTGCCGTGCGAGTACCTTGCCGTGCGGCCATCGTTGCGGTCGCGATACTTCCAAACCGCGTAGGCCAAGGCGAATTGCGCCGCCACAAAAATGATCCCGGTGATGATCAGCGTCAGCATGAACTGGTGGTCGATGGCCGCGCCGTGGGTGGAAATGTCGATCGGGAACCACCACGTGTGCGACCAGAAAAAGTAACCGGAAAGCAAGGTGATGATAATCACCACCAGCGCAATCGCCAGCGCCATAAGGAATCCTTTCGTGTCTGAAGTCCGGCGTCCGGCGTCCGGAGTCTGGAGTCTTTTACAAAGCCGACTCCGGACCTCGGGCGCCGGACTTCGGACCCATCTTTGCCAGTTCAGTTTTGGAAGAAGATATGCCCTAAATAAAGAGAAAGGGATAAAAGACTAATGTGACGGATAAACTGTCCGAGCGTCAAGAGACATTATGTCCATTTCCCATTTTCGTTCACGTGCGAACAGGCAGCCAGCGCGCCCCACGCGCGCCGCTCCGCCCAATGGCTTTCCTGCTGTTGTAGCGCGGGCATCTTGCCCGCTGTCGCAGGAGCGTCCCGCTCCCGCCCAGCGCGCGGGCAGGATGCCCACGCCCCAGCGGGCGAGACGCCCGCGCTACGAAAACAGGTCCGCGCTACGGTTCTTTTGAGTTCTTCCGAGTCAGGGGTTCGGAGTCGACTTCGGACTCCGGACCCCTGACTTCGGACTAGGTTTTAGGACGCCTTGAACTTGAAATCGACGGTCTTGGATTCTTTCGCGCCGACGGTCACGGTCTGATCCTGCGTGCCGAAGGTCGCGGTCCAGGCTTCGATGGTGTAATCCCCCGGCGGCAGCCCCTTGATGGTGAACGTGCCGTCCTTACCCGACACGGTAAAGAACGGGTTGGAGGTGACGCCGATCCACGCGCGCATCCAGGGGTGCTGGTTGCACTTTACCGGGACCATGATTTCCGGCCGCGCGAACTTTTGTTGGATGGGCGCGGCGCCGGGAGCCTGCGACATGTTCCACTCGCGATTGTCCTTGGGCATGGGGTGGATGTTGTGCGTCGTGGCGTCGCTGGAAACGATGTTCAGAGTCTGGCCCGCCATGATCCCGAGCACATGGGGCTTGTACATGCAACCGTCTTGATCCAGGGTGACGGCGTCCGCGGGAGGCGCAAAGGTGTACTTTTCGGCGCCCGTCTTCACGTATACAAACACGTTGGACACGGCGCCATTGTCATTCACCGCGCCGTCCTCGGCGAGGACCGCGCCGCTGTGCTTCTGCACGCACACCGGGTCCTGGTCCATCATAATTCGCTGCTGCTTGGGCTTCGCGCCATCGAAGGAAACCTTGCCGGTTACCGACCCCACCGTCGATTGGTCAATTGGTGTCGCGGCAGGAGCCGAGGGGGTTTCTGTTGGCGTTTCCGTGGTGGTCTCTTCTTTCTTGCTACAACCCACCAGCGCCAGAATCATCACGGCAGTACAGAGCAAAATCAAATTTCGCTTGTTCATAGGAGAAACCTTCCTTCTGACCTTCTGAATTTGGTGATTCGATCCATCAATTATGCGCTTTTACGATCAAACTCGCGAGCGTCACCTTTGCGCGGCGCGAGGTTGCCGCAGCGTCAACCTTAGGAGAAGCGACGCCGGGCGTTCCAGACGCCGGACGGTTTTCTGAGGTTTTCAGCATGCCTGCGCTCATTCCCATCAATCGTTGTTGTTCCGCCGGCGTAATCTCAAACATGTAGCGCACCAGGAGTTCCGGATAGTCACCGTCGTAGCTCTTAAAGATATCGGGCGTTGGACCGGCGAAGACGTAGTGGTCAGCGACCGGTCTGAACAAGCCGGAAGGCATGGCGGTGCCGGGGCTGATCATGGAAGGATCGAGCATCCAGCGCCGCGCCCATCCGGGCTTCAGGCGGTCGCGCGCCAACAGGAAGTTGGGCGCGGTGGCGTACTTGTCGTGCGCGGCGTCTCCCGTGGCATGACATTTCAGGCAAGGCGCGGCTTTGCTGGTGAACAATGCCCGCGCCATGGCGATTTCCTGGTCGCTCAGGGGATCGAGCCTTTGCGGGATGTAGGGCATGGGCTGGCCCGCCAGCGCCTGGAAGAAGCGCACCAGCTTGCGCACCTCGATGGGCGAGAAGAAGAAGGTCGGCATCCGGACTTTCAAGTAAGGCCGCACGCCGTTGCGATCGGTATCCTTGGGGTCCATCGCCGGGTTGGCGAGGAATTTCAGCATCCAGTCGGGATTGGCGCGCGCGCCCTCACCCATGAGCTTGGGCGGCAACTGATCTTTCCACTCGGGCGTTTGGTAGCGCGCCAAAGTCATCAGTTGGCTTGACTGTCCCACCGTGAACTGGTGGCAACCCATGCAGTTGTATTTCTTAACCACCCACCAGCCTTCCTTGATGTCGCGCTGCTGGTCTTCCGGCGTGTCCCAGTAACGCGCGGGCACTTGCGATTCCACCGCGCCCATCAGAAACGTGGTGAGGGCGGAAATCTCCTTCGGCTTCAGATCGAGGTCCGGCATGCGCAGGCGCTCATTGGGATCGCGGTCTTTCCAATCGCGGCCGGTGTCATAGATTTCGGGTTTCTCGAGCTTGTGCTCGAAGAATCCCTTATGGTCGTACCAGCCCTCATCGCGCGCCTTGGCGGCGAGCAGAGCAAAGTCAATCTGCTCGATGGGCTTGGAACCTTCCTTGGTGAGTTCGGTGCCAATACGGCCTTCATCTTCCATTCCGGAGATTTCGTGGCAGCCGGCGCAACCGTAACGCTGCACCAAGGCGTGCCCTTGCGCTTTGAGGCTGGAATCGTTCAGGTAATCGGCGCGCGCGTACGACGACGGATCCTGTTTTTTCAGGGTCTCGAGGTAGCTCGCGATATCCCGCGCTTCGTCCCACGAAAGGCGCAGGTTGGGCATGATGGTTTCCTGCTCCACCTGGAGTTCGTGGCCGTCATTCGGGCACTTGCTGTGGTCGAAGTCGAAGACGAACGGCAAGCCGTGGCGCTTGTAATCTTCTTCCGTCAAGTCGCGTTTCTCGAACGGACAGTAGGGACGCGTGCGCTCGCGGGGATTGTGAATCCAGCGCACCAGGTAATCGTAGTTGTCCTTTTCCCCCACGCGCGAGAGGTTGGCGGCGAAACCGGGATTAGATTCGTCGAGCGAGTGGCAGCCCATGCAGCCGCGAGTCTCAAAGCTCTCCTTGCCCTTCACCGGGTCGCCGGGCGCTTGATGAGGCAGCGTACCGTCAATCCCACTCTGCCAAACGAAGGAGGCAATCGCTTTAACTTCGTCGTCTGCCAGGCGGAAGCGGGGCATGCGCGTGCCAGGCCGCCAGGCGTGGGGATTGGTGATCCAGACCGGGATCCAGTCGGGATGAATCTTCACGCGCACTTCCTTAAGGTCCGGTCCAACTTTTTTCGTGTCGCGCAGCAAATCCTTCGAGCGCCGATCGAGTTGCTCCAGGCGGCCGTCAACGTCGCTGATGGAAACGCGCAGCTTGTCGGCCTGGGTGTAATACATCCGCGCCGTTTCGTTGTCGGGAGCCGTGTCGCCCATCTGAATGTCTTGCTGGATGTCGCGCTGGGCGTCGTGGCGTTGAGTTTCAAGCTGCAATTCCTGCTGCTGCACGGCCGCGATTTCTTCCGGCTCGCGATCGTAGTTTTGAAAGCGGTGGCAGCCCACACAGCCGCGATATTGGAACAGGTCCTTGCCGTAGCTCAGCACCGGGGCGTGGTCCACGACCATGTCCAGGGCGTGACATTGCTGGCAGCCGGCCTCGACGTTGGCCTTGGGGTGGAGGGGCCACAGCCAGTGCTCATAATTGCCGTGCGCTGTCTCAACACTCTCCACCTGCATGCCGTTGCCGCCGTGACAGGGCGAACATCCGAATTTCTCCGGATCGTGCAACCGCAGGAGGTCGGGCTCGGGGTGGCTCACGAAGACTTCTTTTCCGCCCATATCTTTGGCGGTGATCACGACCGGTTCGCGAATGCCGGTGTGGCAGGACTCGCAGCGGTCCACGACGGCGGCATCGGGATTATTGATCTGCCGGATGTCCACCGATGCATCCTCGGACTTTTTCAGGAGCCCGCTCAACTGGTCGGCGGTCAGGCCGTTGAGGTGGTCGACCACGTAAGAGTCACGCTTCTTTCGCAGCTCGGAAACCGGGCGCAGCAGCGCCGACTTCTCCTCCAGCATTTTCGCTTTGTCGAGCTGAACGCGGTTGAACTCCTCTTCCAACTGCTGGAAGGTGTAAGTGCCCTTCTGGAGCTGCCCGTCGGGAAGCGAAGGCAGGGCGAGCTCAAACGGCCCGGCTTCGTAACTGGCCAGCTTTTTTTGCAGTGAGGATTTTCCGCCGAGCGAGGTGTGCTCGATCGCGTAGACCTGGGTGGCCACGTAAGCGCGCGCCGTGGTGAAAGTTTCGGTGAGGGCGGAGAAGCGCGCGTCCATGATGGCAATCTGCTTGTCGGCCTCCTCCGATTGGGCCTTCACCTGGTCTTCCATGGTCTTGACCTGTTGGTCAAGCTGCTGGTACTCCGGCGACGCCAGGATCTCTTTTTCCGCGGTCTTTTGCTTGGGAATCTGCTTCTTCAGGAAAGAGTGATATTGGCGGGCGAATTCGCGCTGGTAGTTCTTCCACGGACGCAGGCCGAAAAACTCGTTGTAGAGCGCCCACACCAGCGTCAACATCAGGAGCACGGACGAAATCACTAAGAGTGTGGCGAGCGATGTTGAGATGACCGGATCTTTTTCCTCAGGCAACCTGAACCCCCAAAGGGCGGTGACAAGTTACAAGTGACGAGTGACAAGCAGGCCGGTTGGTTGTCACGTTTCTCCGCTTGATCACGGCCTGTGCCCGCGAGCTTGTCACTAGTCACTCGTCACTTGTCACTGCCTTTTACAGATTGAACCACGGCGTTACCCAGATGTATTTGATTCTCAGCAAATGCCGAATAAGTATTTTGATCGGCAGCAACATCATGATCGTCAAAAACGTTTGCATCGTCACGTACTGCAAGAAGCTCATCTTTTGGTAAATCTTCTTGTTGAAATCGTTCCAGGTGATCAGCTTGTGAACCACTCCGCCGGCGACACCAAAGTAGATACCCATCACCGCCGCGCCGAAGATGGTCTTTCCCCAGGCGGAGGTGATAAAGAACATGTCGGGCAAATCACGGTTCACCTCGAACACCTGGCGGTTGGGGTCCCACGTTTGTCCCGGCCAGAACCACATCCATCCCGGGCCGCGGATAAAGGTCCCGATCACCACCATCAGCAGCCACAGCAGCATGAAGCCGAAGCAGAACGTCCCAATGGCGAATCGCCGCTGCTTCCAGGTGTAGTACCCGGAACCGAGCGGGTTCGCGTCAATGTAAGGGATCACGAGCAAGCCCCCGATGATCAGCGATGGCATCACCACGCCCGCCATCCAGGGGTCGAAGTACACCAGCATTTCCTGAAGCCCCAGGAAGTACCACGGCGCTTTGGCGGGGTTCATCGTCAGGTTGGGATTCGAGAGTTCTTCCAGGGGCGCGTTCAGCGTGATGGCCCACACCATCAGGATGACGGTCACGATGATGGCGGCCAGGAACTCAATGCGCAGGAGGAAGGGCCAAACCGGAACTTCCTTTGCCCAACCCGGCTTCCACGGCAGCGTCTTGCGGTGATGCGTCTTGGCGAGTTGCGGGTCGGCTTCCAGTTGCGCAATCAGCCGGTCGTTGGCAAGCGCCTGCCGAATCCCGTACCACGTATAGAAAGGCACCAAGGCAATCAGCGCCACAATGGGGACGTTGTCGGGAGTGGAGGTAATATCCCAGAGTTGATGCCAATCCATATTATCGACTCATTTTTTCATCGGGTCATCGGACCATCGAAACCGGCTCGCATCTCCGTGATCTTTTCAATGGCCCGATGGCTCAATGGCTAAATTCATGTCACTCCGTATGCTGCGGTATCACGTAGGGCAGCACTTTTGCCTTGAGCGCTTCCTGCTCCAACACGACGGGGGCGGGGCCGGAGATGCCGCCGTCTTTGCGCACCCGCCAGAAATGTACGCCCATGAATACGCTTCCAATCAGCGGGATCGCGATGCAGTGCCAAATATAGGCGCGCAAGAGCGCATTGGCGTCCACAATCGAGCCGCCCAACAACGCGAAGCGCACATCGTTGTAGGGAGTCATGCCGAGTTGCGCTCCAAACGGGCCTTCGTGTCCCAGCAGCGGCGTGGCGCGCGCCATGTTCGTGCCCACGGTCACCGCCCAGAAGCCCAGTTGATCGTCCGGCAGCAGGTAACCGGTGAAAGAGAGCAGCAGGGTCAGGACCAGCAGGATGACGCCCACGCACCAGTTGAACTCGCGCGGCTTCTTATATGAACCCGTCAGGAAGACGCGGAACATGTGCAGCCAAACCGTAATAACCATCAGGTGCGCTGCCCAGCGATGCATGTTGCGCAGCAACGAGCCGAAGGGCACGTCACTCATCAGGTAGACAATGTCTCGGTACGCTTGTCCCTTAGTCGGATGGTAGTAGTACATCAGCAGCACGCCGGTGAGGGTGAGGACTAAGAATAGGTAGAAAGTGATGCCGCCCATCCCCCACGTATAGCTGTAACGCACTGAGTCGCGATTGATTTTGGAGGGGTGCAGGTGCAGGAAAACGTTGGAAAGCACCCCCAATGCGCGGCTGCGGGAACTATCGTCGTGCTTGACGCGGAATATGGATTTGAAGAGAGCGGTCTTTTCCGGCTGCTTGAGGCTTTCGAGGTCTTCCTTGGCTTTGGTTTTCAGGACTTCGGTGGTCTCGCGTACATCGTCCAGGACCGCGGTGAGCCCCTTCTTGGAAGGAGCTTCGGTCGGCGTTTCCTTGGGAGGAGTCCCGCTGTGCTCGTCAGCCATCAATCTCTCCTGATCGGGTCATCGGGCCATCGGATCATCGAGCCATTGGGTGATGGAGCGAGTGGTTTTCATATGGCTACATGGCCACATGGCTCGATGACCCGATCCCTGACTGTCGCGTCCGGCATTGCTAAACATTCACGAAAGAGCCTGGATCATTGAAATGGTCCACGCCCCCCTTGGGCCAGGAATAGAGCCGGCTGGTATCAACAATAATCTGGCCCGTCGCGTCCAGTTCCACGTGCGCGCGATCCATGGGCCTGGGAGCGGGTCCCTCGAAGTTGATTCCTTCCGGCGTATATCCGCTGCCGTGGCACGGGCACTTGAACTTGTGCTCCGCCGGCTTCCAATCCGGCGTGCAGCCCAGATGCGTGCATCGCCCGAAGATGACGAAAATGCGGTCGGCTTCGCGAACCACCCAGATGCGTGCTTGAGCCTTGAAGCGCTCATCCACTCCAGGTTGGAAATCCGACGGGTACCCGATTTTGAAAACCGTGCTGGGTTCGAAAAGTGCGCGAGGAAAGAAGAAACGGAGGAACATCAAAAGATTTGCGGCAACAAAACCCCAAATACAACTCCAGATGATTCGACGCCGCAATTTTGCGGAGGGAGAAATCTCTTCAACAGCAGGTTTGCCTTTGGAGGATGCGGCTTTGGGAGCAGGCTTGGGAGGAGTGGCGACGGCAGAGACTGGTGCCTTGATAGGAGTTGGAGTGGCTGCGTCACCCGCATTCGCCATAACCGAAACCTCGTTGGCTGGCTTTCGTGATTCCTGAAGTTAGTTGAATTCCTGCAAGCCCAGACAGAAAAACTATAGTGGAAGCTCGGCAAATCTGTCAATGATTGATAGACACAAATTACAAATAAATCGATGCCTTGACGTCCGTCAATTTTCCCGCCTCAAATCATATCGCAATGCGACAGGTTTTCGGGGCGAATTCCGCGCCGCATGGCCCCCATTTCTCACTACGCGTTTGAAATGGCGCAGCATGCGCCGCAATTACACTTTGTACTTGCGTGCAAAGTTGGAGTTCGGCCGTTTGCTGCCGCACTCAAAACCTTCGCAACCGATCGGCCGATGAGCCGATGTCCCGATTATTCCGCCGGTTCAAACATGACGCACACGGGCGACGCGATTTCGAATTTCTGCCCGGTGGGCGTCAGACGGCCGGTTTGCGTATCGATGCGGAAAACCACCAGCGAATTGGAATCCTGGTTCCCGGCAATCAGGTAAGAGCCCGTGGGGTCGATCCCGAAACCCCGCGGCGTCTTGCCTTCGGTGGAAACATATTGGATCGGTGTGGGTGTCCCTTTCACAGCATCGAGGGAAAAAACCGTGATGTGGTCGTAGCCGCGATTCGAGCCATAAAGGAACTTCCCGCTCGGATGCATCATCAGCTCCGCGCAGTCGTTCTCACCCTTGAAGTCTTTGGGAAGGGTCGAAATGGTTTCGAACGGATGCAGCACGCCGCGCGCGGCATCATAGGAAAAAGCGGTGAGACTGGAACCCATTTCCTCAATCGCATATCCGAACTTGGCGTTGGGACTAAAAGCGAAGTGGCGCGGACCCTTGCCGGGAGGAACGGCAGCCGAAGGTGGATCGTTGGGCGTGAGCGTTCCCTTCGTTGCGTCGAAGCGATAAACGTACACCTGATCGGTGCCTAAATCCGCGGAGACCACAAAGCGATTGTCGGGTGACGCATAAATAGAATGGGCGTGCGAAGCTTCCTGGCGCTTCGGGTCGACGCTGTGCCCCGTGTGCGGCAGAAAGGCCGTGGCCTTGCCCAAACGCCCACCCGCTAGAATCGGAAACATCGCCACGCTGCCTACCTCGTAGTTGGCCACAAACACGTATTTGCCGGTGTGGTCGACGGTTACGTGGCAAGGGCCGGGATCGCCGGACGGCACCACATTCAGAAATGTTAGCTTGCCCGTCTTGCGGTCAATGGAGAAAGCGCTGACGCTTCCGGATTTTTTTCCGTCGTAGTCCGAGATTTCGTTCACCGCGTAAAGGTAGCGGTGGCTGGGATCAACCGCGAGGAAAGAAGGGCTGGCCGTCTTAGCCGCCAAGCCGAGCGGCGTAAGGTTGCCGGTAACTGCGGCAAGCTTGTAAACGTAAATTCCCTGGCTTTTTGGCCCGGTATAAGTGCCGATGTAAACAAAGGAGTCGCTCATGGTTTTCGACGTCTCATCGCCCCGCGCGTTGGCCGGGTAAATGCACGCGGCGAAAAGAGTGGTCAGCAAGAGAGTAGAGTGAATTATGTTTTTCATGCTCACTATAGAACAGCAAGAGCATGAAAAGCGCAAGGGCAACATTTCTGGGTGGCACGATCGGAGGAGGGTGGCACAGGAACTCCTGCCTGTGCTTTTTTCTTCCTGGCACAACCGGGAGTGGCTGTGCCACTGACGTCATAGGCCTACATAACTAACCTTAAACCTTTACCCCAACCTTGCGCAACACTAAGTCCGCGAGGGCGGAAATGAAGGCAGGCAAATCGTTCAATCCTTCCATGGTTTCAAATTGTTGAATGCCAAGGGTCTCCGCCATTTCCCGCGCCTCGATGTTGATTTCGTGCAGGGTCTCAACGTGGTCGGAGACGAACGCGATGGGCACCACCAGCACGCGTTCTGCGCCGCGGGCGGTGATTTGCTGCAAGCTTTCGTGGATAAAAGGTTGGAGCCAATGGCCGGGGCCGGACCGGCTCTGGTAGCACAGAGAATGCGGGTTGGCCCAGCGCCCGCGTTCCATCACCGCCTTAACTGTAGCCTCGATATGTGTCTGATAGGGATCCCCGCCGTGGATCACACTGACGGGGATGCTGTGGGCGCTGAACAGCAGGTGGACGTCGGAAGGGACGCGCGCGGCATGGCCGTTGGAGCGCCGGAATCGTCCCAACCCCTGCTCGATGCGCTCCACCACCGCGTCGAGGTAGAGGGGATGAGTGTGGAATTCGCGTACCACATGCACCGTTGCCGCGTGCTCGCGCGGGAACTGGCGCTGCCACTCGTTCAGGCTGCTGCCGGTGGTGGTGGAGGAATACTGCGGGTAGAGTGGCAGCAGGACAATCTCCTCGGGAGCAAAAGCCATTAGGTCGCGGATGGCCGCATCCGTCAGGGGATGCCAATACCGCATGGCCACCACCACGCGCGCCACAAACGATTTGCTGAGTTCCGCCTCGAGCGCCCGCGCCTGCCGCGCCGTCACCTCGCCGATCGGCGACTTTCCTCCAATTTCCGCATAGTGCTTGCGGACTTTGCCCGCGCGCCGCGAGGAAATCAGCCGCGCCAGGGGCTCGCGTGCCAGCCGCGCAAAAGGGAAGTCGATGATGTCCGGGTCGCAAAACAGGTTGTAAAGAAATGGTTCGATGGCGTCAATCGAGTCAGGACCGCCCAACTGAAACAGTACCACCCCGACGCGCGTATCGAGACTGGAGTTCGTGCCGATCAATCCTTGGTAACCTCTCTGAAATATGGGTGTATGGATTTACGCCCTGCCACGCGGGGTGCACCCAGGCCGCATTGCGCTCAAGAAATGATCCTACACAGCGCAGGGGGAAAACGGCAAGAGAATCCACGCTCGAGAATCCCTGTAAGAAACTTTCCCTTTCCTTGACTACCTTAGATGTGAGAGAAACCGAGTCCATGACCGCTCCGACCTCCTCACAAGACGATCTCTACCGGGAAGCCGTAGCGAGCTTTGGTGCGGCGCTGGAGCGTCTGGCGGGCGCGTACGAAGCCGACCCGGAAATCCGCCGGGACCTGCTTCAGGACATCCACATCGCCCTGTGGCGAAGTTTCTGAGGCTTCAACGGTCTTTGCTCCTTGCGCACCTGGGCCTATCGCGTGGCACACAATGTGGCCATGTCGCACGTAATTCGGCAGCGCCGCACTCGGACGCAAACACCGGTCGGTTTGGAGGACGTCAAGCTTCTGCCCGACGCGAACGAGGGCGAAACGGCCCCCCACCGACGCGAAAGCCTCCAGCGCCTTCTGCCTTGATTCAGCAGTTAAAGCACCCTGACCGTCAGGTGATGCTGGCATACCTCGAAGGCATGGATGCGGCGGCGATTGGGGAGATTACAGGACTATCGGCGGTGAACGTTGCGACCAAGATCCATCGCATCAAGCGGCTTCTGGCGCGACGTTTCGAGGAGGGAAGGCGCGATGAGGAATGAATCTTCCCCGAACGATATGAGAAATGTTTGGCAGAACCAGAAAACGGAGGGTATCCGTATGTCGATCGAAGAAATCCGCGGTCGCGCAGGGAAGTTCGAAAAGAAGATTTACTGGCGCAACGCGCGCGAGTACGTTGTGGCTCTAGTGATGGTGGTCTTCTTCGGGTTCGAGTTTTGGCGCATGCCCGATGCGCTAACGCGAGTTGGCGTTGGCCTGATGATCGCCGGGCTACTGTACTTGGTTTGGCAACTCCGCCAGAGGGGCTCCTCGCGAACCCTGCCCGAGGAATTGGGGCTTGCCACGGGACTCGAGTTCTTCCGGCGGGAGCTCGAAAAGCAGCGGCGCCTCGTCGCGAACGTCTGGTCGTGGTACCTGGGGCCGCTCATTCCCGGCTGGGTGGTCCTAACGGTGGCTTTCGCCCGCACCAACCCCGGCCACGTGCGGCACATCGGTCTGACCTTGGCGGGGTTAAACCTCGTTGCCGCGCTGGCATTTGTTTTCGTTTGGAAACTGAACCAAAGTGCCGCGCGCTGGCTCCAGCGCCGAATCGACGAACTCGATGCCCTCCAGGGGCAGCGGTAGATCGGACCCATGTCTTCAAAGGTCGTCACCTTCCAAGGCGGCGGAATCCGCTCTACGGCCAACTTGGTAGAACTGGGGGACCTCTGCGAGTGGTTCCAGGCCGACAATCAGGGTCGAGGCGGAGAAGATGCCCCTATTTGGGGATGCGCGATGCAAGGCCGAGTTTGCAGCGCCGTGCAGAAAGGTAAGATGGCGACCAATGTGAATGCGGGATGGTCCACGGGACCGGTCCGTTGGCGCGGCGTCTCCAAGTCGGAGGCGGAGTGGCGCATTTGGGCGGACGAAACCGTGGCCAGCGGCATGGTGCCGTATCATCATATCGTGGGCGCTGAAAACGGCATGGGCGAAGACCGGCGCTCGCTTGCGCCGGCCCGCGAGTTCTTCAATTGGACTGCGAAGCACGACCCGCATTTCACCAACAAGCGCTCCATCGCATCGATTGGCGTGGTGATGGGCCAGCGCACCCAGTTGTTCTACCAACCTCCCCCGGGGGCTTCGGCAGGGCAGTATATGGAGGGCATGTACTTTGCGCTGCTTGAAGGGCGCTTCCTGTTCGACTTTGTGCACGAGGAAAAGCTCACCCTGCACAACTTGCAAAAGTACTCGGCCCTGTTGTTGCCTAACATTGCCCTGCTCAGTGATTCGCAACTCCGGCAGTTGCGGGAATATGTGGATGCGGGAGGCTCGCTGCTGGCGACCTTTGAAACCGGATTGTACACGGAGCGCAACCAGAAGCGGGCGGATTTTGGATTGGCGGATGTTTTCGGAATCCGCAAGGCGGGCGAGATCCTAGGCACCACCGGCAATGCCTTTTCCGCGCGAATCGAGAAGCGGCACCAGATCCTTTCTGGGTTCACCGGAACGAATTGGATTGCGGGCGCTGAGTACCGCGTGCCCCTCGTGCCGGTAGAGGGTCCGATTCTGACTGTCGTGCCTGGCTCTGTTGCGTATCCTCCGGAGCTTTCGTATCCCGACCCTTCGCATACCACTGAGCCCGCCGTGGTCCTTCGCGAAAAGGGCAAGAGCCGCCTGATCTATTTCCCCGGCGATATCGACCGCACCCTGTGGCACTCCGGGCACACCGACCTTACCCGTTTGTTGCGCAACTCCATCCGCTGTGTGGCGGGCGAGGACCAGCCGGTCTCGATCTCCGGCGACGGTCTTATTGAGGCCTTCGCCTGGGAGACCCAGGCGGGCTTTGCGGTCCATGTACTGAACTACACGAACCCTCAGGTGCATCGGGGCTGGATCCGGGAGTTCTATTCCATCGGCGAGCAGCGTGTCCGGATGCAATTACCGGAGGGCCGTAATATCTCCCGGGTGGAGTTATTACGGGCCGCTACTGAGATTCCATTCCAGTTGGATGATGGGGCGGTCACTTCCACCATTCCCAAGGTCGCCGACTATGAAGTGGCGGCGATGCATTCCTCATGATGGTGCCGCGCCGCTGGCTCCTCGGCATTGCCAACGATGCCACTGAACCCACGGCCTGTTCGTCGTCCTAAACAGCCTTGGCGGGCCCCTTGTGGTCGATGATCTGGCAGAACAGGCGAATCACCTTCAGTTCACCTTGACGACAAGAGTCGATGTCGCCAAATTCGCGTTGCGGAGCTTTTCGGCTAATTCACGGGCCGCACCCTCAGAGCTTTCATGGCCCACGCAAACGCGGTAGAGAAGGCCGTCGCCCTGTTCTGAACGCAGGATAACTACCGGTCCATAGCTCGCCCCAATCAGCGCCTTCAAATGGTCGGCATTGGCCGGGTCGCGGAAAGTGCCCACCTGCACGCCAAATGCCTTCATCTGTTCTGTCGGCTGACCTTTAGAAACACCGTGTTTATAACTCAAGGGTGGATTCGCGGTTGTCCCCGAGGGACTCGCACCCCCCTGGGCGGCATGGGCCTTTACCTGTTCCGTTGGTCGACCCTGTGAGGCCCCGTGTTGATAACTCAAGGGTGGATTCGAGGTCGTCCTTGGCGGACCCGCGCCCCCAATAGTCGTTGGTGAACCGTCGACGGAGGGGTTTGACGCTTGTATAGGATCGGCAAGTTCTTTCGTGCCTTTTGGGCAATCGGATCTGACTGCCGCAAGTATTCCGCTTTTGCCGCCATCGGCGGCAGTCATGTCCCGGTTGTATACAACCGTTGGAGAAGTGCAGGTGGCAATCCAAACTGCCGGGCCAAACCCGGGCTCTTGATCCACTTTCGCCACATCTAAGGTTGTACCCGAAGTACCGGCATATACTCTTATGGCTCCGTCGTATAAAGACAAATCATCTGCGTACAGAGTGTTTCCTTTCGCCCCGTGGGGGTTGATCACAATTGACTGGTTACCATCTGATGCTGCTCTGCCGCTGGAAGAAGTGGCGTTCGGCCCGGCTTGGGGATAGGTAAACGTATTGTGGCCAGTGACGGTGATAGTGAAATCTCCGCCGTCGAAGCTAGGATCACTAACGCCTACCACGCCGACCACCGTACCTGTTTTCCACGATGACGGCAGCTTGGCCGTTGCCCTGAATGTCACGATGTTTGATCGGCGCGAGATCATTGAGACGAGGGCCTGTTCTAAGGCAGACCCTCGAATCTGCGAGTGCCTTATGAAGTTGCGGCTTGAGGATGAACCAATAAACATCCCCGGCCCGCAGCCCACAGATCTTAATGCATAAAGCCCGACATTATCGAATACGTTATCCCAGGCTTGCCCGTTGGCGGGGTTCCCGTTGGAGTCTGTCCCAACCATGGCAGGCAGGCAGGAAGTTATAGAAAGATTCTCAAAGGTTATTTGAAATGTGGAACTCAGCCAAATACCAGGATGCTTCGAATCAGATCCGCCTGCGGCGATATTAGTTTGGTAATCATGAGAGAACGCTCCGCCACCCGTTCCCATGCCCCCGACAAAACTGATAGCTTTCTCTTTTCTCCACCCGGCTGGGGGATGTGCATAATTCGGGTCTGCCGAACCCATTATCCAGATTCCGCAGCCTGCCGGATCCTTTTGCGCGCAGGCTCGCAACGGGACGCCATGACCGCCATCCAGCAGAAAGATGGTTCCACTGGACATAGCGTCATAGCAGGACATCACATCCTGCTTGGCGGTCCTGAGAGTTAATCCATCCGCTGAGTCATTCCCATGGGGCGAGGCGTAGCAGATCGATGTGGAAGAGTCTGGTGCCAGCGATGCAATCCTCGGGTCATTTCCACCATCAAAGGCATTGTCTCCCAAGCCCGCGTTCGCAGCCTCCCTCACTTGGGGGAGAGCAAGTATTACGCCCGCAGAGAATAGAAGAACCAACCACAAGCAAGATCTCCTGTTCATGAAGGTCTTAGTCCATAGAATGGGGGGTCGCGAAGTGAAAAGCACCAAGCATCGCATGGGCGCAAGTGATGTTCGCCATGGGGCAGAATACCGCAGGATTTTTAGCACAGTCGCCGTCAACAGTCAATGACACACATGGTCCCCCTGCGATTCAGACAGTGGGGGAGGGCGCGAGGCTGGCGGGAGGCAGGAGCGGCGAGACGAGGGGAATTGGGCGCAGGAATGGGGGCGTGTTGAGACGGGTGGCGGCTGTGTCGTAGGGTGA
>Ga0187876_1001057_pt1 | contig 25042 bp, 26 predicted proteins | sample June2016WEW_17_4_FD_133000 | JGI IMG/M metagenome (GOLD analysis project Ga0187876, IMG submission 133000) | Peatland microbial communities from SPRUCE experiment site at the Marcell Experimental Forest, Minnesota, USA - June2016WEW_17_40 | ecosystem: Environmental > Terrestrial > Soil >...
CCGCGCCCGCTGCGCTCCCCGCCGCCGCGTAACGTTACGCTGCCACCGCCGCCTCGCCGCGCCCAACCCCGCCTGCGCGGCCCGTCTTGGCGCGACCTGGCCCCAGGTTATTGAGCAGGTACGTTGAGACACCATCTTTTCTATAAGGGCTCGGCGGCTGCGGGCGGGTAGAGTAGCGAGGGTCACATGCTGGTCGCACGAAAATGGCGGTCGTTTCCGAGGTAGGCAGGCTACGAGGAGGGCAATTGCACCAATTGCCAGCTACGATGCGTTCATGCTGCGCATCTGGCATCGAGCGAGTGCCGCTAATCGCCCGTGGGTTGGGCGGCTCGAACATCTGCCCGAGGGCACGGTCTGGACCTTCGATAGCCCGCAGGCGATGCTCACGCAGCTGCTCCACCTGCTCGAGACCGGTTCGCCGGTGACCACTGAATCCACTCCGCGGGTGAGTGCCGCGGCCGGCAGCCATACGAATGGCGCGGGGCCGGATGCCGGATCGTACGTCGAATGTGTGGCAGAGAGAGGGGAAGGCATCGGATGAAGCGTCGTGGTGGGACCCAGGCACATCGTCTACACTACGGTCTCGTAGTACTGCTCGGCACGGCTGCACTGCTCGTGGCGCAGCTCCCCGCGGCACCTGGGGCGCTCGCCGGGCACGCAGGGTTGCGCGCCGCCGCCCTGCAGCCGGCCACGGCACAGCCACAAGCGGTTTGGCAGCTGAGCCCGCGCACGTTCGCGCCTGGGAGCGGTGCCGACACGGTGAGCCAGACGTTTACGCCCAGCACCACCTGCTACCAGGTAGGCGTCGTGGTGATCGGAGGCCAGAGCGGCGATAACCTCATCGTACGCCTCGGCGCGAGTTCGCACGACGAGTCGCAGGTGATGACCGGTGAGCAGCACTACTTCGCTGCCTGCCATTTGCAGGCAGGCGTCATGCCGGTGCTGCATGCCATCCCTGACTCGAAGCATGACTATGGCTCCCGCACCCTCACCTATGCCGTGGGCGTCTACCTGCCCCTGGCCGTGCCGCAATCCGTGGACGGCATCTCCACCGGCAGCTCCTCCAACACGTTGCTCCTGCAGGTGAGCCGGGCCGACGACTATACCGTGCATCTCCACCTCAGTACCGGGACCATGCAGGTGTGGACCGTGTCCGGCAGCACTACCACCACCAGCGTCAAGATCAGTGGCGACGGCGGCTTCCGGGTGAAGCTGCCGATCGGTCTCGTGCGCATCAAGCTGCAGCCCGCGGCCGCGCAGAGCGCCACCATTACGTGGACCGCCATGCTGGGGATCGCGCCCAGAGTGAGCGACTTCAAACCTGCCAACGGCGACGCCCTGAAGCATGCGCCCGCGAACATCACAGCGCACGCCGATGCCACGGGGCAGCTCGTGCTGGACCGCAAAGCGGTCGCCAGCTCCTATGATGCCACGACGGGCACGATCAGCTTCACGCCCACAGTGCCGCTCGCCGCCGGCATCCACATCCTGGAGGTGGCAGGTCCCGACGGCACGCTGGCTACCCGCCATGCCACCTTCCGCGTGCTCCCCTCGCTCACGGCGCAGCCGCCCAGCACGCCTGGCGGGACTGCCGACGGCGTAGCCTGGGTGCACACGACCACGCCCGATGGCCGCTACCAGCTCTCCAAGCCGGCCGACTGGCAAATGGCCGGCGAAGGCGGCACGGTGCTGCTGGCGAATGCCAAGGGCTCGGCGCTGGTAGTGCTGAGCGAGCGGCTGCTGGGTTCAACCATCGACGCTTCCACGATGGCCGCCAAGGTGCCCGGCACCCCGCAGTTCGGCACGCTCGACGGCGGCGTCTCGTTCAGCGCCACGGTAGCCGGCAAGAAGGGGTCGCACCTCGCGCTGCTCTGTCTGGTCCTGCCCTCGCCGCAGCAGAATAGCCTCATGCTGGCCGTGGGCCTCAGTAAGGCGAGCAGCGCCGCGCTGGGCAAGCAGGTCACAGGCATCATCTCTTCCCTCAGCGCCAACGACGACGCCGGGGTCCAGAAGGCCCGCACCTGGACGCAGTACCAGCAAGCCGGGTTCAACCTGCAGTATCCGAACGGCTGGATGGCCGACTTCACGGCCACGGGCAGCCTCCTGCTGGCGGGACCGTCCGATCAAGCGTACCTGCTCGGCGAAGGCATCGCCTATAGCGGACCCACTACCGCCGCCGACATGGCCACTACGGGACAGCAGGTGGTAGCGTTGATCAAGGCGCAGGTGCACGGCAGCCTGCAAGTGCAGTCCGGGCAGAGCGGGAGCGGCATCTACCGCTGGCTGGGTACCTATACGAGCGCGGACGGCAAGACGGCGTACCTCGAGCTCGGGCAGGTCATCGCCGCGAACGGCCGGCTGCAGCTCATGTGGGGCGACACCAGTGCCGAGCTGGCGCCCTCCAACGTGCCGATCCTGGCCTACAGCCTGGATAGCGCGGCCCAGGCGGCCGGCGTCACGCCGCCGCTGGCGTTCACCGTGGCCGCTGCCATCCAGCAGGTAACCGCGCAGCTGCCGGCGACCCTGCTGCAGGGGAAGACCCCGGCAGCCGGCCAGACAACCGGCAACAGTAACCCCGAAAGCAGCACCGGAACCGGGACCAGCAGCCAGAACCAGCCCTCAGCGAATCAGCTGGCGGCGAGCTGGGCAGAGTCCAACCTGACGGTGACGATGATGCAGGACACCACCACCGACTTCATCAATGGGATGGACAGGAACCAGGCAGAGTTCCTCCAATCCGAAGGGTACGATGCGGACTGGTACCCCTCATACAACTACTGAGCATGAGGCCGGCATGTTTGGTCGCGAACTTGCAGCGAGGTCAAGGCGAGATCTACAGCTGTGTGGCACCCGCCTGGGAGCGCAGGCATCCTGCCCGTCCCCGTCTGCGTGTCTGGCCCGCGAACCTGCGAGCGCGGTAGTGGCCATAGTACAGGGGTCCCGGCTTTGGCCGGTAGACGGAGGGGGAGCATGAGCCGATCGTGGTACCTGCGGATCGCGTGCTGTGTGGTAGTGGCCCTGCCTATCGGGCTCTCGCCCGCGACGAGCCTGGCGCCGGCGCACGCCCGCCAGCCCGCCGCGGCGAGCAGACTCGTCCAAGCGGCTTCGCCGGTTCCCGCCATCGCCAGCGTCGGCTGGGGTGCCGATGCCGGCGACCTGGACGATGAGAGCAACATCGGCAAGACCTTCACCTTCGTCTGTCCGACCACCGACGACTCATTGGCTGAGCTCGCTGACGATGCCCATATCGAAGGTTTCATGACGTACACCGTAGATTCGGACGTGTGCACCGCAGCCGTGCAAACGGGCGAATTGGGCAACACCGCCGCCGATCTCCTCCTGGGCGGCATCGTGACTATCCAGATCGGAGATCCGGTCGACCAGTTCGTGGGCTCGACGCAGAACAACATCACCAGCGTTGGCTGCTCGTGCGAGAATGATGTCAGCTACACGATCGTGGGGGCAAGCCAGGGTGCGGCTGCTGCCGGCGCGCCGGACCTGCCCATTGGCGGGGGCGGCTGGGACGCAGACGCCTCCGACCTCGGCCTGAGGCGCAAGCAAGGCAACACGATGGCTGCCGGCTACGTGTATGTCTGCCCGCCCGGCGGTGCCGCGCCCCTCGATGGGGACGGCCACGTGACGGTCTGGGGCGGCGGCGATAGCGCGCGCACCTACAGTTCCGACTCCTCGGTGTGCACCGCGGCCGTGCACGCGGGCCTGCTTACCTTCGCGAATGGGGGCTACGTCACGATCCAGATAACGCCAGGAGACTCCGAGCTGTACGTCGGGTCGAGCCAAAACGGCGTGACCACCCAGACGTACGATTCGTCGCCGTCCTACCCAGGCTTCAACTTCGCGGGCACGACGCCGCAGGCGTCCGCCACGCCCACGGCGACCCAGACGCCAGGGTCGTCGGCCGGTGGCGGGGGCCAGCCCTCGCAGACACCCACGGCCACGAAGGTGCCGAACAAGATCACGCAGCTCACCGGCTCAGCGAGCCCGTATCAGACCTGGAAGCCTGCCTCGTCCGGCACCACCAATGACCTCTACGGCGTCGCCTGCGCCACCCCTGTCTCTGGGGGCTCGGGCGCTACCTGCGTGGCCGTGGGCAGCAACGGCACCATCGTCCACAGCACGGACAGTGGCCAGAGCTGGACCGCCGATACGTATGGAGCGGGCACGGACATCCTGAACGGCATCGCCTGCCTGAGCGACCACGACTGCGTGGCGGTGGGCAACGGCGGCCTTCTCCTGCGTGGTGACCCCGCGAAATCCGCCTCCACGTGGAGCAAAGTAACCAGTCACACGACGGACGGCCTCTACGGCATCAACTGCACGGCCGTGCTCAGCAACTGCACCGCCGTGGGTGCGAATGGCACCTTCGTGAACGGCGCGCCCAACCTCTTCAAGGTCTTGACCTGGACGGCCGGCAGCACCGGCAAGTCCACGGTGCTGTGGGGCGTGGCCTGCCCGATCGGCCGAGCCTGCATGCTGGTGAGCCAGGACGGTCAGATCTTCAGCGCAGACGGCTGGCGCGCCGTGTACTCCGAGCCATACTACGCGCTAAAGGGCATCGCCTGCCCGTCCGGCGGCTACTGCGTGGCCGTGGGCGGCGCTGGCATGGCCCTGCGTACCACCGATGGAGGCGCGCACTGGAGCTCAGCGAACTCGGGCACGTCCAATGCGCTCAACGGCATCGCCTGCCCCGATGCGCAGACGTGCGTAGTCGCAGGCCTGCAAGGCACCGTGGCCGTGAGCACGGACGGCGGTGCCACCTGGCAGCTTGGCTCCTCGATCACGACGTGGGTCCTGCATGGTGTGGCCTGCCTGCCTGATGGCAGCACCTGCGTAGCCGTGGGCGACCACGGCACCATCTTCAGCAGCGCACGTACGGCTGGCGGGCAGATCGGAGCGACAGGGTCGCTGAGCGCGGGAGCGACGGGGCCGGAGAACACGGGGCCGTCCATCTTCGTCGACTTTCACCATGTCGATGGCTACCGGGCAGTGCGCGGCCACGGGTTGCTCACCGTGGGCGTACTGGCCGCCCCAGGGGTCACGGCCGCGTTCGCCGTCACTCTGGCCATGGGAACCTTCGCGCGCTCCGCGGTGTTCTCGGCCTCGGCGTCGACGGCGACCGGCTCGACCGGTACGGTACTGTCGAGATCGAGATCGCCTACAGCCCGCCGCAGCCCGAGCTGGGCTTCCTGATCGTGACGGTTACAACTCCTGGCGGAAGCAATAGCGAGCGGTTCGCAGTGCTGGTCATTCCCCGCTAGTGCATAATCCAGCGACATACGTCGACGCACTGAGTCATCCAACCGGCCGCAAGCCAGCGTGCCCCTGCCATCCGGCCGCAGCTGGAGGCTTTGCACCGTCAAATAGCGTCGTCGGAGATCAGCACCAGGCATCGGGTCCCAGAGGCAGAGAGGAGTGATCGCGTAGCGGCACGTAACTGAGGTCCAGTCAGCACACGGTGGAATCAACCACGTCTCATGAGGGCAGTACGACAGGGAGTTGAGGGCATGACCACGCACAGCGAGATCTATGCGCAAATCACAGGTCAGAAGTCTGGAGTTATTCAGGGCCCGGTAATCCAAAAGGGGCGAGAGGGCAGCATCCAGGTCCTGGCGCTAACGCACGACTCCAGTGCGGCGGTCCAGGGCGCGCAGCAGCGCGAGTCGCTCCAGTTTACCAAGGCGTTCGATAAGGCAACAGTGCCGCTGCAGCTTGTGCTGTGGAGCAGGGAGGAGCTGACCACCTGCACGTTCGATTTCTGGTCGCCGCTCAAGGCAGTCGGAGGCGTAGGCCAAACACAGGATGTCATGCGCATAATCCTCACGAACGCGACCGTCTCGAGCATCAGCCACTACACTGCTCTGCCCGACCAGTTCAACCAGTTCAACACGGATTTACTAGAGGACATCACCATCGCCTATAGCCGCATAGAAGTTGTGTGGCTTGACGGCAACTTGAACGCCACACATAGCGCCGTTTCTGGAGGCTGAGGCCGCCGGCCGGAAGCGAGAGGAGGACGATACATGAGCGACCTAGCACGAACCGTCGCCGCCCTCGCCGAGCGCGTGGCTGTGTTGGAGTCTGAAAACCAGCGCCAGCGCACGAGCGAGAGACTGGCCCCTGCTGCGACGATAGTGGGCAGAACCCCCAGCCGGCGGAGCCTTCTCGCAGGTGGCGCCGGCCTGCTCAGCGCAGTTGTGGCGACCACCCTGGCCGCACCCGGCTTTGCCACGGCAGCGCCTGCATGCGGTAGCGCGGGCGCAGTCCAGGCCCGCCAGTACGCGGCGCCGGTGCTGCTCGGCACCCGGGTGACGCTGGTGCCGCAGCGAGGAGGCGGTCACCACTGGGCGCGCTACGAGTGGGACTTGGACCAGCGCTTCACCGGTGAAGAGCCGCCGGCAGTGCTCGCCGCGGCCGCCGACGATTACCACGGCACCGCGGAGCAGGCGGAGCCGACCGTCGCGGTGGCCGTGCACCGCGAAGACGGAGTCTGGCGCGCGGAGATCCTGGTGAACCACGTCGGCCACCTGGCCACGGAGGTGACGCTGCAGGCCATTGCCTTCGGCTCCAGTGAGTAGTCCTGCCGGTTAACAGACCAATGTTGGACGCGGGATGCCGAGAATCGCAGCGGGGTTGCGCAACCGAGGATGAGTATGCAATGCGCTGTGGAACAGCTAATGGTAAGGAGGTTGGGTATGACGCGACGTTTCGCAATCCTGGCGTGTCTCCTGATTGGTCTGTCTCCTGAGGTCGTCACTGTCCGGCCGGCCACGGCGGCGGGCGGGCTGACCTGGACCTGGCACAATCCGCTGCCGCAGGGTAGCACGCTGAACGCAGTGAGCTGTAACGCCACCGGTGGTTGCGTGGCCGTCGGCGCCGGCGAGGCGGCGCTCACGTCCGCTGACGGTGGCGTGACCTGGGTAGTGCAGGCCGGCACGGGCATGGCCTCGCCCCGGGCGCTGGCTTGCCCGACGCCCGCATTCTGCGTCGCCGTGGGCACGAAGGGCGTCATCCGCACGAGCACGAACGGCGGACGCACCTGGCACCGGCAACACTCCGGCACGTCGAAGGAGCTGGAGGGCGTGAGCTGCGCTTCGGCTTCTGCCTGCGTGGCGGCAGGCCTGGACGGCGCCCTGCTGGTGACCGCCGACGGCGGCGCAAGCTGGAGCGCTCGCAGCATCAGCCGCCCTACCTAGTCCTTCACCACTAGCTTTTCGGCAATACGGCTGGAGCAGTGCGAGCGCCGCCGTGCGACTATGGCCTTAGGGCGCGTTGCATGCATGAGCGATGCGGAGGCTCTGGCAGCGCTGCCGGTGAAACTGTGCAGAAGACCAAGAAAGAGCCCGGCACGCTGCGCCGCGCGTTCAAGAAGTTCGGCAACGACTGGACCATGAACCTGGCGGTGCTAATCGCGTTCAATCTGATCACGTCCTTCGTGCCACTGGTCCTGGCCATCGTCACCCTCGTCGCCGTGATCCCTGCCGGCGCGGGCAGTACGAGCAACGTGGCCACGCAGATCAACAAGATCCTGCCGGCTGAAGTTCGCAGCAACATCAACGTCCAGTCGCTGCTGACCAACGTGCAGCATGCGAGCGGCATTTTGGGAATCATTAGCATCGTCGGCTTGCTGTGGGGAGGATCCAACCTCTTCAGTGCCATCGAGAGCGCCTTTGCCGTGGTATTCCGGGTCAAGACGCGAGGCTTCCTGCGCCAGAAACTCATGTCGCTCGTGATGATCTTGCTCTTCGTCGTGCTGTTGCCGATCTCGTTCGTCTCAGCACTGTTCCTCAGTTCGACTACCACGACGCTGGGCAAGATTGTGCCGGGCGTGGTGAGCGGCCCGGCTGGCGTGATCGTGGGGTTGGCCGCGAGTCTTGCCGTACTGTTTCTGCTGTTCCTGTCTATCTATGTCGTCGTGCCGAACATGCCGGTGACCTGGCGGAATGCGTGGCGTGGCGCTCTGTTCGCGGCGGTGCTGATGTGGATTGTCAACACGATCTTCCCACTTTACACCTCCCATTTCGTCAGCTCCAAGCAGTACGGAGCGGCAGCGCTTGGCTCCGCGCTTATCACCATCACCTGGTTCTGGCTCTTCTCCGTGGTCCTGCTCATTGGCGCACAGGTAAACGTGCTGGCGATGGGAATCGGTCCCTGGCCCTACGACCTCTCGCGTATGTTGATGTTGGCCAAGCTGCCGGCGCAAGGGGGAGAGCCCACGGCCATGGATGCCGTGCGCGATGAAGCCAGCACAGCGGACAAGCAGGCCCCGCTGGGTGTCGCGCGCGGCGCGCAGCAGCTAGAGGATCCGATGGGCAGCAGCCACGCCCAGGCTTCTGGCCGTTAGCCCGGCTCATGGGTTTGGCGGATTACGACGGGATGGCTCTTCTCCTTTTGCGCATTCCTGCCCGTACCGCACTGCAGTCGGTTAGGCCGTCGCTACGCCTGAGGCTATCGTGGCAAGCACTTCCGGGTGCCGATCGGCGATTTCCAGCAGCCGTAGTGCGGAGCCATCCGGCCGGCGTGCACCGCGTTCCCAGGCTTGCACGGTACGGTCGCTGACGTTGAGCGCCGAGGCAAAGAGCCGCTGCGACATATGCAGCTTTGTGCGGATCACGCGGATGTGGTCTCGATCGTACAACGGTGGCGGGGCAATCTGAGCCGCGCGAGCTGGTACAAGGGAAACTTCATCGTGCGCAAGCGTCCAACCATCTTCATCCTGTTGCCATGTACGCGTGCGAAGTGGCCGTGCACCATGCTCATACTCGATCGCCTCTTGCAATCCGCGGAGGAGCGCAGCACCAAACCCGGCCCTCTCGCTGCCAACTTGGCTTTCTTCCTGGGCTGCCATATTGGCGTGGGTGCGCTTGGGCATGTCTATTCCTCCTTTAGCTGTCGTACTGCTGCCGCGATTTGGTGCTTCTCCCACTCTGTGAGCGTGCTCTTCTGGTTCTTGGCGTAGGCTAGGATGAAGTAGATTCGCTCGTTGTCGCTGGTATAGAGATAGATGATCCTAGCCGCTCCTCGCTTTCCCTGGCCTGGCATGGCCACTCGCAGCTTGCGCACACCACCGGTGCCAGGGACGACCGTGCCGGCGCGGGGGTTGGCCAGCAACTGCAACTCGACGGACCACATATCGTCGTCGGTCAGGACGCCCGCTACGGTACGCTCAAATGTGGCGAGGTAGACGAAGGCCAGGTTCACGTCGCCCCCTACTACTCAGTAGTATAGCGCCGCGCGCGACCGATTAGTGCTGCTTCGGCGTGCTGGGGCTGTCCAGTGCCGCCGGCGTACCTCATTGCCTGTAGATGACGCAGCTGGTAGGTTTCTTCAAAAGGGGGCTACCGATCATGCGTGTGCGACGTGAATTACGCGTACCACCTCGATTTGACTGCTATCCTGGCGTCCGGCCACGATGATGTGTGGATAGGAGGTGGCCCGTATCGACGGCCCGAGGAGTGTCCGCTGCCGTACCACTGGGACGGCAAGAGCTTGCGCGAAGTGTGGGTAGCTACTACCTCTCGGGATGTGGCCTCGCTCGAGCAGGCCATCGACTACCAACCCGACGACCCTGACGCCGGCTACAACTACGCAGCTTTCCCTGGAATGAGATCGTGGTGGTGGGCCTTGGCAACTGGTGATGTTGCTTCGGCGCTCTTCGACAATCGGGGGATACCAGAGGCCCGCTGCCCACTGCTATGATCGCTGCTGGCCTCTGCGTGTCTCGTCCGACGAGGGAATTCGGCACGTGCTGGTTGTCGAGCAAGCAGGCGACGTGGTCATGGCACGGTCGGCTGTAAGGGGAACGTGCCAGGATGAGCCACGTCGGCAGAATCTTTCGAGCGTTGCCGCTGCGCCCGCGGCGACTCCGCGTCGGCTTGATGGCGAAGATCCTCCTTGCGACCCTGCTATCCGCCGCACTGCCGCTCATCCTGCTGAGCTACAGTGCTGAGCAGGCGTCGAATGACGCCAGCACCAAAGCCACGCAAGTAGCGGCCAACGGGCTTGACGCCCAGGCGCAGAATGCGCTCGAGATCCAAGCAGAGGACGTCGCCGGACAAGTGAGCCAGCTCTTGCAAGGGGCCGTGCAGAATACGCTCGGCGCCGTCGCACTGGCGCGCACACCCCAGGCGTTCATGGCGTACTACCAGGCGTACAGCGGGCAGATCACGTATCCAGGCGGCACGAGCCAAGCGCCTACCAAGGTTACGGTCAGCATTCCGCTGTACCGCGAACTGGCCTTTATCGACGCCAGTGGCCAGGAGCGGCTGGTGATCCGGGAGGGAAAGGTGGTAGCGCCCTCCCAGCTGCGCAACGTGAGCGCGCCACAACAGACGGCCTACGGTGATGAGGCCTATTTCAATGCCACGCGCGCGCTGCCAGCTGGCCAGGTGTATGTGTCACACCTCACCGCCTGGTACGCCACCGACCCGCGCCAGCCCGCAGGAGCGGTGAGCTCGGATGCGCAGGCCCCCGCCGGCGCCTGATTGGGTAGCTACGTCGGCATCGTGCGCTTTGCCACCCCGCTCTACGACGCGCATGGCCGGTTCAGCGGGATCATGGAGCTGGCACTCGACGCCCGGCACCTCATCGAGCGTACCGCTCACGTGATTCCGGGCAAGCCAAACGTCACGACACTCTGGCCCGACTACTACAGCGGCAGCTACACGATGATCTGGGATGACCAGGGTTGGCTGATCGCACATCCCTTGCTGCCTCATCTGCGCGGCCTGGTAGGCGCAGGCGTGATCCCGCCCCCGTGGCAGCCAGGCATGAGCCCTGCCGCCGGGTTTCCCTTCAACATGGATCTGAGCAGATTGAATGGCCAGTACCTGGCGATGTATCGCGCCACGCTAAGGGGATCGGTTGGCGCGTGTGTCACCTACAACGCGGCGCGCCAGATCAAGGTTGAAGTGTACGCGCCGATCCAGCTCTCGATGGGCAGTGACAACGCCAGGGGTATCTTTGGCGGCGTGGGGCTTGGTGCCAACCTGGCCGACTTCCAGCAGGCGGCCACGCTCACGCACGACGCCATTGCCGCACAGACGCAGCAGTTACAGGAGCGATCGCGCTTGATTGCCGTGGGCGCGTTTGGCTTCTTGCTGCTGCTGGCAGGCATCGTGGCGACGAGCGTTACCCGTCCCCTGGTGCGGCTGACTGAGGCGGCTCGGGCCGTGGGTCGCGGCGAGACCTACACGGCACAGTTTGACGGCGTGCAGCAGCAATGGCTGACCGACGAAGTGACGGAGCTGGCGCGAGTATTCAAGCAGATGTCCGATCAGGTGCATAAACGCGAGAGCGCCCTAAAGCAGCAGGTCATGGACCTGCACATCCAGATAGACAAGCAACAGCAGGACCAAGAGGTCGATGCGATCACCGGCACCGACTGGTTCCAGCATCTCACCACCAACGCGCAGAGCATGCGCAACCGTTTCAAGGCCGCCCCCGCGGATACGCCGGGAGATGCCACGCCGCCTGACGGCTGACTTGTGGGGTTGAAGGCGCTCATCCGCTAAGGCATGCCCTGGTGGTCCTGAAGCCAGCGGCGTGCTACAACCTGGATGTACTTCTAGAAGTGCGTACGTGGACTGCGGAGGGCGAATCATGGCGGACCAGGGCACCAGTCAGGATGAGAGCAGCGCGCTGCTGCGCGAGCTTGCCGAGCGGTTGCTGCAGATGCGGTTTCCAGGCGATCCAGATATGCCCAACGAAACGCAGCTCCTGCCCGGCGCGGTACCGGCCTCGCTGCCGGTGGAGATCCCGCTGCCGGAGGGATGCCGCATCGTGGGCAGCGTGGCGCGGGCGCGGCATGGCGTCACCATCGTGCTCGATTGCCCGCGGCCAGCGGCGGTGATTCTCGCCTTCTACCAGGAGCGCTTGACGGCCAGTGGCTGGATCGTGCCGGAGCAGCCCCACCTGCAGCAAGGCGGTTTCCAGAGCCCGCTGTTCGCCAACCAGGCTACGTACTGCCGGAGCGCACGCGGGCCGGCGCTGCACATACAGGCGACCGAAGCGCCGAACCTGCCCACCGACGTGCGGCTCAATTTGCTGACCGATCCGCGCCACTCACCCTGCAGCCAGCAGCACCGCCTGGCGCAGCAGGGCCAGCAGCAGCTCATCCCCACGCTGCTGCCGCCACCCATGAGCCAGCAGCTGCCCAGAAGCTCGGGCGGCGGGGGGACCAGCTGGCATACCGACGCGACGCTGAAGAGCAACCTCGATCTGGCCGCGCTGGCGGCGCACTATGGGTCGCAGTTTGAGCGGGCAGGCTGGACGCGCACCGGGGCAGGCCAGGGTGGTCCCGTGGCGTGGAGCACCTGGACGTTCCTCGATGCCGACGCGGACGCGTGGTACGGGCTCTTCTTCATCCTGCAGCGACCCGATGCCGTGCAGCAGCACTTCCTGAGCGTGCACGTGGATGCGGACGCGGCCTCCGGCGCGCAGTCTGGGCAGAGCGTAGAGTTCCTTAGCTCGTCCGGGGGCATGGCCGGCGGGTAGCTTTCCACGGCGCGTGCCAATTAGGCGGCCAGGCCCTCGGAAGCGTACCGATAGAGCGTGGTGCTGGCATTCCCCAGGACCAGGAACGCGCTCACCGGCCCATCCTGCTCGGGCAGGGCGGCGAGCTGGCTGGTGAGCGCGTGGAAGTCGTGCCCGGGCAGGACCTGCGCTTCGAGCAGGCGGCCCGCGACCTGCAGCTCGACATTCGGCAGGGCGGCAAAGGCCGGCAGCAGATCGCCGGCACCCTCCTCGACCAACACGGACAGTCGCAGCTTTGGCGCTCGCCGGGGCTGCCACATTGCGACAAAAATACAGAAACCCGCCGCCAGGCTTGCACCTAGCGCGGGTCCCTGAGGCTCACGGCATCACCCGTGTACCCGGCCTGCAGGACTTGGCGTCCCTGCTGCTACTGTCGCCATGTACACCACTCGGCAGCCTTACCGTGCTGGTGACACGGTAAGTATTTCCGCCGGAGTGACCTCGCGGTCATCCGTGCTACCACGTCCCTACCGAAGCATTGCAGCCTCGGTATCCGTGGTCTCCGCCCTCCTTGGCTTGCCATTAGCTGTAGGAGAGCGGCGGCGGCTCGGTGCCTTTCGTTCCCGGCCGGTTGCGGGGCTCCCGCTCGACGTATAAACCACTCTATACCACCGCTAATTAACGTGCAAGTGGGTGCTGCGAGCAGGGTGCGCGTCAAATTTCCGGCACCGCGCGGGAACGGCGTGCGAGAAACGGGGCACGCCACGGGTGCGTGGCTGCGGGGCGGTGGGGGTGCCTGCGGTGGAGACGCACCGTAGGCGCTGGCGTGGCTGGTGCCGCAGCCGCGCGGGCTAGGTCGGCGGGAAGCACGGCGAGGAGGGAGGTTGGGGCGGGCGGGGCTACCGCCAGCGGGGCTGGGCGGGCGGGTGCGCCGGGAGCGTGCTCCTGGGCCAGAGCGGCGCGGGTGGCCTGCCGTCGCCGTCGGCGGGCCAAGGTGGCCGCGCGCGCCTCCCTGCGCCACTGCCGGCTGAGTTGGGGCCAGCCTTCCTCCCAGCGGTCGGAGCAGGCCATGCTGCGCAGGGCCACCAACGGGTTGACGTGCGGCAGCGCCCAGTGCATGCCGGCGCCCTTGAGCCGGAACTCGACCACCAGCTTGTTCGCGCTCTCCACGGCGCCGCTGCCGATAGGGTAGCCGGCGGCGCGAAACGCGGCGTAGCGCAGCTGCTCGGCCCGCTTCTGCAGGTAGTCCAGGCTCTCCGTGACCACCGGCAAGGCGGCGGGCGCTGGCCCGTCGCCGGCCTGCAGCGTCAAATCCTCCTGCAGACCTCGCAGGCGGGCCAGGACGACCTGGGGGTCGCCGTGCAGGAGCGTCTCCCGCTGGGACGCCAGCCAGGCCTTGCTCTCGCCCGTGTCCACTCCGTAGCGCGCGTGGGCCACCTGGGCCAGGTAGCCCACCGCATGCGGCCAGTCCAGGATGCGCACTGCGTCCGGCCGCTGCTCGTCCAAGAACGTCTGCTCCCACACTGCCCCATCGCTCACCCCCACCACCGTGCCGGCGCGCAGCACGCCCCGCCGCACCAGCTCGATGGTCGCGCGGTCGCTGAAGGCGTGCCACTCCGCCACGCGCGAGAAGTAGGAGAGGTCGGTGGTGTGGATCTCCACCGTGCCGTCCGCCTTGACCTGGGGTGGCTGCACGGTGCCAATGGCCACCGTCTTGACCTCTACCCAGACCTTGTGCACCAGGGGCACCATCGCCCCGTCCACGCTGACCTGCTGCAGCGGCGGGCCGGCCTCCTCCGGCAGCGCGGCGCCCTGGACCATGGCGGCCCGCTGCTCCTCTTGCACCGCCTCGTAGGCGGCGCCCGCCCGCTCCGTCGTGCGGCCTCGCTCAGGTCGGTGTGCACAAAGTGGGCCAGCGTCTCGCGGGCCACCGCAAAGGGCAGCCAGGCACCCAGCCGCACCGCACTCTCCGCTAGCGTCGGCGTCAGCTGCAGCTGCGGCAGCAGCCCCAGTTCCTCATCCAGGGGGGAAAACCCGCCGGCCACAGGCGGTACGGACGGTCGCACTCCGCACCAGCGGCACCGCTTGCTCGTAGGTCGTCGTCAGCACCCGCTCCTCTCGCCCCGCCAACCGCAAGGCGCCCCCGCAGTCCGGACACACCGGCCGCTCCGGGGCGGGCACGTCCCGCAGATCCTCCGCCGCGCTCTGCAGCGCCGCCTCCGTCAGGATCCGCGCCCGCACCCGCGCCAGCCGCTCGTCCAACGCCGTCTCGATCTCCTTGAAGGTCGCTCGCGGATGCTGCACCCGCCATTCCCGCATGCCGATGAACACCTCCTCCGCCAACTCCTCCCACGTCTGCGCCTTGACGCCCTGTGCCGCCGCTGCCATCACCCCACTCCCTGTGCTGCTCGGTCTCGCTGTCTCCCTAGCCTACCCCTCCCGCTCATTGCGTGCTACCCATCCGCCGGAAATCTGCCGCGCACCCCTGCGAGCATGATGGGAGGGATCCTAATTCCAGGATGGTGATGTCTCCGCGACGGGGCGCCTCATACCCTGCCAGCTGCCCCTGCAAGTCCTCGACCTGGCTCTCGAATTGATCGCGCAGCGCCGGTTAGGCGCGCGGTGGCAGATTGGTACCTCCCTGGTCGACAGCAGCGTGTGCCTGGGCGAATCGCTCCAGCCACTGCTTCGACATACGGTACTGGCGTTCATTCGCGATCAAGGCAAGCCTCCCAGGTCGATCGCAATGAAGCATCTCAGTGTTGCGTAAGCTGTAGCCAGCCGCCATCTTCGGCGTAGCAGCTGGCTACAGGCCAAGCTCGCTATGCGAGCCGAGCCGTACCAGTTGGAGCACAGCGTCGTTTGGCTTCCGGTAGATTAACACGAGATCGGGCGTGAGATGGCAGTCGCGATAGTCTTTCCAGTCGCCGATCAGCGCATGGTCGTGGTGCTTCTGGGCAAGCGGCTGATCACACGCAAGCTCAGTCACCAGTGCGACGAAGGCGCTTTCCAGCACAGCCCCTTGCGGACCTTTGGCCTCGCGTTTGTAGTCACGCCGGAACTGACTGGTGCGCTCAATCGTCCGCATGCAAGTCCGTCATCAGGGCCTCCACCGTGTCGAACGACGGTAGCTGACCCGCGCGCGCTTCTTTCATAGCCTTGATCGTCTCGGCATTTGGGACGAGCGGGTCGAACGGCAGCGCCCCCTCGCGCGCGATACGAATCAGTAGGATACGGAACGCATCCGACACGGTAAGCCCCATTGCGGCCAGCACAATGGAAGCCTCGTCCTTGATGTGCTCGTCGATTCGAGCACGCACAACGGCATTCGCAGGCATCGTTCAATCCTCCAGAGTACTGAGCTACATTGTAGCCCACAACGCATGGCTATTGCCAACGAGCTCTCGACAATGGCGGCTGTCCACACTGCTCCGCTTTGGCTGCGAGATGCTCTGTGCTACCTGTTTCCTACGTAGATATGAAGATCAACTGGGACTATCAGCCACACCCGCCTGTGGTGTGAGGTCCGTCATCAGGCCGCGCCCTGTGGGCTGATGCTCATAGGTGAAGCTGGTGCCGCGACTGAGCGTGCGGCCGAGCAGCTGAATCGAGTTGGCGGCGACGCTGTAGATCGGGGCATAGGGACATTCTGCCAGGCTTCTGCCTCCGGCAGACACCGCGCCCCCGGCGAGGAGGTCCGAGACCGCGTCGAGATATGCGGTTTCCTGCCCGCTCAAGGACCAGCCTTTCGCATCCCAAAACGCGGCCAGGTCGCGCTCCGCCTGGTCCTCCTGGCCAGCACTGCGTAACCGGTGACGCGCGCCTGGTCCACTGAGTATCCACCGCTCCTTGCGATCGATCCGCTTGCCATTCGGCTCGGGTGGCCGGCCTGGCTGCGGGTCGCGCGCTGCTGCTGCTTGCCGCCCGTCGGACATTGCGGCGCGCGGGGCCGCGACGGGCTGGTGTGGGTCGCCGATCCGCGGCATGGCGCGCGGTCCCCCAGCCAGTGTGCCGAGAGATGCCCCTGATCCCGTGTCGTTCGCGTGTGGCACGGCCGGCGACGTAGCAGGATCGCCGATCCGCGGCATGGTTCGCGGCGCATCCCTCTGCGGCGCCGGCGGCATATCCGCCGCGTGGTCTGGGGCCTGGGCCGGCTTCGGCGAACGGGGTGCCGGTGCGCCACCCGCGACGCCGATTTGCGGCAGTGCCCTTGGCGCTTCCTCGGGTGGTTTGCCGGCGGGCCAGGATGCGCTGCCCAGCGGCGGGCCGATCTCAGGCAGGGCTCGTGGCGGCTCGGGAGGCGCTGGTGCCGGTGGTTGATCGGCCGTGGCGGGCGGGGGCTGAGGCTGGATCGCGGGCTCCACGATTGGCGGACGCGACGTTGCGGCGGCCGGCTGGTCCCGGGCCGGTGCGGCACTTGCCGCGTGTAGCGGAAGGGCGCCCGGCAAGAGTGCCGGCGCGGCTAGCAGCTGGCCGTGCTTCAGCATGGTGTTCGTGATCTCCCACAGATCGATTGCCAGTTCGCGCAGCGCTGCCTCGTCTGGCGCCTGGCCATGGAAGAGCGGTACGCTGCGGGATTCCGCGGCATCCAAGCGCGACTGTGCAGCGGCCAGATCGCCGTTCGTCGCGGCGTACGCGCGGGCGAGCCAGGCGGGCGTAGCGGCATGCTGGTAGAACGGCCCGTAGTCCGCCAGCAGCATCTGCACCGATCCCGCCACGCTGGTGGCGCCGCCAAGCAGGCCGCGTACATACGATGCCGGCATGCGCTGCGGCCTGAGCCCGGCCTCGGTCGGCGCGTAGGGCCGGACGAGCAGCGGCAGGGTGCGCGTCGATCGGCGATGCGGATCGGCCAGGATGCCGCTGATCTCGCTCTGCAGCAGTTCGACCGGCTCGAGCAGCATCAGTAGCTGGCCATGCGTGAGCACGGCCATGGCAGTGCGATGGTCGGGATGCGCGGCCGCCTCCGCTTCGGAGAAGCTTTGTGCAAGCAGCGTGAGGCTGTCGGCGAGCCACAGCGGGGCCGCGATCGCGGCCAACGCGAAGGGCACGCGCCATGGCTCGCCCGTGTTGGCAATCTCAGCGTCGAGCCGCTGATCCGCTAGTTGTTGCCTGAAGGACGCCAACTGCGTGGTCGAGGCGAGGCGACCCAGGATGTCGGAGCCATCGACGACGCCTTCTATGGCGTCCCGTACCTTCCCTGCCCAGGACATTCACAGGTGGCTTTGGTCTAGGCGATCATGCGCATGAGCGCGTCGGCAATGACTTGCGGATTGGTCTCGCCGGCAAAGGTGAGCACCTTGACGTGAGCGTTGGTCGTTTCGATGCGCTGGTAGGCCGCGAGCGCGCGATCGTGCTCGTTGCCGTAGCCAATCAAGGCCGCTACGATATAGACACCACCGGCGGCGGCGCTGATGGCCTGGGCAAACTGCGTGGTGTCGTCTGCCTCGCCATCCGTGATGACGAGCGCGAGCAGTAGCGGGCGCTCCTCCGCTGGTTTCTGGCCGAACTCATCCTGATAGGTGTCGATGAGCGTGTTCCAACCGGGCATGATGCGCGTGCCGCCTGCCCAGCGGATGTCTCCCCACTTCTCCGAGAGGTTGTTGGGGTTCAGATCGCCCATATCTACTGCCCGGCCATCGGCGAAGGTGACGGTGCGCAGGCCGCCGCCCTCCTCCTCGCCTGCCGCCTGCGAATCCTCGGCACCCAGCGCATCCACGATCAGGCTGATCGCCTCGCGGACCGTATCCTTGCGTGGCGTCTCGTCGTTGGCGCTGGTCGGATAGTTCATGCTACCGGTGGTATCCAGCAGCAGCATTGGCTCCTTCTCTCCCTCCGGCACGTTCGAAGTCTGGCTTGGCGCTACCATGAGACTCGTTCCTTTCACCCATACGCAGAAAACCTACACACCGTTGCCCCTGCAATGTATCCCGGCACGATGCATGGTGCAACAGTGCCACATCGTCTTCGACGCCGCCGGGTTGAGGGGTGCACGGCAGGGGCACGTACCTCGCTCCGTTCGAGGTCGGCACGGCGTGGTACCTTGTGCGCATAGCCTCGCCCGGAAGAGCGCGGGCGCCGGTACCTGCGCGTGGCGCGCCACCGTGGCAGCGCGGAACCGGCCTTGGGATGCGTGCCGACTGCCTGGCCAGAGAGAGCGTGGAGGTTACTGATGGAACGGGAGAAGAGGCGCTACGCGATAGTCGGACTGGGCAGCCGCTCTTCGATGTATAGCGAGGCCCTGCTCGGCGCGCACCGCGCCGACGGCGCGCTGGTGGCCTACTGCGACGTCAACCAGACGCGCATGGACTACTACAACCGCTGCTACGCCGCCCGCTTCGGCATTCCGCCGGTGCCGACCTATCGCGCCGAGGACTTCGAGCATATGCTCGCGGAGCAGCGTGTGGACACCGTGATCGTCACTTCGCTCGACCGCACACACCACCGCTATGCCATCCACGCTATGGAGCGCGGCTGCGACGTGATCACCGAGAAGCCGCTCACGGTAGACGCGGACAAGTGCCAGGCGATCCTCGATGCCCAGCGGCGCACGGGCCGGCGCCTGACCGTCACTTTCAACTACCGCTACGCGCCGCGCAACAGCAAGGTGAAGGAGCTCCTGCTGCAAGGAGTCATCGGCCGGGTGCTCTCGGTGCACTTCGAGTGGCTGCTCGACACCCGCCACGGCGCCGACTACTTCCGCCGCTGGCACCGCGACAAGCGCAACTCCGGCGGCCTCATGGTGCACAAGGCCAGCCACCACTTCGACCTGGTGAACTGGTGGCTGGATTCGGTGCCCGAGACGGTCTTCGGTTTCGGCAGGCTCGCCTTCTATGGGCGCGAGAACGCCGAGGAGCGGGGCGAGACTCGCTTCTACGAGCGAGCACATGGCAGCGCGGCAGCGCTAACCGATCCCTTTGCCCTGCACCTGGAGGACGACGAGAACCTGCGCCAGCTCTACCTCGAGGCCGAGCACGAGGACGGCTATCTGCGCGACCAGAGTGTCTTCGGGCAGGGGATCAGCATCGAGGACGACATGGCGGTGCTCGTGCACTACCGCAGCGGCGCCACCATGAGCTACCACCTGACTGCCTACTCGCCCTGGGAGGGATACCGCGTGATGTTCAACGGGACGAAGGGGCGGCTCGAGGTGATGGTCGAGGAGCGCTCCTACGTCAGCGGGGCGCACGACGATGCCAACCAGCCGGTCGTGAGCGCTACGGACGCCGCGGAGGCACGTAGCGCAGCGGAGATCACCCTCCGGCCGCTCTGGGGCAGGCCTATGGCGATCGCGGTACCCTCGGAGGCTGGCGGCCACGGCGGGGGCGACACGCGGCTGCTCGAGGATCTCTTCAGCCCCCAGCCGGCCCCCGATCCCCTGGGGCGCGCCGCCGATCAGGTTGCCGGCGCGATGGCGGCCTTGACGGGGATCGCGGCCAATACCGCGTTCCGCACCGGTGCGCCCGTGCGGATCGCCGATCTCGTCCGGTTCTGAGATTCGTCTGGCCCGAGATCGGCAGTGCGCGCGTGCCGGAGCAGACGTCACGAGCGCGCACCGGGACTAAAGGCACGCTTCGGGAGGAAGCTGGCCGAGTTAGAGCTTCTTCCAGTAGATCTTGGTCCCGGTCAGTCCCCCGTACGGCTTGAGTGCATAGTCCGGAATGATGCCGGCCAACGTGAACCCCAGCCGCTCATATAGCGCGGAGGCACCGCCCTCGACCGCGGTGTCCAGCACCAGGAGGGTACGCCCGCGCGCGACCGCCACCTGCTCGGCAGCCTGCATCAGTGCCGTCCCCACACCGCGACCACGGTGGCTCGCGCGGGTGATGAGCTTGGCGATTTCGGCCCGGTGCGGCTGGTTGGGCGGGCAGTCGAGCCGTAGCGTCACGGTGCCGACGAGGTGCTCGCCATCAAAGGCACCCAGAATTACCAGCTCGCCTCGCGCAGCGGCGGCAAGTGCGCGCTCCCAAAAGCCGTCGGCCGCTTCGGGCGCCAGCGGGTGCATAAAACTCACCGAGCCGCCGTGTGCTACCGCTTCGACGAGGATCTCGCTCAGGGCACCTCGTATCCGTGGCGACGGCTGCACCGGCGTGATGATGATTTCAGACATACCCTGTGCTCACGCCTCAGCCACGCCGGCCGATGATCAAGGCAGGGAATTGCCGTCGTTGGCGGCCACACCTTTGCCATACACCTTGCGCAGATCGCGCACCAGCAAGCACGTATCGATCGTGGGCTGATTGCTGGTGTCCATTCGTGGCTTCACTTGTCACTCGAGCGATATCGTTTCCGTTCAGGCAGTCGAACACGTAGCAGCATAGCCCAGACGTCCGGCCGGCGCAAGGCAGAAGTAGGGTGCGGCGTCTGGCCGACGAGGGCAGGCCAGATGCCTGCGCTCCCGAATGGCTACACCGCAGCGACAGAGATGTGTCTGGGCATGGCCGGGGACAAGCAGGATGCTTGCGATCCCGGGCTGGCGGCGAGGCAGTTCTGTTGAGGCGCGCGAGTTACAGTAAGGGTAGGAGAGGCGAGGTCGAAGCATGCAGAAGCGGGCGCTGATTATCTGGGGCGGCTGGGACGGCCATGAGCCGGAGCAGGTGGCGGGCCTCTTCGCCGGGGAGCTGCGAGTGCACGGCTTTGAAGTGACCGTCGCCGATACGCTGGATGCCTTGCTGGACCGCGAGGTGCTGGCTGGCCTCGATCTCATCGTGCCAATCTGGACCATGGGCTCCATCACCGCACCGCAGCTGGCGAATCTCCTGGCGGCGGTCGAGGGCGGCGTGGGGCTGGGTGGCAGCCACGGCGGCATGTGCGACTCGTTCCGCGACGCCACCGAGTACCAGTTCATGACCGGCGGCCAGTGGGTGGCGCATCCAGGCGGCGACGGCGTGGTGCACACGGTCACCATCACCGATAGCTCGCACTTCATTACCAAGGGCGCACGCGATTTCACCATCGCGACCGAGCAGTACTACTTGCACGTGGATCCCGCGAATAGGGTGCTGGCCACGACCCGCTTCCCCTCGGTGGACGGCCCGCACGCCGCCAACGGCCTGGTCGACATGCCGGTGGCCTGGACGCGCCTGTGGGGCAAGGGGCGCGTGTTCTACTGCTCGCTCGGGCACCATGCCGAGGTGGTGCGCCGGCCCGAGGTGCTGCGCCTGTGCCGGCGCGGCCTGCTGTGGGCGGCGCGGGCAGAGAATGCCCGGCCGGGACCTGAGCGCAGCGATGATGGCTCCGCAGGAGGCGTGGAGGCAAGCGCGTGAGTACCGTTGGGGAACGCGTGGGCGTGGGCGTCGTCGGCTGCGGCAACATCAGCGGCGTGTATCTCGCGAATCTGCCACGGCACAATGTGCTCGGGCTGGTGGCGTGCGCGGATCAGGACATGGCGCGAGCCGAGGCGAAGGCACACAAGTACGGGACGAGGGCCTGCACCGTCGAGCTGCTGCTGGCCGATCCGGCGGTGGAGATCGTGCTCAACTTGACGACCCCCGCGGCCCACGCCGGCGTGGCGCTCCGCGCCGTGGCGGCCGGCAAGCACGTGTACAATGAGAAGCCGCTGGCGCTGGCTGCCGGCGAGGCCCGCGCCTTGCTGGTCGAAGCCCGCGCGCAGGGCGTGCTGGTAGGCTGCGCGCCGGACACCTTCCTGGGCGGCGGCCTGCAGACCTGCCGCAAGCTGATCGACGACGGCGCAATCGGCGAGCCGGTCGCCGCCACGGCGTTCATGCTGTGCCACGGGCACGAGCGCTGGCATCCGGACCCGACCTTCTACTACCAGCACGGTGGCGGCCCTATGCTGGACATGGGTCCCTACTACCTGACGGCCCTGGTGTCGCTGCTGGGCCCGATCCGGCGGGTCACCGGATCCGCGCGGATCACCTTTGCCGAGCGCACGATTACCAGTCAGCCTAAGCAGGGCACGAAGATACCGGTAGAGGTGCCCACGCACCTGGCGGGCGTGCTCGACTTTGCCCAGGGGGCGATCGGCACCGTCGTCACCAGCTTCGACGTCTGGCACGCGCAGGTGCCGGCGATCGAGATCTACGGCACCGAAGGATCGCTGAGCGTGCCCGACCCCAACGGGTTCGGTGGACCGGTGCGCCTGCGTCAGGCTGCGATCGCGGCGTGGCAGGAGGTGCCGCTGACGCACGGCTATACGGGCAACAGCCGGGGGGTAGGCGTGGCTGATATGGCGCGGGCGATCCGCACCGGCCGGCCGCCTCGAGCCGGCGGCGAGCTGGCCTACCACGTGCTGGAAGTCATGGCCGCCGTCGAGGAGGCATCGAGCGCGGGCCGTCACATCGAGATCGCCAGCACCTGCGCCCGGCCCTCTGCGCTGCCTGTGGGCTTGGCCGATGGCACTATGGATTGAACGAAGCACAGGCGACTACAGGGGAAGGGAACGGCTAGGGCAAGAAAGGGGTTGCGCTCATGCCAGGGTCAGCGAGTTTCATCACCCAGGGCGAGGCACAGGTGAGCGGTGACATCCCGGAAGTCGGGATCGGGATGCTCGGCTATGCCTTCATGGGCAAGGCGCACAGCAACGCCTTCAAGAAGATTCCTTATATATACTGGCCGCCGCCGGCCATTCCCAAGCTCGTGCGCATCGCGGGGCGATCGGAGGCGAAAGTGGCGCAGGCGGCACGCCGGTTCGGCTATGCCTCCTACTCGACCGACTGGCATGACCTGATCGACGATCCGGCGATCGCGGTGTTCGACAACGGCGGGCCCAACGATCTGCACGCGGAGCCGTGCATCGCGGCTGCGAAGGCCGGCAAGCACGTCATCTGCGAGAAGCCGTTGGGCCGCACCGCGGCCGAGGCCAAGGCGATGCTCGAGGCGGTGCAGGCTGCGGGAGTGAAGCACGCCTGTGCCTTCAACTACCGCTTCGTGCCGGCCGTGCGCCTGGCGCGCGATCTGATTCATGAGGGCCGGCTGGGGCGGATCTACCACTTCCGCGCCCGGTACCTGCAGGAGTGGATCATGGATCCCGACTTCCCCATGACGTGGCGGCTGGACGCCCAGAGCGCGGGCAGCGGCGCCTTGGGAGATCTGGGATCGCACCTCATCGACATCGGCCGCTTCCTGATCGGCGAAGTTGCCGCGGTGAGCGGCCTGACGACCACCTTCATCAAGGAGCGCAAGACCACCGGCGGCGAGGTTGCCGCAGTGGGCGTGGACGACGCCTTCGAGGCCATTGTGGAGTTTGCCAACGGCGCCGTGGGCACGCTGGAGGCCAGCCGCTTCGCGCTGGGCCGCAAGAACCACAACGCGTTCGAGGTCAACGGCGAGAAGGGCAGCATCGCGTTCAACATGGAGCGCCTGAACGAGCTCGAGGTCTACCTCCCTGAGGAAGGCAAGAGCGATGCCACCGGCTTCCGCCGCGTGCTGGTGACCGAGGCCGACCACCCCTACATCGACGTGTGGTGGCCCCAGGGCCACATCATCGGCTGGGAGCACACCTTCGTGCACGAGCTGAAGCACTTCATCGACTGCGTGGTGCACGACAAGGAGGTTGCTCCTTTGTGCGCCACGTTCGAGGACGGCTACCGCAACGCGCTGATCTGCGACGCCATCGCCGAGTCGGCTCGCTCGGGCCAGAAGGTGAATCTACAGGAGGAATAGGGAATCAGCTACTTCCAATCAACGCCTGTATCTCTTCCTCAAGGCGTCTTTCACGCGCACCTTCAGCCCGCAGCTTATCAGAACGGCTTCTCTTCGTCTCAATTGAAGCCATTGCGGCGACTGTCCAGGCTTGAATCTCCTGAGGTGGTTGCTCTATGCGGTTCCTTCGCCGGTAGGTGCCATTCCAAACATCAATGATATGTGCGTTGAGTTCTGGTTCCGACTCCTCGCCACCGCGCGTGAATTCGGGGTACTTTCTGGATCTGTCGACAACCGCGCATATCCTTGCATTCAAGTCCCACGCAAGGCCATAGTACCCATGCCGTTCCAATCCCTGAGATATGAAGTATGTGTCCCACAACCAAACACTGCCGTTGTGATATGCTCCAGGACGAAACCGCACCTCGCCTCGAGCCAGAGTTCTAATACCACTCGCGGCCAGCATTCGGGGTGAGAACAGCGTGCGCACGAGTGCCTCGCGTCGAGATATAGTCCCCTCGTCGTTATCCATCAGTAACCGCGAGTTCAAGACATGCCCCATGTTCGAGGTCCGGATCCGGAGTGGCCGGAGATTTCCGTTCTTGTTCCGATCAGTGCCAAGAGCGAAATAGGCTCCGCCATTATCCTCTACCCAGAAGTGTTGCAGTACGCGTTCCTTGAGGGTCTGAGCTCGCATTAGGAGGCGCGCGGCGTTTGCGCGGTAGTACGCTGCTCTTCTGCCTTGGTCTGCCAACTGCTCGAACAGGTCTGCCGCCCCAACTAACGCATCATACGTCAGTGCCTGTACCTCAATCGAGGCTATTCCAAGAGTACCTGCTCAATAACCTGGGGCCAGGTCGCGCCAAGACGGGCCGCGCAGGCGGGGTTGGGCGCGGCGAGGCGGCGGTGGCAGCGTAACGTTACGCGGCGGCGGGGAGCGCAGCGGGCGCGG
>Ga0187876_1001059_pt1 | contig 24921 bp, 23 predicted proteins | sample June2016WEW_17_4_FD_133000 | JGI IMG/M metagenome (GOLD analysis project Ga0187876, IMG submission 133000) | Peatland microbial communities from SPRUCE experiment site at the Marcell Experimental Forest, Minnesota, USA - June2016WEW_17_40 | ecosystem: Environmental > Terrestrial > Soil >...
CCGCAAACAGCGAGGCTCAGACGCGCCGCCCCGAGCTGTACAAGCGCATTGTCGAGCTACACGCCGAGACGTATCATCGCTACCTGACCGAGACCCTGTGCCGCAAGGAGCAGCAAGCGGTCGAGAAGTATGCGGTGATTCGGGACATGATGCTGCGGCACGGCGACCTCGAACTGCCTGAGGTCACGTTTGGGGACGGCGGCATGGCATTTCGTACAGCTGTGGAGTGCGCACGCGCCAGCACCAGGAGCCAAAGCCAGCACCCGTAGCCGGGTCCGGTTCAACCACTGGGGTAGCGACAGGTTCGCCGCGCTCACCGCGCGGTTGGCCTTCGTGCCGGAATGGGCAATGGGTGCAGTATTGCTGCTGCTGATCGTTGCGGTAGCCGCCCTGGCCTGGCCACGCGGGAGCGCGGCCAGGCCTGATGCAGACGCCGCACAGGATAGTGAGCAGCCGTCGATCGCCGCCACGGCCGAGGCTCCGGCGCCTCCGCCACCCTGCTGCCGTCCTGGCACGGGCGTCGCCACGGTTTCGGAGTCGGGTGCAAGCAGTTGAAAGGCATCCAGCCATGAGCTGGGCAGCTATGTGATTCATCGGAGGTCAGGCAGCGCTCAGGGCCTGGCTGAGATCGGCCAGCACGTCTGCCTGATCTTCGATGCCCACGCTCAGGTTATTCAGGCTAGCCCATCCTGCTTGATGAATTTGAACGGCGCATCATCGTACCAGCTCGCTCTGTAGGGCGCGCTGACCTGCTGAGCGATCCGCTTGTTGAAGGCAGCATTCCGTACGACACGCTCCAGCCGGTTGGCCATCTCGAAAATACCCTTGTAGCCGAGGTAGCTGTTCGAGGGGCTGAAGATGGGAATGACGGCAAATCCTTCCTTGGCCGCCCACACGTTGCCGCCCACGTGGCCGACGAAGACGTCCGGGTTCAGCTTATGCAGCAGGTTGGCCTGTTCGAAGGGCTGCCAGGGCGCGACGTTGATGTTCATCTCGTCCTGCCGGGGCAGCTGGGCGAAGATGTCGTCGGCAAAGGAATCGTAGTGGAAGGCCCGAACGCCCAGCACCTTCATGCCGTAGTCCTCTTCCAGGAGCAGGGCGGTGCCCGCGGCGCGGAATTCGCCGGCGCAGACGAAGGCTGTCTTGTCCTTGAGCTGGGCGATCAGCGGCTTGATCGCTGCACGCACCTCTCGCTCCTCAGAGTCGATGATGCGGAGGGCCAGCTCCTCTTTGCCGAAGTGACCGGCCACATCCAGAAGCCACTTTCGCGTGTTGGTGATACCAAGGGGCATGGTGGTGATCATGCTTGGCACCCCGTACAACTCCTGCAGATGCGATAGGAAATAGTCGTCGTGCGTGGGGCAGATGCTGATCGAGAGTGCAGCTTCCGTGGTCCTGATGAAGTCGTCCGGATGGGCATAGCAGGGATAGATGTTGACCTCGAGATCCAGTGCGTTGAGCAGCCGGGTGAGCTCGACTTCGTCCACCCAAGACATCGACGACACGTTGAGAAGATTGACGGTTCGTTTGCGCAGCCGTTCCTCGGCGGCCTCGCGCGCTTCCACTTGCTCGGTGCGCACCTGCGGCTCAGGCGGCAGGAGTCGTGGGTCGACCTCGAAGAGGCCGCGCAGGATGGCATGGTAGGTGGCGTCGTAGGCGGTGGCCTGGATCTTGGTCTTGAAACCCTCGCAATGCAGTACGAGCAGTTTGGCGGAGACCTCCGGCTGGACGTCCCTGACGACCGTGTCGATGTCATCGCCAATGATCGCGGGCACGCAGGAGCTGACCACGAAGATCGCAGTGGGATGCAAGTGACGATCGACGCCAACGATCGCCTCGCGCAGCTTCTGTTCGCCGCCGGATATGACGTCCACTTCGTTCAGATTGGTGGAGACGGCGACGACACCGCGCTGCTTTAGCCCACGGTTGCCCTGGTTGATCTTGACGATGCCGTTTGCCACCATGCTGGTGCCCACGCCGCAACCGAGGGGACCGTGCAGCAACACCACGGAATCCTGAATCGTGTTGATGCTGGCCAGCGAGAGCGTGAATTGGCAGCCCGCGGCCTGCAGAAAGCTGCGGCCGGTCTGGGCCAGGCACCCAGCCTTGGAACCCTTGAGCAGGCAGCCCGCGCTGCCGCCGTAGGCGTTGCAGGCCTTCAGGCGCTCCTCGCGAATGGGCGGTGTTTTCAATGCCAAGTAACTCATCGTGCCCTCCTTACCGGGCCTGCAGCAGGACGGAGAAGATGTCTTCCACCAGGGTGAGTCCGCCGCGGTAGCCGGCGTAGGCGCGTGTGAGGACCTGCCTGTTGGAGACAGGATAGGTCACGGGCAGATGGCCGGCGCCCACCGCATCGGCAAGCTCTTTGTCCAGGGTGCTGCCCAGCACGAAGGAGGGGCTGAAGGAGCGGTAGTAGCGCTGCCCGTTGCTGGGCGACCAGGCTCGCGAAAAGTGCTCGATCATGCGGCTGTTGTCAGTCTCAAAGACCAGCTTGCCGGCCAATTCGGGCACAAGGGACGCGAAGCCTGCAGCAACCGACTCTTTTTGCTCATCGATCAAGATATCGTTCACGACTACCAACTCGGGCAACCAGCCTAGCTCCCGATAGGCGAACTCGGTGAGGCCGTAGGCGTAGTTGACGTTGCCGATGATGATGGCAAAGCGCTGCAGGTCGATGTCGTTGTAGGCATCGAGCGAGCGCGACAGGAAGTGGTAGTACGTTTCCTCTTCACGCTTGATCAGGTCGTCGACCAGTGCTGCCTGCAGACCGAGGCGCGAAGCGACCTGCAGCAGGAAACGGCGCGTGCCGTGCCCGCCAATCGGGAAATCGAGCTGCACGAACGGCGTCCCGTGCACCTCCTCGAACACGCGGGCAGCATCGACCCCGTAGAGCGGGGACACCACGATATTCAGCTCGGCCGCCGCCGCGTTTCGCAAATCGTTGAGGTTGTCGTTGGGCGTGTAGATGGCGTTGACCTTCAAGCCGAGCGCATCAAGCAGCCGTCGTAGCTCGATCAGGTTGCCTTCCCAGAAGACGTCCAGTCCCGGTGGGATTCCCCACAGGTTGACCGAGCCGGGCTGCTTGGGCACGCCTTGTTCCACGTAGTGGCGGAACAGCGCACGCAGCACCAGATCGTAGCCGACCAGTGAGTTACCCTTGAAACCGCCGGTGGCAACCGGCACGATGGGTACACCCTTGGCGCGGTACGTGCCGACCACTGCATCGACGTCGTCGCCGACCATCTCCGTCATGCAGCCGGTCAGTACCACATAGAGGTCCGCATCGACGATGTCCAGCGTGGCTTCGATCTGCTCGCTCAGGCGGCGCTCACCGCCGAAGACGATCTCGTTCTCCTGCACGCCAGAACAGGGCGAGGCCAAACCGCCCATATAGGAACTGCCGGCATGGCCGGCGGCCGGCCCGAGAGCCGCGTTCAGGTTGCCGCCACAGCCCAACGACGCGTGCAAGATGGGCACCGTCCTGGGGAGCGCATTGACCGCTCCGATTGCGCCGCCCAGAGCGCAGGCGTAGCGCGGGGTTTCGACATAGGTGGGCAAGCGACTCCTCCTTCTCGGTAGTTACTGCGCCCTGACCGGCACACCAGACAGTACTGCGTGGGTGAAGCGCGCGACGGCATTCCAGTCGGTGAACTCATGGTCGCGCGAGATGTCCGTGGGCTTGCCGGTGCGTGCCGCCACGCTCACCAGCAGGTCGCGGGTCGGATCGTCGTACTGGGTGTAGCGCAGAGCGCCGGCAAACAGGCCCACTTTCGTCGGCTGCCAGCCGGTCAGCTGCACGAAGGATGACACGTACTCTTCTGCCTTCTTGCGACTTTCAGCCACCTCCAGCGTGCTGGAGGTGAGACTGACCGTGAAGAAGGCTGAGGGCACGCGCTCCAGCAGCGAACGGTGGTTCCCGACCCAGTCCAGAATAGCGGGCGCAAACAACCCTTTCTGCACAGACGCGCCCACCAGTACCGCATCGACCGCGTCTACCGCGGCGGGATCAGGTAGATCCTTGGCGTCCGCCACCTGCGCGACGAGGCCCTGCTTCCTGGCAATACCTGCGATGTGCTCGGCCACTTTCGCGGTCTGGCCCTCGCGAGTCCCATAGACGATGAGGATGTTTGCCACCCTGCTCTCCTTTCACCGACAGCGCACCTGCGCCGCGACGGCGCAGCCAACGCCGGCAAGCGTGCCTGCTATTTCGCGCCACGTCTGAGCCGTATGGCGGCTTGTGCGCCATAGTACAGCCCGCTGGCTGGGTATGTCAAGTATTACGATTGACTAAATACTAATTGAAATTAGACTAGTTTAGGCCATATATAGACGAATAAGGGTGGTTATTCCAAAAGGCAGCGAGCCGGGCCTTGACAGGGCGAGAATTCCAAGCTAGGATAATCCCTAGTTTTCCGGTCAACTTACCAGACTTAGCTACTTTAGCCACCTAGTCCTGTCTAAATCCCTCCGCCGGGTCGGTGGAACAAGGATGAACTCTCGACCATGTATTGCTTTACGCGCCACGCCGAGCACCAGCAGCCCGAGATGGCTCGGCTGCCGCTTGGCGCTCAGACTGCACGTCGATCGCGCAATGGGCGAGTGAGCCGAGTCCTGCTTGGCGGCAGTCGCGCCAGGGTGCGTCCGCATCCCTTCGGCTTGTGGCCGCAGCAGGTGCTCCAGCCATTGTTGCAGCACCAACGGCGGCCCGGCCATCGTTCCCGCCGCGAGTCTCCCCTGCAAAGCGATAATCCCCACTGCCCACGCCAGGTGGGGGCTACCGTAGCCTGAACAGGCGGTCATCGCCCCTCCCCGGTGAGTCTCCGAGCTTCCATCAGCACCGATACGTTTTCTGATTGTTACGAAAGGTGATTTCAGACATGACCGAGCGTGCTTTCGCTGTTACGGCAAATTCGACCGCCGCCGCAGTCGCCACCGATCATGGCATCGAGGTCGTCTCCCGCAAGGAGATCCTGCGCCGAGCAGGCCTGGGCGCCTCTGGGGCTGTGCTGGCCGCAGCCGTTCCTGGCGTGCCAGGTCTGACCCGGGCCATCGCCGGCCCAGCCTACGTGCCTTCCCGACCGCACCTCATTCTGGCCTATGGCGGCGGCACCTGCGAAGCGGCGAGCTTTGCCGGCTACGAGAAGGGCTTCTTCGCCGCCGAGGGCCTTGATGTGGAACTGTTGAAGATGACGCCGGGACTGAGTGGCGCCGAGGCTATCGCGTCCGGCAAGTATGACGCCGCGGGCGGCATCATCTTCACCTGGCTCAAGCCCATAGAGCAGGGTGCGGACATCAAGGTTACGGCCGGCATTCATGGCGGCTGCACCAGCCTCATCGTCGCCAATAGGGTCAAGAGCCAGATCAAGAAGCCGTCGGACTTCAAGGGTAAGACCATCGCCGTCACGGCCATCGGCGACACCGGCATGGCCTTCTTCGGCCTCCTGCTCAGTCTTCATGGCGTGGACATCAACAAGGACATCACCTGGAAGGTATACCTGCCCACACTGATCGAAGCGGCGTTCGACAAGGGCGAGGTCGATGCGGCGGCCATCGGCGACCCGTTCGCCTACCTGCTGATCAAGCACGGCAAGGGCGTCGCGGTCGGCACCAACCTGCTCGGGCTGTTCGGCGACACGACCGGTATGACGCCGCACAAGTACTGCTGCACCAGCGGCTTGAGCGGCAAGCTCATCCGCGACCAGCCCAAGGTGGCTGCAGCTCTGACTCGCGGCTGGATCAACGCAGCGCGTTGGGTACGCACCCATTTGGACGAGATTGCTGCTATCGAAGTCGACAAGAACTACGTGCCTATCGACGTCGCCTCGGCCGGGGCCTTGCTGCACAGCTACGTCTTCAACCCCTCGGCGATCTGGGTGAAAGAGGACATTTACGCCGCCGCGCGAGCCTTCAAGACGGCAGGCATCCTCGACCTGCACACCGACCCCGACAAGCTTGCGGCCTGGACCTACGCCGACGTTTTTGCCCTGGCTGGTGAGAAGGCGCCATTCTGATGATTCGAAAGATCGTCGCAGTCTCTACGCTAGCTGCACTGCTTGCCTCCCTCTTCTTTGCCGGCGACGGCCATGCCGGCGCTTCTTTGGCCGGCCGGCCCGTTCGCCCTGTCGGCACGCAGACTGGTGACAGCTCGCTCGATCAGGCGATCAGCGCGTCGAGCCGGGTTGGCTGTCTGGCAGTACGCCTGGGGATCAATCCCGCTGACCAGGGCAGGGCACACATCACCGCCCGTATAGCTGCGAAAGGTCGGCCGGTCACCGCCGCGACCGTGCGCGTCGGTCTGGCGCCTCTCGATCCACCCGGCTCCCATGTGCCATCGCTGGCCCTGAAGGGCGTGCACGGCAGCTTCAACGGTACGGCGGTGCTGTCACAGGAAGGGCTTTGGCGGGCCGACATCCGGGTGAGCAGGCTACGAGGAAGCTGCAGCTCCGGCACAGTTACCTTCGTGTTCGTGGCCGCGGCGGATCCAGGCTTTCTCGCGGCACCTTCCACATCTACGCAGTTTGGTGCGGCCACGGTGCGCGTCACGGGTGCGCCGGGCGCGGCTGCCGCCCTCGAGGTCCGGCTACGGCCTCACCTTCGCGTCCGGTACGTCGTCACGATGCCCGGCATGAACGCCGACATCGAGCCTCTCAGTCAGGCGACAAGCGGTTGGTACCATGGCGTGCTCATCCCAAGCATGGAAGGCTACATGAACCTTGAGATTCAGGCCCACGCGCGCGGTGCCTGGCAGCAGGTCCGCATGCTCGTGTTCGGCGTCGATGGCAACATGCAGATTCACGTACTTGCGTAGAGACATGCTACTCGGAACGGAGAACCGCTGGTCCGCCTTGCAGCGGGACCGGGCGGAGGATGAAAGCATACTTGGAAAGGAGACGAGAAAATGGACGCTGGTTCGGTACGGTCGCTCGTACTGCCGCAACAACGCATACGTTCAGGCGCACTGCCCGTGCTCTTCACACGCCGGGGCCTGGTTTCCTCAGCCCTTGCCAGCGCGGCCATTGCCGCCTGGCTCCTGGCAGCGGCCATTACGCTGGCACTGCCGGACCGGCTGGCCGGGTCTTCGCGTTTCAGCGACACCCCGGTCGGTTTGCCCGACACCATCCAGTTCGGCATAGGTACCGCGGCGGTCGCGGGCCTGATAGTGCTCCTGGCCCTCGGTGGCCTCGTGATCCATGCCCTTGGCAAGCGCCTGCGTTTCAGCGCGCCGTGGCTGATAGTGACAGGCAGCCTCGTGGCGGTCTACGAGCTGGCGACTGCCAAGAACGGCTGGCTGCCCTCGACGTATTTCCCATCTCCGCAAGAGATCTTCAGCGCCTACCCGGAAGATGGGGGGCTGCTTCTGCAATCCGTCGGCTACTCCATGCGCTTGGTGGCGATCGGCGTGCTGATCGGGGCTGTGATCGGTTTCTTCACCGGTCTTGCTATGGGCTGGTCAAAGCGCGCGAACTATTGGCTGCTGCCGGTTGTGCGCACCATTGGACCGGTGCCTGCCTCAGCCTGGCTGCCGCTCGCCTTCGTGCTGCTGCCGACCGGCTTCCAGGCCAGCATTTTCCTCATCGCCCTGGGCACCTGGTTCCCCGTCACGATTCAGATGTTCAACGGCGTCGCCTCGGTCAATCGGCGCTACTACGATATCGCCCGCACGCTAGGGGCTCGCGACCGTTTCCTGATCTGGAAAATCGCCGTGCCGTCGTCCATGCCCTCCCTCTTCTTGGGCCTTTTCATGGCCCTGGGTACGTCCTTCGTACTGCTGCTCGCGGCAGAGACGACCGGCGTGAAAGCGGGACTCGGCTGGTATATCCAGTGGCAGCAGAGCTACATGGAATACAACAAGATGTGGGCCTGCTTGCTCATCATGATCGTGCTGTTCTCGAGCCTCATTACCCTGCTGTTCCGCGTGCAGGCTCACGTGCTGTCGTGGCAGAAGGGCCTGGTTCATGGTGGCTGAAGCACTTCCCCCAGTAGTGAGTCGTGTCACACGGGGAGTGCGGGTGGACGTCCATCATCTCTCGCACCAGTTCGTTATCCGGGATAAGCCGCTATGCGTGCTGGACAATATTACATTCAGTGCCGCGCCGGGTTCGTTCACTGCCTTCCTGGGACCCAGCGGCAGCGGCAAGTCCACGCTGCTGCGGATCGCCGCGGGGCTGGAGACGCCCACGGGCGGCACTTTCAGTGTGGACGGCAAGCCCGTGGACGGCCCGACACCCAAGCACGGCCTGGTGTTCCAGGAACCGACGCTCTACCCCTGGCGCACCATCTGGCATAACGTGGCCATAGGCCTGGAGGCCCGCAGTATCCTGCAGAAGAACGACCCGCGCGTGCACGACGTGCTCGATCGTGTTGGCCTGACGCCGTTTGCCAAGGCGCATCCCTTCCAACTTTCCGGCGGCATGGCGCAGCGCGCCGCCCTGGCGCGATCGCTGGTCAACGAGCCATCGCTGCTCTTGCTGGATGAGCCATTAGGGCAGCTCGACGCGCTGACCCGGGTCACCATGCAGCGTGAGCTGCTCCGCCTGTGGGAGGCCGACCGCTTCACCACGCTCCTGGTCACGCACGATGTGGACGAAGCTCTGTTCCTATCGGATCGGGTTATTGTGCTCAGCGAGCGGCCTTCCCATGTGATTGGCGATATCACGGTCGACGTGCCGCGACCCCGCCATCACTCCGATCCACGCCTTGCGGCTTTGCGCAAACAGGTGCTTGAGCTGCTGGGATTCGAGGACTGAATGATGCGGGAGGTGATGGGATGGCAGTGAAGGTGGCGGTGGCCAGCGAGGATGAGGAGACCATCCACCAGCACTTTGGGCGTACCACGCAGTTCCTGATCTACGAGATCGATGGAACGAGCGTCCAATTGCTCGAGACCCGCGACAACCGGCCTCCCTGCAATGGCGGATCGGCTGGCGATGGCACGCCGCACGACGAAGATCGCCTGGGGCAGACCATTGACCTTGTCGCGGATTGCCGGGCCGTGCTCGTCGCCCGGATCGGTCCGGGTGCCGCACAGCGTCTCGCCGAGCGAGGCATCAGCGCCTTCGTAGCACCCAACTTCATTGACGCCGCGCTGCGGCGGCTCATCTCCAGCGGCGCCCTGCAAGCGGCGGCGACACCAGCAATAGGGAGGATCTAGATGGCTAGGGATCTCAAGCAAATCGCGATCTACGGCAAGGGCGGCATCGGCAAGTCGACTACCACGTCGAACATCAGCGCGTCGCTGGCGCGGGACGGCTACACCGTGATGCAGGTGGGCTGTGACCCCAAGAGCGACTCCACGAACACGCTACGGGCCGGCCAGTACATTCCCACGGTCTTGGAGACACTGCGCGAGAAGTCCAAGGTCACGCTCGACGAGGTGGTCTTCCGGGGCTTCGCCGGCGTCTACTGCGTGGAGGCCGGCGGTCCCGCGCCCGGCGTCGGCTGCGCTGGACGGGGCATCATCACGGCCGTCGAGCTACTGAAGCAGCTGCGCGTGTTTGACGAGCTGAAGGTGGATGTTGTGATCTTCGACGTGCTGGGCGACGTGGTGTGCGGCGGCTTCGCCATGCCCATCCGCCAAGGCATCGCCGATCACGTGTTCACCGTCTCATCCGCCGATTTCATGTCCATCTATGCCTCCAACAATCTGTTCCGAGGCATCCAGAAGTATTCCAACAGCGGCGGCGCGCTGCTGGCTGGTGTCATCGCCAACTCCATCAACACGACGTATGCCAAGGAGCTGGTCGACGACTTCGCAGCGCGGACGCACACCAAGGTGATGGAGTACGTGCCGCGGTCCATCACGGTGACGCATGCCGAGCTGCAGGGCAAGACCACGATCGAGGCGGCACCGGAGAGCGAGCAGGCGCACATTTACCGCCGGCTGGCCCACAAGATTGCCAGCCACACCGAATCGAAGACGCCGGTACCCCTCGACGACAAGGGTCTACGCGCCTGGGCCAGCTCGTGGGCGGAGGAGATCCTGCGCATTGAAAACAATGCCACGTTGACGGCCGCGGCGGTCTAGAGCCAGTGGCATGAAACTGCCTGTCGTACAGCAGCAATGCGTCGCCGGTCCGAGCTCGAGCATGTGCCCAATGGGCCAGATGCGGCAGGCGGCTTCGCCTTCCCCCTTTCCCCAATTGGAGGGCCGGCACCCCTGCTACAGCCTGACCGCCGAAGGACATACGCGCAGTGGGCGCTTGCACTTGCCGGTCAGCCCGGCCTGCAACCTTCGTTGCGGTTTCTGCAAGCGCGAGTTCAACGGCTACGACAAGCGGCCGGGCGTCGCCCGAGAGCTGCTGACGCCCGAGCAAGCGTTGGGCATCGTGGCGCGGGCGCTGGAGCTGTGCCCGGCGATCAACGTGATAGGCATCGCCGGCCCGGGCGACACCCTGGTCACCGACCACGCGATCCGGACGTTCGAGCTCGTACACGCGGCGTATCCGCAGCTCATCAATTGCCTCTCCACGAACGGCCTGCTGCTGGAAGAGAAAGCGGCACGCGTGATCGCCGCGGGTGTACAGACGATTACCGTCACCGTCAACGCCGTGAATCCGGTGATCCAGGCGCGGATCTGCCCGACGATCGCCTATCACGGCAAGCTACTGCGCGGCGAAGAAGGGGCGGCGCTGCTGATTGCGCACCAGCTGGCCGGCATTCGCGGGGCGACGGGGCTAGGCGCGGTGGTGAAAGTCAACACCGTGCTCGTGCCGGGCATCAACGACCACCATGTCGGCGAGATAGCCCGCGCCGCGGCGGAAGCGGGCGCCTCACTCATCAACATCATCCCCCTGATCCCGCAGCACGAGCTGGCCCACGTACCGCCCCCCACCCCGGCTCAGCTCATTCGCGCTCGCCTGGCAGCCGAGCAGCACCTGAGGGTGTTCACGCACTGCAATCGCTGCCGGGCGGACGCCTGCGGCATCCCGGGAGAGACGGATTTTGCGGACAAGCTGTACGACGAGCGCGTGGCCATGACCACGTTTTCACACGGGTAGGAGTACATAAGGCCATTAACCTGATGTGCTTGATAGACTTTAGCGAATTGGCGTGGTACGCTGAGGTAGACCATCGAACGCCTCAATCCGTCACAGCCGCCAAGTGGTCGCGGCAAGCGGGTGGCGCCCAGTTTGACGGGTTAACGACACATCCGGCCAGCGGGAACGGGCGAGCAAGTCTGAGTATGCAGGTAGTTAACATAGGATGGATACGATGCTCGCGCGATTCTTCACGTTTCCCAATCCAGTGAACGAGGTTGCCGCCCGCACCACGGCGGCGGGTGTCGTCGTCATGGCGATACTGTTACTCCTCCTGCAGCAGCCGATCATCCTCTGGGTGCTCGCCTACGGCTTCGTGGCGCGGGCAGCAGCGGGTCCCAAGATCAGTCCGCTGGCCTTGCTCTCCACGCGGGTCATCGCACCTCGGCTCGCCGCGGAGCCGCGCCCTACACCGGGGCCGCCGAAGCGGTTTGCCCAGACTCTTGGCGCGGTAATGACGCTGCTCGGCGTCGTGCTCACATTTGGGTTCGGCCTCACGGGAGCGGCATACGTGGTAGCTGCCGTGCTGGTGGTGCTGGCCGGATTGGAATCGGCACTCAACATTTGCGTCGGCTGCAAGATTTTCAGCGTGCTCATGGCCGCGCACGTGATTCCTGAGACCGTCTGTGAGGAGTGCAACAACATCTGGCTCCGGCCCCGAGGAGTTGCTGCTGAGTAGGCACTCGGCGCCAGAGTGTGGCCGGGCTGCCGCCTGCCCTAGAGACTGCACATGCCCCACAGCTTTGGAGCAGCCTCATCCTTGACGGCGCGTAGCCGATCGGTTACGCTCATACCCGAAAGCTAATGTCTAGTAAGTCGATGGAATTTAGGGATAGGGGCGTGTTCAGATGACCAAGATATACAACAATCTGTCCGAGACCATTGGGAGCACGCCGCTCGTTCGGCTCAATCGCGTGACCGGCGACGCGCAAGCCCGTGTGCTGGCGAAGCTCGAGTACTTCAATCCGGGTGGCAGCGTCAAGGACCGTATTGGTCTCAGCATGATCGTCGAGGCCGAAAGGCAGGGCCTCATTTCGCCGGGCACGACCACGATCATCGAGCCGACCAGCGGGAACACCGGCATTGCACTGTCGTTGGTAGCCGCAGCCAAAGGCTACCGGCTTATACTGACGATGCCGGAGACGTTTAGCGTGGAGCGGCGCCAACTGCTCAAGGCGCGCGGAGCCGAGCTCGTGCTCACGCCCGGCTCCCAGGGCATGCCGGGTGCGATCGCCAGGGCCAACGAGCTGCACCAGGAGATTCCCGACTCATTCGTCCCCATGCAGTTCGAGAATCCGGCCAATCCCAAAATCCATCGCGAGACGACGGCCGAAGAGATCTGGCGTGACACCGAAGGCGAGGTCGACGTGTTCGTGGGCGGCGTGGGCACTGGCGGCACCGTCACCGGCGTGGGCGAGATTCTCAAGCAGCGCAAGCCGGGCGTGCGGATCGTGGCCGTCGAGCCGGCCGAGTCGCCGTTGCTGTCTGGCGGCAAGCCGGGCCCGCACAAGATCCAGGGCATCGGCGTGCCATTCGTGCCCAACGTGCTCGACCGCGCGGTACTCGACGAAATCATCCCGGTCAGCGTCGAGCAGGCGACAGCTACCGCGCGGGCACTGGCGGCCGTAGAGGGCATTCTTGGCGGGATCTCGTCGGGTGCCGCGGCGCATGCCGCGCTGCAATTGGCCAAGCGGTCGGAGTACGCCGGCAAGACCATCGTGGTACTGCTGCCGGACACCGGCGAGCGCTACCTGTCGACGTTCCTCTACCAGCTAGAAGCGTAGCGCGAAGCACCAGACCCTGGCGTCTGGGCGTCAAGCGCCCGTGCGCAGTGTCGCGCCGACCAGATCGCCTCTGGCCAGCTGGAAACGGACGCTTGGCGGCAATTGGAGCCTGATGGTACGCTGATCTGCGCGTGTGCAGGTCGGCGTACCACAGTCGGCGTCCGGCGCGGATGCGGCCGGTGCGCGTGCGCGGCCCGCAGTGGCTGCAGCTGAGTGCCTGAGGGAACAGCCAATGCCGGATGAGGACCAGTACCTAGATTCGAATGTGCCGGGCAATCCGGCCTACCACTTCACCGTGGTGCCGCCGGGCACGGCGGTCCGGGCCGGATGGGCTCATCGGCCCGAATTGCTGCCCGCTGCCGGACTGGCCACTCGCTGCGTGCACGCGGGCGCCCTGCCGGATGCGGCGCACGGCAGCGTGACGCCGCCCATCTACCAGACCTCTACCTTTGCCTTCAACGATCTCTGCACGACGAGCGGCTTTGACTATACGCGCAGCGGCAACCCCACCCGTGCCCGCCTGGAGGAGGCCATCAGCCTCTTGGAAGGTGGCGCCGGCGCCACCTGCACTGCCTCGGGCATGGCAGCGGTCGTAGTGGCGCTCAACCTCATCGAGATGGGCAGCCATGTGATCTGCACGCTCGACTGCTACGGCGGTACGTTTCGTGCTTTCGAGCACCTGAAGACGAACAACGGGTTGGCGGTGGACTACCTGGACCTGCGGGACCGGGAGGCGCTGCGTGCGGCCATCAAGCCCACGACGCGCATGGTATGGCTGGAAACGCCGTCGAACCCGCTCCTGCGCATTACGGATATTGCCGCAGTGGCCGATGAAGCGCACCGGGCAGGTGCCCTGCTTGTAGTGGACAACACATTCCTCAGCCCCGTCCTGCAGCGACCATTCGAGCTGGGCGCGGACCTGGTAGTACACAGCAGCACGAAATACCTGAACGGACACAGCGACGTGGTGGGCGGCGCCGTGGTGGCCGGTCCGGGGCAGGCTGCCCTGGCGCAGCGTCTGGCTGCCCTGAACAACCTGCTCGGGACCGGGCAGAGTCCGCACGACTGCTTCCTGGTGCTGCGCGGCCTCAAGACGCTGCCGCTGCGCATGGCCGCGCACGAGGCCAATGCCCTGGCCGTGGCAGCATTCCTGGCGGCGCACCCCGCGGTAGCGCAGGTGAATTACCCCGGTCTGCCCTCGCACCCCGAGCACGCGCTTGCCAAGCGGCAGCAGCAAGGCTTCGGCGCCATGGTCAGCTTCGAGCTGAAGGACGGATCTCGGGCCGCAGTGGACCACGTCCTGGCCTCCCTGCGCTGGTTCACCCTGGCCGAGAGCCTGGGCGGCGTGGAGAGCCTGGTGGCGCATCCGGCCAGCATGACGCACGCCTCCATGACTCCGGCGGCACGGGCGAAGGCCGGGATCTCCGACGGCCTGATCCGCCTGAGCGTGGGCATTGAGGATCGGGCGGATCTCCTGGCCGATCTCAGTCAGGCATTGTGATCTGCCGGTTGCCCGGCTCTCACTAGACACAAGTGAGGGCTATGGGCGCGGTACACTGTGCCTGGCGGGAGCGCGCTTTCGACAGCAGCACAGGGCATGCGAGCCTCGGCGCTGCCTGGCGGTAGGCGCTGTGCTCCCCACGATAAACACGAATGACGCAGGAGGACTAATCGTGCAGCTATTCACGCATCATCCGCACCCGCATATCGAGCAGCGCAAGCACCAGAAGCCGCCGCAGACGACCGACGAGCACGTGGGATTCAATGGGAAGATTGCCCTGGCCTTGACCACGACCGTTGGTACGATGTGGTGTGCCTACGCCTTTGCCATCCTGGCACTCGTGGTGGCACCGCAGGCGTTTGGGGGTGGACTACTGCTATCCGTGCAGTGGGTGAGCCAGACTTTTATCCAATTGGTCATGCTAAGTGTGATCATGGTGGGCCAGAATATCCTCGGCCGCGCCTCCGATAAGCGTGCCATCCAGACCTACAACGATGCCGAAGCGGTGCTGCACGAGGCGTTGGAGATCCAGCGGCACCTGCAGGCGCAAGACGAGCTGATCCTGCGAATCGTGCAGCATCTCGGAATGGAGAACGCGACGCCCACACCCGCGTGACCAGCTACCCCTCAGTTCCGGATCAGCTTTGGATCGAACGGCAGCGCGAGCGGCGCGCGTCGTGCGCCGCAGCCGCCAATACACGCGGGCGAGTTGTTGTCGACCACGGCGAGGTGCGTGACGATGCGTGCCAGGTCGGTTGCCCACCTGCAGCTCGCCATCGTCTGGGCGCAGGGCACGGTGACGTCGGGCTGAAACGAAAAGCCCCAGACGTGTTGGAACTCGTCGATGACCCTGCCACGCGGTCCCCACTCGGTGGCGATTTGCACCGCATCCCAGGCCGCGTCATCCACGACGTAGGCACCGTAGTCTTGCAAGGCCCGCGCCAGGATCTTTCCTGGAGTCGTGGAGAGGCTCTTGATGGGGAACGATGGCGGCAGCGCGAGCAGCGAGCCCATCTTCAGCGCGGGCACATGCCCGCCGTAGTTGGTAGCCGCGTAATCGTCGGCGGTGAGCGCCGGCCAGCGATAACCTGGCGTGGGATCGGTGGGGGAATAGTAGTAGTACAGGGCACCGTCGAGCTCCAGCTTGAGTGCGTGCCGGATCACGCCGCCGGGCACCAGCTCACCCAGCCGTAGCGTGCCACCGATGCTGGACATGCCGCTGCCGCCGTGCGCGCCAGCAATGCCGTCGCCCGTGATGAGATCGGCGTTGGGAAACGTGTACTGGCTGGTGAGCAGACCACCCGGGCCACACACGTGGAACGGCTGCGTCTGCACGACCGTGCGCCCATCGGGGAGGAGAATAGCGGCGCTCATGTTCGGCGTCCCACCCAGATACCCGGCGGAGCCTGGGCCGGGCTCTGTTGAGAACGACGGCGGCACCGGCACCGGTTGCGGCAAGATGGGCATGGTGCGATCGATGGTGCCGCACCTGCTGAGACTCGGATCCCACCCGGCGGTATTGAGGTACACCACCCGGCGGGGCGCGTTTGGCGTCAGAATCAGCACATCCTCGTCCGCGACCAGCGCGGCGCCCGTAGGTATGCCGATGCGCGCCGGCACGTAGCGCGCGCCAAGGCCGATGGGCATGTTCCAGATGCTGTTCTGAGCAAACGGCCAGAGCAGCGGGTCGCGGTAGACCGTGCCAGCATTGACGGGTCGCGCGGCGGGCAGGCAGGCAAGCACCAGCGCTGCTAGAGCGGCTAACACGAATGCAGGGAACGGTTTGGGAGTCGGCTGGTAGCGCATAGCACACACAGCGTACACGCTGCCGCGGCATTCAGCCAGATGACAGTGCCCATCTGCCCATCAGCGAGACGTTCTGATTCTGCACCCAGGTCAGCTTTCAAAGTGGCGCGTGGTGGCTCGCCGACCCTATTGTGGTCGCGGCACGATGGGCCTTCTGAACAGGCAGACAGTTGGACCAATCGTGAAGCAAGCAGTTGGGAATACGCCTAAGCTCGCTAGTCTGTACACTAGGCAACGAGGCATTGCTGCCCCAATCTTGCACTGGAGACGATAGGTCATGACGCCACGACTCACATCGTCGGCAGCACGTTGGTGCGTGACTGTGAGCCTGGTATGCGTCCTTCAGGTAACCGGCTGGCCCTGGCCAGGATCCCCTTCCCGCGCTACGTCCGCTGCCATGGCACGCGCGGCCGCGCCTGGCCATCTGGGACCCGCGGGAACTACGGCCGACCTCGTCTACGGTCAGTCGTCCATGGTCAGCGGCGGCCACAGCCTGAGCGCCACCAAGCTGTTCAACCCCACTGCCGTGGCAGATCAGTACAACAGCAGGGTGCTGCGCTTCCCTGCCGCTCCGGCGGCAGTGATGGAACCGGTTAGCTCGCCAGCCGCAGCAGGTCCAGCTACGGCAGAGCCGAGCGCTCCCGCGCACGTCGCCGTCAGCTGGACCAGCCTCGACGCCGGCACCAGCAACCTCCTCTTCGGCGTTGCCTGTCCAACAGCCAGCCTCTGCTTTGCCACCGGTGCAGGAGGGAGCGCCGTCGTCAGTACGAACGGCGGCGCCACGTGGACCACGAGTTCGACCGGCATAGACAATCAACTCGACGGCACGGCCTGCACGAGCTGGGGTGTCTGCATGGCGGCGGGGTATGGTGGCACCATACTCATCAGCATGGATGGCACCTCGTGGACCGATCGCTTCATTGGCACGGGCGCTCGCTGGTTAGGCATCACATGCACGATCAACAATCTGTGCCTGGCGGTGGGTGAATACGGTGATATTGCCGCTACGTCCGATGGCGGTGACACCTGGACGATACGCAGTTCTGGCAGGAGCAGCGGGCTCGTTGGCATAGCCTGTTCTACCAGCGAGGCCTGCGTGGCCGTGGGCGATGGGGGAGCCGTGGTAACCACGGCTGATGGCGGTGCAACCTGGCTCAGCCGCGCCTCCGGCACCCATAGCGATCTGTACGGCATCAACTGTCTCGCCTCGGGCGAGTGCGTAGCCGTGGGCGCGGGTGGCACGATTCTCACCAGCGCGGACGCCGGCGCCACATGGAGCGTCGGCTCGTCGGGTGTCAGTGCATGGCTGCACGGCATCAGCTGCCAGGAGAGCGTCTGCCTGGCGGTGGGTGCGGCTGGCACGACCGTGGCCAGCACCGATAACGGCGCCACCTGGACCAGCCTCCCCGCACCCAGCAGCAGCGATCTATACGGCATTACCTGCGCCGCGTACGACGTCTGCTTTGCCGTGGGCGATGGCGGCACCCTCCTGGCCGGCAACGTGTCGGGCGTGCCTCTGCCCACCCCAACGCCGGTGACTACCGCCTGCACAGTGACCAGTGCTGAGGACAGCGACGGGCCTGGCACCCTACGCACAGCGATTCCCCAGTGCCCAGTGATCACCCTCGACCTCACGCCCACGACCACCCTCACGTTGACCAGCCCCCTTGAGATTGGCACCTCGAGTGGGAACAATACGGGCTCGGTGGAGATCGATGTTCCGTACACCACCACGGCGACCATCGCCGGCAGCCAGGCGACGCCCCTGAGTCGCGTCTTCACCGTCGACGCCGGAGCTTCGCTGACGTTGCGCGGCGACGCTGGCCACCCAATCGGCGTGGCAACCAACCTGACCATCAGCAATGGGGAAGCGGACTCGGGTGGTGCCATGTATAACCAGGGCACGCTGAGCGTCGATGACGCCGTGCTCGCCGGCAACGAGGCCGGCTTTAGTGGTGGTGGCGCCATCTACAACCAGGGCTCGCTGAGTTTGGACCACGTGGTGCTCTCGAACAACCGTGCGGGCTCAGGCGGCGCGCTGTACAACGCCGGCAACGGCAACGGGCTGGACGTTGGGACCGTGGCGACAGTCACCATGACCGATACCACGCTCAGCGATAACGTCGCGACCAAGGGCGGCGGCGGGGCCATCTGCAACGATGGCAACCAGGGCGCCGCCAGTGTTATTGCGCTCGGCACAACGATGCTGAGCGGAAACCACACCACCCCGTACAGCGTAGGGGGAGCTATCTACAACAGTGGTGACGAGGGCTTCGCCAGTATCACGCTGTCCGGCGCACCAGTGATCGAAGGCAACTACAGTGGTCGGGGTGGCGGGGCCATCTACAATGGCGACGGCGGCGGCACCGCCACCATCGCCCTGAGCGGAGCGACGCTGGAAGGCAACGACGGCGAGGACGGTGGCGCCATTTACAACGACGGTAGCGGCGGCACTGCAACGGTCACGATCGTGGCCAGTGCTCTGCGACGCAACGTCGCCACCACGCGCGACCGTGGCGCTATCTACAACGACGCGGACAGCGGCACTGCCTTGCTCAGCGTGAGTGCCACCACACTGAGCGGCAACAACGCACCCCACGGGAACGGCGGCGCCATGGTAAATGACGGTCAACTCGGACTGTCCCAGACGACGCTGGACGGCGTGGTCATCGGCGGTGCTGCCGAAGGCGACGGCAACTTCGCAATGGTCGAGGGCGGTGGTATCGACAACGTCGCCGACGCAGGCACGGCCGATCTCGTGCTGAACCGTAGCAGCGTGATCGAAAACCAAGAGGCAATGGGAAGCATCGGCGGCGGCATCGCCAGCCGAGCGGAGAATTTGCTATGCTCGTTAGCGGACTCGCTGGCAAACGTGACCATCACTAACAGCACCTTTAGTGGAAACAGCGCCAGCCTGGGTCAGGCCATCGCGAACTATGTCAACTCCATCAGCTGCCTCGATGCAGTTGGCGAGCCAGCTGTGGCCGCGGCCATGACGATTGCTAACAGCACCTTCAGCGGGAACGGCGCGGACGCCATTGACGACAGCGGCGGCGATTATGCCCGGCTCGCTATCCACAGCTGTATCCTGGCCGATTCTGTTGATGCAGAATGCGGCGGCGACACCAAACCCATCGACGATGGGTATACGGTCGCGCTCACCAGCACCTCAGGTACCAACAGCTGCGGCTTGGACGCGAGTACCGACATATTCACTGCCGATCCAGGCTTCGCCGCAGGCCAGCCCGACCACGGGCAGCCAGCCGATAACGGCGGCATAGGGCTTCAACACCCAGATACGATTGCCCTCGCTGGCAATAGCGTCGCCAGAAGAATGGGTGACTGTGGCCCGTACGCGGGCCGCTTCGGCTACACATACTCGCCAATTGATACGGACCAGCGTGGCTATGCTCGCCGGAATGGCTCCTCGTGCGACGCAGGCGCCTACGAGTATGGCGCCCTAGCGCCCGATGCACACCGCGCAACATCGGCGGCAGCTAAGCTGCCAGTGTCCATGCGGCGCGCATCCGCGCGTACGATCGGGTGCGGCTGTGGAGACCACTCAATGGGGTCGACCCGTGCCCGCACCACTGGGGCCAAGGCTGGGAGCCGCCGTCGGTGAGCATGCGGGCGTCCCACATCAGGTGGGACGCACCTCCGCCGCAGCCAGCGCCGCGCGCAGGTGCGCGAGCGAGGTGTTCCCGCCCGAGCAGATGAGGCCAACCTTCTGCCCGCGCAGCGAATCTCGTAGGTTGTACGCCGCGGCGAGCGGCGCTGCCCCGGCGCCTTCGGCCAGGGTATGGGCCCGCTCGATCATCCAGACCATGGCCTGCCGGATCTCGTCTTCTTGCACGACGACAAAGTCGCTCAAGCTCTCCCACATGATGCTCTGCGGCAGCATGAAGCCGACTCCAGTCGCCAGGCCCTCGGCAAACGTGCGATTGGCCGCCTCGACCGGGCGCCGCGCCAGCCAGGATTCATAGGCGGCGGGCGACGTAGCGGCCTGCACCGCGATGACCCGGATATCCGGGTTGACCGCGCGGGCCGTGATGCAGGCACCGGCTGCGCCGGTGCCCGAGCCAACCGGCACGATGATCGTATCGAGGTCCGGCACGTCCTCCAGCATCTCCAGCGAGACCGTAGCCACGCCGGCGATCAAGAGGGGCTCGTTGGAGGGCTGTACGTAGCGCCAGCCGCGCTCTCGGGCGAGTGCTTCGCCGTGCGCGCGCGATTCGTCGAAAGCCGCACCATGGAAGATTACCTCAGCGCCCATCCCCTCGATCGCGGCCACTTTCCCTGGATTCGCCCCTACGGGCACTACGATACGGGCCGGCACGCCGAACAGGCGCGCGGCGTAGGCAATGGATTGGCCGTGATTGCCGGTCGAAGCGGTTATGACGCCGCTGGCATGCGCCTCAGCGTCGAGATGCGCCATGTAGTTGATAGCCCCGCGCGCCTTGAACACGCCAACAGGCTGGTAGTTCTCGTGCTTGATCCACACCTCGGCGCCGATCAGGTTGTCGATGGTGGGGTAGCGGTACAGAGGCGTTCGCGCCAGGTAGGGGCGAATCGCATTCCGGGCTCGAAGCACGTCGGCAAACTTCAGGCTGCTCATGGTCATCCTTTCAGACGTGCGCGGCGGCAGGCAGCGCAAGATAGATACCGTATTGTCGTCCAGTCTACCTGCTGGCAACCATGAGTATCCAAAGCGGTCTGATTTCGGGCATGCGGTGCTTCGCCTGTTTCGGCAAACCCCGTACCGCTCCTTGCACAGCCGGGCCGCGATGTGCGCAGACGTGAGCGCAGCTCGCGCTTCCGCTTTATGTTCTGCGATGCAGAGTGATCAGCAGACAGCTTTGCAGCCCAGAGGTCTTCATAGTGGAGGAACGGAGCACACCATGTACCAGTTGACACTCATCGGGCAGTTGGAGACTTCCCGTTCTCGGCCTGGCCAGGAGGAGTTCACCGTACGCGCGCTCTCCTCGCGCCACGCCGATGAAGGCTCACCTTGCGTGCTCAGTGAGCGACAGGACGACCCGCAAGCCTGTCAGGTGGGGTCCAGAGGGCTACGTGCCGCGGCGTGCGCGCTGCTGCGCTACGTGCTGCCACGTCCTGCGGGCGATGCAGTTACACCGGCCACCAGCCGAGTGGCAAGCTGAGCAAGGACGCCAGCGCCGGTGCAGTGCATCCCAGTCCTTGCCCTACGCGAGAACAAAGGAGCAGCTGTGCGGCCGGGATGGCCGTGACCACCAGTAGGGACCAAGCTGATCAGGGGCGGTAATCCAGGGACAGGTATACTCCGATCTGATGGCAGAAGCCCAATCCCAATCCTATGGAAGCTATCGCGATGCGTTTTGGCGCAATCCTGCCGCAAACTGAAATAGGTGCCGACCCTATCGCCGTGCGCGATTTCGCACAGGCGGCAGAGAGTCTCGGCTACGCGCACCTGGCGACGTTCGAGCACGTGCTCGGCGCCGACACCGCGAACCGGCCCAACTGGAGTGGCGCCTACAATCTGCGCCACCTCTTTCACGAGCCATTCGTCATGTTCGGCTACCTAGCCGCACTGACGCAGCGTCTGGAGCTGGTCACCAGCGTGCTGGTGCTACCGCAGCGACAGACCGTATTGGTAGCCAAGCAGGCGACGGAGGTGGACGTGCTGACCGGTGGCCGCCTCCGTCTGGGCATCGGCATTGGCTGGAATCAGGTGGAGTACGAGGCGCTCGGCGAGGACTTCGGCACGCGCGGCAAGCGGAGCGAGGAGCAAATTGCCCTTTTGCGCGCCCTCTTCACCCAGGAGTCCGTGACCTTCCACGGCCGCTGGCACCAGGTGGAGGCTGCCGGTCTCAATCCGCTGCCGATCCAGCGGCCGATCCCCATCTGGCTCGGCGGCAACGTGGATGCGGTGCTGCGCCGCGTAGGCGCCATGGGCGACGGCTGGATGCCGCAACTGCCGGCCGGTGAGGCCGCGCGATCGGCCGTAGAGAAGCTGCGGGAATATGCCCTGGCTGCGGGCCGCGACCCCGCGCACATCGGCATCGAGCCGCGCGTGAGCATTGCCAGCGGCACGCCGGATGACTGGGCGCGCGCCGTCGAGTGGTGGCGAGGGCAGGGCGCCACGCACTTCTCCGTGCTCACCATGCGCGCGGGCTTGCCCTCGCCGCAAGCACACCTCGAGGCTATTCGTCGCTTTAGGGACGCCGTGGACTTCCGGTAGAGCTCGAACGCGCCGGTTCCAGTTTGAACGCCTCGTTGGATTGTGCCCAGTCTCCAGGCACCTCATACGGCATCCACATGTTCCCTTCGCTGGGCCAATAGAGCGAGCGAAGCGGCGCGGAATGTCGCCGTTGACCTGTAGTGATGCCCCGGTGGAACTCGCATGCAGCGCCGTGGCGATGGAGGCTCAAGCTGGCACGTCCGAGGGCACGCGAGACGCGTGCGCCCCCGGAAGCGTGCGGCTCGATGTAGATCCTGTCGTGGCTGCGGTTCAGGCGCCAGCCGCAGGCTGAGGTAGGCGTATTGGCTGGGGGGGACCGATTTATGGTATGGCCCAAATGGGTAATGGTACTTAACGATTCGCGTCGTACGATCGTAAATGCCATGGCAGACTAGCGTTCGTGGATCGAGAGTGGATCGGAAGGAGCGTCTACGTTGACAAGAATTGCGCACAGCGTTCGGCATGGCCATGTATGGGGCAGCTGCGTCGTTCAGCGGGCCGTGTTGGCGCTCGGTTCTCTTGCGGCTCTGGTCGTGGCATCGGGGGCTGGCACCCACTGGTGCTAGCGTTCGACTCGCGCCCAAGATACTGACATCTGGCTCCTGAATCCGCAGGGTGTCGGCGATGATTCCGTCACCCTGCGGATTCGGGTGCGGCAGGGGACACGAATCGTCGATGGCGGGGAGGCGTGGTCCCGGTTGTACCAGGCGGCCAGAAGCAGTCTGATGGCGACTGAGGTGTACTATGCTTCTCTTGGTGCCACTGCTCGTAGCAACACTCATCGCGCTACTGTACGGGGGCTCGCTCCGTAATCTGGCGGAGCTACCTATTCGTGGCGCTGGATTTCTGTTCGGCTCGCTCGCTCTCCAGCTGCTGCTCTATGCTCCCGGTATACGCGATGCTGGCCTGGTGCTGCAGTTTGCGGGCGTCGTCTATGTTTGCGCACTTGGACTTGTCATGCTTGGCGCCGTGCAAAACTGGCGACTGGGCCTAGCCGTGCGCGTGGCAATCACCGGCTTGGCCCTGAATGTAATGGTCATCGTGCTCAACGGTGGGCACATGCCCGTGGACGCGGCGGCGATTGCGATGGTGCAGGGCCAGGCCAAGGCACAGGAGCTTGCCGGCCAGCAAGTGTATGACAACACCAGTCTGTCGACATCGTCTAGTAAGCTCACGATCTTCGGCGACGTTATTCCCGTGCGGCTTGGTTCGTTGGGTGGAAACGTGTATAGCCCTGGCGACGTGCTGCTCGCCACCGGTGGCGCGGCGGCTGCCTATGGGGCAGTGCGACGGCCTTTCAAGCCTGAGCAGGAACGCAGCCTGGAACCCATTCGCTGAAGACGGCAAAGCAGTCGTTTCCGGACCATTGGTCGAATCGTCCCGTGGGGCACTCTGGCAGCGCACTCATACGTCAACTAGCTATTAGCGTGCCTGGCCTGCAAGGCGCTGCGTACTGCTCGTGAGGGCATTGTGCAACAGCTACCCCGGTCACTTCGTTGCTATCTCTGGCTTGTGAATCTGGCGTGCGCCGTCCTTGTCCTCTGGCAAGGTGGCCATCTCATTGCCGATGGCGGCCTCGGGCGGTTGTCGCGCGAGCAGCTGTTCGCGCTTGGCGCCTTCTTGATCCTGGCGACAGCCGCCCACTATGCGGTGCTTCAGGTTACTCGCACCGTTATCCAGGACCTTGCCACGCCGGTGCAGATCGCTGCCATCCTGCTCTTCCCAGTACCGTACCCCTTGCTGCTGACCCTCATGTCTTCGGGCGCCTCCGAAGCCATCCGGCACAACAGCCCGCTCCACAAGCATGCCTTCAATGTCAGCCACCCCACCCTGACCGTGGGGATGACCACCGCACTATGTTCGCTGCTGACCTCGCCCACGCACCTGCTGCAGCAAGGGAAGCTTGGGGCGGCGCTGCCGATGTTGGTGCTACTCATTGCCCTGGCCTATGTTCTGGACGTCGCGGTCATCGTGGGAATCTTTGCCATCCTACAGCAAAGGTCGCCCTTCAACATTTGGTGGCGGGAATATCGGCACGCGCTCCTGCCCGAGCTTGCTGCCAGTTCCATCGGCGTTGCCGCTGCAATACTGTGGTATTTCGACCCCCTGGCACTGGCCTTGGCGGCGCTGCCCGTCGTAGCGCTGCGAGTCGCGTTTTACGCGGTGGCTTAAGCGGAAGAGCGCAGCCAGGCTCTACGGCGCAACAAGCAGCTCGAAGCCGTGCTAACTGCAAGCCAGAGCCTGCGGGTGCAACACACGCGCACCGATCTCCTCCGGCCCATCGCGGAGGCCGCGTATTCGATCATAGGCGCCGGTGTGGTCGCGGGCTACTTGTCCGATAGCCAAGATTCTGCCTTGCTCCGACGGGTCATAGTCGTGCCGAGCGACTCGGCCACGCCCGCGCCACCTGTCCTGCCCGTGCCGAGCCTAGAAGTCAACCTGCGTGAAGTTGACGGGCGGACCTGAAAAAAGTGATCACTTATCAGCAATGACGCGTTCCGGGGGAGGCAGATAGGCTACCCTCGACCCCCGCATGGCCACGAACTTCTTCATCAACCATGGCCGTGCGGAGGCGAG
>Ga0187876_1001062_pt1 | contig 24915 bp, 20 predicted proteins | sample June2016WEW_17_4_FD_133000 | JGI IMG/M metagenome (GOLD analysis project Ga0187876, IMG submission 133000) | Peatland microbial communities from SPRUCE experiment site at the Marcell Experimental Forest, Minnesota, USA - June2016WEW_17_40 | ecosystem: Environmental > Terrestrial > Soil >...
ACTCCGAGCGACTCGTAATCGGTCTCGACGACCCGGATTTTGAAACCGTTCTCGAGGGCCCTGAGTTGCTCGAGGCGTTCCGCCCGTTCGAGCGGACCGATGGGGAGTTCGGAATATTTCAGCAGGAAATTTCGCCGGTATACATAAAGCCCGATGTGTTTGTAATGGGCGAGACCGTTGTGGGGAATTGTCGAACGCGAGAAATAAATTGCGTTCTCGAAGCGGTCCGTGACCACTTTGACGACGTTGGGATCGGAGATCTCGCGGGAATCTTCGATTCTCTTCTTCAGAGTGCCCATAGGGATGGCCGATTCTTCGAGCAGCGGCAATATTGCGGCATCGATAGCGCCGGGATCGATCAGCGGTTCGTCGCCCTGGACGTTCACGACGAGATCGACGTCGTCGAATGCGGAGGCCACTTCCGCGACCCGATCAGTGCCCGAGAGGTGGTCGTTGCGAGTCATTTTCACGCGGGCGCCGAAGCCGCGGGCGGCGTCATAGATGCGCTGGTCGTCGGTCGCGATGACGATGGGGCCGAGATAGCGAGCCATTGACGCACGCTCGTGGACGTGCTCGAGAATCGTGCGGGAATCGAGGTTGGCAAGCGATTTGCCAGGAAAACGGGTCGAGGCGTACCGGGCCGGGATAACGCCCAGGATTTTCCGATGCACACGCGATCTTACCACGAGCAGTCTATGTTAGACTCCTTGCATAAAGAGAAGCACCAGATGCGATACCCACGGGTTTCGATTTCGTTCGTGCTCACGGTTTTCCTGGCTGCGGGGAGCCTTCTGGCGGCTGGACCTTCAGAGGAAGATTCCGTCAATATAACGCCTCGGGCCAAGCCCGCGGAAGCAGCCCCGCCCTTGCCGCGCGCGAACATCCGGGTAGACACCAACGTGGTGCTGATTCCGGTGACCGTGACCGATCCGCTGAATCGGTTTGTGACCGGCCTCGATCAGGATTCATTCAAGATTTTCGAAGACAAGGTCGAGCAGAAAATTGTGTCGTTCGGGAGCGAGGACGCCCCTCTTTCGATCGGCATTGTGTTCGATACCAGCGGCAGCATGGGGTCGAAGCTGGAGAAATCGCGCCAGGCGGTCAGTGAGTTTTTCAAGACGGCAAACCCGGAAGACGAAGCGTTTCTGGTGGAGTTCAACGACCGCCCGGAACTTGTGACGCCGACGACCCATAACCTCGAAGAGATTCAGAATCGCCTGACATTTACGCAATCGAAAGGGCGTACGGCGCTGCTGGATGGCGTTCTGCTCGCTCTGCACACGATGAAGAAGGCCCATAATCCCCGCAAAGCGCTGGTGGTGATTTCGGACGGCGGCGATAACAGCAGCCGGTACACGGAAACCGATGTCAAGAACCTGGTGAAAGAGTCGGATGTACAGATTTACGCGATCGGGATTTATGAACCTGTCCAAAGCCGCGGGCGTTCGCCGGAGGAACTGGCGGGGCCCGGATTGTTAACCGATATTTCGGAACCGACCGGCGGCCGGCACTTCGTGGTGGAGAATCTGAATGAGTTGCCCGATGTGGCCGCGAAGATTGGAATTGAACTGCGCAACCAATATGTTCTGGGATACAGCCCGAGCAATTCGATACGTGACGGGAAGTACCGTAAGGTTAGTGTCAAACTGGTACAACCGAGGGGATTACCGCCCCTGCACGCATTCTGGAGAACCGGGTACTATGCGCCCACGCAATAATGTTGACGTTTTGAAAAGAATCGGTCCGTTTCTGTTTTTAGTTCCCGTTGTTCTGCTCGGGCAGCAGGCCGTGAAGCAGCCGGGCAATGCCGAGTCGTCCGATTCGGGGGATGCGGTGTTTTCCACCGAAACCCGCCTCGTGCAATTGCCCGTGACCGTCACCGACAAGAATGGCCGCCTGGTGACCAACCTGCCCCAGAGCGCTTTTCAGGTATTTGAGAACGGGATCCTTCAAACCGTCAAGCTGTTCAAACGAGAGGACGTGCCGGTATCGCTGGGGCTGATTATCGATAACAGCGGGAGCATGCGCGAAAAACGGCAAGCCGTCGAATCGGCCGCGCTCGCGCTGGTCCGCGATTCCAACAAACAAGATGAAGTTTTCGTGGTGAATTTCAACGACGAAGCTTATCTGGATGCCGACTTTACCAATGACGTCGCGAAGATGGAACAGGGCCTTACGAAGATCGATTCGCGCGGAGGTACGGCGATGCGCGATGCAATCCGGATGTCGGTCGATCACCTGAAGGATAAAGGGAAACGCGACAAGAAGGTAATCCTGGTGGTCACCGACGGAAATGACAATGCCAGCAACATCGGGCTTGAGGCGTTGGTGCGACTGGCGCAACACGATGACGTTCTGATCTACGCGATCGGCCTGCTTTCGGACGAAGAGAAGCGGGAAGCGGGTAAGGCGAAGCGCGCGCTGGGTATCCTGGTGGAAAGCACGGGCGGGCAGGTATTTTATCCGAAGGAAGTATCCGAAGTGGAGAAGATCGCGCACGAGGTGGCGTACGATATTCGCAACCAGTACACGATCGGTTATACGCCCTCGAACACGGCGCTCGATGGATCGTTCCGGGCCGTCAAGGTGGTGGTGAAGGCCCAAGGGAACCCCGTCGCACGCACACGGAGCGGCTATTACGCGACGCAGGGCAAATCTGCCGCGACGAAGAACCCGTCGTGAACGTAAGAGCGTGATCTGGAGAGCGTGGCGGCTGGCGAAGGGTTACAGGCTGCGGCCGTGGGCCAGCCCGTACCTTCGGTGGCGCATTGAAACGTGGTCGGGAATCGACGCGGCGAGTATCACACCCCGTATGTTTTTTGAATTCGCGTGGCAGCACCGGGCGGACCTTCGCCGCTATCTCCGATGGGCCGACGAGAATTCACGTGGCCGGGGTTGAGGGCTTGGATTCGGTTGTGGATGCGGTGGATTCGGCCGGTTTGGACTCAGTCTTCGAATCCGAGGATTTGGTGTCTTTGGATGCGGTGTCTTTCGATTTCGAATCGTCTTTTGATTTTGAATCGGAGTCTTTTGATTTCGATTCGGGGCCGTTACCTTTCTTCGCGTAATCGGTCGCGTACCAACCCGTTCCTTTGAGGTGGAAAGCGGGAGCTGAAAACAGCCGGACGACTTCACCGCCGCACTCCGGATGAATTTTCAGCGGCTCGTCGGCGAACTTTTGAATCACTTCAAAGGTTTTACCGCAGGAACCACATTTGTATTCGTACAGAGGCATACAAGTCGATTGTAACGCTCGCGGTTCGACCACCGGGGCCAAAGGCGCGAACATTACAATCGGCCTGGCCGGTTACTTCTTCTTCGTAGGGCGTTTCTTTGCTGGCGGGGCCCCCGCAAACAGAGTCGCAGGCAGGCCATCGACGTCATCCTTGTCGGCCGTCAACGTCAACATGTAAGGCTCTTTCGTGTAGGAATCGACCACTCCCTTGAACATGAAAGAAGTACCAGGATCAACGGTGCCCTTCAGCGGATTTTCGAATCGCAGAGTCGCGTCGCCGGCAGCGTTATCGACGCTCACGACCAGATCCTTACCGGATTGAGAGACGACTTTGGCCGTGAACATCTTGAAAGCTCCATCCTGCGGCGGGATTTCAGCGTCCTTGACCTGGGCGAAATAGGCTTCTCCGCCGTCAGCCTTCAGAGCGTCGCGGATCTGACGCCAGAGAGCGAGGTCGGGGTGAGCCGCTGCAAAAGCCGCCGCATCGCCCTCCTCCTTCTTCTGGATATCGAGCTGGCTTTCGATCTTGAGATCGGCCGGCATGTTGGTGGCCGAGGATGCCAGCTTCATGAGGTCGTCCAGACCTCCTTCACTGCCGTGGTAACCGGCATAAGCCTGTTTCAGGAACTTGTCCGCCGCAGCTTTGCCCTGCGCATTAAGCGCCTCGGGACCCGAAATAGCAGTTGAACGCGCAATCCAGAAGAGCGCCTCCGGGATGCGCGCCAAATTCTTCTGCGTGTAAATCAACCTTCCGAGCGCAAAGGCTGTTCCGGACGAATTAGGATCGAGCACCAGAATTTTCTTGTACTCGGCTTCCGCTTTGGCATCGTCTTTCTTCGCGGCAGCTACAGTAGCCAGCACGGAGTGCGCCTGCACCGTGATCTGTTGCCTGGCCTGCGCCCACTGGGCATCGGTGGCAGCGGGCGGCTTGTTCTCGGGCGCCAGGTATTTGTCGAGGTTATCGACCAGGTCCAGCGCAGCCTTCTGGGCGGCGTCGAGATCGGCGGGCGTCGCGCCGGGCTGCTGCGCTTTTCCGGCGATCTGGCTCTCGGCCTGAGCAATCGTCACCGACCGCGTACCTTTAAAGTCGGAATCGGGATACTTCTGTTCCCATTGACGTAGAAGATCGAGCTTCTTTTGCGGATCGGTTTCTTTATTGGCCGCCTGGGCGATGTCGTATTCGCCTTGATCTTTGACAGCCGGCGCCTTCGCGGCCGGAGCCTGAGCCCGCGCGCCGGTCGGGAAGAAACTCACCGCCAGCAGCCCGATAAATATTATTTTCGACAAACGATCAAACACTTTACGTTGCCTCCCGCCTCTTGGATTGCCAGGCTTCCCCGGTCGCGAATTGAAAAACATCCGCACAAGTGGACAATGCGGAGTATACCGAACCTCCAGCGCTCCAGCAATCCCGAGCCGCTGGAAGGTTGGACACCGATACCTGGTCCGCAAGTTCCCGATGCCGGCCACACCCTGGCCGCATTGCCGAGTCTGTTCGAGAATAATGCAAAGAAGGCGCTTTGGCAAGCGCCCGCCGCTGCCCATTTTGTGTTGTTACAATCGCCCAAGTCCCATTGCGACCCTTCGATCTCGCCGTCATTATCGCTTATCTCGCCGGGGTCACGTGGTTCGGGGCGCGTTTCAAAAGCGGGCAGCGATCGCTCAAAGACTATTTTTTGGGCGGCCGGAACGCGCCATGGTGGGCGATCGGTCTCTCCATTGTCTCCGCTGAAACCAGTACTCTAACCATTATCGGCACACCGCCACTCGCGTACGCGGGCAGCTACGTATTTCTCCAGGTAGTTTTCGGCTACCTGCTGGCACGGATCGTGATTTCGGTTATTTTTCTGCCCCAGTATTTCAACCGGCAGATGTTCACCGCCTATGAGTTGATGCAGCGCCGGTTTGGTCCACGCGTGCGTAAAGTCACCGCCGCCATCTTTCTCGTGACCCGATCGCTTGCCGAAGGTGTACGCGTTTTCGCAATTTCCATCGTGGTTTCGATCATCCTGCACACAACCGGGCTTGCGTCTATTCTCGTGATCGTCGCGCTGACTCTTTTCTACACGTTTGAAGGCGGTATGACAGCGGTGATCTGGACGGACGTGATTCAGATGGGAATGTATGTGCTCGGCGCGGCGGTCAGTTTCTTCGTGCTGCTGGGCAAGATACCCGGCGGATTCGGGCACGTGATCGATGTGGCCGGGCCGGCGGGGAAATTTCAGGTGTTCGACTTCCATTGGTCCTGGACCTATCCCTACACGTTTTGGGCCGGACTGATCGGCGGTTGCTTCCTCACAACCGCGAGCCACGGAACAGATCAACTGGTGGTGCAGCGGCTGCTGAGCGCGAAATCCGAGCGGGAGAGCCGGCTGGCGCTGCTGGCGAGTTGGGGAGTGATCTTTGTGCAGTTTTCGCTGTTCCTGACGATCGGAGTCCTCTTATGGGTGTACCAGAGCGGCCGGGTGTTTGGAAAAGACGAGCTCGACCGGCTGTATCCCGCGTTCATATGGGAATCGCTACCGCAAGGAATAGCGGGCCTGGCGATGGCGGCCATCATCGCCGCCGCGATGGCGAATCTTTCGGCGGCATTGAACTCGCTCGCCTCCGCGACGGTAGTCGATTTCTATCAGCCGCTCACGCGTTCGCGCTATAAACCGGAACACTATCTGATGGTGTCGCGCGTCTCAACGATCTTCTGGGGCGGGGTGCTGGCAGCAATCGCCGTGGTGGCGAGCCATTGGGGTTCCGTGCTCGAATCCGGGCTCTCCATCGCTTCGGTAACGTTAGGGATACTGCTGGGAGTGTTTCTGCTGGGCGTGCTCACGAAGCGGCCGGGTGAGAATGCGGCCGTGGCAGGTGTGATTGCGGGAACGATCGTGATGCTATTCGTTAAGTTCGAGACGACGATCCCGTTCACCTGGTGGGTGCTGATCGGGAGCGCGGTAACGTTCGGGGTGGGTTACCTGGGTTGCGTCTTCGGAGGCGCCGCCTTTGCAAGGAAATCCGAATGACGGAATTGAAGCGGGATCTGGGGATCTGGGCGGCGCTGTCCATCGTGGTCGGGACGGTGATCGGCAGCGGGATTTTCCGCGTTCCCCAAGCCATGATCCTGAATGTCGGCACAGTGCGGATGGTCTTCCTGGTTTGGGTAGCGGGAGGGGTTCTTTCGCTCGCCGGAGCGCTGACCTACGCGGAACTCGCCGCAGCCATGCCGGGGGCCGGCGGCGAATATGTCTATTTGACTGAGGCTTATGGCCCGCTTTGGGGATTTCTGTATAGCTGGACGCAGATGTGGGTGGCGAAAAGTGGCTCCATAGCGACGCTGGCGACCGCCTTCTTCGAGTACACGGCTCATTTTCTGCCGGTATTCGAACAAGTGTGGTTTCGGGCAGGGCCGTTTCCGATTAAATACGGGCAAGTATTCGCGCTGCTCCTGATTCTGGCGCTGGGCGGAATCAACTATCTAGGCGTACGGGTGGGTGGGGACGTGCAGGTGGTGTTTACGGCGACCAAGGTCGGATTGATTGGCTTTGTGATTCTGGCAGGGTTGTTTTACGCTCATCCGGCTCCGATCACGTCGTTACCGGCCGTCCCGCAAACGCCGCCATTATTCGCCGGATTTATCGCGGCACTGGTGGGCGCATTATGGGCTTACGACGGCTGGAACAACGTGGGCATGGTGGCGTCGGAAATCAGGAATCCGCAGCGCAATCTGCCACTGGCGCTGATCGGCGGCACGGTGGGCGTTATCGGGATTTATATGCTCGCCAACTGGGCCTATTTCCGTGTTCTTTCGCCGGCCGAGGTGGGCGCGCAAAAGCTGGTGGCGGCGGAGATGATGCAGCGCATCGGGGGATCGGCGGGCGCGAACGCCGTTTCGATAGCGGCCATGATCTCGATCTTTGCGGCTTTAAACGGCTCCATATTGACGGGCGCGCGCGTGCCCTATGCGGCGGCGCGCGACGGCCTGTTTTTCCGTTCCGCGGCGCGCGTGCATCCGGCTTTTCATACTCCGGGGGTTTCAATTCTGATGCTGAGCGCGTGGTCCGCCGTGCTGGTGCTATCGGGGAAATACGAGGAACTGTTCGACTTTGTTATTTTCGGAAGCTGGATCCTGTACGCGATGGCGACGGCTTCAGTGTTTGTTTTGAGACGGACGCGTCCCGACCTGCCGCGACCCTACCGGACGCTCGGCTATCCCGTAGTACCCTTTTTGTTTCTCGCGGGAGCAACTGTATTGGAAATTACGACACTTTGGACCAAACCCCGCGAATCGATTGCAGGAATTATCTTGATTTTAATGGGATTACCGTTCTATTTTTATTGGAGGGGACGAACTTCCAGAAAGGCTCCAGTTGCAGATTCTGTTCGGTTCGAACAAGGTTCTGGTACGTAATGGGCAATTTTCGTTCCGCAATCGGAACAAAAACCTTGCTTTGCTTGTCTATGTCTGATAAACATCGTATCTATGGACGTGTGTGAGTACGTTCAATTGTTCTGGATCTGGAACCAAGGCACCCAAAGATGTGCTATTCCGGAACAGAAAACAGGAGTGACGGATGGACGTTTCAAAAATTCTGGAAGAATTACGCCAGGAACGCGAGCAGTTGGAAGAAGCAATATTGAGCCTAGAACGCCTGGCTCTGGGACGCGGCCGTCGTCGCGGGCGGCCTCCATCATGGATGGTCGAAGCGAAGAAGCGCGGCCGTCCCGCCGGTAGCAAAAACAAGGCTGCGACGGCCAAACCGATAAGCCAGTCCAAGGCTTCGACGGCCGCTGCCTGAACCCTGTCGCAATGAACGACGTGCAGGGCGAAAACGCCTGTACCGTCATCGCACGGGCGTTGCCCCATTAGTGATAGAGAAGGTATTTCTGACGCAATTCCAGAAATGATTGGATGCCGGCATCCGCTGCCGGACCGGCGTCGGCCCCTGTCGCGACAGCACTCATGACTCCGCTATTACCGATGAGGTTTTTGTTTGCCTGGACCCGGATCTTCCCGGGATAGAGTTTAGCCAGGACCTCGGCCAGTTCGAGTCCGAGCCGGGATGAAGAGAAGATCTCCCGATCAGTCACGATAAAGTGCACGCCCTGAATCGTCTTTCCCTTGAAATTGGAGGACACGGGAGTGAATTGAACGCGGTCGACTCGCACCCCCGGAATTGCCCGCGACTCCAGACGACGGGCCAACTCGCGGCCATCGATCCAATCCGCGCCGATTTGTTCAAAAGGAGCATCGGTCCCTCTGCCCACCGAATAGTTCGTCGAAGACTCCAGCATCGCGATGCCCGGATAGAGCAGTGCCTCATTGAGGTTGCGGATGTTCGGGGAGGGGTTTACCCACGGCAGGCCAGTGGAATCAAACCAGTCTTTTCGGTTCCAGCCGGTCATTTCGATCACGTGAAGATCGGCATCGAGATGTTTCTCGCCGTTGACGAGCTTCGCGAGTTCCCCGATGGTCATCCCGTGCCTCAGGGGCAGGGGCCAGGAACCGGTAAAGGATAATTTATCCGGGTCGAGCATCGGGCCTTCCACGTGAATTCCGGTGAGTGGATTGGGACGGTCCAGGATGTAAAACGGGAGATTCGCGTTCGCCGCTTCTTCCATGGCATAAATCATGGTGGATTCGTAGGTGTAGAAGCGCACGCCCACATCCTGAATATCGAAGACCAGCGCATCGAGGCCATGCAGCATTTGCGGCGTGGGCCGCAGCGTCATGCCGTATAAGCTCCACACTTTGATCCCGGTCGCAGGGTCCACCGCATTGCCGATGTTGTCGTGGTCCTCCAGCCCCGCGAAGCCGTGTTCCGGCGAGAAGAGGGCTGCTACGTTCACCCCGGCCGCGCGCATCACATCGACATTCCGCTTGCCGGACCGGTCGACGCCTGTTTGATTCGTAATAAGGCCGACACGTTTTCCCTGAAATGGCTGGAATTTATTTTGTTCGAGTACGTCGAGGCCGGTATATGTTCCATAGCCCACCGCCGCCGCTACGATGGTGGCGATTTTGCCACGTAACGGCGTGATCGGTTTTCGCACATGCGGATGGACGGCATTGGTCAGCAGGACAACATAGGTGGCGGAAGCGGGATCGATCCAGATCGAAGTACCGGTAAAACCCGTGTGACCGAAAGAACCGACGGGGAATAATTCGCCGCGCACACCGGAATAGGGGGATTGAATGTCCCAGCCCAAGCCGCGGAAGATTGGCTGGATAACGGGCGTCGCAGGTTCGGTGAGCTTCCTCGTCGTGGCAGGAAAAACCGGGCCCTTGTCGCTCATGGGCAGCCACGTAATGGCGGCTGCGGTGAACTTCCGTATCGTGGCGGGACTAAAAAGGCCGTTACCGCCGTCGAGAATCATCTGACAGAATTTACCGATATCGTCGGCCGTGGAAAATACGCCCGCATGGCCGGCCACTCCGCCCATGTAGCGCGCGGTGGGATCGTCGACCACGCCGCGGAGAATCTCGCCATCTTTCAGTTCTTCGGTCGGAGCGATGCGCGATTTGAGGGCGGGGGACGGAAGATAGCTGGTCTCTTTCATCCCGAGCGGGTCGAATAAAACCTGCTTCACATACTCGTTTTCCGGAAGGCCGCTCAGGCGGTGCACAATTTCTCCGAGGAGAATGAAATTGATATCGCTATAGACAAATTTCGTTTCGGGAGGACTGGCGGGTTTATCGATCAGCGCCCGGTGAATTCCGGTTTCGTAGCCGCTCCATGGCGGATCGAGGTCAAGATCGGGACGCAGACCGGAAAAATGCGTCATGAGGTCTTTGATGGTTATCGGGCTCTGCCCGCCCTGGAATTCCGGCAGGTACATCGTTACGCGGTCGTCAATCCCGATACGCCCCTGCTCGAACAGCTTCATCAAGCCGCTGGTAGTGGCAACGATCTTGGTGAGCGATGCGATATCGAAGATCGTATCGACGGTCATCGGTTCTTTCGCGGGCACGAGCGCACGATAGCCGTAAGCCTTGCGATAGACGATCTGCCCCTGGTGGCCTACCAGCAGCACGGCGCCGGGTATTTTGTCTTCGCGAACCGCCTGGTCGATGAGGGCGTCGAGATCGGCCGCGCCGTGAAAAGTTTGCGCCGAAGCGACGGCGCAGCAAAGGGCGGCACAGCCGAGAACCACGGGCGGCAGTAGTTTCATGAGGCTGTTCTGAGGTTATCAAGTTTGAGTAGAGTAGAGGGTATGCCGTCGAATTCGTTGAGATTTCTGCTTGCGTTCTTGTTTGCGTTCGGGCGGGCCGTGGCTCAGGAAGGGCCTCGACTTCTCCCCGAGAATTCAGCCACACGCGTATCGGAGCACGTCTACGCGATTGTAGGTTTTCCGAACATCGCCATCGTGATCGGAAGCAATGCAACGCTCGTTGTCGATACGGGCATGGGGGCCAGGAACGGGGCGATCATCGTCCGCGAAGCAGAGAAGCTTTCCAAAAACCCGAAGTTGTTCCTCACCACGACTCATTTCCACCCCGAGCACGCCATGGGTGAGCAGGCCTTTCCCGCGCACACCATTGTGATCCGGCCCACAATGCAGCAGGAAGAGATGAATCAGCACGGGCAGGAATTCATCGAACGGTTCAGCAGGCAGTCGGCGGGAAACAAAGAGCTGTTGCAGGACGTGAAATTGCGCACGCCCGACATCCTCTTCGACCGCGAAATGACCCTCGACCTTGGCGGCGTCAGCGCCCGGCTGTTCTGGCTAGGCACAGCGCACACGCGGGGCGATGAAATGATCTTCGTAAAGGAGGACAGCGTGTTGATTCCCGGCGATATCGTGCAGGACAAAATGGTTCCCAATATGCCCACTGAGGATTCGAGCCCGAAAAACTGGATCGCAATTCTGGACCAACTCGCCCCGCTGAAGCCGCGCTTCGTGGTGCCCGATCATGGCGATCTGGGCGATGGTTCATTGATCGGGAAAGAGCGCGCATTCCTCGTGGATGTGCAGACCAGCGCGCTCGAACTGAAACGTAAGGGCGTATCGGTGGAGGATGCGGGCAAGCAGGTTGCCGTTGCAATGAAAGCCAAGTATCCGGATTGGCCGAATATGGGCCCGATTCCGAACCTGGTCAAACGAGTCTACGCTGAAGCGCAGTAGGGGCGCGTGGCGTAAACCGGGAGAAACCGGCGGCGAAAAAAGCGCCGCCGGCGCTGCAGATTCCAGGCTATTGGGTCGGAGTATTGTTCGAGCCGGCAAGAAGTTTCTTGCCATCGGGTGTGCTGACGGAACTGGCTGCGGCTATGTTCGCGCCGTCCTTGGCGCGGAAACCGGTCACAACTACCTGGTCGCCTGGCTTCAAAGTATCCCGTTTCCAGCCATTCCGCTGCATGGAGGTCGGGTTACCCGTTTCGAATTCCCACGCAGTGACTTTGCCGGAATCGTCCTTGACGTCCACGAACAAGCGCGAGTGGGGATTGACCCAGTCGAATTTCGTAACCGTGCCTTTCAGGGTGACCGGCTTGGTGGAATCATACTCGGCTGCGAATGAGTGATGCGCGAGCATAGGCAGGGCCAGAAGTAGAAGACCCGCCAGTGAAACTGCAACTTTTGCTTTCATCGAAATATCCTCTCCAAACTGAAATTCTCTGTACTACTGACCTACAAGGTGCTGAACGTCCCGATTCTCTTCCTGGCAGATGTATTCGAGCGGTGTGATTCCCGCCGACCAGACAATGTTCCAACTCGTGGTCCACGGCTTGACGTACGTGCCAGGATCGTCAATGGTAGCTTCGTAATGCATGTTGTCCAGGCTGGTGCGCGTGTATTTCTCGATCACGTGCAGCTTCTCGGTATGCGGATGGCCGGCAGCATCGATCCAGGACTTGTCGTTGAAACCGATATTATCGATTACCATGGTATCTCCCTCCCAGCGGCCTATCCCCTCGCCCAGATAGGTCGGATAATCGGTCGCGTCGGTGGAGTGTTTACGCCCGTCGGTATAGACAATGTGCCACATATGGGCGCCGCCTTCATAGACGAATATCAGGCGGTCCGGAAGTTGATAGATCTGAAACGGGAAGGGGGTCGCCGCCATGCGCGGAATACCGGGCGGCAAACAGAGCCCTTCCGGATCGTCTTTGGAGAGGTTGCCGACGGCCACGTCCAGGAACTTCTGCGCCCAGGGCAGCATCTGAACCTGAATTACTTTCTCGACCAGCTGCGGTCCTTTTTTGCTTGCGTTGCGGACGTTCGTGTCGCCGAGGCCGTTGCCAGTGATGTCCTTGATCACGACGGGATACCACGCCCCTTTTCCGTTGCCCAGGTCGATGTGCCCGTCCGGCAGGCGCGGCGCGGGCGGCGATCCCGCCTTGGGCCTAATGATCTTAGGCTCGTCCTTCTTCCCTGCTCCCTCCTGCCCCTGGGCAGCGGGCATTATGGCCAGCGAGAAGACGGCAAGCGCGGCCGCTGTAGTCAGGATCGAGCCCGCCAAGTAATTTCTCATGTTGAATTGAAACCTTTCTTTCCCTACAAACGCGAACCGTCCGGCCATGCTCAATTGTCCGACCGCCCCGGGACCGGGGAGGCGAACTCGCGGGGCCTCAGATTCACCCGCCATATATTATCAGCAGCCGCATCCAAATTCCAGTGGGGTCCTATCAGGTGTCCTATCAGGCGGTCAGCGACAAGCCTTTTGAGCGCATTCACATTGAGCCCCGGCTGGCCGGTGCGCCCTTACAGTCCTTGCTTCCGGAGAAGCTCGATCCGGCGCACTTTCACATGGAGTTCGAGAACGAGCCGATACCTGACCGATCAGGACATGCGGCAGGTTCACGGGGACGGCACTGCGGGGGAGGCCCACAACAAAGTGCACCAGGTGAAATGGTCGCCCAAGACCGGCGCGCATCGGGACGGCTTATTGGCAACAAGGGTTTTGAGCTGATTCGGGTGAAATTGAAGCAGTCCTGCCAGCGCCCTGCTGGCGAGGTTGTGAGATGATATTGAGGTTCAAACGCGCCAAATACCAAGGAGCTTGAAATGACGGACGAAAAGCAAAACGAAAAAAACAATAATGATCTGGCACGACGCGACTTCGTGGCATTATCCGTAGCCGCCGGTTTGACGGCCGCCGCTGCCGGTTCGGCTTCGGCGAAGGACCTGGAAGTTGTCGAGACGATGGTTGAGGTCAAGACCCCGGACGGCACCGCGGACGCCGCCTTCATTCACCCGGCGAGCGGTTCGCATCCCGGCGTGCTGATCTGGACGGATGCATTCGGTCTGCGTCCTTCGATGCGCGCAATCGGTAAGCGCATAGCGGCGCAGGGATATTCAGTGCTGGTGCCGAATCCCTTCTATCGCGTGGCCAAGGCTCCGTTCGAGGATGCCTCCACCTTCAACTTCGCGAATGCCGACGATATGGCGAAGCTGCAGAAATTGATGGGTTCCATTAACGCGGCGGGAAATGCCGAGAAAGACGCCGCCGCTTATGTGGCCTTCCTTGATGCGCAAAAGCAGGTGAACAAAAAGAAGAAGATCGGGACCCAGGGCTACTGCATGGGCGGCCCGCTGGTGGTCAGGACCGCGGCGAGCCTGCCGGATCGAATCGGCGCCGGCGCGTCTTTCCACGGCGGTGGACTTGTCACCGATAAGCCCGACAGCCCGCATCTGCTCGCTTCGAAAATCAAGGCTCGTATGTATTTCGGTATCGCAACGAGCGACGACGTACGCCAGCCCGACGCCAAGGACAAGCTGAGAGAAGCGTTTGCGGCCGCGCATGTTCCCACGGAGATCGAAGTATATGCGGGAGCGCAGCATGGATGGTGCGTTTCGGATATGCCGAAACAGCCGAACGGAATGCCGATCTACAATCAGGCGGATGCCGACCGCGCCTGGGGCAAGCTTGTAGCTCTGTACAAAGCCGCGCTCGCCTAGTTCTAACGTATGCTTCTTAGAGGAGAAATTTTGAAAATGAATCGCACCGCAGTTATTCTCGCAGCCACGCTGCTTACGTTGCCGGCATTCGCCGCGCGCAGCGTGGAAGAATTTAAAACCAGCGCCGGCCCGCTGAAGATCACCATCGTCCAGCACGCGGGATTCGTCATGGAAGCAGGCGGCCAGACCGTCATCGTCGACCCCGCGCAGGGCAACTGGGACGGTCTTCCCCCGGCCGACCTTATCCTTATCACCGATATCCACGGCGACCATCTCGCGCCGGCGCTGATCGCCAAAGTACGCAAGCCCGGGACCGGCACGCAGATTATCGCCCCCGCCGCTGTCGCCAAAACCGTGACGGACGCTACCGTGATCAATAACGGCGAAACCAAAACCATCGGAGCGTGGAAGATCGAAGCCATCCCGATGTACAACATCAAACGCGGTCCTGCGGAAGGCAAGCTTTTCCATGACAAGGGTCGCGGCAACGGCTATGTCGTCACGTATGGCGGACTGCGCGTCTACATTGCGGGCGACACGGAAGACATTCCGGAAATGCGCGCGTTGAAGAACATCGATGTGGCGTTCATCCCGATGAACCTGCCCTACACGATGACGCCCGAGGAAGCCGCCGCCGCCGTGAAGGCGTTCCACCCGAAGGTTGTGTACCCGTATCACTCCATGGGTTCGGACACCAAGGCCTTCGAGGCCGGGCTCGCCGGCACCGGTATCGACGTCCGCCTCCGCAACTGGTACTAGATAACGAATCGGCAATATAGGCCCGCCGCCCGGATTCATGCGCGGCGGCGGGCTCCTTCCCTTTCCCGGTTATTGCGGGTTGATCAACGATATTTAGCAGCTCAGCTCGCTGGTATTCGGTCGCTTTGAGCCTTTGGTCGGACAGCAGCCTGTAAACTAAACACCGCGGCGTCGAGCATTCGTCTTGTGTAGAATTGGGCAAACCACGCGTCTTTGGCCGTGGGCAAAACCCGGCCTTACTAAGGAGATCTCTACATGAACCGATGGCTGTTATGCGCGTCTCTGGTGGCCGTACCCGCAATCGCGCTTGCGCAGACTCCCTGTGAGGGTCTGAAGTCCCTCTCGCTTCCGAATGCGACGATCACGGCGGCGGAAGCGTTGCCGGCAGGAGCATTTCAAGCCCCTGGCACGCCGCCTTCTCCGGTCGCGATGCTGCCTGCGCGTTGCCGTGTGGCGGCGGTGCTGACACCTTCCGCGGACTCCCATATAGAGATGGAACTCTGGCTTCCGGCGGAGAACTGGAATGGGAAGTTCGAAGCGGTTGGCAACGGCGGCTGGGCAGGGACGATTACTTTCGGCAACGGCAATCCGCAACCGATCGCGCGCAGCATGGTATCCGCGCTGCAGGAAGGTTACGCGGTCGCTTCCAACGATACGGGGCACAAGGGCACGGGCGCGGATGGCTCTTTTGCGTCGGGACATCCGGAGAAGCTGTTGGACTTCGGCAGTCGCGCGGTTCACGAGATGGTGGTCCAGTCAAAGACGATCGTTGGTAAGTTTTATGGCAGGGCACCCAAATTTTCCTATTGGAACGGCTGCTCGACAGGCGGCCGGCAGGGGCTGATGGAAGCCCAACGCTATCCGGAAGACTTCGATGGAATCGCTGCGGGAGCACCGGCAAATTACTGGACGCATCAGTTGGCAGGGACTGTCGGAGCGGCGCAGGCCACGCACAAAGACCAGCCAGGTAACCTGCCAGCAGAGAAGTTATCCCTGCTGCATGACGCCGTTCTGCGCCAATGCGACACGCTGGACGGTGTGAAGGATGGAGTATTGAACAATCCGACTGCGTGCAGGTTCGATCCTAAAACACTGGAATGCAAGGGCGCCGACGGGCCCGGGTGTTTGACGCAAATGCAGGTGGAAGGAGCCCGCCTCATGTACAGCGGAGCGATCAACCCCCGGACAAACCAGCAGACCTATCCGGGCATGGCCTTTGGAAGCGAACTGGGATGGGATCCCGCCAATGGCTTGCAGCCCTTCCCTATCGCTGAAAGCTACTTTCGGTACGTCGTCTTCAAAGATCCGAGCTGGGATTACCGGAAGCTGAATTTTGACAGTGATGTCGCATTAACAGACAAGACGGACGACGGCCTGATCAATGCGATCAATCCAAACCTGCAGCCATTCTTTGCCCATGGGGGCAAGCTGATCCAGTATCACGGCTGGAACGATCAGCAGATTTCTCCTTTTAACAGCGTGAACTACTTTAAGAGCGTTCAGGAACGGTTGGGAGGGGCAAGCAAAACAGATGCATCCTACCGACTGTTCATGGCGCCCGGCATGGGACATTGCGGAGGTAGCCAAGGGCCCAATCAGTTAAATCCCATGGGTGCGCTGGAGCGCTGGCGGGAATCGAACATCGCGCCGACCCAGATCACGGCCATGCACTCGATCAATGGAGTGGTTGATATGGTTCGCCCGCTGTGCCCGTATCCGCAGGTCGCCGTGTACAAGGGCAGCGGCAGCACAAACGACGCGGCAAACTTTCCCTGTAAAGCTCCACGGAAGTAACCAGCCTGGATCTGGCGGATCACCCCTGCTTCGTCGGCAGGTGTTTACCACCAGCTGACCAGCCTTCTCGCGATCTGCTGCGTCGCATGAACCTGATATGAGCCCAGCTCCAGTGCCCGGTATGGTTAGCGATAAGCTTGCGATCTGTGGCGAACGCCGAAGATTCGCATGGAGTGCTCGTGGAGTTGGAACAGAACGCGGTAGTCTCCGAGCCGGAGGCGGAAAGCGCCGGCCATGTCACCGCGCAGCGTGTTGACGTCACCCGAGCCAGAATGCCATCGAACAGGCGCATGGCGATGTCGCGGTCGAGGGCGCGGACATCGGCGGCGGCTTCATCAAGCCAGTCAATTCGATAAGGCGGCACTAATGCAGGTCTTCCGGCTCAATGCCGGACCCGGCGGTAACTTCCTCCATCGAAATTCCTCTGCCATCGCGGTTTGCAAACCAAGCCTTGCCTTCCTGGAAACGACGGCGGTCCTGCTCTGTCACGGGCTCATCGTCGGCCGGAGCCGCAGCAAGGGCGCGCGCCACCGGGTCGGCCATAACTTCCAATAGCTGACTGACGGCTGCGAACTGGCTGGGATCGAGTTGATCCAGCAACCGATGGGCGCGCTGTTTGTCCATATGTTCATTTTAGCGCCAGTCGGCCTCATGCTTATCGCGAGTGGAGTCCGAACTTCAGAACGAGGAGACAGGTATGAGGTGCATCCATTGCAGGGAAGCGATGAAGCGGACACAGGCGCCTTTTCATATCAATCGCAAAGGACACCACCTGTCGCTCGAAACCGTGCCCGCCTGGGTCCGGGGCCAATGCGGCGAACTCCACTTCCAATCCGAAGGACTTCGAGGAACGCGAAGTGCAGACGATACAGCGTCTTCTGCCGCAGTTGGATAAGCAGGCAATAAGCCTCGCGTCTTTTGCCTAAGGAGACGGCCTGAAGACCCAGCCCGAAAAGCGGTAAAAAGTGACATAATAGCGCTCATGTGGAGACGCGCTTTTCCCGCCGTTTTAATGATGGCCATCTGCGGAGTGCCATCGCTGCGCGCGGCGATCACCGACATGATGTGCGAAGCGGATTCTTCCCAACGCTACGCGCTCTATGTGCCGTCGAATTACCCGGCCGATCGCGAATGGAACCTGATTCTCGCATTCGATGCAGGTGCGCGCGGGAAACTGGCGGTGGAACGTCTGCAGGCCGCGGCGGAGAAATACGGGTATATCGTCGCCGGCTCTTATAATTCGAAAAACGGTCCATGGGGGATCAGCCTGAGCGCTGCGTCCGCAATGAAAAAGGACGTTCTCAAGCGCTACAAAATCAATCCAAAACGCATCTATACAGCCGGACAATCGGGTGGCGCGCGCGTGGCGATGCGCCTGGCAATCGACGGAGGGATCGCCGGCGTGATCGCTTCGAGCGCGGGTTTTTCCGACCCCTCGGATGCGCCGAAGACCCTTTCGTTCCCCGTATTCGGCACGGCGGGCACGGAAGATTTCAATTACACCGAGATGAGGGACCTGGACAGCCACCTGACTTCACCGCATCGCATCGAGATCTTCGAAGGCGGACATCAGTGGCTGCCGAGCGAACTGGCGATCAAGGCGGTTGGGTGGATGGAGGTCCAGGCGATCAAGTCAGGCACGAGTCCCAGGAATGACGCGCTGCTGGACAAGATCTTCGATGCACGTGTAGCCGATGCCATGCAGAAGAAAACCGACTTCGAGACCTGGCGTGCGGATACCCAACTATCGCAGGACTTCCAGGGTCTGGAAGACGTGAAGCAGTTCTACCAGGACGCGATCGCGCTCATGTCGGACGCGAAAGTGCGAAACGCGCTCAACGCTGAGATCGCCGAAGTGAATCGCGAGAAGCGCCTCAACAACGAGCTTTACGAAATGGTCCAGACGTATGCGTCGACGCCTTCGAACGGGATCGGAGCGCTACGGACGCAAGTGGAGAAGTACGCTGCTCAGGCGAAAGCTCCCGAGGATTCGACAGATCGGCGCATGGCGCGGCGTATTCTGGCAGGTCTCGCGGCCAGCTCGAGGGGAATCGACGATGCTGATTTTCAGAAGCTGATCAACGCCATCAGGCCCCCTCGGGCGCAGTAGAGCATGTCTTTCCCATTCTGCGGCGAGGGCCGCGATTACGGCCGGTCCATGGTGATCGCGCAACAGGGGATTGCCGCCACCAGCCAGGCACTCGCATCGCAGACCGGAGCACAAATTCTCGCGCGCGGGGGCTCGGCCGTTGACGCGGCCATTGCCGCTAACGCCGTGCTCGCCGTCACGGAACCTATGAAGAACGGGATCGGCGGCGATATCTTCGTCCTCTACTGGGACGCCGCTACGGGAACGCTGACCGGCCTCAATGGTTCCGGCGCCGCCCCGCAAGGGCTCTCACCCGCCTTCCTCGCAAAGCACAACTTCAAGACCATGCCGCAGGAAGGCATCCACAGCGTCACGGTGCCGGGCGCCGTCGAAGGTTGGTCGAAGATCCATCAGCGCTACGGCAAGCTGCCCTGGAAAGACCTCTTTCAGGACGCGATTGCTTATGCGGAAAATGGCTTTCCCGTCGCTGAAGGGGTCGCTGAAACCTGGAACGATCCGGCCCTAATCGATAAGATTCGCTCCACTCCGGAAACGCTGCGCGTCTTTCTGCCTGGCGGAAAACCGCCGCGCGAAGGCGATCTCTTCCGTAATCCGGACATGTCCCGGACGTTCCGGCTGCTTGCCGACAGAGGCCCCGACGCTTTCTACAAAGGGGAAATCGCCAGCGCCATTCTGAAGACCTCGCAGTATCTCGGCGGCACGATGACCGCAGCCGATCTCGCCGCCGCCGCGGTCGAATGGGTGCAGCCCATTTCCACCGACTATCGCGGCTGGCGCGTCTACGAGCTGCCGCCCAATACGCAGGGCATGGCCGCGCTCGAAATGCTGAACATCATGGAGGTGTCGCCTGCCTCGCCTTTGGGCCCTTTCAGCCCCGAGGAAATGCACAAGCGCATCGAAGCCATGAAGCTCGCCTATGCCGACGTGCGCCGCTATGACGCCGACCCGCGAACGTACGACGCGCCCGTCAAGCAGCTCCTGTCAAAGGAGTACGCGCACAACCGCTTCTCGCTCATCGATCCCGCGCGCGCCAATTGCGATGTGGCCCCCGGGCAGCCGGTCAATGGCGATACGACCTACCTCACCGTAGTCGATCGCAACGGCAACATCGCGAGCTGGATACAGAGCATCTACGCCGAGTTCGCGTCCGCGGTGACGGTGGAAGGCATGGGTTTCCTGCTACAGAATCGCGGCGGCGGATTTACGCTCGACGCCGGGCATCCCAATGTTCTCGCCCCCGGGAAGCGCCCATTCCACACCATCATCCCCGCGTTCATGGAACGTGGCACGCAGCACATCGGATTCGGCATCATGGGCGGCCCCAATCAGCCCATGGCGCATGCGCAGTTTGTCTCGAATATTGCCGACTACGGCATGAATGTGCAGGCTGCTCTCGAAGCCCCGCGATTCACCAAGAAGACATCGTCGGGATGCGACGTCTCGATCGAATCGCGCGTGCCCTCGCACACTCTGCAGCAACTCTCCGAACGCGGGCATCAGATCGCGATTCGCCGCCAATATACACAGGAAATGGGCCGCGGACAGGCGATCATGCACGATTCGCAAACAAAGACCAACTACGCGGCTTCCGATCCGCGGGCCGACGGCTCGGCTGTGCCCGAGCCTCCTATTGCGGCACCCCGGTGAATGGTTCTCTGACCTGATGCAGCTTCATCAGGTTCGTCGAGCCCGAGCGGCCAATCGGCGTACCGGCGACGAAAATCGCTCTATCGCCGGGATTGAGCAGGCCGCGCTCGACGAGAAGCGTGTCCATCTGTTCCAACATCTCGTCGGTCGTGGTAACTTCCGGCGCGAGAACCGGAATCACCGCGTAGTTAATCATCAGCCTCCGCACCGTATCGAGAGAAGAAGTCATGGCAATAATCTTCACCGGCGGGCGGTAGCGCGAAATCAGGCGGGCGCTGTAGCCCGTCGCTGTAAATACCACAATCGCCTGGACATCCGCCGCCTTTGCGGCGTTATAAGCGGCGTCGGCAAGAATGTCTGAAACTGACGAGCCACCAATGCGCGGGGGATCGGTGAAGCCTCGCCGCCGAAGGCCGTGTTCCGCTTCGGCCGCGATCCGCACCATGTACTCAACCGCCTCGACCGGATACTTTCCGACTGATGTTTCAGCCGAGAGCATCACAGCGTCGCTGCCATCGTAAATTGCGTTGGCGACATCGCTTACTTCGGCGCGGGTGGGTTTCGGGCTCTCGATCATCGACTCAAGCATCTGCGTAGCCGTGATGACGAAGCGATTGCGCCGGCGCGCGGCACGGATCAGCCGCTTCTGTATGGGCGGGACCGCCTCGAGCGACATTTCGACGCCCAGATCGCCGCGGGCCACCATGATGCCGTTTGCGGCTTCGAGAATCTCATCGATCTCGTGCACGGCTTCCGGCTTTTCGATCTTGGCTATGATCGGCAGGGTGGTATTTCCGATCCGTTCCCGCAACGCGCGTACGTCGGCGGCACAGCGGACGAAGGAAAGGGCGACGAAATCGACTCCCGCGGCCATGCCGGCCTCGAGATCCGCGATGTCTTTGGGCGTCATCGAAGGCGCGCTGACACGAACGCCGGGCAGGTTGATTCCCTTTTGATCGCCGATAGGGCCGCCGGCGACGACGTCGAACTCCACGTGCGTACTGGTACACGCGCGAGCACGCAGAGTCACCGCGCCGTCATTCAACAGCACGGTATTGCCGGGGCGCACGTCCTGGGCAAAGTTGGCGTAGGTGGTCGACGCGCAGGTTTGATCGCCGGGAATCTGGTCTGTCGTGATGGTGAAGCGCGCGCCGGTCTGAAGCGTGCACTTCCCTTCAGCAAAGCGCCCGAGACGGATTTTCGGGCCTTGCAGGTCGAGCAGGATTGCCGCAGGGGAGCCGGTCGCATGTTCGGCTTCGCGAATGGCCTTGATGCGTTCTGCGTGTTTTTCCCAAGGTCCGTGCGATGAGTTGAGCCGAAAAATGTGGGTGCCGGCGCGAATCAGTGCCCGGATGGTTTCGGGCGCTTCGGTGGCTGGTCCCAGAGTGACCACGATTTTGGCGTTAGCCATTGGGTATTCAACCAGGATAGCGGAGCTTCCTCCGTGCCCGCTACCTTTGCGCCAGAGTTTAATCTACTGCCGCCGCAACCAGCCAGATAGCGCCGGGCAGCCTCACGCCTGTGGGACCATCGTACGATGTCAGGGCACGCCGGATCGATTCGATGGCCGCGGCGCGAATGTCGTCCGGCTGGTCCGCCAGCGCCCGTTTGGCCGGCCCCATCTGCGATATCTGGTTGGCGGCGTCCCCGATCGTTCCGCTGGCTGCAATGTTGAGTTGAACGTCCAGCGGAGTGAAGGAAGGCGTGGTGAAGCCGGCTGCGGTCAGGATTCGCGTCACGCGCGAGGTGTCCGCGAACGAGAAAGGGCCGGGCTCTTCCGGATCGGGCTTTGGTAGACGCGGCGCGTGTTCATACACTGCGTGCAGGGGAATCTGAAGCCACGGATTTTCGTCGAGCGGACGCCAGCAGGCGAAACGAAGGCGTCCGGCGGGAACCAAACCTGTCCGCAGATTCGCAAAAGCCGCAACAGGATCGCCGAAGAACATGACTCCGAAGCGCGAAACGATGAGTTCGGCGCCGAGATCGTGCAGGGGCAGTTCCGCCGCGTCGCCGGAGAGATAGGTCGTCTCGGCGAATTGGTGCAGGCGCTGCTTCGCGCGTGCCAGCATGGGCTCGGAGATATCGATTCCGATGACGCGCCCCGAAGATCCAACGGCGCGAGCGAGTTCGACAGTGGTAGCGCCGCACCCGCAGCCGACGTCGATCACCGCCGATCTGATGCGCGTCCGGGCAAATTCGAGCAGCGGCCCTGTGACCGGAGCAAGCATGCGGTCGAGACGCTCCTGTTGGCGCACCCAGAATTCGCCGTCGGCGCCATTCCAGCGCGTGCGTTGTTCTTCGTTGAAGGCCTTTGCGGGTGTCATTGATGCCGTTCTCATCTTAGAGCCTTCGACCGCACAGGCGATAGAATCGGATTCATGGATCGCCGCACGAAAATGACACGCCGGAGTCTGGCACACGTGGTCGCGTTGGGCGCGGGAGCGACGTTGGCTCTGAAAAAAGCAGAGGCGGCGGAGACCGGGGAAGTGGCAGCGCGGACCGAGGGACTTACGCGCCGCATCGCCGATTTCGTTGTGTCGACGAAGTTTTCCGACCTCCCCCCGAATCTGATTGAAACCGGGCGGAAATCGATCCTTGATGGAATAGGGCTCGCCTTGGTGGGTTCGGTTTCAAAGAGCGGGCCGTTGATCCGCGCCTACATTCAATCTCTCGGGATCTCAAAAACCGACGCCACGTTGATCGGGACTTCGATGAAGTCCGCGGTCTCGTTCGCCGCGCTCGCAAACGGCATCGGCATTCATGCGGAAGATTACGACGACACGCAACTTTCTTCCGCGCCGGACCGCGTTTACGGATTGCTCACGCATCCCACCGCTCCCGCGCTTTCCGCCGCGCTGGCCGTCGCCGAATCGAAAGGCGTGACGGGCCGGGATCTGGTTCTCGCGTATCACCTTGGCGTGGAAGTCGAGTGCAAGATCGCGGAAGCGATTTCGCCGCGCCATTACCAGGACGGCTTTCATTCCACCGGAACCTGCGGCACTTTCGGATCCGTGGTCGCGGCGATGAAACTGCGCGGCGCGGATGCCGCGACGCTCGCGCGCGCCATCGGGATCGCTGCGAGCGAATCGGCAGGCCTGCGCGAAAACTTCGGCACCATGACGAAGCCGTTTCACGCCGGGCGCGCAGCTGAATCAGGCATCATCGCCGCCGACATGGCGGGGCTCGGATGGACCGCCAGCAACCAGATTCTGGAAGCGCCCAATGGCTTTTTCCATGCGGCCGGGGGCGGATACGACGCGAGGGCGCTTACGTTTGCAAAGCCCTGGACGTTCCAGTCACCGGGCGTTTCCATCAAACCATTTCCGTCCGGATCTCTCACGCATCCCGGGATGACGGCGCTGCTGAAACTGATCCGCGAGCAGAATGTGAAACCGGATCAGGTGGAGCGCCTCGACGTGGGCACGAATCGCAATATGCCGAATGCGCTCATCCATCACAAGCCCACCGATGCACTGCAGGGGAAGTTCAGCATGGAGTTCTGCATGTCTTCCCTCCTGCTCTATCGGCGCGCCGGCCTGAACGAGTTCACGGATGAGGTGGTGAACCGTCCCGAGGTCAAGGCGATGATCGCCCGAATTAATTTCGGCGTAAACGAAATTGCGGAAAAAGCGGGCTACGACAAGATGACCACCATTCTCGACCTTCACCTCCGCGATGGCCGGACGCTCTCCACACGTGCCGATTTTGCCAAGGGGAGTCCTGAAGATCCCATGTCATTCGAGGAAGTCAAAGCGAAATTCGACGATTGCGCCCGTTTTGCAAAATGGCCTGCCGCGAAGACGAAGGCCATTATGGCGATGGTGGAGAAGCTGGAAGAACTGCCCGACATTCGAAAACTTACCCAACTCCTGCAGGCCTGATTCGGTCGTACGCTAAATCCGTGTACCATGACAGATCCGGCTGGGCGGCTTCTGGGCTTCGACGCTCGTGAGACTCTTGAGGACTGCGCGCGGGAACCCCTGCCAGGCGATGTTCGTAATCAGTTCCTGCTGCGGCCGGAAATACAGTGCCCCTTGTCAATTGACCCGCACATCTGGCCAACGTACTTCCTGTACTATCCGAAGGGCTGGGATTTCCTGGGACGTCCGCGACCACCGCTGATCGACGTTGATCCGGATTGTGGCGGCGGTCTTTGGCTTAGTCTCGAGCGGATGAAGCGGCGCCTGACTGAGCACTCGCGGCCAGCAGTTCTTCTTGCTGTGTAGCTGTTCGCATCGCCGGAAACGACTGTCGATGAGTTCCCATCGAGCTTGATATACTCCCGGCCGGACCCATCAACGCTGCCAACAGGCAGTGTGCTCCTGGGCTACGATGTCGCCGATGTGGGTTTCTGGAGCGGCCTGTCGAACTGTGGGTATACAGAGGAGGCCGCAACATTGCGTCCTGAATGGAGGAATAGAATTAACCAATACGGGTTATTGCAGAATCACAAGGACGCCTCTGAGTTTGTGAAGATCTCGAA
>Ga0187876_1001064_pt1 | contig 24835 bp, 19 predicted proteins | sample June2016WEW_17_4_FD_133000 | JGI IMG/M metagenome (GOLD analysis project Ga0187876, IMG submission 133000) | Peatland microbial communities from SPRUCE experiment site at the Marcell Experimental Forest, Minnesota, USA - June2016WEW_17_40 | ecosystem: Environmental > Terrestrial > Soil >...
GAGGTACGCGCGACAGCCTTCTTCAGTTGAAAACCGGGCCTCGAACTGTTGTAGGGTTTGCGGGTAGTCTTCCACTTGGCGCCATACTACCGGTAGGGGCTACCTGAGTCAAGTGCATACCCAGTTTCTGAAATATGCGCGGGCTGTTCGCTTCTGGGATAGAGTTGCCCGGCGCCGACGTGAGTGTTGTAGGGGCGAGGCATGCCTCGCCCGCGCCCGCGCGAGAAAAACGCGATCGAAATTGCGCAACAGCCGACTCAGTGCCGTGGCTCAGTTCTCAGTCGGCACCCGATCGATGTGGTCGATGATGAGGCGGTCCACCGGCGCCTTCCGCAGTTCCAGCTTTAATCCGAGTTGGTCCTGGATGGCAGTGTTTACCTTGACCGACGCCACCTCAAAAGCCGACGCGCTCCTGACTGCCTGGCCGAAAATCGCGCCGGACAGCAGAACGCCAAGGCTGGCAATAGCGGCTGCTCGGATCATGTTCGGTTCTCCTGAGATAGTCTGAGGCAATTCAGAGGCCAGCATTGACCCAGTAAAATCAATAGTACTTCAGCCCTTGTTATCTGAAATTCGTGCCGGCTGTCCGGTTCCGGGACCGGCTTTGCGCGCGCGCAACCTGGTGTCATGTCTCACAAGTTCGCAACACGATTCCAGAGTCTTGTTACCGGCCAGGGACATCCTTGTATCAGGGCACGGAGTCGGCCGTGCCGGCAGAGGACCTAAAATATGGCCTTTAGGCCCTGTAATAAAGCGATAGCTCTATCGAGTCTCATCAACGAACCTCAGAGACGGGACACTAGCTCCAGAGCAACATGCGCGACAATCTGCGCATCAGCCGAGACATCGGATGAGGTTCCTCAACCGACCGGCGTACCCTGCCGATAGCAAGCGCCAGCCAGACCAGGCTGCAGGCAAGCCAGATGAGGCCTGTCGCGTTCTGCCCAACGGCGAACCACACCAGGGACGCGACCAGCGAAATGATGGCTGTCAGCAAGTTCAATCGGTTCAGATTCATCTGGTCCCCACGCTCATTCTACGCTCGCGCTAGCGCAGCCGCCAGCGCAGCGGTTTTCCAACCTCGCTCCTACCCGCCAGTTCCAGCGTCCCATCCGCCGCTTTCGCCGGCGTCATATGAACTCCGTTGACTTCCGCGTGCGTCAACCGGGCGGCTTGGTCCGCCGGCAGCCACACGGCGATCTTCCATGAGCCGGCCTGCGACGGCTGATACCAGCCCTCGTAGGTTCCACCGGCCGATTTGATGACACCGACCAGCGGCGATTCGAACCGGTACGATTCCACCGGCAGGCCGGGCCGCAGCGCGATGCCGCTTTCCGTGAATTCGAGCCCGATCAGCTTGGCTGCCGAATAGAGCGAGCAGGCGTGCGAATGCAGGTTGAGTACCGGAAAATCGGTGTAATGAAGGTATAGGTTATTGACGGTCTCGCCCGCGTGCTTGCTCAGCGTGGAGTTATAAGTGTCGGGGCCGCTTAATACGCCGTACCAGATATCGGGATAATTCTCGGCGTGGCAGGCCAGCGAATTCTTCTTCCATTCGTCCCACGCCATCACCGGATCGAGCCGCGCCAACGCCCAGACCAGCGTCTGGTTGAGCGAAGGCCAGATGCCGCCGCTGACCGAGGTTCCTGGCTCCCAAACGCCGCCCTTAGGCGCATCCGGCCCCTGACTCATCTGCACCGCGCCAATAGGCGACGGGCGCCGCAGTAACTCGTCCATGACGCGTACTAACTCGCGGCTCTGCTCCGGCGTAGTAACTCCCGCCAGCAGCGCCCAAGGCTGCGGCTCCAGCCACAGCGTGCTTTCTCCCACCCATCCCAGCGTCGGACCGAGCCAGGCGCGGCGCAGCCACTTACCCGTCCACTGTTGCGCTGCCGCGGCGCGCTGCGCGTCGGCGCTCTTACGAACCTGTGCCGCCAGGTCCGCATCGCCGGCATAAGTCAGCAGGCGCGCGTAGAGATCGAACACCCAGGCCGCCATGGCTGAGTTCAGCACGCTCTCGCCTTGCTTGACGCATTCCGCGAAGGCCCGCTGCGCCCACACGCTCAGCAGGCCATCGTTCCAATCGTCATTCAGCATGCGCATCAAGCCGTGCGCGCCCACGCCCACGCCATCCACTTCATGCCGGTAACACCGTTCGAGCAACTTGCGCACGCGTGCTTTGCCGGCGGTGGGTCCATAAAGCGGGAAGGTAGGAACCTCCTGGTCGAGGAACGCAACGTCGCGGGAAGCGAGCACGTATTCGCTGGCGGTCCACAGCAACCACAGCGGCATATCGCTCGAGTTATCCGTCACCATGGGACTCACCGCGCCGTGGCCGACAATAGCATACGGGATAGACCCATCCGGACGAACCTCTTTCAGCGTGTAGCGCAGAACCGTCTTGACGATCTCGGGATCGCTGAACAGGAAAGGCAGGCAATGCTGCAACGGGTCGCGCGCCGCGCCCTGGAATCCCATCACGTATTGGTAAATGCCGTTCTGATTGAGGATGTGTTCGTGAAAGTAATCGTCGTAAGTCAGGCTGCTGCGGAGGCAATAGTGATTCCAGATCGTCTCGCGCTCCACCCACGGCTCGGAGCCGATGCTGAAACGCATCCCGCGCTTCTTCCACTCGGCGCTCGAGTCTTTCCAGGTGGTGGCCGCGCGCGATCGGTATTTCCCGATCAACGGGGCGAGCTCGAAGCCGGCCGGCAGGTAGCCGTAGAGGAAATACATCGTACTCTGTTGACCGGGAGCCAGGCTGATGGCCCGCTCGAGCAGCAGGGCGCTTTCCGGACCGCTCGACGCCAGATCTCCATCCAAGGCTCGGCCGATGCCATCCGGTTTGGCCGCGCCGCCCGATCCGAAAAACGCCTTACCGTTGCTGCTGAACCCGCTGCCTGGTGCATCGAGCGATATCAGAAAAGTGGCCGGAGGGTTCAGATCGTCCCAGGATGCCTCGGGCACGCTTTCCGGAACCGCTCCCAGAAAAGCGTTGGGATGCGCCGCCAGGTTCGCTTTCGCCCGTTGCCACGCGGCTTCTTCTTCAGGCGCGCGCCCCAGGAAGTGCTTCGATTCCGTCAAGCCGTGGTTACCGTCCAGAACGCGAAAACGGTGCGTAAACCGCTGGCCGAAGCGGCGGCGCAGATCCACCGGCCTGCCGAAGCCGCTCATCTGCTCCACGAACGGGCGGAAGGAGAATTCGTAGACCAGCGTGCCCCAATATTCGATCCAGCGCAAAGCGGCCGGAGCGGCGCCGTGATTGGCAATGGTCACCTGCGACAGCAGCACCGGGTCATCGCCGAAAGGCGCGCAGATCGCCTGATCGACGCTATAGTTACCCCGCGCCACTTTCTTGCGCAGATAGCCGGCGCCGAAAATGCGGTCGAAGCTCGCGCCGCCGGCCGGATACAGCGTGCTCAGCGTTTCCTTGCCATCGGTCAGGTAGCCGAAGCCGCCCGAGAACTGGCTCATCTCCGGCACGTAGTCGTTCAGGAACTTAGGGGCACCTTCATCCTGGCGTACGCGCACGTGGCCGTAATTGGAGACGATGGCGGTGATGCGGTCGTTGCCCACCTGGTGCACGTGGTCGGTAGCAGACAGGATGCCGGGAGTCACCGGAGTGACCGCCCGCGGATCGGTGGTCTGGTCGCACGTGTAATGAAACGCCGGCAGGCCGAACTCGTCTTCTACCCATTCGCCAAAGTGGCCCGATCCATACGCCTTGGCCGCGCCGTCGCCGGTTTGCCCGGCCGCCAGCAACGAAACCGCGCCCGGCGCAGCGAAGGCCCAGCCGGTCGAAGTCATCACGAAACGTCTGCGATCCATTTCCATAATTCCCCACTCCAGAGTATCGGTGGGGCAGGCTTCAGCCTGCCAACGCCCGCTTGCGGCCGCATTTCTTTTCACAGCTTCTGATGTTCGCAGCTCAGTAACAATTCGGAGCCGCGACCGTCAGGGAGCGGTCGTACAACAACAAGCGAGGCACGGCTCTCCCTACGCTGCCGTCCAGCCGCCGTCGATGGTCGGCGTCGAGCCGGTAACGAAAGCGGCTTCATCGGAGCACAGATACAGCGCCATGGCCGCGATTTCGTCCGGCCGCCCCATCCGTCCCACCGGCTGGCGCGCGTGCAGCTCCGCCCGCACCTTTTCCTTCTCGTGCTTGTGAAACTTCTCGAGATACGCTTCCACGAAGGGCGTTTCCACCGTACCCGGGCAGATGCAGTTGACGCGCACCCGGCCGGCGTAATCCACCGCTAGCTGGCGCGTCAGCGCCACCACCGCGCCTTTGGTGGCGCAATAAGCGAACCGCCGTTTGACCCCGATCAGCCCGGCCACGGAGCCGATGTTGACGATCGTTCCCCGCGATTCCAGCAGCTTCGGCATGGCGGCTTTGGTCACCAGAAACATGCCTTCCACGTTGACGCGCAGCAGCTTCTCGAAGTCCGCCCGGCCCGTCTCCTCAATCCCGCCCACCAGGCCGATGCCGGCATTGTTGACCAGAATATCGAGCGACTCGAGCGCGCCCACGCCTGCGTCGACCGCCTCTTCATCGGTGATGTCGAGAATCAGCACTCGCGCGCCAACGAGCTCGTCGGCCAGGGCCCGTGCGCGGTCGCCATCGATATCGGCGATGGTCACCTTCGCGCCCGCCTCCGCCAGCGTGCGGCACGTGGCTTCGCCGATCCCGCTCGCGCCGCCTGTCACCAACGCTTTTCGCCCGTCCAACCGAAACGGAGTCTTCGTCACACCCGAATTGTAGCGCCACTGTGGCGTAGGACAGACGATCGGTTTGTGTCGTCTGTTCCTCGGACGCGAAAACACGTGGACGCTCCCCGCAGGCTTTCGTAGGGGCCGGGCATGCCCGGCCCGCGCCGGGCCCGCATGTTTTTGGAGAGTGTCATGTTTCCCGCTTCGTCGGTAGTTCGCTAATAGCGCACTACCGCTTCGTCCTACCAACACCCGCGCTGTGAGACTATAAGTAGCCGGGGCGGGTCGACGCTCGGGCGACCGGAGTTCGCCCGCTACGGCCCCGCCCGTTTTCCTCAAAGGAGCCAAGTGACATGAGAAGAGCATTCTTCCTTACAATCCTAATGTTCGGCGCCAGCAGTCTGTTCGCGCTCGATAACGGCCTGGCCCGTACCCCGCCGATGGGCTGGAACAGTTGGAACAAATTCGCCTGTAATGTGAGCGAGAGTCTGATCCGCGAAGCCGCCGATGCCATCGTCGCCACGGGCATGAAAGATGCCGGCTATCAATATGTCGTCATCGACGATTGCTGGCAGGTTTCGCGCGACGCCGAAGGCAACATCGTGCCCGACGCCAAGCGGTTCCCTGGCGGCATGAAGGCGCTGGCCGATTATATCCATTCCAAGGGGCTGAAGTTCGGCATTTACTCCGACGCCGGCACCGGCACCTGCCAGAAACGTCCTGGCGGCCGCGGCTATGAGTTTCAGGATGCGCGCCAGTACGCCGCTTGGGGCGTCGACTATCTGAAATACGACTGGTGCAACACTTCGACGCAGAATTCCATCGCGTCTTATTCCCTCATGCGCGACGCTCTCGCCAAGTCCGGACGGCCGATCGTTTTCAGCATCTGTGAATGGGGCTCGACGAAGCCGTGGCTGTGGGCCAAGGATGTCGGCAATCTCTGGCGCACCACCGACGATATCCAGGACAAATGGGACATCAAGCTGAAGTGGGGCGGCAATGGCGTGGTTCAGATCCTCGACCTCCAGGACGGCATCGAAGACGCTTCCGGCCCCGGCCATTGGAATGATCCCGATATGCTCGAGGTCGGCAACGGCGGCATGACCCCCACCGAATATCGCGCGCACTTCAGCATGTGGTGCCTGATGGCCGCGCCGCTGATGGCAGGCAATGATATCCGCAGCATGACCGATGAGATCCGCTCCATCCTTACTAATAAGGAAGTGATTGCGGTGGACCAGGACCCGCTTGGCTACCAGGGCCGCAGAGTGAAGCGCGATGGCACCAGCGAGATCTGGTCCAAGCAGATGGCCGATGGCAGCCGCACCGTGGCGCTGCTCAATCGCGGCGCCTCGGAAACCAACATCCGCGTGGCTTGGACCGATATCGGCTACCCGGATTCGCTCTCCGCCACCGTCCGCGATCTCTGGGCGCACCAGGACCTGGGCTCGCACCAGGGCGGCTTTTCGGCCAAGGTGCCCAGCCACGGCGTGGTGATGGTGACCGTCCGGCCGGGTGCGCGCTGACCACTACCGTCGTGCCTGTGCCGAACTTTCTTTGCGGTGCCTGTAGGGACGCCATCCCGTCCCTCCGCTTGTAGGGGCCGGGCATGCCCGGCCCGCGCTGGTTCACCCGTTCCTGCGGGTTGATCCATGAACAACGACAGGCCAAAAACCCGACGCCGGTTGCGAGCGTACAGAGGCTGGGGCCGGGCATGCCCGGTCCACCCCTCCACGAAGGACACGAGATCCAACCCATGAATCCACCGGCCCCAGGGCCAATCACCGCCCGACCCATCTTTCTTAACTCGTGACTGACCATTGGTTTACTCTCAACCCTGCCCGCTCCCCGGCTCCGTCGCGAGCACCCCAGGCGAGATAATCGGATCGGAGGGGCCATCTGCGCGGCTCCGCGAAAGGCGCCCTCGTGGGGTGAATTGCCCCACGAACTCAACGCAAGTGTTTGATTTCATTGCACTGTCCCCTCCATTCGTGGGGCAATTCACCCCACCAGGCGGCCTTTTTTCAGTCGTGCGTTTTGTGGGATAGGTTGATTACCTGCGCGCCGATTTGTTTAATCGGCGCAGCCCGGCGCCCGCCCGGCCATGAGGTTTCGGTGATTTCGCGGGGGCAGCCCTACAGTATCTCGAGGCGCTTCCCGGCCTTCTCGAAGATCTCCAGCGCGCGATCCAGGTCCGCTCTAGTGTGTGTCGAGGCGACGATCGTCCGCACGCGCGCTTTGTCTTTGGCCACGGTGGGGAAACCGATCCCGGTAGCCAGCACGCCTTCCTCGAACAGCTCGCGGGAGAATCGGTGCGCCAGCGCCGCTTCACCGACGATCACCGGCGTGATGGGCGTCTCGCTGATCCCGGTATTGAAACCCGCCGACGCCAAACCCTGCTTGAAGTAGCGGGCGTTGGTCCAGAGCGCCTCGATGCGCTCCGGTTCCTGTTCCAGCACGTCGAACGCGGCCATGCATGCCGCGGCGACGGCCGGCGGATGCGAGGTCGAAAACAAAAACGGCCGCGCGCGGTGATACAGGAATTCGATCAAGTCGCGGCTGCCGCAGACGTAGCCGCCGAGCACGCCGATGGCTTTCGAAAGCGTTCCTACCTGTATGTCCACCCGCCCATGCAGTCCGAAATGATCGATCGTACCGCGGCCGTTGCGGCCCAGCACACCGGAGGAATGGGCATCATCCACCATCATGATGGCGCCGTGCTTTTCGGCCGCCGCCACCAGGCCGGGCAGCGGGCCGATGTCGCCATCCATCGAGAAGACGCCGTCGGAAATGAGCAGCTTTTTCCCGCCGGCGCCGTCGAGCGAAGCCAGAATGCTCTCCGCCGCAGCGACGTCCTTGTGCGGAAACACGTGAATCTTGGCCCGCGAAAGACGGCAGCCATCAATGATGCTGGCATGGTTCAGCTCATCGGAAATGATGTGATCGTCCGGCCCCAGAATCGCGGACACCGCGCCCGCGTTGGCGGCGAATCCGGATTGAAAGACCACGCACGCCTCGACGTTCTTGAATCGGGCGATGCGCTCTTCGAGCGCCATGTGCAGCGACATGGTGCCGGAAATCGTCCGCACCGCGCCCGAGCCCGCACCATATTGCTTCACCGCCGCGATCGCCGCCTCCACCAGTTTGGGATGCGTCGTCAGGCCAAGATAATTGTTCGACGCCAGGTTGATGACGTCTTTGCCATCGAAACGGGATTCCGCCGCGCTGGCCGATTCGAGAACGCGCAGGCGCTGGTAAGTGCCCGCGCTCTTCCACTCTTCAAGCTGGTCGTGCAGGTACGCAAGTGGGTTGCTCATCACCAGACAAGTGTATCGCCTGGAATCGTCCGATGGCTTGGAGCCGGCGCCCGCCCCATGCTACGATTGAACTGTCGCGCGTGACACAAGCGGGGACGTAGTTCAGTTGGTTAGAACGCCGGCCTGTCACGTCGGAGGTCGCGGGTTCGAGCCCCGTCGTCCCCGCCACCTATATTCTTCAAGCACTTGCCGAGCCAGCGGAACGCGCGCGCCTCCGTTCGCAGCTTGGTTGGAAACAACGTTGATGTGGGCCGTGTAGGTGCCCGAATCCCTCGCGTTTGCCTGGCTTCCATCGCCGGGAGACTACGTAGTTGGCCATGCCCGGCGTTTCGGGCATCTCTCCACGCTCGCGCATTTTCACCCAACCAGAGGCCGTCTTCCGGCCCATGATCGTGGTATCGATCTTGGCGAAGAAGTCCGCCATCACGGATTCACCTTCTTTGTCGATGACCAGAAAATCGAGGTCGCCGTTTCGCCGCGCGATAGAACCGTCAAGGCTGATTCCGAATCCCAGGATGACTTTTCGTGGCATAGGGCGAGTGTAAATGGACCGGTTTCTTACCGTCAAGAGGATGCAAACCGCCAAAGTAGCCCCGCGACCGGGTGATCTTTGGATAACCCTCCCTTGTCGCGCAGCGTTTACGAACATCTTCCGCGCGCGATTGATGGTTCCGGGCGAGTCACGCGCCATTCGGAAACAGGCGCAAGGCCGGGAGCGACTACCGATATCAGGTCTTAACGCCCGGTCCCAGCTTCCAGAAATCCCCATGGGCCATCGACCGAAGGGTTGCGCACGAAAGCGAAAACCATCACCATGGCGTTTTCAAGCCGTCCCGCCTCTTGGATGGACTTGCCTCGTGTTAACGTGCAATCGTCTGCATCGGATTCCGAGTTCAGGAGGTATTTCGTGAGACGAAAGGCGGTTTTGCTGGTGGGGTTGCAACTCATCTGCGGATCTCTGGCCATGGCGCAGAAGCCGGTCGAGAAGGTTCCCGCCCCGGCGGTGGCACAGGCGGCCAGTGAACTGGCGGACGAACTCTCGCAACGGTTGAGCAATGGACTTCATGTCAAGACCGTAGTGGGTGAGGCTATCAAGGTGGGGTCGGTGACGTTGATCCCGATTCTTATGGTTGATGTCAACTTCGCCGGCGCGGGTGTGGCGGGGCCTGCGTCGGGTGCGCCAGGAATCGATGGATTTCTGATAAGCGGTGAAGTCCGGCCGTTGGGCTTCGTTGCGGTGACGAAGACGAAGACGCGATTCATCAGCGCGGGGACCCCGCCCGCCAAGTGAGGAGACCACGATGACTACCATATGCAAATCTATTTCCGTGGCAGCATGTGTGGCGTGGTGGGCAGCTTCGGGAATCGCCCAACCGCTGGCGAAGCCGCTGGCCGATTTCGACAAGCTGGTATCGCAACTGAAGGTCAGCAGCGTTGTTGGAGAACCGATTCGCGCGGGCGATACAGAGGTGGTTCCGTTTGCCGCTGTTCAGTTCGGACTAGGTAGCGCGGGGGCGATGGCGGGCTTCGTCGGAGGGGTGGGTGCGAAGACGGTTCCGCTGGGCGTCGTGATTGTAGAGGGCGACGATGTGCGCGTGGAGTTGCTTCCGCGACAGGAAGAGAAATCGTCCGCGTTGATGCAGCAACTGATTCAGGGCATCATCGACCGGAAGGTTACGTTCATGGTGAACGGAGTGAACTTGGGAAACGCACCAGGGAACGTCGCAGATCTCACGCCGATGATTACCAGAATGATGGGCCAAACCACCGTAATGGTGAATGGGCTTAACTTGGGTAACCTGAAAACTCCGGGCCCGGCCGCTGACGTGGACAAGGCGATGGCGGATATGGAGGCCGGGGTTCGGAAGAACCCGACGGCGGAGAATTACTTAAGCCTTGGGGAGGCCTGGCGGAAGATCGGCCGGAAAGACAAAGCTGCGGCTGCGTATCGGAAAGCGATTGAGTTGCGGCCTGGGTATGCGGAGGCGATAAGGGCGCTGGCGGGGCTGAAGGAATAATCGATGCGCGGGCAAGTCGGACGCTGAGGCTCGACGCTGGCGCGGATCTAGAGCCGAACAGAGCACGCAGAAACAGGTGGCGATAAGGCGCGATATCGCTCTCGCAGAACTCGTGCCGCCGCGCCGTGACGCTGGCCTGCGGCGGTCACTTCCGGCGTCCAGGGAGCGCGCGGCGACGCCCGGGCCAGGCGTCCCGTTCCTTCGTCGGCGTCAAGTCCCAATAGTCTAGTTCATACCGGACTTGGATCTTATCCGAACGTCGATCGGGTGCGCCTCGGTCAGTGCGGCAACCCCAAGCATGTCGGCGAACACCACGAAGTGGTCTGAGCTTGCAGCAGCCGCTGACGGCTGATCGGGACGACGGTCTGATTCTTGCTCCTCGGACCAGCTGATGTCCCATCACTAATTGCCGCGTCACGCCCTTCCAGCGGATTTGCAGGGGAAGACCGCTACCGATAACCCGAAACAACGCCCACTTCGAGAAAGCGACTGGCCATAGTGCCATACCTTCATTCTTCTTTGGCCTTTACAAACACGATCACCCGTCCATCCTCCGAGAGTGACGGCTGGCCGCAATTCACGCCATTACACTGGCTGATATCCACCGGCTGCCGGCTGCCCGCCTTGAGAAAGACATCGCTCCACGCGACAGTTCCGGAAAGCGCCTGCTTAGTCTGATCCTTCACATAAACAGCTTTGTCGCCGTATGTGCGGGACCATCCTTGCAAGTTTTCCACGACTTGCAGGTCTTGGCTTGAGGTGAGGTCGTAAGGCACAACCGTGACCGCTCCCGTACCTAAGGCGAGCAAGCCCACCCGAGGACGGCCAGCAGCGTCACCCCGCAAAAGGATGAGGACCGTTCGCGGATCCGCCGACCTGAACGCCAGCAGCTTAGTGATCGCGCTAACGGAGCAAAGCTTCCTGCCTTCCTTCCCTCCGGATGGAATCTGCATTACATCACTCCCCCGCAGCGCGAGAACGTCATTCGTTCCCGCCAAGAAAACTGGAGAGCGGTAGCCGGCGCCGGAGGTCAAGGCGCGAGTGCTTCCGGAATCCAAATCCGCCAGCCAGAGTGCACCGCTCGTAATTTCATCCGGGCCTTTGAGCGTGCTCGGACTATCGGAAATCCCAAAGAACTTCAGCAGCTTCTCAGTGAAACTGGTGGATGCCGGCTGCTTCACGGCGGCACGAGCCGTTGTTTTTGTTTGAGATTGCCCATGGACGTCACTCACCGTGAACGCCAGTAAGAGAATGCAGGTGATCCGTTTATTCATGGCTTTCCTGCCTGGGGTGAGAGATTAGCTCCGGCATAGTTCGTATCGAAGAGCACGGAAAATATATTGTCGTAAGCCACGATCCTGATGCGAGCGTCTTTTCTCGGTATGGTAATGAGCATTCGCTGGTCATTGGAATCGCGGACGAAGTAGGTAACCGCATCTTTGCTGTCCCATACGAGCCATTCGCGTTGCCCTTCCGGAGTCTTCTGGTCCCCATTGAGTTCAGCCACTCGCGGAAGTTGGCGCGTGGAAACCAGGACGCCGTAGTTAACGGGTAACAGTAGGACCTCTACCGCGACCAGAAAAAGAAGTACGGCCATAAAGAACTGCGATGCGGAGGTTGTTGCTATGCCTCGGCGCTGCACATAAAGAAAAATCGAGGCAGTAAGCAGCGTGCCCGCAATTAGGCCGCTGAAATAGAGCGAAAGCACTCCATCGCCAGCCAGCAGGACGGAGCTGAGCCATTCATCCGGCAACCGTTTACTCAGAAATACATTGCCGAAAGCGAAGCACCTTCGCAGAGCGAACTGGATCAACGCTTCTCCGATGACCACTCCCAGCAGCGGCAAACGAACTGGCTTTGCGCACCAGTCTGAGGTCCAGCGTTTCAGACGGTCCTTGACGGATGCGGGCACCAGCTTGTAAGGCACGTAACCGACAGCAGCCAGCACCAAAACGATGACCAATATGTTGGGCACAGAGGAGGCGAGGTACACCAGAAAGCGGCAGCCGGCGAACAAATATTTTTCGTCGAAGATGTCGAGGTTGGTTGCCACGCCGTAGGTAGTGAGTTGGAGGCGAAGGGTCAGATAGCCGAGCAGGTAGAGTAGGAAGGAGCCGAAAGCGGCATATGCCGGCCATTTTCCTGCCAGGTTACCCAGCTTCGCCGTGAAGTCGTTCCAGAGCTCGGCCATTCTATTTTCCGGTCATCACAAATGGTGCCCAGAAGAAGGGATGACTGTGCTCCGGACGGGATTTTACCGCAACCAGAGCCAGTCTTGCCGCTTCCGCCGGGGGGTTGGTTTGTCCCTGTTTGTAGAAGGTTTCCATCCACAGCTTCGTCGACTCGGCATTCACCTCCCACGACGAGAGCACCAGATTTCCCGCCCCTGCATAGAGCAGAGAGCGCACCATCCCCAGGACTTCGTTGGCGTGGGTGGCCTCGACGCGTCCGGTTTCACAGGCACTCAGGACCACTAGGCTGTTTTTCTGCAGGGGCAAGCCGAACATCTCCGCTGCAGTCAGGCGCCCATTGTCCGGCGGAGCCTCCTTGAACTGAAGATACGAGAGCAAGGGATCGCTGGCATTGAACTTCCCATGGACTGAAAGATGGACCACGTTGTAGCCACCGACCCAATTCTTTATGTCTGCCTTGCTCGCAGGCTCTTGCGCCACAACTTTGCTTCGGCCGGGATAGAGCTTTCCGATGGCGTCCACCTCTTCCCGAGCATCGTGGATCTCTGGGTCGGCCACGGCCAACAGCCGCCCGCTCTTCAGAGGCGACTTATTCTCGAGTGTTGCAAGCACCGTGGCACTGGGCGCATAGGAAATCGCGAAGCTCTCGCCCAGATACTTGCCAGTCTCCGGATTCTGCATTGCCTGGAACGGTATCGAGTATAGCTCTTCTTGCGGAACGATGATGAGGTGATGACTCTTTATGGACAAGAGCACCGGCTGGATGAGATAGAGAAATAACTGGCGTGAAGTGTCTTCGTCGAATTTGGCGTCGGGAGCGTCTCTTCGGGCCAGGAGGCTGTCATGCAGGGTGGTTGTCTTCTTGATGAGCTGGCTGTGGGGCAGAAATACATTCTTAACCTGGATTTCGTTGCCGTTGATATGCCATAGGATCAGAGCATGTTCCAAGACCACGTAATACAGAACGTCCCAACCCCCCTCAGCTGCCGAGCGTTGCACGCTCGCCAGCGTAACCGGCACTGAAGCCGTGAGTTCCTTCAGCTTGGGCGCCTCTTTCGCGATGCGGCTTTCGAACTGGTCGTACTGCTGCTGCAGGGCAGTGATTTGACTCTCGAGTTGCACGATCTGTTGCGTGTTTTGGTCGCGGGTCTTACTGCTGGTCAGGTCGAAGAGCTTCTCCTGCTGCGCGGCGATGTTGATTCTCGCTGTTTCCAGTTGCGAAAAGAGCGTCCGCTCCGGGGCCGTTCCCAAGGTCACCAGCCGGCTGGCGAGCAGGTCAGCCATGGCCCGCGAACGGGAGCGCTCGAAAAGCGCGAAGGCTTCCGGATACCGCTTACGGTCCAGCAACAGCAACGCAGGGCTGTAATAGCAGGCGAGTTTGTCTTCCAGGAACGCGCCTCGCGCCTGTTCGTCGCGAAGTCTCCGGCGGTCCTTTTCCAGCAGGTCATCGGCCTGCAGAAATGCCGCCAGGGCAGCGTCATTGTCACCTTTCATCTCCGCGAGTTGGCCCTGGAGACACAAGTCTGAAGGATTGAGGTCCTGCACTACCAAGCCCAGTTGTTGTTGGCGAGCTTGCCAATCCCGCAGTTCCTTGACCGCACTTTCGAGAGGTGCAAGAGTTGCAGGGTCCATGGCGCCGGATGTGAAGTGCTCCGTCACCAGCACGTCCTTCGCCGTCTGTGGACTGAAGAGCTTGGCCGCCGTCACCGTCTTCTCGCCGCGCTGCAAACCCTGAATCAATGCCTTCCGAACGTCCAACTCTTTTAGAAAGCCGCGGAACAGGCTGGAACCGTACTCATAGCCCAGTTCCTGGGTGAGGGCCAGCGCTTTTTGGTAGTCCGCTCGTGCGAGTTCCAGCGACTGGTAGCAGACGTCGAAGTTGTGCTGATAGTCGCACTTCTTGGCAATCTCGCTGTAGATATCGCCGCGGTCGCTATAACCTGCATAGAGTTGCCGCTTGTCGTCGATCTGGCCACTCATAGCCAAAGCGCGGTCCAGGTACTCGCCGGCGGCGGCCAGGTTGCCACGCTTGACTTCGATCTCGCCAGCAATGTCGAGGGCCTCGAAGTAAAAGACCTTGTTGCCGCAATTCGCTCCCAGCCGCACGGCTTCACGGATATGGTCCTCGGCGGCGCTTGTATTGCCGAGCTGCAAATCGGAATACGCCAGGCGTGCCAGCGCTTTGGTTTGATAATCCGTGCGGTTAGCACCTCGGGCGAGGTCAATCGCAGCCAGGTAAATCGGTACAGCCTGCCGCCATTGGTTCACCAGCCGCTGGATGTCAGCCATCTTGATGGCGCTCAGCGACGCGGAGGCAAGATCTTGCCGCTGCAGGAAAAGGTCGTAGCTGGCTTTCAGCTCGGACTGAGCTGCTGCCAGCTCATAAACTGTACTCTTGGCGTCACCCGTGCGAAGGACATAACCCGTCCAGTGATCGATCCTGGCTATACCGCTTTTCTGCAGTTGCTGGGGATCAATGCTCGACTGACCGGATGCGGGCGGCAGCGCTATCGCCGGAACCAACAGGCACCAGAGCGCACGGCAAGCGTTCTGTCTTATTGTGCACCGAGAATTCATCGCGCCCCCTTTGACGGATAACCGCCTTTCACCCCTGGAAGCGGACCCCAACTCAGACCACGTCCCCCCGCTTGGCACTCGGTTCTGTGCTCGCAGCGAAGAGATTATAACACCTACGGGCTACGTCGTCCTCATCATCAAAGGACGCGACCCGCGCGCTTAATCCCCGATGCGTGGGCGTTGGGCGGCTCTCACCATCTATCCAGCCATCGACCCGCGTTTACGCGCCTCCGAATACCGCCGGACGCTGGCGCCGGGGGTCAACCGTTTGCCGGCTGGGCACGTTGGGCGAGACTCGTGAGCCTAGCCCAGATACTTTCTGCACCCGGCGTAGTGCCCACGTGTGGATGCCCGGTCGAGTACAGCACTGCATCCAGATCCTGCGCAGGGCGGAACATGACGGGGTCTTCAAATTGGAAAACCGCCGCTTTAGAAGCCGAGGAATGGGAAGAATCCAGAATGGCGTTGACGGCGCGGCGTGCAGCTTCGTTGGCCCCTTCCATCGTGGCCAGGTTGGTATTAGTGCGCACGTAGTCCGAGGCCAGAAAGAGGTTCGGGATTTCAGTCTGGGCCGACGGGCGGTACTGAAACGAATCTACCGTATTGATGAGCAGCGGTTCGAGGTTCGTCGCCTGGGACGGATTCGGGAAGCGTATATCGGGATCCAGGAACCAGTCGACGACCTGCAGACCGTCGGGCGTCAGAGGCACTGGGACGTGTTCTGTGATCTGCTGCAAGACTTCGTTGCGGATCTCTTCCGGCGTGCATTGGGTTGCCGGCTTGCCGTAGAGAATGCCGGGCGTATTCCAGTCGGAAACGTCGACCGAGAGAATATCGCGGCAGTTGCCGTTACCGCTGGCTTCCAGACCAGTGCGCCAGAACTGGCGCTGGGAAATCGAGGTCAGCGCCCATGGCGAATCGAGATAGATCACATGGCCCCGGCAAAGTGGTTCTTCGCGATTCAGGTAGAACTGGATGCCGTTCATCCACTCCACCTTGAGCTGGCCCAGATTGGCTATGCTGGGCGCCGCGGACTTCATCTGGCTGCTGACCAGCGACGCCATTACCTCCACTGGCATGGCTGCCACGTAGTAGTCCGCGGTGATGGTCTCGGTTCCCGCGGCGGTAGCCAACTCAACGCCGCTGATACGGCCGCTGCTCATTAGAAACTGCTTGATAGTCACATCCAAGCGGAGTTGGACCCCGAGTTTGCGGAGGTAATCGATCCATGGGAAGATCCACACGTCGTTTGTCGGGGCGGTGAGGAGCCGGTCAAACGACTCGCCGGGGAAGGCCAACGGGTAGAGAAGCTGCAATAGAATCGGGCCGACTGTCCGGGTGCTGCTTTCCTGGGCACGCATGGCGACCAGCGAGCGGGTGAGTCCCTCTGCGAGGTACTTCTGGTAAGCGGGCGACCGTTCGGCAGCGCCGATGAAATCCCAGAAGGCAATTTTCTCGTATTCCTCCTCGCGCCGCTTCTGGCAACTCGTGGCGATCACTAGCATCCGTTCGACAAAATAGGCAGTTTCCTCGGCTGGAATATCGAGGTTGGTGAAGAGTTCGCCGAGGAAGACCCGGAAATCAGCCACGGTATCCGGCACACGGGCGACCCAGAAGGTGTCCTCCCTCCCGTCTCGAGCCAACAAAATGCGGGTCGCGGCAGTCAGGTTGTCGAAGACGCTGCCCGATGCGCCATAGGGGATGCGCCGCATCGTGTCGATAACGTGGCGGTAGAACCCGGGAAAGAAACGGAAGCCGTGCTCGCCAGGCAGATCGCTACGGCCATCGGTGCCGGAACCGGCTTTGAGCAGACTGCGGGCCTTGCCTCCGAAGAGGGAATTACGCTCATAGACACGGACTTCGAAACCACGCTCCGCCAGTTCGTGCGCCGCCGACAGTCCGGCCACACCACCGCCCAATACGGCAATCGACTCGCCCATACCTTGCCCCCTCTAGTTGCAGAGCCATTCAATTCAAAATGAAGGTTTCGAGTATATCACGGCCCAGACAGATCCTTTCTAGTTTTCTCCGCAAACCGGCTGACCTGGTTGAATTTGACGTGTGGACAACAGTAGAAGCCCCTGAACCTATAATATTTGCGCCAGTCAGCCGCGAACGCCTTCGCGGATCTGTCGGACCTTAGAGAGGGATCGATTTCGGCAGTCGACTGCGCCGATGCCGACCACGTGTGCACGATCATCAAGCCCAAAAGGGCCTCGACACAGGGGGGCACGAATTCTCGGTATTTCTTGATCGGCCAGCGGTCGTGAAGTCCGAGGCCTGCTGCTAACGGGAATCTTAACGCCGTCCACATTCAAGCGTGCGCGAACACTTCGTTTCGGAGCTATTTGATTGGCGCACTGTCGCCCTTGATCAAGTCGCGCACGCTGTCGTGGAGTTGTGCGTTGTCGACAACGAAGAAAAGGCCGCCGCGAGCATCCTGACTGCTGGTGCAGTTGGTGAGCGAGCCCTGCTGATTCATATCTCCGAAGATGGCATAGGAATGCGTGCCGGTCGATACGCCGATCTTGGCGTGATTCCCACTCGAACTCGAACCACCCTTCAGTCCGATCTCATTCCCCTGCCAGGTTCCGGTTATCGCGATTTCAACTGCTCCTGGCTTGGTCTTGAGCGAAGCGTCCCAGCAACTGACGGGAGTGGATGCGATGCTGGAGTAGATATAGGGACTGGCCCACCAAGTCGCGGCCCGCAACGGCTCGCCACCGAGCAGCGAGGACACCATCTGCCATGGCGGAACATGCAGGCGCGATGGTTTGGAAATAAGCATCACGCCGCTCGACAGCTTGGCCTGGATTGGTTGCTTGCTGGCGGATTGCTTTCCGAGACCGTTTACGGCTGATTGAATCGCTGCGGGCCCGCCGTTATTTACGACTTGCGGGTTTTTCGGATCGGTGACGACGCTCGCGTTGGCAAGCGCCTTCAAGACAGCCACCACGTCACTGCTGTTCAGCTCCAATGCGAAGAAATGCTGGCTGACTTCGATGTCGTCGTCTCCGGAGATGCAGCCGAGTGTATTTCCAATCGTCTTGCGCGGATTGTGCGAGCTTCCCGAGCCGGGCCAATCCGGCGTAGAGACTTGCATGACCAGCCCGTTGCCGCTGCCGTCCCATGCCAGGATGCCTTTGGAATGCCCCCACGGTGCGTCTTCGGTCTCCATGGGATCGCCGTAAAATTGATCGTTCCAAGCGACATAGAAAAAGCCCCCGTTGTAGATTTGGCCGAAAGTTGCGCCGAGAGGATCGGCCGCGGTCACGCCTACGCAGGCGCCGCCTTGCTGGAGTTGCGGATTGGCGCTGCTAGCGAACGCAAACTGCTGGCTGAACTCCTGGTACGCTTGAACCGTTCCGCCGAAGGGGCACTTCCGCTCAGCCGTGGGACAGGAGGCGGGGAAGGACTTCGAATTGAACTTGAATACAAACCACCAGTCCACACTCGTTTTCGAATCAATCAGCGGAACCGGTTGCGCCGCCAATGAGGCGATACATCCGAGCACCGCCCAGATCAAGCCATACGCTCGTAGCCTTTTCATAAGTCAATTCTCCAATTCAACGTCTGCTAGCGAACCATCTGAAGAGTGACGGTGTTTGCACTGCAATGTCCCGCACTGGCCGTGCAGGCGCGCGGTGAGAGATCCTTATTCAAGCAGACTCTCACCTCTTGCAGATCATTGTCGCGATAACAGGAAACGCGGAAAGCGTCCTCAGTGAATGACGGATTGCCGCTGGCCATCTTGGACTGAATATCTGCCTGACTGAACCGGACCTGCTGGGTGGGCCGGTTCAGTTCATCGGGAATCGTAACCGAATCTCGTGCCTTGCGCAACAATGCAAAATAGGACGCGGCATCAAGCCCGCTGCAAGTGCCATGCGCCGTCCATTCGTGCTGAATGAGAGATTCGGTCGGAATGTAGGACAGAGTGGCGCTGATGATGTCTGGCGAGACCGGACTCGCCGATCCGCAATTCTCCGGGCCGGGGCCCGTATCGCTCTGCGGCCACAATCCGTGGACGACAAATCCGATCTGCCGGCCGGCGCCGCATTCCCGAGGGTCCTTGTCTCCGCCTGGTTCCGCACAAAAGTCGGGCGCGTAGGAAAGCACCAGCATGTAATAGGAGAATGCGCCGGCGTTCTGGCCCGAATGTTTTTTCGATGGTCCCGCCTGGAGGGAAACTGCGACGCACAGGCTGATAAGAGCAGTTGTCGCAAGGATCCGCCAGGCCGTTCTCCGAAATCGAATTGCAGGCGCTTCCATACTGCCTCGTTTCTGCCTTACATGAATGAGTGCAGTTCGCGGCAATTCCGTTTCAGCCGTGAGCTGCCTCGGTTCTCTCTGGGTGGAGTTCCCCAGCGAAAAGCCTACCAATATCAGGTCATAACGCTCGCTATGAAGTCGATGCTGCGCGGAACAAACCAGAACCTTTCTCGGAACTCGGTAGCTGGCATTATCGTATACCAAGCATTGTGGAGTACTCGGACGAGGGCAGAGACCGGCGAATTACCCAGCTACGCAAGGGCATCCTGGAATTGGCTGTCATGGGAGTTCTGTATGGATGAGCGGCACTACGGCTATTCGCTGGTCCGGGTTCTCTCCGAAAGCGGCTCCATCTCACTGAAAGAAGGCACGATTTATCCCATACTGGGCCGCCTGAACCGTGATGGCTTAGTCCGCTCGGAATGGGTGGAGTCCGATTAGGGGCCTCCTCGCAAATACTACGCGTTGATGCCTTCCAGGAAGAAGCTTGTCGTCCGAAAGGAGTAAGACAAAATGAACAACTATCCAGAAGTCGTGGCGAGGATTGCCAACGACTATTTGGAGCGCGTGAAGTGTCAGCTCGGGCAGGTTTCGGCGCATGAGCAAGCCGAGTTTCTGAGGGAGATCGAGTCACACTTATATGAGGCGTACCAGCGAACGCCGGGCGAGGACGACGTTGCGAGAATACTCACCGTGTTGCGGAACTTCGGCGAACCTGCCGAAGTGGTGTCGGACCGGTTGCCCGGTGCGATGGTGCGTTCCGGCGCAAGACACAACCTGCCACTGTATATTGTCGGCGGGATGCTCATCGCGTTGTTCGGGCTTCCCCTAGGATCGGCCGGCGCTGGGGTGGCGGTGGGCCTCCTGGCCGCGTTGGCGGCCATTTTGGTCGCCTACTATGCGACCGCGGGAAGTTTCCTTTTGGTCGGCGCGCTGACCATGTTGTTGGGGCTGACTCGAATCGTTCTGCCACAGTTGTTTGACAGACTGGTCGTGCTCGGCTATATCCAACTAAATGGGCCAGTGGGTGAATTCCTGGACCACTTCTCGCCTTTCTATCAAGGTCTCTTGATGATCCTGTTTGCCAGCGTATTTGCTGCCGCTGGGTTGGGCATGCTGTGGGTGGGAAGATACCTGCTTCGGGGGCTGCGTTTCCTATTTAGCCTGACCTTCGACTGGATGCGGCGGCTCGCGCAAGGCGCTCGGCGAAAAATGCATCGGGACAGTCGTGCAGCGCCTCAGTTGGGCAAGGTCTCATTCGTGAAACAGTGATAAGTGACTGCTATGAATCAGCGCGCATGGGAAACAAGTCAGGGGTGCATCTGCTCGGTCAGACCGGCACGGTCCCCTGGCGGTAGGCTTCCGATAAGGCGCGATATCGCTCGCCTGAGCGTGAGCGCCCCAGCGAGCAGACGTGCTGCCGCAAATCAGAAGGATAAGCGCGCGCTGACCTGTATTTGTCTGCCGGGCGTCGTGGACTCCGTTATGGTGCCGAACTGCGCCGTGTTCACAAATCGATTTGGGGTTCCCAGATTCACTCTGTTCAGCCCGTTAAAGGCCTCCAATCGAGCCTGCAGCCGCACGGTCTCTTGGATCGCGAAACTTCGCCCCACCGAGAAATCCAGGGTCTCCATGCCTGGGCCGTATACCGTGTTTCGACCCAGGTTGCCGAACGTATACGCCGCCGGCGCCGCGAATGCCAGTGGATTGAACCATTCTCCGGCCGTGTGCGTACCCGGGCCAAACACCGGCTGCCCGGTGTATTTGGCGCGCACCGGATTCTCGCCCAGCACGGTACCCGTGTTCGCCGTGTCGCCAAAGACCGAGATGGTGAACGGGAAACCGCTCTGCGCCTGGTAAATGGTGGACACTTGCCAGTTCCGTGTAATCGCCCGTGACCAGTTCGATCGGTTGTAAGGCTTGATGTCATAGACGGCGCTCAACACGAAGCGATCGCGGATGTCGCAGGCCGGACCCTTCTCTGCATTGAGGTCGTTGTTATTCTGCGGCACGGCCGCTTCGAACATCGGCGAACGAAAATCCGGCGCGTCGCTGAGGTTCTTCGAGTACGTGTAATTGGCCAGCAGGCTGAGCCCCGAAGAATACCGCCGCCGAAGGTTCACATAGCCCGCGTCGTACCAACTCCGGGCCGTGTTCTCCAGCCAGTTCACCGTGCTCACCGGAATGACGTTGCTCACCACCGTGTCGGTTGCGGGGAACACGGTTCCGTCCAGAAAGGTGATGCTCTTGTAGGGCCGCCGAGGCTGGATCAATCCAGGGCCCGGCAGCGCGTTGTTAATCAGGTGTGCCCGTTGCAGGTGCAATCCGCGCTCTCCGTGGTAACCAACCTCGAGTGTGGTCTCCTTGCCCAGGCTCTTCTCCACTGAGGCGGTCCACTGCTGAACATACTCCGCCGGCTGATGCGGATCGAACGCAGTGAAGCTGGTCACGGTCTTCCCCACCACGGGCGGGCTGAAGTTGAAGCTGGTGATCGATGGAGTGAAGGGGTCGCTCTGGTTGGTCTCCGGAAAGACGACTGGCACGTTGTGCAACTGGTTGCACCAGGTGTTCATGTCGATGGGCGTATAGAATATGCCGTAACCGGCGCGCAGCACGAGTCCGGAGTTAGGCAAGGTGTGGGCGATGCCGAACCGCGGGGCAAACCGGAGCTTGTTCGTGTAGAGCAGGCCGCGTGGCATCCCCAGTTGCCCTCCAATATACGCAGTAAGTGTCGTAGGGGTGACAAGCAAACCCGCCCACTCGTTCGATACATCCGTCAACGGGCTCATGTACTCATAGCGAAGCCCGAAGCTGACCGTGGTGTTCAGAGTCAGCCGAAAGGTGTTCTGGACAAACGCGTCGGCGTACCACTGCCTCAAATTCATGTGTGGCGAACCCACCTGGCGCTGGCGCACCGCCGGCAATCCAAGTTCGAAGCTGGCCAGCGCCGAACCAGATCCGTCGTTGCTGGCGGACTCCGTCGTGAATCCGTTGGTGAATTGGTAGTAGCCCCGGCTCAGCACGTACGCCCACATCGGCCAGATGAACCGCTGATAGGCGCCGCCGAATTTGAGGCTGTGGCGGCCGTGTTGCCACGCAGCCGTATCGCGACCTTCGACGACGGTGTCCCAAGTCTGCATCGGCGTCGCCTGGTAAGTGTCACCGAAGGGTGAATATCCCTGGACATTGAAATAGGGTGCACCCCACGCTCTGGGGCCGCCGAAGCCCACGCCCTGAATGCCGAGTTGGTCGACGATGTCGTTGGTGAAAGCGTCCTGCTCGTAGTGCGTCATGGAGAGACGCGAGAAGGCGATCGTGGCCGTGTTCACCAGGTTGGGACTGACGACCCGCGTCCAGGTGATGCCGGCCTGTTGCGCGAGGTTGTCGTGGGTGAATCCGAATCCGGGCAGGTTCTGAGGCTCGGAGCCATTCTCCCCGCCGATCGAATAGCGCGCGCTGAGGCCGTCTCCCCGATCGAACACGCGGTCCACGCGAATCGTGCCCTGGTCGTCGACACCCCGTTCGTTCCGCTGATCCAGGTAGTTATTCGAATCGTTACCCGCGCCCACAACGGTCGGCGTGCCGTCCATGAACATCGAACCCATGTCCGTGGTGTTGGGCAGCGGGACATATTTGTTGAGCATGATCCAAGCCGCCGGATTCAGCAGGCTCTGCGGAATCTGGTTGTTGGAGAACGGACTACGGATGGTCCCGCCATTGGCGCCCGTCTGCGAACTGAAAGGATTATAGATGTTGACGCCGGATTGGCTGAAGTCACCCGAGGCTTCCGCCGCGGTCGGCACGGTATCGATCATCGTGTCGGTCTTGACCCGGCGCAGACCTTCGTAGTTGGCAAAATAGAACGTCTTGCCGCCAGGTAACGGTCCGCCCAACGCAGCGCCGAAATTATTCTGGACCAGGAACTTCCCGCCTGGCATTTCGTTGAAGCTGTGGGCATCCATGGCGCCGTTGCGAAGGTACTCGTACGCCGTTCCATGAAGCTGCGACGTGCCGGCTTTGGTCACGATGTTCACTTGGCCTCCGCCCGCCCCGCCCAGTTCCGCCGAGTAGGCCCCCGTCTGCACCTGGAACTCGCGGACGGCATCCGGTGAAAGGCTCAGATTCTGCGTATTGAAAGTCGGATCGGTGTTTGTCGCACCGTCAATCAAAAAATAGTTCGCATTCGGCCGGTTACCGCCAATCGTGAGCGACGAGGCCAGCCCCGGCCGCCAGTAGAGCGGGTTCATCGTGCCCGTCTGCGCCCCGTGCCCCACGTGCGAACCGGGCACCGTGAGCGCCAAGTCCAGCAGCATGCGGCCATTCAGTGGAAGATTGGCGACCGAGTTGGCTTCCACCACTTCTCCCAGGCTCGCGTCCTGCGTCTTAAGCGTTTCGGCGTGGGCACCTACATCGATGGTCGTTTTGTGTTCGCCCAGTGTCAGACCAAGATCCAGCCGTACACTTTGCCCCACCTCGATCCGCAGATCGTGCCGCGCCAACGCGAAGCCCTCGGCCTCAACTTCGACCGTGTAAGATCCCGGCATCAAGCCGGGAATCTCGAACTCGCCGCCGGAACCGGTCAGCGTGGTTCGCACAGCGCCTGTTTCCACGCTGCGCGCGCGGACTTGGGCCGCCGCAACTGTGTTCATGGCTGGATCGGTGATCACACCGGCGATAGTCGCCAGGTTGCTCTGCGCCTCGAGTCGCGAAAAGGGCAGTGCACACCAAAGAAGAAAAAGAAAAAGCCCCCCACGTTTCCCCATTGGGGAAGTATAAGAGCCGACGACGGAGTGTCCTATAGTGCAAATCGATTAGCGACAGCCGCGTGCGCGACATGTTCGCCGGCTGGGGTATTCACTTCCGACTCTGGATCGCCACCGATAACCCGAAATGACGCCGTCTACAGGCCGATCGCAATTCGCCCTCTGCGGACCACTGTCCGAATGGCCGACCAACCACCCGGAATGGCAGGAGGAGCCCGCCGGGAACAGAGATGCGGCTGTGGAGAGCAAGATGTGTTATCCCTGTGTGTGTGCTGCCAGCCTGTTGCATCGAACACCAGGAGCCATGCCAAGACTTCTCTTGATTACCGCGTCTTCGGCCGAGATTCGAAAAGCGAGGAGATCGCGGTTTCTGAACTTTCAGCAGATCACCATGCCGTATCTGGCCGCCAGGGTTCCGCCCGACTGGCAGGTCTCTCACGTTGACGAAGAAGCCGATGAGATCAACTGGACGATTCCACCCGACGTCGTTGGTATTACTTTCCATACGCCCAGCGCGTATCATGCCTACGACCTTGCGGCTCAGTTCCAGTCGCGGGGCGTGCTTGTGGTGATGGGCGGACCACATGTGACGCTGCTTCCGGAAGAGGCGGGCCGACATGCCGACGTGATCTTCGTCGGGGAAGCCGAAGGCTGCTGGGAAGAGTTCCTCATTGGATTTCAAGCAGGGACATTCCGTCGAGTGTACTGGCAGAGCGATGCGCCGTCCTTGAAGGACAGTCCCATGGCGCGCAAGACCATGTATCACCGGAACGACTACACCAGCGGGGTCCTATTTGCGACCAGGGGTTGCTCGAACCATTGCGATTTCTGCGCGATCGCCGTGATGTACCGACATGGATTACGCGGGAATGCCCGGTAGATCGTAGAAAGTAGCGACTCCCCGCTCAAGGCCTTTGATAGGCTGAGAGCAAATTTTCTTTCGCGAGAAAAAGGAGAGTCGCTATGAAGAAACCATATCAGATTGA
>Ga0187876_1001073_pt1 | contig 24619 bp, 26 predicted proteins | sample June2016WEW_17_4_FD_133000 | JGI IMG/M metagenome (GOLD analysis project Ga0187876, IMG submission 133000) | Peatland microbial communities from SPRUCE experiment site at the Marcell Experimental Forest, Minnesota, USA - June2016WEW_17_40 | ecosystem: Environmental > Terrestrial > Soil >...
CAGCGAGATCGTACGAATTCTGCGGAAAGCCAGGGCTGGCATTGGTCCCGAGGTAGGCGGAGTCGTCGTCGAGGGATTTCGACCAGGTATAGGCGCCAATGATCGCCAAGCCGTTGGTATAGTGCCTCTCCACTTTGACCTGCAAGGAATGATAAATCGACGTGCCGATGGGGTCCGTGTAGGACATTGTCTGGAAATTGGGGAAGGGCCGCGGGCAGGGCGTGTTCGCCGGTGTGTTCGGAATGCAGGTGCCGCCGCCTGTATAGAGCGCGTTGTTCGGCTGGTTCGGGTCCCACTCAAAGGGCAATCGCAGTCCCCGAGTGCCAAGGTAGCCCACGTCAAGCAGCCAGGAGCCCAACTGTCGCTGCACATCGAACGTCCATTCAAAAATCCTTCCTTCCTTGACATCCAGGTTGACCGGGTCAAGGGCCGGGAAAAGTGCTTGCGTGAGGGAAGGCGCGACAAAGAGGTTCTGGAGGAGGAGTCCGGTGGCCAGCGGCAGCCCGCCCGCCGAGGGCGGCGTGGACACGGCTGTAAAAACGGCCTGTTCATTATCCAGCAGGTTTCCTTGGGTCAGTTGAAAGTACGGCGGGTTGAAGCTCTTTTGGAAATAAAGCTGACCGACCATCTGGTTGTAGTAAACGCCGCCGCCCGTGCGGATGACAGTCTTTTCATTTCCCAAAGGCCTCCAGGCGAGGCCGAGGCGAGGCCCAAAGTCGGTGTGGTCGGGGCGTTGTAGTGCCCGGTTTTCCGAAGTGCTTCCCAGGTTCTCCGTCCCCACCTGTTCGAATTGACCGCTGGGCAGGCCCGAGGCCCCCGTCGTGCCGATAAAATTCAGTAGGGAGGCCGCACTCGTACCCGCGGCGAGCAGCAAGCCCTTATTGAAGTCGAAGCTGCCGAAGTGGTTGTACTTGTCCGTGATCAGGCTGTTGTATTCATAGCGGAAGCCGAGCGTCAGGGTGAGGGTGGGCCGAATCTTCCAGCGGTCCTGCGCAAAGAAATCGTACTCCGTGCCCGTCCCCGAGATGTAGCCCGAAGAACCGCGGACCCAGCTCGTCGGAAGGCCGAACAGGGCGTCGGCTACGCCGTTGCCGAAGCCACAACTGGGCGGGGGGCAGGCCGCCAAGAGTTCCGCCTGAACGCTTGCGGGTAGACCCGCCAAGACGGCACTGCCCGTAACCACTCCGTTGAAGCTGTACGCGTCGCGCGCGTCAATGTCCTGGAAGAAGCTTCCGCGCTTGATTGGCCGGATATCCAATCCAAAGTCGAAGGAGTGGTTACGGTGGATGTAGGTGAGCGTGTCCGCATACTGGAATGAATTGACGGCGCCGAACTGGGGGTAGGCGGCATTCGCCCCCAAACTGTCATAGCCGGAGAAGCTCAGGTTGGGCACTCCCGTATCGCGGTAGGCCGTGGGCGCACCCTTGAGGCCGAGGACTTGACTAATGTCCCTCCCTTGGTCCTCATTGTTCCACCGGTACTGCCAGCGGTTGTAGCCGACCTTCGCCTCGTTTAGGAGCGTGGGGGTGAAGGCATGAGTCCAATCCAGCCCCGTCTGGTCGAACCAGTCCACGCGCCGGGTACCATAGCCGGGCACGCCCGTGGGCAGGCCCGAAGGAGTCAACGAGGATTCTGTAGTCAGACTATAGCGATAGAAAAGATTGTCTTTCGAGCCCCATCTGTGGTCAAAGCGACCGACGAAGCTGTTCGTATCGATGATTTGCAGCACCTGCTGTTGGTAATTCTCTCCCCCACAGGGGGCATTGGGAATATTGAGAGACGGATAAAGGCCGACGAGGGCCTGACCGACGGGGTCGGGCGTGCCCGCCGGAAGAGCTGGAGCGATGTTGTTCAGGTTATTGCCCGGGATCGTCACCGGAGCGGCAGGATTGATGAGCAACAGGGGATCCAGGAGAACCGTGGTGTGGGAGCAGGGCGACCCCGGCGCGATGTCGGAAAAATCGCCGCTTTGCTCGGCGAGCGTGGGCACGTGCGCGCGGCTAAAGAAGGACTCGTTGTCGCGCAAACCTTCGTAGTTCAAGAAAAAGAAGGTCTTGTCGTGGCCATTATAGACATGCGGAAGAACAATCGGCCCGCCCAGGCTGGCCCCGTTCTGGTTGCGATGGAAGGGCGGCACCTCGGGCTCAAAAAAGTTCCGCGCGTCCAGATTGTCGTTGCGCAGGTATTCATAAAGCGTGCCGTGTAATTGGTTGGTTCCCGACTTCGTCACCATGTTCACCTGGGCGCCACCCGACACACCGAACTTGGCGTCATAGACGCCGGTCTCCATCTTGAATTCCTGGATGGAATCGAGCGGCGGCGCGGCGGCGAAGGTCCCGACCGCAATCGAGGTGTCGCTCATGCCGTCCAGCAGGAAACTATTCATGTCCTCGCGCAGTCCGTTGACGTTGATGGACCCGCCGCGGTTATTATTCAGTTCCGACCCTTGGACTCCCGGCACCACTCCAGGGGTGAAGAGCATGATTTCGAGGAAATTCCGGCCGTTGTAAGGCAACTCGCTGATCTTCGCCTGCTCGACGGTGGTCCCAACCGTGGCGGTCTGGGTGTCCAGTACGGGCGCAGTTGAGTCCACCGTGACGGTGGTGGTCTACTGAATCTCGCATAATACAGTGACAATCAGGTCAAAAAGAAAGGCCGGCGTGGTCGAGGAAGGCAAACGCGAGTTGCTGGGACTGGCGAACTCGGGCCATGCCCTGGCTCACGGCGGTGGCAGCTTCGGCGAGGTTCGCCGAGCAGCGATTGGCGAGTTCCTGACCCTTGATATTGCCCCACAGCATCTCGACCGGGTTGAGGTCAGGCGCGTAACCGGGCAGCCGTTCCTCGCTGAGCCAAGCGCGCTGGCAGGCGAGGTATTCCTTCATGATCCGGCTCTTGTGGGCGGGCAATCCGTCCCACACCAAGATGACTCGCTGGCCGGCAAAGTGGCGCCGCAACTCCTGCAAGAAGGCGACCAAGCTTTCCGGGCCGTAGCTGCCCGGCCGAAGTTGGAAATACAAACGGCTTCGTTTCCCGTCCCAGCGATAAGCCAGAGCCGCCGCCACCGAGATTTTCCCCCAGTTGAAGGCGTGGATCAGGGTTGGCGTCTGGCCGCGGGGCGCCCAGGTGCGCCGGACCGAGGGTCGTTCGGAGATGCCGCTCTCGTCCTGGAAGACGATCCAGGCTTTTCGGCACCGAGCGTTTTTTTTACCGCCGGCCAGCGCTCCGCAACCCACTGGCGCACCGCGTCTTCATTGCGTTCGCGCGCTTGCCGAGCGGGCCGCTGCAAGCTCCAGTTCATGGCCCCCAGGATCTTCCACACGTGGCCGGGATGGTACCGCACTCCAGTGTGCCGCTCGATGACGGCCGCCACGCGCGGCAGCGTCCACAGATCGGTGCCGAAGCCGTGGGCCCGTGCGCCTTGGCCAAGCAGGCGTTCGACTTGTTGGAGTTGGCGGCGGTTGAGTTTGGGCTTGCGGCCGGCTCGACCGGCGGCGCGCAGCGCGGGTAGGCCGCCCCGCTTCCAGGCTTGGTACCAGCGACTGGCGCTTTGGCGGCTGGCGTGGAGCGCCCGAGCGACAAAGGCCAAAGTCTCGCCAGCACGGAACAGCTTGGCGGCCTGCTGACGGCGTTGTTCTAAGGCTTGGAAATCTCGTCGAGGACGCACCAGTGTTTTCATGCGCCCACTATACACCAAGGGCGAGGAATTGTCACTATATTATGCGAGATTCAGTAGGCGCCCACTTTCATCTGAAAGTCCACTCGCGGATGCTCGTCCACCAGAAGGTGGATGGGGCCTTGAATGGTCTTCTCGAAACCCGTTTTCTCTGCCGACAGCCGGTATTGGCCGGGCGGCAAAAGAGGGATCGTGTAAGAGCCATCTTCCTGAGTGACGCTGCTGCGAGCCAGTCCGGTATCAATCTCCTTCGCCGTTACCGCGACACCTGGAATGAGCGCATCCGACTGGTCCCTCACCGTTCCAGTGAAGCTGCCTTGGACTTGTTGCGCTCGTAAGCCAACAAATTGCCCGACTAACAGCGCCAGGATCGCGCACAAACCCCCTTGAGCGACACGCCGCATTTTCGTGGCCTCCCTTGCCAAGTGCGGTGCCGCAAGAAACGAACAGTCAGCAGACAAGCACCTGGATCGATTTCACGCCAAATTTCAGCACGCTCCGTCTCAAGCTGAAATGCAATTCCGGGATAAATGAAAAAGGCTTTGTTGCGCGCAAGGCAGCCGTACTGCTGACGATTATTTCACGATTACTGGATAGTAGCTCCAGTCGGTTCCGAGTGGACGGATGCCAACCAAGTAGTACCCGGGCGCGATTCGGGAAAGATCAAGCGTTACTTTCATCGTGGTCATGCGACTCTCGATTGTTGCTGTTCCCGAGGCCCTAGTGAGCGGCTCACCGAATTCCTGCCCAAGGATAGCGACCTCGTATGTACCGGCACGGCTTCCCTCCGGGAAGTAGAAGGTCACGTCGTCAAAGCCCTTTTGGAATACCAGCGGCCCTTTGCCGGGGCCTCGATCACCGCGAAGCACTAACGGACTTCTTATGTCGGCGACGATGTGATTGTGCGCGGTAATTACAGTCTGCGAACCTGATCGCCACCTCCACCAGCCGAGTGATAGAACAACGATGATGGCGGCGGCGATGCTTAGGTATGCCGCACGCCTTCGCCACACCACCTGTCTGCGAAGCTCGGTGTACTCGCGGAAGCAGGGACTGCACGTGCCGAGGTGTTCGATCCAGTCGTTGACCTGGTCAACCCCGAGTTTACGGAACGCCATAGCCCTCAAAATCTCATTGCCGGGGCATCCGGCTCGCTCCGGATTGGGAAAACCTCCTCCAAGTACAACGCGCTGGTAGGCCTTAATCAATCGCATCTCCTCTCGCCTTGCGGGCGCTTGATCACGCATGAGCTTCGCCCCCTTTGCCAGGCCTGCCTGAGCCCTTCCGCCTCATAATGCGATCGCGGACCCCTCCATATGCCTTGTTGAAAAGAACCTGTGCACTGTTGACCGTAGTCTTCAGGAAACGTGCGGTATCTTTCCAGTTGTAGCCGGCGATCTCCCTGAAGTAAAACGTGTTCCGTGCGCGCTGGTTCATGAACTGAATCAGCTCTCCTGCAAGCAGATGATCCTCAATTGTTGGCTGGGTGCTGCGTGTTCGAGCACCTGTGCGGGCGTCAAGGTCCTGGTCCGTGCCGACATATACAAGTCTAGGCTGTTTTGCCAGATACCGGTGGAACCTGCGAATAAAGGCAACATAGAGGTAACTGTCGAGATTTCGGATTGGTTTCCCGCTCTGCCGTTGGCCTTTTCGCGCCCGCGATGTCGCTAGGAGTACTGCTTCAAGTATGTTAGCGGCCACGGCTGAGTCCTGGTCGAATCGCTGGGCGTAGGAAAGCATGCGGGCCCAGTTTCGCCGTGCGGCATCAAGGAGGTCTGTCTCGACCGCACTCCCAGAGCCTTCCACTTGCCAAATCCAGACCGGTGGATCAACTTCGAATTCCTCACGCATGGTCGCCGCCAGCCTCTCCGGTCCCATTGCTCCAGAATTCTAACATCCGCCCAAGGTCCCGAAGCGATGTTTCCCCCCTATTAGAGGAGAGCCCTCAATTTGTCTAAATATTAATATCTCACTCCTTTTTTCGGACGTTTGGTTTCCCCGTCTGAAGTCGCGAAGCCACAAGCTGGTACACCCCTGCTAAGCCTGCGGCTTTTATCGGGCTCTCTCAATATGGGGCAATAGGTATTCCGATAATTTGACACCGGACGCACCGGCACCAATTTGGCAGCCCATCGATTTGCCAGCCGTTTGCGTCAAGGGCAGTGGTCGTAACTGAAGCCCCGCGACTACTGGCCGAAGCGCATTGGCTGACCCGAGCGAATGTGTCGACTACGAAGCGAGCGATTGCACCAGGGCAGGTCTTATGAAAGACCATGGAAATGGGCATAGAGATTACGGTCTGAGTGGGGCTACAGTGGCGACGAAAGCCACTCGGGACCCGGTAGTGTGGAATTCCGAACTCGATGCAATACTCCGAGAGGGATACGCACGAGGCTGGTCCGGGGCCCGGGAAGCGGTTGACAAGATTCAGAAGCTACGCCCTAAATGGCGTAGCCACATTATTTGGGACCGCGCCAAGCAGCTAGGCTTTCAACAGGAATATGTCCTTGAACGCCCGCCCTGGTCGGCTGCGGACGAAGCAGCGTTGATGGATTTTGCGCAAGAGCAATCTGTCGCGACGATCGCTCGCTGGCTGCACCGCTCGGCATGGGCGGTACGGAAGAGATTTGCGGTGCTTGGCGAAAGCGCCAGGGTTCGGGATAACTACACTCAGCTGGATTTGGCGAGGGATTTGAAGGTCAGTCCTAAAACTGTCCGCCACTGGGAGGCGGCGGGTGTGTTGCAGCGCCGCGATGGGCGGATTACACATGAATCACTTAAGCAGCTCTTCCGGAAGCTTGGCTCAGAAATAAATTACGACGCTCTCGACAAGGAAATGCAGCGGTGGCTAAAAGATTGTGTGGGCTTCGTTCCAGCAGCTGCAGGACTGACTCGTGACGAAAGGATTCGAAAACACCTGCAAAAAATTGGGGTTTGCCCACGGTGCGGCCGCAAAACCCGTGGCAACGCCCATGGACGTCATATCAAGGCTTGCAAAGGCCTCGGCCAAGAAGGCCGGGCAAGCACAGGATGACCACGAGGACATTGCCAAACGTTCACGCGTCTCCTAACCGCACAACATAGTTGTCGGCCGCCTGGCGCCAATACTTAAATGAAGGATACATTTCCAGGGGCTGAGTCGACCAGTACATGTCCCAGTGGAATACCCAATAATCGACGGTCCGAGCACTTCGCGGATGCGCCCGTGCGTAGTACACAACCGTGTTGAACCAGCCCTCCCTTCGGGCCTCGGCGAAGAAACGCTCCTCGCCCCACTCCAGAAGAGCTTTCCACCTTCGGGTGTAGTCCTCGGGAGAGAGAGTACTACGAAGCTCTCTGTCGGTTTCGAGGAAACCAGGGCAGCGGTGTTGGACCTCCTGGGTCACGGTTTCAGGGAATTGGGCATCTGCTTCCAATAGCGAACGGAGCCAGTATGTGAACGCTTCCCATTCCATGTACTGAGCCACTGCCGCCGTCAGGCGCTCGGGACCAATTGCCCTGGAAACCTTGACGATCTGGCGTTTGTCTTCATCCATCTTGAATGTGTCGAGGACCTCGTCGGCACATTGCTCGGAGGCGGCCCTCCACTCTTCAAAGGATGGATAGGCTGGAGGGCGCTGCCGCTCCCATCGCCCCTCACACCATTGCCAATAGGCCCAGTCCCGTGCGCAGGCGGGATCACGAATCGCATAGAACGTAACGGCCCGCAACCAGCCTCCCTGTTTGGAATCGGCAAGGACGTTTTCCTCGACCCATCCCAATATGCCCCGGTCAAGAAGCGCTCCCAGCTCCGGGGCTGCTTCCGGGGGTTGGCGCTCCGATCCAATGAACCCGGGACAGCGCTCTTCGATAATCTTGGCAAGCCATTCAGGGAGTTTGCCCTCCGCTTTCGCGATCGCATGCACCCAAAGGCTGAACGCGTTCCACTCGACGTATTGACGTCGCGCTTTGAGGAGCCGTTCCCAGGGGATTCGCCTCGCCTGCCGATCGGCCTCCCGGCGGGCCATCTCGGATGCACGAACTTCGACCTTACTCGGCCGCCACGCTCGCTGTTTGGAGGCATTCGCCATATTAAATGCACGGCATTGTGAGCTAGACCATGCCAAGAGGAACCGGTCAGATCCTCGGTGGCAGAGCGCTCGTGAATACCAGAGAGCTCCTTTTAAACGGCCGTTATTTTAACCCAGGGAGTGCTTCGGCAGCTCTACCGCAGTCGAGCGGAAAATGCCGATCTGCCTGGATGACCACGCAAGAATGGACGTGCTCGACCTTGCCGCCCGCTTGCTCCCAGTACCGAAATGCTTCTGAGGGTGAGCCCAGGCCAAGCATCACATCCTTTGGCACATGAATAGGGTCAGGTTGTAGACGGAATGCGTCACCGCGGCGGCTGTGGTGGAACCTGAGACGACACGCACCCAACCATAGAGAATACCACTCGCCGCCAAGCAGGCACAGTGGAGGAGCGTCGGAGGCTGGTGGAATAAGGCAAAGACGAGCGCGGTAAGGATAACAGCGGCCGGGGACCCCGAGGTCCGCGCAATCAGTGGAAGCAAGCAGCCACGAAAGAAAGATTCTTCAACAACGGGGCTAAGCGTGGCAGCCAAAGCCAAAAGCTCCAAAGGTATTTGCGGAAACGGCGTGGGGCTTGTCGACTTCACAGCGAGAATCACCACCCCGGCCCACAGTATGCCTCCGAGCGGGGCGACGAGCAGATATCGGCGGGAGGGTAGCGTCCAGCCCAAGGCCCGCCAAACGGCGCCCCCATGGCGGAATTTGAGAGTCGCATACAGTGCGAGAAGCACCCACACAAGAACAACGGCCTGGAGCAGCGCCGTGGGTCGCTGGAGGGCAAGAGGGGGAAGCACGTGGAAGGGGATGGCAAGCTGAAGCAAGGACCCAAACATGACGACACAGATCAGAAAAGCGCAGATGTCCGTGTAGTCCCAGCAACAAGCGGTGCCACGTTCTGTGATTTGTGATTCTGTGAAAGCTTCAAGTTTGGGTGAGCCTTCGGGCTGACGGTTAACGTTAGTTGGCAAACGGCTTCCTACCTGGCCCGCAAGTACTCAAACTCCGGTACCGTCTTGAAGGGCATCTCTGGCGCTGTGACCGGGTCAGCAAGTTGGTCGATCAATTCCTTCGACGCATTGCCCAGGAATTTTGCAGTCTCGCAAATGTGGGCAATCCTCTCAGGGGCAAAGCCCATGAGCCTCGCGCACGTCGCGTCTGCGGCCACGGGATCGTCGGCAAGTATGACCTTGCCGAGAGCGCGAGAGCTGCCGGCAAGAGGGCCGTTTCCCTCCATCGCTACGATGGCATCGGCAATGACGAAATGGATCGGCACGGTCGCACAGATGTCGACGATGCTGGACTCGATTCCCCGCCAGTGCAAAATGTTCTTGGGCCAGCCGTATTTTGCCCCTGGAACGACCCCAAACATATTCTTCATACTCAGGGTGACACCCGACCAGTGATGGGTTTTCACCTTGGGCATGGAAACCACGAAGTCGGTATTGCGCAGTGTGCGCGGCAGCCAAATGTGTCCCAAGCCTGTGTAGTTTGCATGAAGCTTCGTTTTGACGAGCTCGTCGCGGTTCAAGTCGACGAAAGGAATGCGCTGCTCATCGAGCAAGGCTCGGAACCCGCTTTCCGAAAGCACCAGTTCGGTATCGCGTTGGTTGCCGGGGCCCTCGGCGACGGAGACGGAGGCAGCACCGAGCTTTAAGAAACATTGCGCGGCTGAAACTACCAGGATTGGATGGGTGTTGATATCGACGCCGGGCAAGAAATCCACAAAGTTCGGCTTGAGCAGAACTGATTTTCCATGAAGGTCAAGGCCGAACAGGCGCACGCCACTTAGCAAGTCTCGCTGAAGCCGCTCAGAATATTCCTCCGCACGCAGAATAGCAACGCGTGAACGGGACGGGCGCCGCACTTGATCGAATCGGGGCACGAGAAAAGGAAGGGACGTCGCCGCCCCCGCGGCGAGCCATACAGAGCCAGCGAGCATGTTTCTCCTCGTCATGCATACACCTTGAATACGTTCCCCTGGACGAGGCAATCGAGGGCAAGAGTCATGGCCGCGAGCCTGGCAGAATCCCGGATCAGGCCGGGATCGCTTAAATTGGACAAGCGATCTGCCAGACTCCCGACGGGCCGATCATAGGCATCGAGGGCCAGCAGGCACCACGCCATGCTCCAAGGCGCGGAACAGGTCACAACCCTGCGTTCCAGCCAATCAAGGCCGGAGTTTATGATGTCGTCCATTTCTTCCCCATGCAGGGCGAGCAAGGCGGTGGCCGTGGCATCGAGGTGGGACGCCATAGGAACGCCGTAAACCACGCCATTTCCGGCATTCCATCCTCCGCCTGGACAGGCCCGATCCAAAAGCATTTCCTTGCCGCGCCGGATGCGGAGGCTGACCTCATCCGTCTTGCAGCAAACAAACGCTTGCTTCAGCGCAATTATCGAAAACGCCGTGGGGATGACCCAACTGCATGTATCGGGCATCCAAGGCCAGCCGAATTTGTTAGGATCAAAACGCACATGGGTATCCGAGGTACGGAACTTCCATTTCCAGAGCCAAAGTGACTCTTTCCCTTTTGAATTCAGCAGCCATTTGAGGCCACGCTCGGTTTGGAGGGCCATCTCGCCGCTGTTGATGAGTGCAATCAGCGCCAAGGCAGTCAGACCTGACCCCTCCTGGTCGTCACCGCTGAAGGCAGGCCAGCTTCCATTCGGATTCTGGGTGTCGAGCAAAAATTGAAGGCCCCGGGCCCGGGCTGGGCATGAATCCCATCGTAAAACCAAGAGAGCGAGGCACGTTGGTTCGAGATCCCCTTGGGCCGACGCTTGCCCATAGCTCCAACCTCCATTCGTCATCTGCCGTCCGATGAGCGCATTCCGCAATGAGATCTGTAGAATTCGTTCCGTCATGACCCGGTTGTACGGGAAGATGCTAAACCCGTCAAACGAGGCCTTGGCCTTCAGGTGGAATGAGGCTTTTGTACCGCGCGAATCAAGGGTTTGGTCTTCAAATTCAACGTGAAGGTAGATCGCCTGCCGCTGCGGGGGGCGTGGAAACGTGGTCCTCACATTTGTCGACCGGCGAAAATAATTCGTCTCTCTACTCCTTCCCTCACTGGCCGGCCGGTTCTCCGCTCTCTCGGCCGGAAAGGATCTGACACGTTCCATGCGTGGACATCTGTGAAAGCTTGTTTTGAGGGAACCGGTCCTCACGTTTGTCGGCCCGCAGAAAACAGTTGGCACTGAACGTGTTATTTCCGGGGCCACAGCTAAGGAACATCGTCTGGGATTCGTAAACCGCCTGGATGTGGTGCTCACAATCCTCGACCGGTGAAAAAAATTTCTCGAAGCCTCCTTCCCTCCCCCAAGTGCTCATTTTGTCAGCCTTTTCCGCTTTACGCCGGTTGAGGCCGAGGCTCCGTTCGGGCTTGAAGCTGCCTTTTCCCCGAAAAATCACGGTGTAGAGTTTGCGGCCAGGAGGTAGAGCGAGTGTTTCAATCAAGGCAGGAACTTTCCGGAAAGCTGCGAAAAGCCAGATATGTCATCGACGAGGTGACCCTGCAAGTGGTTTATCTCGCCGCCCGCATGCAGAAGCCGCTGCTTGTGGAAGGGCCGCCCGGCTGTGGCAAGACGGAGCTCGCGTATGCCGTGGCCGAGGCCGCGGGAACATTCGTCGAGCGCCTTCAGTGTTACGAAGGCATCACGGAAGACAAGGCCATCGGCAAGTTCGACGAGGCCTTGCAGAAGCTTTTCCTTGAAACCCAGGGCGACCGCCTTAGCGATGACTGGGACGCCATTCGGAAGCGCCTGCATTCGATTGATTTTTTTGCCGAAGGTCCTCTCCTGCGGGCGTTGCGATACCGCGATCGGCCCTGCGTGCTGCTGGTCGACGAGCTCGACAAGGTGGGCCATGCCTTTGAAGCGCTGTTGCTGGAGATTTTGAGCGCGTGGCAAATCACTGTGCCGAAGCTCGGGACCATGAAGGCGGAGACGGTTCCATTCGTGGTTCTAAGCTCGAATGAAGAGCGGCGCTTAGGGGATCCGCTGCGCCGGCGCTGTTTTTACTTGCGTGTGGAGTATCCCACCGTGGAACGGGAAGTTGAGATCCTTGCCGTGCGAGGCACAACCGAGGATCAAGGCTTACGTGCGCAACTGGCTGGTCTCGCGCGAGCACTGCGCGGGTGGAGCCTCGAAAAGCCGCCCTCTATTGCCGAAATGCTCGATTTAGCCAAGGCACTCGAGATCATGGGGGTACGCGAAATAGAACCCGAGCAACGCGACGTGCTCCTTCCCCTCCTGGCCAAGACGGAAGCTGACCGGAGGCGCCTGCTACTGCGGGCCGGGTTCGATGGCCTGGTCGCAGACTCGAAGCGATACCGCGATGAGTTGGCGGGGGTGACGGTTTGAAGACAACGGCGCGGGCTCTAATTCTTCTCATGTACTTGGCGCCCAACGCGTGGTGCGCCGAGCCCGACGCCCTGCGCGCGTATTCCCTTCGGTGCGCTGAATATTACGCGAATCGCTATCAAGTTCCGATTGAGCTCGTGGAGGCAATGATCGAGGTGGAGTCGAATTGGCAACCCTACGTGGTTTCGCCGAAGGGCGCGGCTGGCCTGATGCAACTGATGCCGGCGACGGCAGCGCATTTCGGAGTCAGGAATCGGTTTCACATCGAGGAGAACATCCGTGCGGGAGTCGAGTATTTAGCCGGGCTGATCCGCGACTTTCACGGCGATCTGAGGCTCGCGGTCGCTGCCTATTACACGGGAGAGCGCCCCATCCTTGCGCGGGGACTCGACTACTGTTCGCCCGATGTTTACAGCTACGTCGCCCGCGTGTCTCGCCTATACCGCGCGAAACGGTTGGCAAAAACGCCGAGGGTGCTCTCCGAGCGCCCACCCGAATATCACAGCGAGGTGATTCATGATGACCGGTAGGAAATCTCTTGCTTTCTTTCTATTGCTAGCGATGCGCGCGGCAATGGCGCAGGTCCCAGAGGTCAGGCCGCACGTGTTGACCAAGCCGGAGGCCGAGGGCAGCGTGACCGTCGTCGAAGTCGCCACACACTTTGTGACGGCGATCCGAATGCCGGAGACGGTGAATTCGGTGGTAGTGGGTGATCCGACCCTGTTCCAGGTCGAGCACTCGGACCGGGAACCGGAACTCGTGTTCATCAAAGCCCTCACACCCAAGCCCGCCGAGACCAATCTATTGATTTCCACGACACGCGGTCATGAGGTGAGCTTGCTGGTGCTGAACAGGGGCGAAGAGACGAGAGCGGCCGCTGCGAGCGTGGACTTTCTCGTGAAATACAAGAGTGCCGGAGGCTTCCTGATTGAGGCGGATTACCCATCGGCTCTGGTGGGCGAGACCATCCCGGTAGAGCCGGTTCCGTTGCCTAGCGCCCCCGTGGCTTCTGATTCAGTACGCTCAAGCGTGGTGGCCAAGAAGTTGGAACTGGCGTCTCCGGTATTGCCAGATCCCCCCGGTGACCCTACACCCACGGGGCTCGGTGAGCTTCTCGCGAGGCAGGAGCGTGCTCCACTTCCGGCACTCTTCGGAGAACACGTGGCCGGAGAGGCCGCCACCAAAGACCACGTGCTGACGGGCGCAAGCGAGGTTGTAGATAGCAAGGAGCAGGTCATCGTGCTGTTTTCCGCTGTCAACCCCACTGACCACAACATCCTGCTCATGCCGCCGCAGGTCCAGCTTGGGGGGAAGGTTAAATCCGGCAAGATTATTCACCGGTCACACTGGACGACGGCCGAGCAGATTCCGATCAAGAATTTTCTCCTGAGCAAACGCCGCCTCGCGCCGGGTGAGCGGGCAGACGGGGTCGTGGTCTTCGAGCGCCCGCCCTACAAGCAGTCGAACCAAACCTTGCTCTTGCAGATCGCAGACGCCGGCGCCGTCGATCGCCCGGCCCTCGCCCCCATCGGATTTGGGATCAATACATTGCGGGAGGAGTCAAGCCATGGGAGACCCCAAGCGGGACGGTAACAGCAAGTTGGACCCGGCGCCGGTCGAGATGCCGGCTAAGGTAGAAGAAGTGGGGGAGCCCGACGCAACTCGCGGCAAGCCCGACTTCGGATGGCGGGAGATCATTCGCCAGGCGTTTTTGAAGGCGCGACAAAGCCAGCAGCCGACGAGCTCGCAAAGTGAACTCCGCAAGGACAAGACCAAGGCGATGCTGGTGTTGGGTGGCTCAGCCGTGCTCATGCTCCTGTTTTTCCTGGGTATCTTCTCTTCGCCGCAAAGGCCCAAGAACCTTGAGGCGGGGAGACGGCCAGGCGCGCCGGATTTGGGACGTAGGGTGACCCCCGGCCAGGAGAATGCTCATGCCGGGTCAGCAACGCCCATGTTGAACGCCCAGGTTAGCGGGGACCAGGGGCTGATTAAGAGCGATGTGACGCCCGAGGATATTGACCGAACGGCGCGAGCAGGTCTCGCGCATAACCTCGCACCCGCGCCGGGGCCGGCGCCAAAGAACAATCCGGGTCAGTACGCGCTCAGTAGGGTCGATTCCGATTTCACCCTGGCCGAGACACCGGGTTACGGCGCTGGGCCGGCCTACCAACATCCCCAAACACCTCCAGAACATACAGGACCCTCCGAAGGCGATCTCCCCAAGCCCTCGCTGGTGTTTGTTCGTGCGGCGGAAACTACCGTTCCTGGAGGGAACCCGGCGCGCCCGGGCGCCCTCGAGCAAAGCGAGTTTGTGACCCCCTTACCTACCGGCACGCGCCTGGTGGCGCGCCTTGAATCGGCCGTGAGCACGGCAGTGAAGGCGCCCGTGGTCGCGGTGGTTGAGTACAACTACGAACGCGATGGCGTGATCGTAGTGCCAGCGGGAGCGAAGGCCATCGGCCAGCTTCGACAGGGGAACCGCTCGGGATATGTGGATATCAGGTTCGACAAATTCGAGATGCCGGACGGAACGACCCAGAAGGTAGACGGGACGGCGATGGGTCTCGACTTCCAACCCCTCAAGGGCGCTGTTTCGGGGAAGGATACCGGAACGAAGTTCCTGGTGCGGGCATTTACGGGCCTCGGAACCGTTGCCTCCTACCTGGTGGGAAGCGGAGGCAGTTCCGGGTTTTACGGGCCGGTTTCCGAGAGCGCACTGCTCCGGGAACGTGTCGCCAATAACATCGGAATCGCGGGCGACCAGCAAATGAGTGAGCTTGCCTTCAACCAGAATATTGTCGTCACAGTTCCCGGCAACGCCAGGTTTTACATTGTGCTGGAAACGGGCGGGACCAGCGGGGAAACCGGAAGCAGGCAACCGGCAGCCCCTGCTTCCGCGGGGTCGAGAGAAGCCACGGCACCGAGCTTGGACGAGCTTCGGCAGTTGATGCAACTCAGGCAGGAACTCAGTGCCCTGTATCAACAAGGCAGCGCGCCTCTGCCGGAGAACCAGCCGCCGCAGTAACCAGCAACACTCAAAGGAGACGCGAAACAAGATGGAAGCGAATTGGAAGCCACTGGAAATACAGATCGGGCGCGCGCGTTGCGTAGGATTCATGTTCATGGGGCGGGTGAACGGAATCAACCTCTACAAGCACGGAATCGCGCGGACTTACCTCAATCTGGACGACGCGGGAAACTGCTTCGTTCATCGCGGCAAAGGGATATTCGAGGCAGTCGATTTTTCGGAGGAGCTGCGAAAGCTGGAAGCGGCGCTTCGGGAGCAAGGCGAGACGCTTACAACACCATACGACGACGCATACATCGCCCGCAAAACCCGCGCCCTCGAAAGAGCCGGTATTCCCATTCTGCGCGTAAAGCTGGAGCCAGAAGAAATCATCGTGAACTGAAGGTGGATACCCATGCAGTCCCACACAATCCAAGCCAAGCCTCTTCGTTTCCGGTGGGGTTTTCTCTTCCCATCACCGTTATCCATACCTCGTAAGGCTTCATCGGGCTCGTTTGATACAAAAAAACCCTGGCTACGTTGGCGACGGCTCAGCAGTGTTCGGCAGTTTTCGCAGGCGGAACAATGGCAGGGCAGAAAGGAGGACAAACGTTCATGCGAATCAAGTGGGACAGGGCGTTGAAGAAGACGCTGGCGGTGGGAGCCATTTGCTTTGTTCTGGCCGGCCAATACGTGCTGGCACAGAACCTTGGCGCCACACCCCAGTTCAACCAAGCTGTCCAAGGCCAAACCGGATCGCAACCGGAAGGTGCGTTCCTTAACTTCATCAACTGGATAGGCAACGTGATTGCACCCGTGGGCGCCGGTGGCGCGGTGCTGGGGGCCATTTTCGGCTGGCTCTCAGGCCGGGGCCACGGCCGCTGGTTGTTAGCGGCCGGAGCCTTGCTCGCGGTCTCAGGGGTGACTCGATTGATCGAGTACTGGATCACGAACGGAACAGGAGGTGTTACTTAACAAAAGGCGAGTGAGAATCCCCGAAGTGAAAAGGGCAGGCAACTCAAAATCAGCAAGATTGAGTTGCCTGCCACACTTCCCGTGACCAGATCCAATTTTCGAGTGAAGGTTTAAAACCGTGGCTACTCCTCAACTCTTGAACGACATCGTGAATGTTTTATTGCTGCTGGCGCCGTCGGCGGCTTGTTTAAGCCTGGTACTAGCCGGCATCAGCCTGCGCCGCGAAGGTGGTGGGATTAGTTTTGTCATCGGCGGGAGTTTCACGAAGTGGATGTTCTGGGCGGTCGTGTTCCTTACCCTGCAGCCGTTGCTGGGCTGGTTTAGTTCGTTCGGGGTGGGGGTGCCGCTGCCAGGGGGCGGAATCAGTACTTCGTGGCTCGCAACTTTCCAGTCGGATGTAGGAAGCTTTGTGACCAACTTTGTGGTCGGGCGGCTGGCCACAACACTCGCGGCGTATTTCGTGCTTCGGGCGATTCTGGACTCGGCTGCGGGCGGGAATCCATTGCCGTCGATTCTTACTGCCATGTTCATGCTCGGCATTCAAACGACTTATAACCTTCTTCAAAGTTACAACTCGGGCACGCAATATGCGACGGCAGACGTTTTGGATAGCCTGTGGACCTACCTGGCAAGCACGATTATGCCGATCGCGGCAGGGCTCGCGATCATCGGCGCAATCATTAATTTCGCGACACGACGGCCGGTGCTGCGCCTGGTAGGCGTAGCGTTGGGTTTGTTGTCGGTCGCGGCGGTCTGGCAACTGGTCTTGGCCATGGCGGCTTAGGAGTGGAGCAGCTATGTCGTTCTACAACGGCATTCTCAATCTAACGAACTGGGGCGGCAACGTCATCCTGCCTACAATGGCGGGTTTATTTATCGCCACTGCCATCATCCAGTTTTCCAAGGGCTCAGCCTACGAGCACGCGATGTACGGGGGGTTCCTGTGCCTGATGGCCTCAGGCCTGTTGCGCGCCTTTGAGACCTTTGCCTCCCAGCGGAGTTGGAACAGCCCGGACTTAGTATGGGCGGGAATCGCGAGCCTGGTGGACTGGATCTGCAATGTGCTCCTGCCAGTCTATGCAGGGCTGCAAGTAGCCGCCGGGGGGCTGCAACTGGCGGGAGTGAGCAACCGCTTCCAGCCCGTCTCATGGATGAAGCACTTCGCGGCCGCTGGATTGTGCCTGCTGGTGTCGGGACTGCTCCGGCTTGGAGAGTTCTTCGTGACCCATGGCACCGCTGGTATCACTTAATCGGAGAAAGACGATGGCACTCGACGTAACCCCGGTCTACCGCAACCTGCGAACAAGAGTGACGTTTCTCGGACTTGAGGCCGAGGACTTGTTCGCCATCATGGCGCTGGCCGTCGTCAGCAACATTCTGGGCCGGTTCCTGAACCGCGAGATGTTCGGCCTGCCCATGAACATGATCATGCAATACCTGGTCCCGTTATTGAGCATCCCCGGCTTGATGTTGTTCAAGTATGGCAAGCAGCGAGGATACCTCCTCGACTGGGTGATGTTCCACGCCCGGCCGCACGTGTACTCAGCGCGCGAACGGGACTCGCAACTGACACGCGAATACCTTAAGCCCGAGGACGAGTCATGCCCGTAACCATTGAGCAGTACGAGAAATCTCTGACCGCGCCGCCGCTGTGCGAACAGTTGCGCATCCGCGACCTCGTGGATGACGTTGCCATTCAACTTGATGGCTCGTTGGTCGCGGGCTACGAGCTGGGCGGAGAGCACTCCTATTATGCGAGCGACGAGATGCGGAATCGCGTCAAGAACGGGCTCGAGGCGCTGGTGCGGTCGCTGCCGGAACGGTCCATGCGGATGCAAGTGCGCTTTGAGATTGCCGAAGGCTCGGGAGACCTGATAACGAGCTATAACCAGGAGCAACGCAACACGAGCCCGGTGCTGCAAGCCATCGACCGGATGCACGCCGCCCTTTGGCGAAAAAGGGACGGGGAAGGGCTCTACCTCTGCCCCTTGCTCCACGCCTATTTCATCTGGAACCCGCGAATCCATCGCCAATCGCCAGATTTCGAGTGGAAGAAGAAGATGCGGGGCGGCGGATCGAGCCTTTCGGCCACCAAGTGTATTGAGCGGACGCGCCGTGAGCACGAGGGGAACCTGGCGGAGTTTAACAGTTTGATGTCCGGGGTCGAAGCCACGCTTCAAGCCACCGGCATGACCATGCGGCGCATGACCCACGACGATATTTTTCTGGAAGTGAAGCGTGCGCTGCATCCCGTAGGCAATGATGTCGTCCCCTATCGGCGGCCAGAGAAATCGCTCATCTATGAGAGCGCCCGGAGCCAGATGGCCAACGTCAACCTCGAAGACGAAACGGACGAGTATTTGAAGATCGGCGCCCTACTCTACTCCTGGATCACTCTCAAGGACCTGCCCGACGCCACGTTCCCCGGCATTCTGCGTGAACTCGCGCTGATGGAGTTTCCGCTGGTAGTGAACGCCGAGGTCATCCTTCCCGACCAGGCCAAAATGCTAAAGCACTACAAGAGCCGGCTGCGCAGGATGCTAGCGGCGCAGCGGGACTTCCACGGTGCCTTCCGAATCAACGTAGACGCCCAGGTAGCGGAAGGCCAGTTGATGAAGGTTCTGCAAGACCTCATCGCAAGCTCGCTCAAAAGTTGCCAGATGAGCATGGTCGTTGCAGTGCGTACCTCGAAGCCCGCGCGAAACCGGCTGGAACGGGAGGAGGCGGAGCGGATCCTGGCCGACCGCCGGCAGCGCGTGCTCCATGCGATCGCGCGGATGAACGGGGGACGCGGAATTCCCGAGACTCTTGCCCAGAAGCGTCTATTCTTCGGAGGGCTCCCGGCAATGGCGGGAGAGAATAAGAGAGAGTTGGATGTGCTCACCCTGCACGCGGCAGATCTCCTACCCGTCGAGATGCCTTGGCGCGGAACACCGAACTCCCCCCTCATGCTTTTTGAAACCCCCCACCGCCAATTGATTCCATTTTCGCCCTTTGATTCGAGTCTGGGCGACGCGAACCTGCTCATCATAGCAAAAAGTGGGGGAGGGAAAACATTCATGGCGCAGCTTTTCCTGCTCATGATGGCGCGCGCCAATCCGCTGATTTCCATCATGGAGCGCGGGGACTCCTACCGACCGCTGGTGGAGCTCATGGGGGGCCGCGTAATCGATATTGACCTGGAAGGGAACGAAACTCTCAATCCCTGGGACCTGCCCCCCGGCGAAACCGCCCCCGGCAAAGAGAAGATCGCTTTCCTCAAGAACCTCACGCGGCACATGCTAGGTGATAGTCCGGGTGCCGACACTTTTCTCCTCGACAACGTGATCAGCGACGCCATCGGCCGTACGTATAAGCGTTGCGCGATCCGGTACTCCAATCCAATTCCTACGTTCAATGACTTACGGGAGGAACTCGCGCAGTGGCGGGATGAGGAGCGGATGCAGCGCACGATCGACGAGGCGAAGCTCGCGGCGATCAAGCTGCGCTCGTGGACGGGAGAAAAGGGTATCTACGCCAAGCTGTTCGACGCTCGGACAACCATGAAGATCGACAGCAACTGGCTGTTCTTCAATGTCGAGGGGCTGAGCTCCGACCCACGGCTTGAAACCGCCATGAGCATGCTGATTGCGAACGCCATGGCGACCCGGGCGGCAGGAAGGAGCGGACTACCGAGCATTACCGTGCTCGATGAGTGCTGGTCGCTGCTCGATTCACCCACCCTGGCGCCGGAAGTGGTGCAGCTTTTCCGAACCGCTCGCAAGCGCAACTCCAGCGTCTGGGGCATTTCGCAGACGGTCGAGGACTTTGTCGGTACGGAGCTTCAGCCCCGCGAACATGGTCCGGGAATTCTGAAGAACGCGACCACCAAGATCGTGGGCCAGCAGCCGGGTGACGTAACTCCCTTGGTGAATCACCTGGCTTTGAACCCGGTGGCGCTTAATGAAATCAAGCTGTTTAACGCCCCGCGCAAGGGGCAATCCGCGGAAGCTCTGCTGGTCCTCGGCGAAAGGGCGGAAACGACACAGACGATCCGGATCGTGCCGACCTCGCTCGACTACTGGATCTGCACCACTTTCCCCCGGGAACGCCGCTACCGGGGATGGTACCTCGCGACTCACCGGCGGCAGGAATTGCTTGCCTCCTATCAGGAATTGGCCGAGAAGTTTCCGCAGGGCTTGGCGGAGGTGAAACCTCTTGTCGAGGAGCTTTCGGGGGAAGTCAACGCAACCTTTGCTGAGGCCGGAGGGTAGTCGGATGACGTATGGGTTTTTCATTATCTTTTCGTGGTTTGTGTTCAAGGCCAAAACACGGCGGCAGGTCCTGGCATGGGCTTTGGTGGGGACGATGGCTGCGGTGCTCGTTGCCCCACCTCGCGTTGAGGCGCAAAGCAGCTTGGTAGGGGCAATCCAAGCGGTCCTACGCATAATCAACGTCGCTATCAATGGGTCGCTCAGTTCGATGAATTCCACCCTGGCCTCGATGAACGGTTCCTATCAAAACCGCATTTGGCCGGTAGGGCTCATCAACCTGGCGCGAGCGCTGGTCACTCAAATGACGGGCCAATACCGTAACCTGATGTGGAGCATTTTCAACATCAACGTTCGAAGCGCCACACTTCCCGCGACGCAGCAGCTCGAGCAGGTCATCAGGGATCCTCAGACGAGCGATTTTGCCGCTCTGAAAACAGACTATGGAAACACCTATGGCCCGGTGCCGGCAGCGACCGCCGCAGGCGCCCCCGATCGCGCCATGACGGATATGGATGATGCCCTGGCGCTGGATGCCTTGAAAAAGCTGAAGGAGACCGACGAAGCGGGTGCCCTGACGTTGCAGATGGCGGATCAACTCGAGAACGCCGCCAGCCAAGCAGCCCCGGGCTCGGCCCCTTTCCTTACCGCCAGTGCGGTGGCGGCCAGCATCCAGAGCCAAGCCGTTACCCAAAAGATGCTCGCTGCCGAACTACGGGAGGAAGCAGCGCGTCTCGCGCACGAGAATGCTCTTCGCAAGCAGGGGGCAGCGTACACAGGCCAGTTTGGCAATCAGATTATCAATCTCTTGAACCGAAATTGAATACTCCCCGAGGAGGAGGACGTGAAAAACACGATAAGCAGGGTCTTTGAACGCAGCAAATGGGGCCTTCTCTGGGCGTGGGAGCAGAAGCTTCGTCTCGCGGTATTGGGGCTAGTCTTCGCGTTGATTGCACCGCGGCCGGCAAAGAGCCAGTTCATGGATCCGTGCTGCGTCGTCATTGCGGCGGGACTTAGCACCATCGCGGCCACCTTGAGCCATGTGGTCGGCGGCGGCTTAAATAATATCCTTTCTGTGGACCGGAGCATGCAGAGCTTCGAACAAACGACAGTTTGGCCGCCAGCACAGATCGGCCAGGCGCAATCCCTCGTCGGCATCCTCGGGGGAACCAATACGCAGATTCAGAACGTCATGCGGATTCCGGTGAACAGTGCGACGTTGCCGGCGCCGCAACAACTCGAACAAACCCTCTTATCGGCTGATCCCAACTTGATCAGCCAGACGAGCCCGAATTATACGGCGGTGTACGGTCCGGTACCGGACCAGACCGCTGCGTCCCAGTATGCCCGCAACCGGATCGATATGGCCGACGCGGTGGCGCAGGCGGCGATGAAACGGGCCATCGCCATCGACCAGCTGGCGAACCTGGAGATTCAAGCGGCCAACAAGATTAACGAAAGCATCCAGAGCGCGGCGCCGGGTAGCGCCCCCATCATCGAGGCCCAGGCCGACGCGTGGCTCGTCCGTGCCAATGCCTATACGCAAGCTGCGACGGCCGACCTGATGCGGGTGCGAGCCATCGACCTTGCCGACGCCGGCGCCGACGTGAAATCCGGAGCTGCAAACACCACGAACTTGGGCCAGCAATTAATCAACCTTTTGCAGAGGCATTAAACCATGTTTTATTTCGAACAGCTTCTTTTGACTGCGCTCTCTGGGATTGACAGCTACAACATCACCGCCACGGTGCTGGGAGTGGCCGGAGCCATCCTCCTGCTCAGCTTCCTGTACAGCGCTTACCAGGCCTTTGCCATGGGCGGGGATGTGCGGATGCTGGCAATCGGAGGAATCACCTACTTCATCCTCGGTTTGGTGTTTGTCAATTACGGGACGGTGTTTCGCCAGGTCATCAGCATGTTCAATTCCGTGGCGGATTTTATCTACAGCAGCGTAGGGGTGGGAGATCTGTTCAACAACTGGCAGAACGATTTGAGCACCTACTTCAACCAGAACGGATGGTCGAGCCTGTGGGGACTGATCAATGGCGGCATCTCCGGCTTGCTGGGCGCGCTGCTGATCATCGTTGCTTTCATCATTTTTCCGATCTCTTACACCCTCTTCACGCTCTTCTATGCGCTCTATGGAACGGTTCTCTATGTGGTGGGTCCCTTTGTGCTGGCTCTGCTGCCCGCGAGGGGCTATGGCCAACTGGCGCGGACCTATCTCCTGAACCTCATGATCTTCGGGGCATGGGGTTTGATCTACGCGATTCTGCAGGCGCTTATGACTGCCGTGAACATGGGCAGTCTCAACGCTGTATTGAACGCGAACGGCATTATGAATGGCTTCTTCGGCTCGGGCCAAGTGATTCTCCTGGCTGTGGCGAGCATCGTGTTTTCGATTGCCATAGCCTTCATACCGTTTATTGCCAGCCGAATTGTGCGGGGCGAGGTGGGCAGTACCATGCTAGTCATGGTGGGGACGGTGGTGGGCGCAACGAAGTTAGCCGTGAAGAAGCTCGGTTCCGGAGAGTAATGCGTTTAACGCATACCTGGGATCGGCTCCGATTTGAGCGGGAAGTCGATTGGAGTGGATGGGAGGAATCCATGCAAGCAACAGTGCCGGAAATCACCCGATACACGAAGTACTACGAGCACGATGGTATGCTTCGCGCCTATGCCAATCGCTCCATGCTGTTGGCGGTGATATTCGGTGTGATTGCTCTTGCTTCACTGGCCTTTGCTATCTATGTCCGTTTGCAGCCCCCCACGGTGATTCGAGTCGATAAGGACGGCATCGCCACGGTGGTGGGAGCTGCTGCTCACCCGCTCGCAAAGTCGGGATTCTCGTTCGGGTTATCGGCCGAGGCTGCCGCCGAAGCTGCTCCCACGGACCTCGAAGGCAGGGCGGTCGTGCGGCGCTTCCTGGCCCATTACCTTTCCTATACCCCGGATTTGGCAGACCGGAACCTGTCTGAATCTCTCAACATGATGACGGCCAATCTGCGCGACTACACGATGAACAGGCTTCGCGACGACGATACCGTCGGAAAAATCAAGGATGACCATATCATCTCCGACTTTCGCATTCGCTCGATCGAACATGTCAAGGATACGGCCTGGGCCTACGTGGCGTTCGGAGTCAAAGAAGTCCACCGGGTTCATAACGGCACCGAAAGCACCGACCGGATTGTGGGGCGCTACGATGTGCGGCTGGTGGAGGATCGACGCTCGGAGGTAAACCCCAGCGGCCTGCTGGTCGCTCAGTACTCCGAACAGCAAATGGTCGGCGACCGCGAAAACGGTCTTTTGCAAGAGAGCCCGCTCGAATCCGAGGGGTCCGGCAAGTAAGAGCTGCCGAAGTGGCAGCAGCCCGCCAGAGGCCCTCTGGCATGGAAGGAATCGGGCGGCTCGCTCTTACGAGCGAGCCGCCAGGAGGGAGGTTTCAACATGGCAGCAGTTGGTGCGGCGGAGGAGCCGAAAGGTCCTCAGCCTGTTGCCCGGAGCACGCGGCGGCAATCCCCCGCGCAAGCGGATGTCCCGACCGGGACCACTCGCTTCTTCCTGGCCAAGGTGGGCGCTAATGGGACGACGCCCACGCTCGACCGGGAGTGCGGGAGCGAAGGGGAAGCCAAAATCGAGTCGCTTAAGACGGGTTTGAATTATTACAGCATCGTGGAGTGGCGCGCCACGGCAGACTTTACGGGGAAAAATCCCCAGGTTAGAAGTGAGCCGGTTAAGCGGTAAGGTCCGACATTTTTTCCACGGCTTCATCAATAGACGAAGCTAGATCCGTCAAAGCCTTCCGCAAGCTTCATTGCGGTTCAGTGCTGGGCTTGGTCCGTTCCTTCGAACCGAATAGACCCTGCCAAGCAACCTCTCTTCTGTCGCCCTGGCAGACAGAAAGGGAAATGTTCGGGTGATGTCAGGCAGATCGTTGTATGTGCCGGGCGTCAACCCAACCAGTGCGAATAGCAACGGTCGTCCTGCACGCTTCCGTAAACCGTGCAGGTCGCTAACAACTGAATAGGTCGGCTCTTCGAGTCCGGCCGTAAACCCCATTTGCGGCACAGGACAGCGAAGAGACCGGTCTGGTCGGTCTCCACTTCTGTCCGTGTCCGACAGAAAAGGAGAGAAGCCATGTCAGACCCGAGAAATACCAGTGCGACGCCGGTCGTCGCGCTCGAAATCAATAAGGCTGGCCATTTGTCGAGGAAGCTTATGGAACTGGACCGCCAGGCCACACTCGAAAACACTTTGCTCCAATCTCTGTATCCGGGA
>Ga0187876_1001075_pt1 | contig 24587 bp, 19 predicted proteins | sample June2016WEW_17_4_FD_133000 | JGI IMG/M metagenome (GOLD analysis project Ga0187876, IMG submission 133000) | Peatland microbial communities from SPRUCE experiment site at the Marcell Experimental Forest, Minnesota, USA - June2016WEW_17_40 | ecosystem: Environmental > Terrestrial > Soil >...
CTTGCGAGCTCGATATCGTCGGTAGTGTTGGCGTCAAAGCCCTCGTCGGGCGGCACGAACTCATTGAACTGATGAATGATGAGAAAGATGGGGTCCAGTTGCCGGGCGTAGGTCATGAAAGAGCCGAAGGTGTCGTATCCTGCATTGTCTCCGAAGCGCAGGGCGGCGTCGGGACAGTAGGGCGGAGCGTCGGGATTCGGGCAGCCCCATCCGTTTTGGCCGGCAGTGGCGATGGAGGCGGTAAAGTTTTCTACGCGGGAACCGGTCCCGTCATGAACCTCGTTGTATGACGGATAGTAAGGGCAGTACGGGGCGAGGGTGCAGGTGGGGTTGAGGCGATCGACCCAGCTCCAGAAGCCGTAGGCGGGATTGATTTCGACAGGTCCGTCGGGAGTGCTCTGGTTAAGCCAGAGGTACGGCTGACTGTCGAGATATCCCGCGATCATTTTGAATGTGTACCTGCGCGCGATCTCGGGATGGTTTTTCAGAAATTTTCTGATCTGGAACCACAAAGGATTGTCTGACCGGCTTGGATCCTGCGCCGCCCCAAGGAAAATTAGCATGAGGGGCTTGCCTTTGTAGATCACCTGGCGATCGGGATATTCCTGGAAGAGCGACCCAAAATACTCGATCTCTTTTTCCAATGCGGTCTTACCGTCGAGATCCCTGAACAACACATGGTCGTCGATGCCGCCCAACTGGGGAATGAGTTTGAGTCGAGTGCCCAGCTTTGTCCATGCCGGAAAAAGATTGCCGGTGTTGTCGCGGATGGTTTGGTTGTAAGTGCGGAAGGAGGGCGTGCAGTACGGGACATATTTCTTGATGAACCACTCGCTGTTGAAGATACAGCTCACGTTGTTGGTCAAGTCGCCGATCGCGGCGTCGATGCCCATGTATTCCATCTGGGCGACATGCTGCTGGATCACGGCGGGCTGGGCGCTGTCGTAGCCGCCGCCGACGCTTTGCATGTCCGGAGACTGAAGCAGAGGCATGGCCGCGCTGGTTTGAAAGGTAACCGCTTTGGGACCGAACCAGGCTTCATATTCCATAACCACGATGTGGCTGTGCGCGTCGACGATCAGCGGGCCAGCGGGTACCGAGGAGGAAGCGGCCGACAGTGCGGATGCGAGAAGGAGGGCCAGGGTTAACGAAACAGCCTTCATCGCACGAGTATTACCCTTCATACACAATGTAACCCTTGTCTCAAAGGAAGTTTCGGCGGTCATCGGGAAAACTAAAGACCCGAAGCGGAGATTCCCCAATTGATTACTTTTCTTCCTCGATCTTGATGCGGAGCTGCTTTAGGAACTTCAGATCCTGGTCGTTGATTTTGAATTCGGGATTGGTGGAGAGAGTGGTGACCAGGGAAGTTTTGTCGGAGGTTTTCTCACCCTGCTTGCTGACGCCGATAGTGGCTTCGAGGACCAGAAAAATATCATAACCGCCCTCTTTGATGCGAGAGACGACTTCGGCGATCTGTTCCGAATCAGAGAGAGATTCGTTGATGGCTTCGCCGAGTTCCTTCATCAAGTCTTTGAGTTGCTGGTCCACATATCCCCCGATCGCCGTTCGGTACAGACTTCCTACTACGATTTAGATGCCTGGCGCCGTCGAACGGTTTTGCTGGCGCGCAGGTTTGCGTCATTGTAGCGCTCCGGGCTGTTAAAATCGAGGCCGTGAGCAAGGTTTCTACGGTACGGAAGTTAGGCGTGGTGGCGCGGGTGGCGAATGAGCAGGCCAAGCGCAGCCGGACCTTGCGAGCTGCCAAGGGTGCCGTGGCTACCACAGCGCGGGCTTTCGGACGAGTGCTGCATCAGTTGTGGCTGGAGGTTACGGGGGTTATTTTCCTAATCATGGCCTTGAGTTTCGCGGGTGCGTCGGTGAAAGAGTACGGGAAGTATCATGCCGGGCAGACGGGGTTGGGGCGCGTGGCGATTGCAATTTGTTGCACAGTGACGTTTGCGTGGTTCGGAGTGAGTTCCTTCTTGAGGGTGAGGAAGAAGGGAGGAGGTGGCGCACGGTGAGGCGAGTTTGTAGCGCCGCATAGGGCAGCAGATTCCTCTCCGCTGCGCGGTTCGGAATGACAATATTTTTGGGCTTGCGGAATGACGAAGATTTTCTGGGGTGGAAACGGGCGGGGTTAGAAAGAGTTGTTCACCATGGCGGACAGAATCAAAGTGGCGGCTGAGAAGCATGTGGCGGACGTTAAAACGTCTTCGCACCTTCTGGTGAACCCGCTGTATACGCCGGCGGATCTCAAGGGCTCGGATTACGAGAGCGAGATTGGGTATCCGGGGGAGTATCCATTTACGCGGGGGGTGCAAGCCACGATGTACCGCGGGCGGTTGTGGACCATGCGTCAGTACGCGGGCATGGGCGACGCCGAGGAATCGAACAAGCGCTACAAGTATCTGCTGGCGAACGGGACGACTGGGCTCTCGGTAGCGTTCGATTTGCCGACGCAGATCGGGATGGATTCAGATCACATTCTGGCTGCGGGTGAAGTTGGCAAGGTGGGCGTGGCGATCGATTCGATTGAAGATATGGAGCGGCTGTTCGCCGGCATCGAGCTGACCAAGATTTCTACATCGATGACCATCAATGCGACGGCGTCGATTCTGCTGGCGTTGTACGTGGCAGTGGCGCGGCGTCGGGGCGCGGACATCCGGCAGCTTTCAGGCACGGTGCAGAATGATGTGCTCAAAGAATACGTCGCGCGCGGAACGTATATTTATCCGCCGCAGCAGGCGATGCGGGTGATTACGGACATGTTTGCCTGGGCAAAGGAGAATGTTCCGGAGTGGAACACGATTTCGATTTCGGGGTATCACATGCGGGAGGCGGGATCGACGGCGGTGCAGGAAGTGGCGTTTACGCTGGGGAACGGCATGGCCTATGTGGAGGCGGCGATCAAGGCCGGGCTGGATGTGGACAAGTTCGGACCACGGCTGTCATTCTTCTTCAACGCGCACAGCAATTTTCTGGAAGAAGTGGCGAAGTTTCGCGCAGCGCGAAGGATGTGGGCGCGCATTATGCGAGAGCATTTCAAAGCGAAGAATCCGAGATCATGGATGCTGCGCTTCCATACTCAAACGGCGGGGTCTACGCTGACGGCGCAGCAGCCGGAAAATAATATTGTCCGCACGGCGATCCAAGGGTTGGCGGCGGTGATGGGCGGGACGCAGTCGCTGCACACGAATTCCTATGACGAAGCGCTGGCGCTGCCGACGGAGCAGGCGGCGAGAATTGCGCTGCGAACGCAGCAGGTGATTGCCTACGAGTCCGGCGCGGCGCAGACCATCGACCCGCTGGCGGGTTCGTATTACATCGAGACGCTGACCAATGAAATTGAGAAGCGGGCGGCGGAATATTTGGGAAAGATAGAAGTTATGGGCGGCATGCTGAAGGCGATTGAGCGCGGATTTGTGCAGCAGGAGATTCAGAACGCAGCGTATGAATACCAGCAAGCCGTGGATCATGAAGAAGCGATTGTGGTCGGAGTGAACCGCTTTGAGGTGGAAGAAGAGAAGCCGATCCCGATTCAGCGAATTGATCCGGCGCTGCAGTCCAGGCAGATTGAACGGGTGCGGGCGTTGCGGGCTCGGCGGGATGCGGAGCCGTGGAAGAAGGCGGTCACATCGGTAGAGAATGCGGCGCGATCGGGCGAGAATGTTATGCCGAGGATTCTCGCGGCGGTTGAGGCTTATGCGACCGTGGGCGAGATTTCTGACGCCATGCGGCGGGTGTTTGGGGAGTACCGGGAAGCGGTGGTGATCTAGCGTGTGGCGTCCGAAGTTTTGTAGTCGCAAGCGTTGCGGCAAGGCTCGCAATACATGAGGCCGTCCGCGCAGATGCGGACGTCGAGCTGCGACTGGCAGAGGCAGCAGAACTTATCGCACTCGCACTGGTCCTCCAGCATTTCACATTGACCGCATCGATACTTGCCGTGGCTGGTTCCGGCGCTCATAGCAGTAGTGTAGCGCCGCTGGGAAAAGCTGGGAACGTGCCGTTAGTAACCCACAAAACTCTTGGGCGCGCTCTCGCTGGCGCGTATGGATTTTCCCGTGCCCTATAATTCTGAGCAATGACCTTCCAACAGTTGCTGGATGGAGCGGAAGTCCTCGCGCAAAATGGGGATCCGGGCGTGAGCAGTGTGGAATATGACTCGCGGCGGGTGAAGCCGGGGTGCGTATTTGTGGCCATGCGCGGCGAATCCAGCGACGGTAACCGGTTTATCGATCAGGCGATTCAGGCGGGGGCTGTAGCGGTGGTGACAGACTCGGCAGAGGAGAAGCCACGTCCGAATGTGGGCTGGGCGGTGGTTCCGAACGGGCGGCGTGCGCTGGCGCGGGTTAGCGCGAACTTTTATAAGAAGCCGGCTGAGCGGATTGCGGTCACGGGCATCACCGGGACGAATGGGAAGAGCACGACGGCGTTTCTGCTGGAATCGATCCTGACGGCAGCGGGGCGGAAGAGCGCGCTCATCGGGACAATTGAATATCACGTGGCCGGGAAAGTGTTGCCCGCACCGCACACTACGCCGGAGGCGCTGGAACTGAATCGCATTTTCAATGAAGCACTGGGGCACGGTGCTACGGACGCGGTGATGGAAGTTTCTTCGCATGCGCTGGCGCAGGAGCGCGTGTTTGGCGTGCCGTTTGATGTGGCCGTATTTACGAATCTGACGCGCGACCATCTCGATTATCACAAGACGATGGAAGAGTACTTCGCGGCGAAGCGAGTGCTGTTTGCGGGCTGCGGCACGGATGCGCCACGAGCGGTAGTGACGAATATAGATGATGAATATGGCGCGAAGCTGGCCGAGTTCAGCCGGAAGCGCAGTTCCTTGGTGCTGAAGTATGGACGGGAGCGAGGCGATCTGCACGCGGAAAAAGTTGAGATCACAACGCGAGGGACACGGTTTGATCTGCTGACGCCGGAGGGGAATATCGCGGTATTCTCGGCGCTGATTGGGCGCGTGAATGTGTACAACATTCTGGCGGCGGCGGGAGCGGGCTACGCGCGGGGGTGCAAGACTGACGCGATCGCTGCAGGGATCGACAAGCTAGGTTCGGTTCCGGGAAGGTTTGAGCGAGTGGACTGCAGTCAGCCGTTCACGGTGGTGGTGGACTACGCGCATACGGACGACGCGTTGCGGAATCTGACGGCGCTGGGGCGGGAGTTGGTTTCTGGCGCGAAAGGCCGAGTGTTGACGGTGTTTGGGTGCGGAGGGGATCGGGACAGGAAGAAGCGTCCGCTGATGGGCGAGGCAGCGGGTCGGGGGAGCGATTTTGTGGTACTGACGTCGGACAATCCACGCAGCGAGGATCCGGTCGCGATTATTAATGATGCGGTGGTGGGGCTGCAGAAGACTGGCGTGAAATATAGTGTTGAGGCGGACCGGCGCAAGGCGATTGCTCTGGCGATTGGAGAGGCACGGCCGGGAGACATTGTGTTGCTGGCGGGGAAAGGGCATGAGAAGGTGCAGGTTACGCGGGAAGGTGAGGCTTCGTTTGATGACTTGGCAGTGGCGCGCGACGCGCTGCGGGCGGCGGGGTTTGAGTGCAAATGTGATCAAGCGGGAGCGAAGCGGTGAGGCTAACGCTGGCCAGGATTGCAGAGTTTATTTCGGCGGCGGGAGAGTTCGCGCGGGAAGAGGTGGCGTGTGGATACTCGATCGATTCGCGGACGGTGGGGCTGGGCCAGCTTTTCTTTGCGGTGAAGGGTGAGCGCTTGGATGGCCATGACTTCGTGGAGCAGGCGCTGGAAAAAGGGGCGGCTGGTGCGGTTGTGCGCAAGGATCGGTTGGGCCGCTATCCGCAGCAGGCGCGGTTGTTGGCGGTGGAAGACACGCTGGTCGCATTGCAGACTCTGGCGACAGCGGCGCGGAAACTGTGGGGCAAACCGCTGATCGCGGTGACGGGGTCCGCGGGGAAGACGACCACGAAGGAAGCGATTGCACACGTGTTGGGCGCGCGGTTTCGGGTGCTGAAATCGGAAGGGAACTTCAACAATCATTTTGGTTTGCCGCTGATGCTGCTGAAGCTGGAGCCCGAGCATGACTTGGCCGTGATCGAGATGGGAATGTCGCACGCGGGGGAGATTCGGGCGCTGGCGAAGATTGCGCAGCCGGAGATTGGCGTGGTGACGAATGTGGCGGCGGTGCATCTGGAGTTTTTTGATTCGTTGGCGGGAATTGCGCGGGCGAAATATGAGTTGGTTGAATCGTTGCCCGGCAGTGGCACTGTGGTGTTAAATGCCGACGACGAGTACGTCTCACAGTTCGGGCGTGGCTTCAAGGGGAAAGTTGTGATGTATGGCACGCGGACGGCTGCGGATGTGCGCGCGGAGAAAATTCAGTCACAAGGCGCGCAGGGGACGGAGTTCGATGTAGTGGTTGGAAGCGTGCGCGAACATGCGACATTGCCGTTGGTGGGGGAGCACAACGTATTGAATGCGCTGGCGGCGGTGGCTGTGGGATTAGAGCGCGGGCTAAAACCTTCGGAGGCGATTGCGGAGTTGTACACGCTGGCACCGGCGGATAAGCGTGGACAGGTTCTCCAACTGGGTAACATCACGGTGATCAACGATTGTTACAATTCGAATCCGAAGGCACTGGAGGCGATGGTGGATGCGCTGGCCGCGATGAGGGCCAAGCGACGCATCGTGGTTGCGGGCGAAATGCTGGAGTTGGGTCCGGCGGGCGAGGAAATGCACCGGCAAGCGGGGCAGCATGTCGCGGACAAAAAGATTGATGTGTTACTCGGAGTGCGCGGACTGGCGCGGTCTATGGTCGAGGGCGCGAGGCAGGCGGGAACCCGATCAGAGTTTGTGGCGTCGCCGGAGGAAGCAGGCGAATGGCTGGCGCGTGAAGCTCGGGATGGCGACGTGGTTTTGCTGAAGGCTTCGCGAGGCGTGAAGCTGGAGAAGGCGCTGGAGGCCTGGAAGGCACGGCGCGACGGCAACAATTGAGACCATCGCGGGACGGAGGCTGATTGCTCTACTGGCTGTTGTTCGTGAAGCTGCAACATTATTTTCCGCCGTTCCGCATCTTCCGCTATTTGACGTTCCGTACTGCGTTTGCCAGCCTTACCGCACTGTTTACCGCGCTCATCGTGGGTCCGCTGGTGATCAACCGGCTGCGGGAATTCCAGATTGGACAATACATTCGGGAAGAAGGACCGAAGGCACATCAGAAAAAAGCGGGAACGCCGACCATGGGCGGGCTGCTGATTGCGATCGCCATTGTGGTGCCGACGCTGCTGTGGGCGGACCTGAGCAATCGGTTTGTGTGGATTGCAGTATTCGCCACGTGCGCGTATGCGGCGATTGGATTTACCGACGACTACACCAAAGTGGCGCACCGCCGGAATCTGGGGCTGACCGGAAAGGCCAAGTTGGGGCTGCAGATTGCAACCAGCATTCTGATCGCGGTGATGCTGATTGCGATGCAGACTTACGGGATGTATTCGACGAAGCTGATTGTACCGTTCTTCAAGCAATTTCATCCCGACCTGGTGGTGCAGAATCTGGAACGGTTTCCGCATCTTTGGCCGCTGGCGTTTTTGCCATTTATCGCGTTTGTTGCGCTGGTGATCGTGGGCTCGAGCAACGCGGTGAATCTTACGGATGGGCTGGACGGGCTGGCGATTGGCTGCACCGTGATTGCCGCGGGCGCGCTGACCGTGCTCACGTATGTGAGCGGGCACGCGACGTTTGCGACTTACCTGGAAATTCCAAAAATGCCGCAGGTGGGCGAGTTGACGATTTTCTGCGGTGCGATGGTGGGATCGTCAATTGGGTTTTTGTGGTACAACGCGCATCCGGCGGAAGTGTTCATGGGCGACGTAGGGTCGCTGGCGCTGGGCGGGGCGATTGGGACGGTCGCGGTGATCATCAAACAGGAATTGCTGCTGCCGTTCATTGGCGGAGTATTCGTGATTGAGGCGGTGTCGGTGATCCTGCAGGTGGGATCGTATAAGCTGCGCAAGAAGCGGATTTTCAAGATGGCGCCGATTCATCATCATTTTGAGTTGATGGGATGGTCGGAGTCTAAGATTATCGTGCGCTTCTGGATTGCGTCGCTGGTGTTTGCCCTGTTCGCGCTGACGACGTTGAAACTGAGATAAGAACCGATTCACTACAGAGTCACGGAGACACAGAGAAAAAACAATAATTGGTTTTCTCTGTGACTCGGTGTCGGGAGCCTGCCCTGAGCGAAGCCGAAGGGTGGTGAAATGGATTTAATGGAACTCAAAGATAAACGCGTGCTGGTGGTTGGTCTCGGTAAGTCGGGGGTGGCGTCGGCGCTTTTTCTAAAGGCGCACGGGGCGCGAGTTACTGTTTCTGACACCAAGAGCGGAGATGAACTGCGCAACGAGATTCCGGTGCTGCTCGATCATGGGGTTACGGTCGAGACCGGCGGGCACGGCGAGCGTACGTTTCGCGGGCAGGATCTGATTGTGGTGAGCCCGGGGGTTCCGGTAGATGCGCCGCTGCTGGCGCAAGCGCGGTCTTTGGGCGAGGCTGTGATCGGCGAGATTGAACTGGCGGCGCAGTTTCTGCCGGGACCGATTGTGGCCATCACGGGGTCGAACGGGAAAACTACAACGACAACTTTGACAGGGGAGATTCTGGCGGCGGGCGGATTGCCGACGCTGGTCGGTGGCAACATTGGTACTCCGGCGATTTCGCTGGCGGAGCGGGCGAAGCCGGAGACGGTGATTGTGCTGGAGGTTTCGAGCTTTCAATTGGAGACCATTCAGACCTTCCGTCCGAAAGTTGCCGTGGTCTTGAATGTGACACCCGATCATCTGGATCGGCACCGGACGTTGGAAGTTTACGTGGATGCGAAGGCGCGAATCTTTGAAAATCAGCAGGGCGGAGATTTCGCGGTGCTGAACGGCGATGATCCTATTTGCGTGGCGATGGCGGGGCGGACTCGAGCACAGGTGTTCTGGTTCAGCCGACAACAGGAAGTGAAGCAGGGAGCGTGGGTTCGGGACGGGAACATTCTGTTTCGTGATAGCACGGGACAGCGCGAGATCATGCAGGTTTCCGAGATTCCGCTGAAGGGAGCGCACAATCTGGAGAACGTGCTGGCGGCGGTGTGCGCGAGCGCGCTGATGGGATGCGCACCGGAGAAGATCCGGCAGGCCGTGCGCGAGTTCAAGGCGGTCGAGCACCGGCTGGAGTTTGTGGCGACGATCCGCGGCGTGGATTATTACAACGACTCGAAGGCCACCAATGTGGATGCGACCATCAAGGCGCTGGAGTCGTTTCCAGCGAACATCCACCTCATTCTTGGCGGCAAGGACAAGGGCAGCGACTATACGGTACTTAACGAGTTGCTGCGGCAGCGGGTGAAACGCGTGTACACGATTGGGGCGGCGGCGGCGAAGATCGAGTCGCAGATTAAGAATGTAGAAGTTGTACATGCGGAGACGCTAGAGAATGCTCTTCGCAAAGCGAACGCGGTGGCGCAGCCGGGGGACGTAGTGCTGCTGGCTCCGGCCTGTGCGAGTTTCGATCAGTTCAAGAGCTATGAGCACCGGGGAAAGGTGTTCAAAGAGATTGTGAGCTCGTTCGCCTGATGTGCGTTTTCACCACCCTTCGGCATCGCTCAGGGCAAGCTCCGACACAGAGGCACAGAAAAGACAGGGAAGAGCGTTCCGCCCAGGAATCAAAACAATCAACATTCAAAACTCAACAATCGACAATTCATCCTCCGTGTCTCCGTGCCTCCGTGGTGAAATGAACTTCCCATGGCAAAGCGGGTGAGTGTGGATCGCGGGCTGTTCACTGTGACCATGCTCTTGGTGTTTGTGGGGCTGGTGATGGTGTTTTCGGCGTCGGCGGTGATGGCGCGGGAGCGGTTTGGGTCTCCGTATGCATTTTTGTTGAAGCAGTTGATCTGGGCGACGGCGGGCCTGGTGGCGATGGTGGTGGCGATGCGGGTGGATTACCGGCGCTACAAGCATCCTGCGCTGGTGTTCTCGGTGATGGGGCTGACCACGCTGCTGCTGATCTCCGTGTTCTTTCTGGACCGCTCACACAATACGCATCGCTGGATTCACGCCGGAGGTTTTTCATTCCAACCTTCGGAACTGGCCAAGCCGGTGCTGATTCTGTTTCTTGCGTATTTTCTGGAGGGCCGGGCGAAAACAATGGATGACTGGCGCAACACGCTCGTGCCCGCGGCGGTGCCCGTATTGGTCCTGCTGGGGCTGATCGTATTGCAGCCGGACCTCGGTACCGCGATCGCGTGTGCCGGGATCGCGGCTTGCATCCTGTATGTGGCGGGGATGCGGCTGCGATATTTCGGGTACGCGTTCGGGGCATCGCTTGTGCCGCTTTATTTTCTGATCTTCCATGTGAGCTTCCGGCGCGATCGCATTTTGGCTTTTATGAATCCGTACGCAGAGCGACAGAAGGCTGGGTTTCACTTGATTCAATCGTTGATCGCGGTGGGTACCGGCGGGGTGACTGGCACGGGCTTGATGGAAGGCAAGCAGAAGCTTTTTTATCTGCCCGAGCCCCACACTGATTTTATTTTTGCCGTGACGGCCGAAGAGTTAGGTCTGGTGGGAGCGCTGTTTGTCGTGACGCTGTTTGCCATCTTTCTGTGGCGCGGCATGCGGGCTTCGTGGCGCACGGAAGACGTCTTCGGGAGATACCTGGCGATGGGGATTACCAGCATGGTGGTGCTGCAAGCGTTCATCAACATCAGCGTGGTGCTGGGCATGATGCCTACCAAGGGGATTCCGCTGCCGCTGGTGTCGTACGGAGGGTCGTCACTGTTTGTGACGCTGGCTTGCGTGGGCGTGCTGCTGAATATTACGAAGCAGGCGGAGTAAGGAAAGCCGGCGCGGATTGCGCGGATCTCAGACCGATTAAGAAATAAGGGAGGGCGGTTGAAACGTCTATTTCTTGTGCTGGCGCTTTGCTGCGTTCTCGGAACGATGGCTGCAGCTCAGAAGACATCTACGTCTCAAGCTGTTGAAACGTCGCCGCAGGCGCCAATGTTCTCCGCGGCTGACCTTGCTGCCCAAGTTCCGGTGCCGAAGCCGGACGATGTCAAGTCAATGGATGCCATCCTACGCGCTATCTACGACGTAATCTCAGGCCCTGCCGGCGATCGCGACTGGAGCCGCTTCCGTTCACTGTTTCTTCCGCAGGCCCGTTTCACGCAGGCGGCGAAGGCTCCCGATGGCGCCACGGTTGTTTTCTCCTGGAGCGTGGACGAGTTTGTCCGCGATGCGGGACAAGCATTCGCCAAAGAACCGTTCTATGAAAAGGCCATTGTGAACCAGCCCGACACATACGGGAACGTGGCACAAGTGTTCAGCAGCTACGAATCGCGGCATAGCCCAGGCGAGAAGCCTTTTGAACGCGGCATCAACACTATCCAGTTACTGAATGACGGAAAGCGTTGGTGGGTGGTTTCGATTTTATGGGATTCGGAGCGCTCTGATAATCCGTTGCCCGCGAGGCTTGCAGCGAAGCATTGATTTGCCGCGGTTTATCTTCGCGTCGTTTATAGTCACCTCATGCGGGCCATTCTGGCGGGCGGCGGTACGGGCGGTCATGTAATCCCCGCGCTGGCCATCGCCAACGAACTCAAGAAAAGTTATGGGGCCGAGGTGCTGTTCATCGGGACGGCGCGCGGGATTGAGAATCGTTTGGTGCCGGCGGCGGGATATCCGCTGCAACTGGTGCGGGTGGGGGCGCTGAAGAATGTGAGCCTGATGACGCGGGCGAAGACGGCTTTCGATTTGCCGCGCGCGGTGTGGAGCGCGGCCCGCATGCTGAATGAGTTTGCGCCCGACGTGGTGATTGGGGTGGGAGGATATGCGTCGGGTCCGGCGATGCTGGCGGCGGTGGTGAAGCATATTCCGACGCTGGCGTTTGAGCCGAATGTCGTGCCCGGATTTGCGAACCGAATGGTGGCGCGGTTTGTGTCCGGAGCAGCGGTGCACTTTGAAGAAACGGCGAAATATTTTCGGCACGCGGAAGTGACGGGCGTGCCGGTGCGGCAGGCGTTTTTTGAGATTCGAGCGAAGTGCGGCGGGACGCCGACTCTGTTGGTGTTCGGCGGAAGCCAGGGGGCGCACGCCATCAATGAGGCGATGATCCGGTGCTTGCCGGAGTTGCGGCGGCAGGCACCAGGGATTCACATCATTCATCAGACGGGCGAGCGTGACTATAATGACGCGCTGGCGGCGTATCGTGGGATAGGTGAATCGGCGGAAGTCTTCAAGTTTATCGAAGACATGCCGGCGGCGTTTGCGCGGGCGGATCTGGCGGTCTGCAGATCGGGCGCGAGCACTGTGGCGGAAATCACAGCGGCGGGGAAGCCTGCGATCTTTGTACCGTTTCCGCGGGCGGCGGATGATCATCAGCGGGTGAATGCGGAAGCACTGGCGCGGTCGGGAGCGGCGGTGGTGGTGGAAGAGTCGAAGCTGGAGGGAGTCTGGCTGGCGGAGACGATTGCGGCGTTGCTCGGTGACCCGCGGCGGTTGGAGCAGATGAGTGAGGCCGCGCGGGGGTTGGCGCATCCCGATGCTGCGCGGGATATAGCGGCGATGGCTGCGCGAGTAGCGGGGATGGACCGCGAGGGTTCGTAGAGAATCCCGGAGGAGTTTCTTGATGAGTCTGCGGAGAGGTCGGAGTGACCGGGATCCTTCGACTGCATAAATGCTTCGCATTCGCGAAGCACTTACTCCGCTCAGGATGACAGAAGTGGGAAGCGTTGGGCTCATATGAACGGATTTTGGGGACGGCGATTGGGCGCAGTTGTGTTCGTGGCGCTTGTCCTGTTCGGGATGCTGTATGTGGGCGACTGGCTGGTACTGCGGTTTCGCGTGGCGCGAGGTACGGCGTTTGGCACGGTAGAAGTCCATCAGTTTCTGGCTACATCGCTGAAGGGCAACAAGACTGAGTATGACCTGGTGGGACCTTTCAGGAGGCCTGCAGCCGGTCGATCTTCCCACAGCAGGGGAAGCCGGCTTCTGGTGGCTGGAACGGCATAATGCGCAGTGGGAGTGAGTGGTTCGTCGTGTGAATCGGTAGATGCAGATCCGCGGCTAAGAACTTGATTTTATGTTTGCCAAGATTCAGCAGATTCATTTCGTGGGCATTGGTGGGATCGGCATGAGCGGGATTGCCGAGGTGTTGCTGAATCTCGGCTACAAGGTTTCGGGATCGGATCTGAAGCATTCGGCTCTCACGCAGCGGCTGGCTGGACTAGGCGCCGTGGTGTTTGAGGGACATCGTACGGAGAACATTGCGGGAGCGGAAGTGGTGGTGACGAGTTCGGCGATTGCGGCAGAGAATCCTGAGGTTGTCGAAGCGCACAAACTGCACGTGCCGGTAATTCAGCGGGCAGAGATGCTGGCGGAGTTGATGCGGTTGAAGTATGGCATCGCCATCGCCGGCATGCACGGCAAGACGACTACGACTTCGATGGTGGCGGCGGTCCTGGCTGGAGGCGGGCTCGATCCCACGGTGGTGGTGGGGGGACGCGTGGATGCGATGGGATCGAATGCGCGGCTGGGGAAGTCGCAGTATCTGGTGGCCGAAGCGGATGAAAGCGACCGGTCGTTTCTGAAGCTCTCGCCGATTCTTTCGGTGGTGACCAACATTGACCGCGAGCACATGGATTGCTACCGCAACATGCGCGACGTGAAGAAAACTTTTCTGGAGTTCATGGATCGCGTGCCTTTTTATGGGATGGTCGTAGCGTGCAATGACGATCCGCTGCTACGGCGATTGCTGCCGGACGTCCAGCGGCGGACGGTGACGTACGGAACCAAGCGTAGATCGGATTTTTGGATCAGGCTGGGTGCCGGCTGCGCGCCGGCGAACGGCGGTGCAAGCGGGCCGTTGAGCTGCTTTCGTGTGAGTTATCGCAAGAAGGACCTGGGCGAGTTCACGCTGCATGTGCCGGGAGTCCACAACGTTCTGAATGCGACGGCGGCGATTGCGGTGGGAGTGGGGCTTGATGTTCCGGTCGATGCGATCCGCGTTGCGCTCGATCAGTTCCGTGGAGTGGACCGGCGCTTCCAGTTGCGCGGTCGGGTGGCGGGCGTGAGCGTGATAGACGATTACGGACATCATCCTACGGAGATCAAAGCGACGCTCGCGGCAGCGCGACAGTGCGGCTATCGCAAAGTACACGTTGTTTTTCAGCCGCACCGGTACACTCGCACGCGCGATCTCATCGAGGACTTCACCACGGCGTTTAGCGATGCGGATTCGCTGTTGGTGCTCGACATTTATGCGGCGAGTGAGAGGCCGATCGAGGGAATCAGCGGGGAAGCGTTGGCGCAGGCCATCCGCGAGAAGGGCGGACGGAACGCGGAGTATGTGAGTTCATTCGCGGACACAGTGAGTTCGGTGGCTGCCAGGGCGACGGAGGGGGACATGATCCTCACGCTGGGAGCGGGCAGCGTTTCGCAGTTGGGACCGATGATTCTGGAGAGGTTGAAAGAGGCTAAGAACGTGGGGGAACTAATTCACGACTGACTATGTATCTTCCATTGCTAACGGATCGAGGCGCGGTTCGTCCAATCTGCCAGATGGAGAGATGGCGATGAAAACGACGCGAGGGTGGGGATGGCTGGCGGCTGGGGTGCTGGCGCTGGGATTGAACGGCATTTATCAGGATGGCGGCGCGGCTTGGGCGCACCGAGCTGTGGGTCAGGTGATGGCCCGGATTAGCGACCGGTCAGAAGCAGTGATCGCGTTGGCTTCGGGCCACGCTGACTGGTTCTTCGCGAAAAGCAGGATGGTAGCTGCGCGAGACGAGACTGCGTCCTGCCGTTTAGCGACCACCGTGGCACGATTCCAGACTAAGATTACCCGCAAGCCAACGGGATTTGCTCCATTTGAGGAGATGTCTGCCCGGGAAGAAGCTCGATTGGCCCGGCTGGAAGCTGATCGGGCGCGGATTGAGACGCAAGTTGCGCGCATGCGTATCGCGCCGGCTGCGTTCAATCCGGTCGTTTGTCCGCGAGTGCGCGTGAGCATCCCGCACGTGCAGATTTCGGTTCCGAGTGTGCACGTCGAGACGATGAGTCTGGACAACGAATAAGATTGTTCCTCCTGGAAGGGCGGACGCGGTCAGCAACGGCGTCCGCTCTTCGTTTTGTAGACGAGTCTGAGGATAAGCGGCCGGGTCTCGCCCTGGCCGGACAGCCGAAGGCGGCTGTCTCCACATGAGCCAGTTCCGCTTTCAGAGTTTTCCCAATGATGCCCAATGCGATTCCTGGCTGTGCAAAAGTTTGATATTTTGTCTGTCTCAATTCGCGAAATAAAGTTATAGTTTGAAGGCTCAGCGATTCCACAGCGACAACTGACCTGAACTGATGGCGTGGAAATCAGGCCCCACCATCTTGCAGCAGGAGTTGTACCCACCCAGCGCCGGAGCCGCGCGCGAGGAGATGGATGACGCGCGTCTCGTCGACCTGGATGTGGACGAGGAATCGCCGTTCCTGCGCGGGCAAAAGCGAGTCTCCGCCCGCCGAAGTTCCCTTCCGAAAAAAACAGCAAACCGCTTGCTTTGGGCCGTAGTAGCCGCGGGCATGATGTGCGTAGCGGGGCTCGCCGCGGCGGCTCTGTATCACTATGGCGAGCGCTCGTGGCGTTTCCGTGTGGAATCGAGCGACAACATTGAAGTCACGGGCATGCAGAACGTGACCATGCCTCAGATCATGGAAGTGATGGGCGCCGATATCGGACGCAATATTTTTTTTATTCCGCTGGCGCAGCAGAAGGCGCAACTGGAGCAGATTCCATGGGTAGAATCGGCCAGTGTGATGCGGTTTGTGCCCAACCGCCTGAAGGTGGAAATTCACGAGCGCACGCCTGTGGCATTCGCCCGGGTGGGGCCGCGCATGTCATTGATCGACGGCGGTGGCACGCTGATGGAGCTGTCGCCCAAACACAAGTATTCCTTCCCAGTCATTCTCGGTATGAATCCTGGCGAGCCGCTTTCGACGCGTGCGCCGCGCATGAAGACCTACCGGGAGATGGTGCGCGAACTGGATTCGGGCGGAGCGCGGTATTCGCAGGATCTGAGTGAAGTGGATCTCTCTGATCTGGAAGATGTGAAAGTGCGGGTCAATGATCCGGCGGGCGATGTTCTGGTGCACTTGGGGTCGTCCGATTATCTCCGGCGCTACAAAATTTACATAAGCCATGCACAGGGTTGGCGGCAGCAGTTCCAAAAGTTGGAATCGGTGGATCTGCGCTATGACAACCAGATCATCGTGAATCCAGACATGGAGCGAACGGCGAAGCAGGCGCCGTTGAATCCCAGCATGGCGAAAGCGGCGGCTGCGGCCGGAGTGAAGCCCGTGTCTTTGCTCACGCGCATGAGTCCGAACGACCGCGCGGTGCCGAAGCCGGCATTTGAGTTGACCCAGAGGAAGCTCGATCCCAAGGCGTCGGTGAGCGGAACGAAGAAAGCCGTCGCGAAAACGAAAGCAAATAAGACTGGTGCCAGGCCAGCTGATTCAGGTGCCGTCGCAAAAAAAGCCGCACCAACTGGGAAGACGACGTTCAAGGCTACGAAGAAGCCGGCCTCCCATACCACGGCAGCCCGGCGAGCGGCGGCAGGGAAAAAGTCACTGTTCCGAAGTTCTACATCGACCGCGAAGGTGCCGAGTCGCAGCAGCGGCGGTCAGAAACCGAGTCCGGCGATTGCCAAGATTCCGGCCAGTCAGGAGCCGAGCAATTGAGAATTCAAGTTCATGGCGGTGCGGAGAATTTCATTGGGGACTAATTAAGAGATGGCGAAGCAGCAGGGAAATGCTTTGACGGCGATTGATGTAGGAAGCGCGAAGACGTGCGCGCTCATGGTGGAGGTTACCGACAGCGGCCTGCGCTATCGCGGGCACGGAGTGGCGGAGTCGCGCGGTTCGCGCAAGGGCGTGATCGTGGAACTGGACAAGGCGGTCGCGGCGATTCAAAAAGCGGTGGAAGGGGCCGAAGACGTGGCGGGTGCGGCGGTGGAGCACGCCATTGTGGGCATCGGCGGAGCTCACGTGCGCGGCGTCAATAGCCATGGAGGCATCAGTTTGGGCACGCGTCCGCGGGAGATTGGCCGCGACGAGATCAAGCAGGCGGTGGACCGGGCACGGGCGATTCCACTTCCGGCGGATCGCGAAGTGCTGCACCTTCTGCCGCAAGAGTTCATTCTGGACGACCAGGCGGGCGTGCACGATCCGCTGGGCATGATGGCGGCCCGACTGGAAGTGCGAGTTCATCTGGTGACGGCGGCGACCAGCGCGGTGCAGAACGTGATCACGGCGGTGAATCGCGCGGGCGTTCACGTGGACGACACCGTGTTCGAGCCACTGGCGGCGGCCGATTCCGTGTTGCGCGCCGACGAGCGAGAGTTGGGCGTGTGTCTGGCAGATATCGGCGCGGGATCGACGGAGCTGGTCGTTTTCCTGCAGGGAGCGGTGGCTTATACGGGGGTGATTCCAGTGGGTGGCGACCACTTCACCAGCGACTTGTCGCTGGGCATGTGTACGCCACTGGCGGAGGCGGAAAAGATCAAGAAGGTGTACGGCAATGCGATCGTCACGTTAATTCCGGAAGGGAACGAGGTCGAGGTGCCTTCGGTGGGTGATCGGCCTTCGCGTCTGCTGCCGCAGCGACTAGTGGCGGAAATTCTCGAACCCCGGGCTCGCGAATTGTTTGAAATGATGCGCGATACTCTGCGTCAGTGCGGCATGTTCGACGCGTGTCTGGCGGGCATCGTGCTGAGCGGCGGAGGATCGCGATTGCCGGGAATGTTTGACGTGGCCGAGTCTGTGCTACGGCGTCCGGTGCGGCTCTCCTGGCCTACGCCTCTGGCGAAAATGCCCATCACGCTGGCGGAGCCCGAGTATGCATCGTTGCTCGGCATGGTGAACTACGGACAACGGGCGCGGGTGGCGCGCGGGTTTCAGGGCGACCGATGGGGGTCGCGGCTGAAGGCGTTATTGGTGGGATGAAGCCAGTGCGGCGCGGTTTAAGGTTTTTGAATTTTCAAGTACGAGAACGGACATTTCGAATTGAAGGTGGAAAACATGAGCAAAGATTCGAGCATTCGCATCAGCTTCAACGAAGAACCTCTCAACGATGCCAAGATCAAGGTCATTGGCGTGGGTGGTGGCGGCGGCAACGCGGTGAACCGCATGATTGATGCCGGAGTGGAGGGCATCGAGTTCATCGTCGCCAACACCGACTTGCAGGCGCTGCGGATGTCGCGCGCTCCGGTGAAGCTGCAGTTGGGCGTAAAGCTCACCAACGGACTGGGCGCGGGGGCTAATCCGGAAGTGGGGCGCAAGGCGGCGCTGGAGGACTCGGACAAAATTATTGAGGCGCTCGAGGGAGCCGACATGGTATTTGTGACCACCGGCCTGGGCGGCGGCACGGGCACGGGCGCGGCTCCGATCATTGCGTCACTGGCTAGTGAAATGGGCGCGCTTACGGTCGCTGTGGTCACCAAGCCGTTTTCGTTTGAAGGGCGGCGGCGCATGACGCAGGCCGACCGCGGCATCGCCGAGCTGATGGAATCCGTCGACACGACCATCGTGATTCCCAATGAAAAACTGCTGGCGGTGGCGGAGGATGCGGGCTTTTTCGAATCGTTCCGAGTTGCCGACGACATTCTGCGGCAAGGCGTGCAGGGGATTTCCGACATCATCACGATTCCCGGCATCATCAACCGCGACTTCGCCGATGTGAAGACCATCATGGCGCGCATGGGTTATGCGGTGATGGGGACGGCGACGGCGAGCGGGACGAAGCGCACCATCGAAGCGGCGCAGCGCGCCATCGCATCGCCTTTGTTGGAGGCGGGTGCGATCGACGGAGCGCGTGGCATTCTGATCAATATCACCGGATCGGCGTCGCTCAAGCTGGCCGAGGTGCAGCAGGCGTGCACCATCATCCAGAGCGCGGCGCATGAGGATGCGAATATTATCTTTGGCGCGGTGCTGGACGAGAACATGAAGGATGCGGTGAAGATTACCGTGATCGCGACAGGATTCCGCGAGGTTCCTCGTTCGCAACGGATGGCCGAGATGCATCACTCCTTTGCGGCATCACATGACGACGCCATGGATTTTCCTGATCCCCTGAGTCCGTCGCAACCCACGCCGCCGGCTTTTTCCGAGCCCATGCCCGAACGCATGATAGAAGAGCACAGGATGGTGGAGGCGTCTCCGGCGACGCATTCCGCCGCCGAAGTGATCTCGCTCGACAGCATGCGGAGCGCGATGGTGGCGAATTTCGAGCAGGAGGACTTGGACGTTCCGGCATTTCTGCGCAAGCGTGGCGAAGTCATGTAGCGAAGGCGCTCGCGCGGAACGAATTCAACGGAATTGGCACAAAGCGAAGGGAAAAGTTTTACCCACAGGGCAGCACCTTTTCAGTAATGAGGTAACGCGTTACCGAGGCTGCAGTACTCAAGTAATTCCCGTTTAAGTACTTGTTTCATAGCGGGTTAGATCGAAACTTATGTTCACGTCTAGAAAAATTTTGTTATTGCTGAAACACGCTAACTCTCGTAGTATCGCGGAGTTGGGACAAGTTACCAGGCGACGACGGTAGCTGGCAGGCTTCGTGCATCGAAATCAACGGGGAGTCCGGGAATCAGAGGAACGAATAAGAGATGTCTAAGTCGGGAGCGCGCTATTTTCGTCTGGTGGTGGTCGTGAGTGGTCTGGTTCTGGCGCCGGTCATGTGGGCGGCGCACGTGAACCCGCACGCGCTGAGTGCCAGCAAGCCCAAATCAACTCAGAAAGTGAGCGAGAGCCAGCGGACCAGGCGTCGCATGCGGCATTTGGCGCGCAGCCGTGGTGTGAGCAGCCGTACTGCGACCTTGACGCGCACCTCGGCGAGCACGCGTCGGCACACTTATCACGAGCGGTTTTTCATGAGTTCGTTCGCCGAGGGAATTACCGGCGGGGACGTAACAGACGGCGAAGATGCCATCGTGCGCCAGGCAGCGATCGACGCATTAGGCAACATGAATGGCACGGTGGTCGCGATTGAGCCGACCAGCGGCCGCGTGCTGGCGATGGTGAATCAGAAACTGGCGCTGTCGAGCGGTGCGCAACCCTGCTCGACCATCAAACTTTCCGTGGCTCTGGCAGCGCTGAGCGAAGGACTTATCTCGAAAGAAACTGAAGTTCAACTTGGGGGCCGGAGCCGGATGAACCTTACAGAAGCTCTGGCGCACTCCAATAACGCCTATTTCGAGGCGGTGGGGCGTAAGCTGGGATTCGAAAAGGTTGCTTACTACGCCCACGAATTCGGCTTGGGCGAATTGGCCGGATATGACATTCCGGATGAGAAGTTAGGCACGTATCCCGATGAAGTGATACCGGAAAAATTGGGCGGCGTGGCCAAAATGTGTTCGTTTGGCGAGGGGATTTCTATGACCCCGCTGCAACTGGGAGCCATGGTCTCCGCCATCGCGAACGGGGGCACGCTTTATTATTTGCAGCATCCCACAACGCCGGAAGAGATTACGAATTTCCAGCCGCGCATCAAGCGTCAATTGGATATCGCGCCGGTGATTCCGGAAATTTCGGTGGGTATGGCCGGAGCGGTGCAATATGGCACGGCCCGCCGCTTAGGACTCAACTTCAACGAGGAAGAGATTTTGGGCAAGACCGGGACCTGCTCGCACGCCGGCACGCGCTTTGGCTGGTTCGCCTCCTATGCGAATACCAGCAGCGGACGCATTGTAGTGGTGGTTTTCCTGCAAGGCGGTCGGCCCACCTTTGGTCCCAGGGCAGCTGAGATTGCCGGCCACATGTACCGCAATCTTTACGATCACAACTTCTTTCTGGCGGGTCCCTCCCGGTCAGCGGATACTGCCGTGGCGCGGTAACGTTCCTAGCCAGTTCACGTAGTCAAACCATTTGATTCTTGATTCTTGATTCGATGATTACCAGGGCCTCTTACCGGAGGCTCTTCTTGTTGGGTATGGTCACATTAAAATCTGCCACCAACTGGGGTTAGTTTCTGAGTGCTATTCGGATAGACGGGAAAGCCAGAATGCCAGCCTTTCGGCAGAGCATGCCGAGTGAACCGAAATTTATTTCTTTCTTTCGTCGCGCTCGACCACGCCGTCCTTGATGTGGACCACACGGTGAGCGTATTCGGCGATGTCATGCTCATGGGTGACCAGCACAATCGTATTTCCTTCCCTGTGCAGGCTATCGAACAAAGCCATGATTTCGCTTCCGGTTTGCGAATCCAGATTGCCCGTAGGTTCATCCGCCAGAATGATGGAAGGCTTATTGACCAGGGCGCGAGCGACGGCGACGCGCTGGCGCTGTCCGCCGGAAAGCTCATTTGGCTTGTGGGTCATGCGCGAGCCCATTCCTACCGCTATTAATGCAGCTTTGGCGCGTTCGATGCGTTGCTCGGTGGGCACGCCCGCATAAATCAACGGCAGCTCAACGTTGTGCAGAGCGGTGGCACGGGCCAGCAAGTTGAAGGTCTGAAATACGAATCCGATCTCTTTGTTGCGGATGCGGGCCAGTTCGTCGTCGTCCAGTTCGCTTACCAATTGGCCGTTAAGCCAGTACTCGCCTTTGGTCGGCGTATCCAGGCAGCCGATCAGGTTCATCAGCGTTGACTTGCCGGAACCAGAGGGTCCCATGATGGCCACGTATTCACCCCGCTCGATGCGCAAGTTGACGCCGCGCAGGGCGTGAACCTGCTGCTCCGAGCCCATATCGTAGGTCTTCCAAAGATCCTCGGCCGCGATCATGCGGGACTGCGGCGGCGCGGTGACGGCGGTGGGCATGCTGATTACTTCGGCGGTAGCCATATTTTTCTCCTGCTCCGGTGCCACTGAGTTCTCCGTGTTTGAATTCGATTCCGTGGGCTCCGTCTGCTGTTGACACCGTGAAACTTGTCGCTCAAGACTGCGATTCGAGACCTCTTCTGCGGCACCGGCTTCTCCGTTGGACGGATGAAGCCGGCGAACGTCATGACGATTCTTCCTCCTTCTTCGGAACCGAGTTGTCGATCTTGACGCTACTTCCAGAACGCAGCGTACGCAAAACCTTGTAACTGCCGGTAATTACTTCGTCCCCATCGCTCAAACCATTTACCACTTCGATGTCGCTGGTACCAGTAATGCCGGTAGTGACAGGTACGAATTCCGCTTTCTTATTGCGAATGACGAAGACGCCCTGCAAGTCCTGCTGCTGATCCTTGTTCTTGGATGCTGTTTCCTTCGGCGCAGGTGCCGCCGCATGCACCGAGCCCGGCGTTGACTTCTCTTGTTCCAACTGGGCCTTGCTGCGAACGGAGAGGGCTTGAATCGGAATGGAAAGCACGCCGCTCCGGGCCGCCGTTGTGATCTTAGCGGTGGTCGAGAGTCCAGGGCGCAGATCTGGCGGAGGATCGGTCACGGTTACAACCACCTTGAAGTCTTTCGCTTCTTCGCTGGCGGTGGTCTGTTGGGAAGTGGCGACGCCGGTAGAGCGGACGATAGCGTTGTCTCCAATCTCGGAAACCGTGCCGTGGAAAACTTTCTTGGGAATCGCGTCGATGGTAACTTCGGCAGGCTGACCCAAATGCACGTTGACTATGTCGGTCTCATCGACCTTCACTTCGGCGGTGATCACGGACATGTCGGCCAGCGTAAGCAACGTGCTGCCGAGCGCACTCTGAATGCCGATGACCACCGACTCGCCTTCCCGAACCGGCAAGTTCGTGACAACTCCGTCGTAGGGAGCCGCATAGCTAGTTTTCTGCAGCACATCAGCCACGCGGGTAAGATTAGCCCGCGCCTGCGCGACATGCCGGTCCGCAGAGTCCTTCTGAGCCTTTGCCTGGGCGACACGCGCCTTGGCTTGTACAAGCCCGGCGTCCGCTGTGGCCCACGCGTTCTGGCGGCTGTCAAAATCGGACTTCGCGATCAGACCTTCCTTAAAAAGATTTTGCGCGCGATCCCAGTCCAGCTTGTTGCGCCCGTAGTCGGCTTGGGCGCGCAGCAGATCGGCGTCGGACGTTTTGAGCGCCGCGTCGGCGGCGATCGCGTCCGTTTCCGCAGCCTGCACCGAGGCCTGGTTGGCGCTCACGTCGGCCGTGGACTGCACGTTTTCCAGTTGCGCCAGCAATTGCCCCTTCTTTACGTGATCGCCTTCCTTAACGTACAGGTGGGTGATCTTTCCGTAGGCATTCGCGCCGATGTTGACGTACGTCTTCGGCTTAATCTCGCCCGAACCGCTTACCACCGACGACAAGTCCTGGCGCTGGACCTTCCCGGTCTGCACCGTGACCACGTTCTTGCCGCTCTGATGCACCGTGACCCCGACAATGATGGCCAACATCACCATCACGCCGGCGCCGATCGCTATTTTTTTCCAGGGCTTCATTGTCTCCGTCACGGTCCCGGGTTTTGGCCGTTTCTTAACCCTTCGGCCTTCAGGTCGATTCTGGCCAGCCGGATTTCACCGGTCTGACGGACACGTTCTCTGATACGTTCCCGGTTACAGGAAAGTTCCAGAGATGCCTTACCGACCCAATATAGGAATGCAAACAGCCGAAGGTATCTGACCCGGAACCTGAAATTATAGCTTGCTCACCGCCGCTTTCGCCGCCCTGATCTGGATGTTCGCCCGCTCCGGGTACTTTTCCAGTCGAGCGGGCAACTCAGAATCGCCAACACAGCTTCCAATGACAGGGTTGGCTCGGGCGGTCCAGTGTGGTCCAGTGTGACTTAGCCTTGCATTCGCTGGACTGGGAGCCTAAAATAGGTGGACGAAAGCTGTACCGTTGCAGGAGTCCCTCTCATGGTTCGGGTTGGTTCGTGCTACCTCTCGTCTCTGGTTGTCCTGGCGGTCGCCTCTGGTTTTGCCGGTCCGGCCACAGCGCAAAGTGACAAGCCGGATCCTTCCAGCCAGCCCCCGTCGAGCGCGACATCCAGTGCGACGGTGACCGGCTCTCAGACGCAACCCACAGACCAAGTTGATCCCCTCAAGCGCACGCCCACGGAAAAGCAGAAGAAGCAGCAGAAGAGATCTCTGAACATCGAGCTTAGCAAGACCTATAAGAAGTGGCTAAACGAGGACGTGGTCTGGATTATTACCGACCAGGAACGAGCCGCCTTCAAACAACTTTCCAACGATGAAGAGCGCGATAACTTTATCGAAGCTTTCTGGCAGCGCCGCGATCCCACTCCGGACACGGAAGAGAACGAATACAAGGAAGAACATTACCGGCGTATTGCCTATGCCAACGAGCATTTCCCCGCCGGCATTCCTGGCTGGAAGACCGATCGCGGTCGCATCTACATCATGTACGGTCCGGCGGACGAAGTCGATTCGCACCCCTCCGGCGGCTCCTACCAGCGCCCCATGGAAGAAGGCGGCGGCGAAACTTCCACGTTCCCCTTTGAAGACTGGCGGTATCGTTATCTTGAAGGTATCGGTCAGGAAGTAATCATTGAGTTCGTCGACACTTGCATGTGCGGCGACTATCACATGACTTTGGATCGGTCGGAGAAAGATGCCCTGAAATACACGCCCAACGCCGGACTGACGCTCTATGAGCAGATAGGC
>Ga0187876_1001083_pt1 | contig 24491 bp, 29 predicted proteins | sample June2016WEW_17_4_FD_133000 | JGI IMG/M metagenome (GOLD analysis project Ga0187876, IMG submission 133000) | Peatland microbial communities from SPRUCE experiment site at the Marcell Experimental Forest, Minnesota, USA - June2016WEW_17_40 | ecosystem: Environmental > Terrestrial > Soil >...
CACCCTACGACACAGCCGCCACCCGTCTCAACACGCCCCCATTCCTGCGCCCAATTCCCCTCGTCTCGCCGCTCCTGCCTCCCGCCAGCCTCGCGCCCTCCCCCACTGTCTGAATCGCAGTAAAGCGGAAGTTCCGATTGAGTCGATGCAGCAACTATAGTGTATAATCCCCCGAAGCATGTGGCTTTCGAGGTGATCATGAAAAGATTACTTGTCGGCGTTCTATTGATCTTTAGTATTGCCGTAGTGGCACAGGCAACGGAAGGCCTGCGCTGGTCCGAGAACGCCGCAAATGACTGGTACGCAAAGCAGCCTTGGCTTGTTGGAAGCAATTACATCCCCGCCGATGCCATCAACCAGCTCGAAATGTGGCAGGCCGATTCCTTTGATCCCCGGCGCATCGACCTGGAATTTGGTTGGGCCGAAGGGCTCGGGATGAACACCATGCGGGTTTTTCTGCACGATCTCCTCTGGCAACAGGATTCCGCCGGTTTCCAGAAGCGGATTGACGCTTTCCTCAGCGTTGCGGCGAAACACAAGATCAAGCCGCTGTTTGTATTGTTTGATTCCTGCTGGGATCCGTACCCCAAACTCGGCAAGCAGCGCGACCCGCGAACTGGAGTTCACAATTCAGGATGGGTGCAAAACCCCGGGGCTGCCGCCCTGAAGGATGCGACGCAATATCCCCGTCTCGAAGCTTACGTAAAAGGCGTCGTGGGGGCGTTTGCACACGACCGGCGGGTGCTTGGTTGGGACGTTTGGAATGAACCGGGCGACAGGAATGAGGATTCCGACTATTATAATAAGCTGGAACCGCCGAACAAGGCTGACCTGGTGCTCAAACTCTTGCCGAGGGCTTTCGAATGGGCGCGCGCAGCTGGTCCGGATCAACCGCTCACTAGCGGCTTGTGGGAGGACGACCGGGATTGGTCATCGCCCTACAAACTTTCACCTATTGAAAAAGTGCAGTTGGAAATGTCCGACGTGATTTCGTTCCACAGTTACGAAGTACCGGAGGTGTTCGAGAAGCGAGTGAAGTCGTTGCAGCACTACCATAGGCCCATCCTTTGCACCGAGTACATGGCGCGCGGGAAGGGGAGCACTTTCCAGGGAACCCTACCCATCGCCAAGAAATATAATGTCGCCGCAATTAACTGGGGCTTTGTTGCGGGGAAAACGCAAACCTACTTCCCATGGGACTCTTGGGAGCACCCGTACACGGACCGCCAACCCTCAGTGTGGTTCCACGATATCTTCCGGATGGATGGCACGCCGTATCGGCCTGAAGAGGTGAAGTTCATTCGGGCGATTGCCGGAAGCTCTGCGGGCGGCAACTAAGGTGCCCACCTTTACAGGTGCCGAGGCTGATGCGTGTTTTCTCTTCGACCAGCTGGGTTCGGTGGCGGGTCAGGTCGCGCTGGGCGCGCGGCAGAACGAAGCTGCCCTTCAAAAGCCCATGTTGCAGCAGTTGCGCAATCCACTGGCAGTCGCGAAGGTCATTCTTGCGTCCCGGCACCTGCTTTAGATGCTTGGTAATCACCAGGAGCAGGGTGAAACGGCTTTCCAGAATGTTATAAATCGGCTTCCAGTACAAGTACACCCCGGTCGACTCCATGGCCACGTGGATAACCCCGTGCGCGGCCATCCAGTCAGCCATCCCCAAAATGTCCCGTGTTACGGTTCCCCAGTGGCGCGTCTGCTGATGCACCAGGCCACTCGGCTCCATCCCTCGCACACAAGCTTCGACCGATTCTTTGCACACATCCAAACCGACACAGTGAAGAAAAACGTTCTCCATGATGGCCCCCCTTCTTCCTGCGCCGAAGGACATCGAGAGAGGAAACAATCTGCCCTGCGTGCTCTCGCCCAAAGCGAGGCGACTATTTGGGATTCGGAACGATGTCCGGGTCAGACTGATGAGCGGGCTACCCGCTCCAAGGTTGTACGGCCTTCATCCTGCGCAGGACGCATCAATCATAGCCGGGCTCATACCTATTTTCATGCTTTGCGGGTGCCGGATTCCTGCAACAGCACTGGCCAGCGATCCGGGAACAGTTGCTCATCGGGACCTACAAGCCGCAGCTGGTGAAATGAGAATGCTGGGCATCCAGATGTACGCCTTATGTTACCGAACATCAACAGCGCGAACACCGATGGCAAGTACGCGATCGACGCCATACGCAATTCCCGGGCGAGCGAGTTCGAGCGCGTACTCGCCATGCGCACGCCGTAGTACAGAAATCCCGCTCCCAGAATTCCTGCGCCCCCGAGGTACACCCATCCCGCCTGGCCCGTGAAAGCCGGAATCAGGCTGACCGGCAGGAGCGCCAGCATGCAACCCAGAATTCGCCGCCAGCGCCCGCGATGATAAGAAGAAACGTGCAGAACGCGGTGAAGCTCGCATAACGATGAAGCCAGGATGGGTGGTCGTTCCTTTGCATGACAACATCTACTTCCTCATAGCCCTTGTCGAAATGACCACGAAGGGTGGCGCGCTTCCCGGCCAAGCCGCCGCTCACCCGAGGAGGGCTCGGCCCGAGCATCTTCATTCCATATATCCGAACTTCACACAGACGGGTGCATGGAGTTCGAGCACTTGCCCCGTGGCGGTCAGGCGGCCGCTGCTTGCATCGATGCGAAACACTACGAGAGTGTTGGAATTTTGATTGGCCGCGATCAGGTAAGCTCCCGTGGGATCGATGCTAAAGTCGCGCGGTTCCTTTCCTTGGGTGGGGACATGCTCCACCGGCGTCAGCGTGCCGTGGGCGGCGTCGATGGCGAACACCGCGATGCTGTCGTGGCCGCGATTGGAGCCGTAAAGGAACTTGCCGCTTGGGTGCACCTGCACTTCTGCCGAGTCGTCGTGTCCCTTGAAATCCTTGGGCAGCGTCGAGAGGGTTTGGAGCGGGTGCAGTATTCCGCCCGCGGCGTCATAGAAAAAGGCCGTGACGCTCGAGCCCATTTCCTCAATCGCGTAGGCGAACTTGCCGTTGGGATGAAACGCGAAATGGCGCGGCCCCGAGCCCGCGGGAACTTTGACGAAGGGTGGGTCGTTGGCCAGGAGTGTTCCCTTCGTGGCGTCGAAGCGATAAACGAGCAGCTCGTCCAAACCCAAATCCGCCGCGATGGCGAAGCGGTTGTCGGGCGAGAGATTGATGGAATGCGCGTGCGGGCCTTCCTGGCGTTCGCGATTCACCCCATGCCCCGTGTGTTGCACGAAGGCCGAGGCATTGCCCAGGCGGCCGTCGGCAAGCAGGGGAAAGGCAACCACGCTGCCGCTGGTGTAGTTGGCCACCAGCACGTACTTGCCGGTGCGGTCGAGCGCGATGTAGCAGGGGTCAACCCCGCCGGAAGAAACCTGGTTTAGAAGAGTGAGCTTGCCCGTCTTGCTGTCCAGGGCGAAGGCGCTGACAGCGCCCCTCTTCTGGCCCTCGTAGTTCCCGATTTCGTTCACGGCGTAAACAAATCGGTGGTTGGGATGCACAACCAGAAAGCTGGGGTTTGCCGATTCTGGCGCGAGCCCCAGCGGCGTGAGCCTCCCCGAGCCCGATTCAAACTTGTAAACATAAATGCCCTGGCTTTGGGGCCCGGTGTAGGTGCCGATGTAAACAAGGTAGTGGCCCAGGGTACGGTCCTTTTCGGCGGCCCCGGCGCAAATAAGCCCAGCGCAAGTGGCGAAGAGTGTGAGCGGGAATTTCCGTTTTAGCTCCCAACAGCCCGACACTTTACACCCCCGAGGGGTTCCCGCGCACTGTTTTTCTTTGGCTGGGTCCAGGAGCTCGGGACAGGGCCCTGTCTACCCCATCGCGAGTCCCGAAACTGCTGGCTGCGGCCTTCCCATCCGCTTTTGTCAGACACCCCTCCGTCCCTGGCGACTCCAGATCGATTTCCCGGCTGCCACAGCCTCCGCTACCCCGCCGGAAGGGACAGCCCGGCTATCCGCAGGAGCATACTGCCAAACAACCGTCTCGTCAGGTGGCTCTCCGCCATGACTCTCCGCCAGTAGTAGCCAATAGTAGCGCGCGTGCTTAATGAGCGGTCCACCGGTCTTGCCCAGCCTTTGCTGTAAGCTCGTTAGGGATCAGTGGCTGATCCTGTGCGGCAATGCCAGTCGCCGCCACAGGTTCCCCAGGTTATAGGCGATCACGCTCAGCCACAGTCGCACTTCGTTGGACCGGAAACGATGGCAACTCAGCCGTGTCATCTTCACCGCTTGCTTGCCTTCCTTGATCCACTGCTCGGGGGTCCCCCGCTTATTGCAACCGTACCACCGCCCGGCTCGGCAACGTCAGGTTCGTTACGATGAAGCCTACTCGGGGGAACAGTTCCCCAAAGTGGAACTCCACCTTCGCCACGACCCGCCGCGCTGTTTTCCAACTGGCTGCCTGATAGAGAAAACTCTTGTACCAGACGACGGGTTTATGACTCGGCCTTCCTACGGGCCGGGTCAGCAACTCCGCGATGTCCCGCTCCAGGCTGTCGTTGGACGGGATGCGGATCGCATACTTCTCGCGCGCTCTTCCAGCGCCTCATAAACCTCCGGCTTAACAAAGGCCGCGTCGGCACGAAACACCAGCTCTTTGCCTAGCTTCTGTTGCCGCTCGATCTCGGGCAGCAGGAGTTCTTCCCAGTCGTCGGCACTGTAGACGTTGCCGGGCCGCAGCTTGGCCGCCAGACAGTCGCCCTCACGGTTGAACAGCAGCAACGGGTGATAACAGGTCGATTCGAAGTGCCCGTTGTAAGCGGCTTGCTCCCCATACACTGGGATCTCGGTGGATCCCATATCCAGTACTGCCCGGCAAGCTGGATCCATGGCTTCCGCTCTGTCGATCAGTGTCCGATTGAGTCGCCCCAGTCCCGCGAAGTTCTCCTCCTCGGCCAGCATCTCGGTCTCGAAGGTCTGCAGGCGGGAGGTCAGAGCCGCCACTCGATCCCAGACCTTTTCCGAACCGATCAGCCGGAAGGTCGGGTCGTGGGAGAGCCTCTGGGCGTCGTTAAGGTCTTCGTAACCAGCCAGGCGACTATAGACCGATTGCCGCAGCAGGTCGGTGGAGGGAAACTGCTTATTTTCCCCACGGCGCGAGTCGGTCTGATGTTGTTCGATCAATTCTCCGAACTCGAGTCGCTGGTCGAGTTCCCGCACCAGGGTCAGCCCGCCGTCGGAAGTGACGCAGGAACCTTGGAAATCGACCTTGAGAGAGGCGTCGAAGGAGAGCTGAAAGGATTGATTTTGTATCTCACCCATTGGGTACTGACCTCCGGAGCGTCTTCATCGCGTTCGAACCCCTATGAATATTGATGCTGACGAAAATCCGAAGATTCGTAAATGGAGTTCAAAATGGAAATGTGGGATTACACCTCCGCCGGTAGCGGTTTGGGATACTTTGCCATTTTGGATTCTGCTTGATTTGCGTACCCAGTCCCGCAGTTTCCGTCCTCGGATGCGCTCAGTGTAATCCAACACGGCCTTCCACCGTGAAGCCGCCGAGCCTGGAGCAGGCGGCGCTCGATCCAATAGTAGACGGAGCCATCGCTAACTTCAAAGTGTTTAGCCGCTTGTTGGACGGTCAACTCCTCGGGCTTCTGGAGTGCCGCCGGTGGAATGCGATGGCCTCGGCGGATCCACTGGATCATCTTCGCCGCGTAAGGCGTACTCGTGGCACTGGGATGCCCTTCTCGGTTGAACTGTTCTGCAATCTGCACATCGAGTAAGCTGTGAGCTAGGTCTCTGACGCGATCGACAACCGCGGCAGGATACCGCAGGCCATCTGCCATGTTAGGCTGGAGCTGAACATAGAGGTTAGTGCAGGCACCGCCCTGTCAGCAGTTGTGAACCAAGAGCTGCTTTTGGTAGGAGGGTTTTTCGACGGTAATATCCTTGATGAGCAGCCGCGACTTCCGCTTGCGGTCCTTAGCTTACGTGGTGGGGGCATGCCGCAGACGTGGCAAATCCCTAAGGATATGAAGTTCTTCAGGTAGACACCTGCGTCTTGTTTTTGCTTGACATGGGCGACGCTTTTATGGTTGGTTCAGGTAATCTTGTTGCCTGAGCTGATCATGAGGTGAGTCTTGCCCGGCGAAGTCGAGTTCGGGTCGAGCGCGATCAGCAAGCGGGTAGCACAAACGGTGACCCGGCGCTCTGCATGCGGCCACGGTGATATGAGGAGGAACCAGGTTGAGGATTTCTGACTGGACGCTATACACTCCCGACAAGAATTTCCATGTATTCCTGGCATTGCATATAGATGAGGGCATCACAGGATGGGGGGCGGCGTATTCTGAAACCGGGCAGGTGCTGGGCGCGTTAAACTGGCTGAGGCGTTTTTGGGTGGGACAGAATCCACTGGAGATCGGGCGCCTTACCGAGACGCTTCGCGGTATTACTTTCTGGGTGGGGCGGGGGGGGCCATGACTCATGCGATTAGCGGCATCAACATCGCTCTCTGGGACTTGGCGGGGAAAATTCTCCAGCAGCCTGTCTCCGTTTTGTTGGGGGGTGCCTTTCGCTCCACCGTTCCGGCTTACGGTTCCGTTCTCTTCGCTCCGATGGAAAGTTTGCCCGCCCGTATCCAGGTCATGAAGGAGCTGGACTTCCACGCCATCAAATTAGGGTAGGAACCTTTCGGACAAGGCAGCTTGGCGGAGGATGAGAAGCTGGTGAAAGCGGCCCGTCAGGCAGGGGGCGCTGGGATGATCCTGCTTATCGACGCGGGCGGAAGCACTCCGTTCTGGAAACACCGGCTCAAAGATGCCCTGGAGAGAGCCAAGATGCTGGCTGATTACGGCGTTTACTGGTATGAAGAGGCCTTAGCGCCGGATGACCTGGAAGGCTATGCCGCTTAACGGACCTGTCACCGATCAAGATTGCGCACGGTGAAGTGCTGACGCGCCGCGAGTCTTTTGTGCCCTACTTCGACCGTCGTGCAATGGATATTGTCCAGCCGGATGTGGCTAAGGTCGGTGGCCTCTCCGAAATGCGGCGGATCGCGTGGATGGCGGAGCAGCGGGGAATAGAACTGGTGCCCCATGGTTGGAATACAGCCGTCGGTGTGGCCGCTGACATCCATATGGTCGCCTCTCTCCCTTCGAAGTCATTTGTGGAATTCAACGTGGGGAACCCCTTGGTTGAAGACCTCAGCCTCTCGCGCTTTACCCTGAACTCAGAAGGGCACCTGGAAGTTCCCACCGCGCCGGGTTTAGGGCTGGAGATTGACCTGGAGCGGCTTAAACACTTTGAGACGTCGGGGTATGCCAGTGGCACCTGGACGTGGGACGATCGGAGGGAATTCAATTCTCATGAATGACGAACCAACCCAAAGGATGAGGGGCAAACGAGTTATCGTTGCAGGGCAACGAATGGTTTCTTGGAAGGGTGCCCCGCGCTAACAGACTTCAAGATCCTGCGCCGAGGAGAGCTCTTTCGTATTGCAGGGGATGTTTCGCCGCTGGCAGGAGTCCTCGAGGCAGCAGAGGAAAACCATTGGAGAGTTTTGCCGGCGATTGACATGCGCGCGGTTCCCGGACCGATCGTCGAAGACGAAATCCTAGATGTCTTCTGGAATGAATTCCAATCCGTGGCGACCTCCCCTGACGGGAAGTGAGCGGACGGAATCATGCTGGTTCTTCACGGGGCGATGATGACGCAGTCATTTCCGGATGTAGAAGGTGAGGCACTGGCTCGGATCCGTACCCTCCTCGGAGAACACTGCCCGGTCTGCGGAGTCCTCGACCTGCACGCGAATTTTACTGCCAAGATGGCTCTGAACAGCGATGGACTGGTGGCCTTTCGCGAGAACCCCCACACGGATGCCATGGCCGCCGCGAAGAGCGCGGCGCGTTTGTTGGACCGCCTGATGCGGACGGGGGAAAGAACCACTACAGTATGGGAGCTCCCGCCGGTCATGTGACCGGTCTCGGGTAGCGCGCCAGCGCCCGAGTCGATGGGCGCTCTGACGTCGCTGGCCCATAGCATTGAACGAACAAGCCCCGCGGCCTAGACAGTGGCCTCGCATCGAACAGTCTGCCACAGGCCGGGGAGTCACACGTATGGGTCACTCAGAATTCTGTGGCGAGTAAGGATGTAGAGAAGGGAGTGATACATGAGAGTTTTCAAGGAGGGCGGGCATCGGCTCTTCGAACGCGATGTCGAGTGCGCCGAGATCGTGTCACGAATGCTGCTGGACCTGGAGAACAACGGAATGGACGCCGTTCGCAAGTACAGCCAGCAGTTCGACGACTGGAATCCAGGTGACTTTGAATTGAATGCAGAGCAAATAGCTTCTGCTGTCGCGCAACTCGCTGGGCAAGTTCTCGAAGATACGGACTTTTGCCAGACTAACGTGCGCCGGTTCGCCGAGGCGCAACTGGATACCCTCAGGCCTCTGGAGATCGAGATTCGCCCGGGAGTCGTTCTGGGCCACAAGCATATCCCCGTGAAGTCGGTTGGCAGTTACATCCCCGGTGGGCGCTACCCGATGTTTGGATCTGCTCAAATGAGTATCATTCCGGCCAAGGTTGCTGGCGTGGCAAGGGTCTACGCCTTTACGCCACCCGTCAAAGGAAAGGGATATTATCCGGCGACTGTGAACGCAATGAAAAAGGCTGGAGCTGACCGCATCTTTGTTCTCGGCGGAGTTCCGGCACTAGCAATGATGGCTTTTGGGATGGGAGCCTTTGACCCTGTCGATATGATCTGTGGCGCTGGGAACAGGTTTGTCGCGGAGGCAAAGCGGCAACTTTTCGGCCGGTGCGGAATCGATCTGCTGGCTGGGCCGACCGAAATCATGGTTGTTGCAGACGACTCCGCAGATCCTTCCCTGGTGGCCTCTGATCTCCTGGGTCAGGCTGAACACGATCCTAACAGCGGTATCGCGCTCGTGTGCTTTAGTGAAACCTTCGCCAGGAAATGCGAACAGGAAATCAACCGGCAATTGCAGCAAATCCTTACAAGGGATGTTGCAGAGCTGTCCTGGAGAGCGAACGGCAGAATCTACGTCGCCGATGACCGCAGGGAGGCCGTTGCTATCGCTAACGACTATGCTCCTGAGCATATCGAGATTCACACTGAGGACGTTGATTACTACCTCGAGAACCTCAGGAACTATGGCTCTCTCTTCCTCGGTCCGGAAACAACTGTGGCTTACGGCGACAAATGCATCGGTACTAATCATATCCTTCCTACCAGCCGTTCCGCCCGTTACACCGGAGGCCTTTGGGTAGGGAAATTCCTCAAAACAGTTACCTATCAGAAGATGACGTCCGGTGCGAGTGAGCTCATCGGCAAAGTCACTGAGCGCCAGTGCGAAGCAGAGGGGATGCTTGCCCATGCCATTACTGCCAGGGTTCGTGTTGAACGTTACGCGAGCGCCTAAAAGTGTGTGACAATGAAGACTGTTGGAGCGGGCAATTTCCAACTGATTCGGTTGTTGCCCAACGAAAAGAGTGCGCAACAGGGAGCCAACGCCGCACGACCTGCAACCGCGCACGAGACAACCGGACCAGCGGCAGGTTCGAACTGCCGGGGCGCCGACGGAGCCGACCGAGGCGTCGCGTCGCAATCCGGCGAGGTCCAAACGAGGCGAAGATGAGCAATCAACTTCATGGGCGCGTGGCGGTGGTTACGGGCGCTGCTAGCGGACTGGGGAGGGCGTTTGCTGAGGCGCTGGCAGCGGAGGGCGCTTATGTGGTCATCGACGATATTAACAAAGCGGGCGGCAAAGCAACCGAGCGACGTACCCTCAGCGCCGGAGGCGCAGCCGTATTTCATCGAGCCGACATCTCGAAGTCCGAGGAAGCGCTTGGCCTGATCGATACAAGCTTCGCCTTACATGGGCGTATCGATATCCTTATCAACAACGCAGGGGTTCAGCACATTTCCCCCATCTCCGAATTCAGCGAGGAGAAATGGCATCAGTTGATAGGTGTGATGCTGACGGGTCCCTTTCTTACCACTAAATACGCCTTTCCGCATATGATCGCCCAGAAGCGGGGACGCATCATCAACATCAGTTCGACTCAAGGTCTCGTGGCTTCGGAATTCAAGGCGGCCTACGTGGCAGCGAAGCACGGTGTCTTGGGCTTGACCAAAGTCACAGCTCTTGAAGGAGCTCGACACAACATTACTGCCGTCTCAGTGTGTCCGTCCTACGTGCGCACTCCGTTGGCCGAGATGCAAATCGCCGGACAAGCCAAGTACCATGGGATCTCGGAGGAAGAGGTGGCCGAAAGGATCATGCTGGGACCAGCAGCCCTCAAGCACTTGCTCGAGCCATCGGAGGTTGCCGCACTGGTTGTTTATTTGTGCAGTGATGCGGCACACGCCATCACGGGGACGGCGGTTGCGATCGACTGCGGATGGACGGCGAGGTAGACGCAGTTCCTACTAGGGATTCCGTCGGCTGTGCCTATTTTGTTCAAGAGTGGCGATGGGGCGCTCGATCACAGCGAGAGGCTCAGGGCGAGCCAACCTTTTGGAGGGCCCGTCAAATGCGATCCAAGCTGCAAGGCGGCAGGCCCAATACTTGGAGCCAGAAGCGGGAACTGGCTGCCTCCCTGTGATTAGTGCCGCACGGCACGGCCTGTCGCATACGCATTCGTGGTTTCGCTGTGCGAAACTCCCCACGAAGGGTTACAGATATTACTTGATATAACAACGCCCATTAATATATTTAGCGCATTGTCAGAGCGGGCATCGTGGGTACATTAGTCGTTCGCCCAGCGAAAGATCAGTTCTTTCTGCCGGACTGGATAGACTCAGCGAATTGGGTACTCACGTGTGCCAGAAAACCGGCTGGCCAAATTTGCACGTAAGGACAGTTGTTGCCACAACGATCAAGGGAAACTTATTCGGAGGGGGAGGACGTATATGGGGGAACTAGAAGACCGGCGTCACTCGAAGTTGCAGGTGGGACGCCGCGGTTTTCTGGCTGGCCTGAGCTTCGCCGGGCTAAGAAGAGTAGTAGCCGAAGCGAGTCTGGAGCCCGGCGCACACGGGATATCGGGCTCAGATGGCCTGCCGGGCCGGGACGACGTCGCTGCGGGCGACGCCAACCATAACAGTGTCGTCGATCGGAGGGGTTTGCGCGAAATAATTCCCCTAGATGGCAGGTGGGAGTTTCAGACGGATGACGACGGCTCAGGGGAACAATCGGGCTGGCAAAGAACCCAGAAACCCTTTCGCGACCATATTTACGTACCTGGATGCTGGCAGGCACAGGGGGTAGGTGAGCCATTTACCTTCCTTCGTCACGATTATCTCGGGTGGGGCTGGTATAGGCGGACAGCGACCATCCCGAGTAGTTGGAAGGAGAAGCAAGTCTGGCTCAAGATCAGCGGCGTGGCCCGGAGTGCCAAGGTGTTCGTGAACGGAAAGGTAGGTGGCTATCATAATGGTTTCTCGTCTCCGTTCCGTGCCGACATTTCGTCCTTGGTCGAGCCCGGGACCGAAAACTTGTTAGTTATTGTTGTGGATAATACTGATGGTTCCCAACAAAGAGTGGGACGGTATCCGCAGGACAACTCGCGGCCTGTCGGGACATTCAATTCTTTCGGAAACTGGGGTGGCATCTGGGGCCACGTGGAACTCGAAGCAACTGGCCAAGCGTGGCTTGATGCCATCCATGTCCGAACTAACATTGATCCTCCCGTAGCTACCCTTAACCTTGTCGTGGCTTCACAGAGAGGCTTTCCGGGTGGCTCCGCCGAGCTTCAGATCGGGATTCGACACGAAGGCGGGTCCGTGAGTTACACCGGTGTGGGCTCAATAGTGCTAGAGCCAGGAAAGAGTGGAAGCGTTTCAATCATAGTCCCGATGGACGGGGCCCACCTTTGGTCACCGGAGGACCCTGCACTCCACACAGCAGAGATCAGACTTGTATGGAACGGTGAAGCACTCGACAGCGTCGAGCAGAGATTTGGATTGCGAGAAATATCGACAAAGGATGGGAGACTTCTGCTCAATCGACGCCCCTACTACTTGGTGGGAGCCGGCGACGACAACATTGAGGTTGTCAGCGGGACACCGCCCGTTACGCTGGAGGCGAATCGCCGGAAAGTACAGATCGCGAAATCCTACGGCTTCAACTGCCTCCGGTTTCACTCGCGGGTTCCGCAGGAGGAGCTCTTCGAAGCCGCGGATGAATTGGGAATACTTGTTCAGGCTGAGCTGCCAGTTGTCTACTCGGAATTTCTCTTGCCACACCTCGAGTTCATCTGGAGTGAGCTGGAGAATGCTCTGCCGGCGTATCGAAACCATCCATCTCTGATGAGTCTTGCGCTGGGCAATGAGTTAGTTCCTCTCGTCGGCAAGCAGGAGGAGTTTAAGGCAGCGTTCGAACGATTTTATGCCAAAGTAAAGGAACTACATCCGGACATCCTTGCGATCTCAAGTGACGGGTGGACGGTCCCGCCGAGCGATCTTTTTTCATTCCACGCGGGCTTTGCTCCCGGTCAGACAACTATCGCTCACGAGTTCGGGGGCTATATTTGCTCTCTTCCTGATATCTCGCTGGCCCCACGTTTTACGGGGGTCATCGATCCCTTTTGGATGCGGATCACAGAGAACTGGGTTAAGGAGAACGGTCTCGATTCGGTTTATCCGGAACTTCTCAAAGGGTCGCAACGAATGATGGTGGGAGAGATGATGAAGTTCCGGATTGAACAGCTTCGACGCTTTTCTGAAATTCAAGGTTATGACCTGTGGCTACTCGTCGATGGCCTAAGTGGGGTGGAGGGCTTCATCTGGGAGGAGGGCGTTCTCAACCACTTCTGGGAACCCAAGAGCGTTGGACCTGAAGAATTCTCGCGGTTTAATGCTTTGAACGTTGTGGTCAGCGACACAGATTTCTCCGAGCGAACGTGGTGGGAGGGGTCGACAACCCACATCAGCGTTTACGCGTCCTATTACGGCAAGGACAAACTCGGAAACGCGGAACTCGCGTACTCACTTGTGCGCGCGGGTCAACCTGTCGTGAGCGGCAAGAAGAGTGACCTGCGCGTCCACCAGGGAACCGTCACCCGGCTTGCCGACCTGGAGCTTTCTGTTCCTTTATTAGACCAGGCAGTTGAGTATTCGTTACAGGTGTCTCTTCGCGGAGCGGGAGGAACCGTTGCGCAAAATGCATGGACTTACTGGGCATACCCACATCGCCTGATGGAGAAAACGACGACACGCGTCGTTTGCAGGCTGCCTGAAAAATCCCTGAAAAGATGCTATCTCTTCATGGATTCTAGAGGTGAAGTGGGTTCTGGTGATCTTCTTCTAACCAACAGGCTTGATGATAGAGATTTCCGCGCGATTCTTGAAGGCGCGTCCGCGATTGTCTTCCTGCAACCGAATCGGTGCGACGCGCAGATGCCCTTCGCGTTTTTTCCGTTCTTTACTGGTCTTCCTCACGCCTACGGCTCTATTATTGAGAAGCACCCCCTGTTCCGCAACTTCCCGCATCGAGGCTATTTCGACGCGCAGTGCTACAACCTCCTCGAGGGCTCCTTTGCCCTGAATCCGGCGATCAACCCGATGGTGGAAGTCAACCCGATGGCTCGGTCAGTTCAGCCGCTGATGTGGTGCGCTTGGTCGACCGGTGACAAGGACTCCGGTTTGTGGAAGCTGGGATTTATCTATGAATTTCGGGTCGGTCAAGGAAGAGTGATTATCACTTCGATGAATTTCCAACGATACTTCGATGATACCTATCCTTCGGTTGTATACCTTTTCGATCAGCTCTTGCGGTACGCGGTGGGCAATGAGTTCCGCCCCGATACTAAGATAACCGAGGGACAATTCTCAATGTTCTTGAGGGGGCTGCACAGTTGATGACCAAGCCCCCTGCGCAAGCAGTGAACCAAGCGGTGAGGGCGGCCTGCGGACTTTCGGCTTTGCCCGCCCAACCTAGCCTCAGGAGAAACGAGGGAAAGGAGCTCAAAAGGTCATGGCCACGATAAAGCAGACCACTCCCCTTGCGCGTGATGGCGATCGGGGCTCACCCGGACGATGTGGAACTGAATTGTGCGGGGACCCTGGCACGGTGCGCCCAACGGGGAGATAAAATTACCATCTGTATCGCCTGTAAGGGCGATTCTGCCTCCCTTGACTTGCCCAGTGAGGATCTGGTGAAGATTCGTAGCAGTGAGGCTCGCGCGTCAGCACAGATCCTGGAAGCCGAGGTCATCGAGATGGGGCTGGGCGATTATTGTGTGGATGTGAACCTGGACACCAAGAGATTATTTAGCAATGCAATTCGCCAGGCTAATCCCGATGTCGTCCTAACGCACTTTCACACCGATTATGGTAGCGACCACAACAACACCTTTGTGCTTGTCAGGGACGCCACGCTCGCCGCCACAGTCCCAAGATCTACAACTTCTCGTCCGGCCATACCTCGCATGCTGTTCATTTACATGTGGGACCCGTGTGGAGGTTACGGCTTCCAGCCGGAGATCTATGTGGACATCACCGAGACGATGGAAACCAAAGTCAAGATGCTGAACTGCCACCGTAGCCAGATCGAGTGGTCGAAACGTCACGGGGGCACGGACTTCGTCGACTTCATTCAAACTGTTGCGAAGTACCGTGGATATCAGTCAGGGGTCAAAATGGCTGAAGGGTTTATCGCTCTGAAGAACTCCTCGAACATACGAGCCGGCGCCGTGCTACCTTGACTGCCCGCTTTTGAGTGACTCTTCAGTTCGGTTCGAAACATGGGCCACTGGGTGAAATGCCGGGAAAGGATGATCGAAGGAATTGACGATCGCTTTTGAAGGCTGAATCTCGAGACTTCCGGGACTCTAGTTCTTGAGAGACGCGAAACCTCTGTTCAACCGCGAAGGCGAACATTTCGAGCCTGATGAAGAGGAAACTCCATCTCGCCAGTATGGGACGTCATCGATTCCCTCGGCTATCGCTGGCAGGGTGAGTTGCGTCCACTCCTGCCCGGCCCTGCAGGGTGTGGGTCCAGACGCGCCCGGATCCTACGGGTGTGGCGCATGCCCCGTCCCGGAAAAAGACCTGTACGGCCTCGAAGTCGAAGCCATGGACTCCGGAAGCTAGGAGATGTGGTTGTTCAGTCACCGATCCCGCTAGGAACATCGTTCCTCAGGGAGAATCATTGTCAACCATCGGGGAAAAGGGTTCCCGATTCTACAGCCCGCCCGTCGAATTGGACGCAGAGTTGATCTCCACCAGTGAGGACGGGTTTGACCTCGAAGACCGCCGAAATCATCTCGTTTTGTCCTGCGGCAAGTATATCGACATGGGCTCCTGCGCAGTGGTTCGCTATAAGGGGATCCGGATTCTCTTGACCAGTCAGAAGACTCCTCCTTTCGATTTGGGTCAGTTGCGCAGCCAAGGCATAGAGCCGGAGAAGGCATTTTTGATTGGCGTTAAGGCGGCTGTGGTTCATCTGAAGGCCTATGACCCCATTGCTCGCGCCCACTATGCCGTGGACACGCCGGGACTCTGTTCGAGCAATCTCAAATCCTTTGAATATCGAGGAATACGTCGGCCGATCTACCCGTTGGATGACCAGGACCAGGGTGCGGCCCCTAAAGGCTGACCCCGTACGGGTGATCCCTACGTTGTACTCGTTGACGCTGGAGGTGGCGATGATGGGCGCGGGCGTTATTCTGTGTTTCGCTGGGGCGCTTTCGTTCGGGATTGGCGCGTGTGTCGCAAAGATGGCTGAGAGGAGGAACTGCAAGGCCTCCCCATTGGTCGTTTCCCTATGTGGCTGGAGTGCTGTCTTCATGCTGGTGAGGACGCTTGCCTTAGGTACGGGATTTCAGATGCCGCTGAAAGTGATAGAAGTGGCCGTAGCTCTCGGGATCTGTGGTGCCGTTGCCTTTTTCGCATTTCAGACTTCCATCGGCATCGGCAAGGTAACAGTGGCATGGCTCATGATGAACCTTTCCGCGGGTGTGCCGGCTCTCGTTTCCATTTGGCTTTACAACGAGCGACTGACGCTCCTTAAGTGTGCCGCCTACGTGATCGCGTTGGCTGCGCTGTTGTGTTTGTTTCAAGGGAATAGAATCGAGTGGAAGGGAGCCAAACAGTTGGGCGGGAATAAAGAAGCGAGTAAACGCCTTGCGTGGTCGCTGCTGATGGTCATCATCCTGCTCACGAACGGAATGAGCTCATTCGGCCTCAAGGTAATCGCAACCTGGGCGCTTCCCGGGAGTAATGAATTCCCCTATTTGACGGTCTGGTACGCAGCAGGTTTTGCATGTATTGGGTTGCCCATGCTGATTAAGGGGATCGGGGTGGGATTGAACGAGTTGGGATGGGGGGCAGCATTGGCGATTTTGAGCATCGGCGGCCAGGTTGCAATGGCGAAGGCATTGAACTCAAATGTACCTGGAAACATTGTTTTTCCGGTTACCATCGGGGGCTGTATTTTGGTCGTAGTCCTTGCCGGACGATTCTTTTTTGGCGAAAGAATGAATCGAATGAGCGCCGCGGGGGTGACACTCGGATTCGGGGCAGTAATTATTCTCAGTGTAAGTTAACCTGAATCCTGCGTGAAAAATGGTCTCAAACGATGTGCTTCGCCAAAATCAGATCTGACAGGGAATACTTGACTTTCCCGTGACCGGCCTGGATATTCATCTGCATGTTTACTGTCTTGTGTTCGCTGATGCGCATTTCTACTTCCGGCACATCGCCGCGGCCGGGAGTTGGTTTTGGAGAATCTCACCCTTCGCCAACAGTTGGGGGTGTTGAAGAGCCTGTCCTCACGACCTCGATTTCGGAAGGCAGCCCGCTTGTTCTGGGCCTGATCGTCGTGAGTTTGGGATGATTTGGCGCGTGACGTCCTGAATTACTCGGGTCCTCACATACGCGCTTCGCTTGATGAGAGCGGCGGGCGGTTGGGTGTGGACTATTTTGATATCATTCATATCCACAACATCGAGTACCAGGGAAGAAAGCACACCGAGTGGGCCCTGACCGAAGGCTACTCGGCAGTTCAGGAGCTGAAGCGGGACGGCCGGATTGGCGGCGTCAGCTTCGGCATCTACCCCATGGATTTGTGGAAGCGGATATTCACCTCCCTGGATATCGATGCCGCGCTGGTTCACAATTACTGTTGCCTGAACGATACGCAGCTGCTCGACCTGCTGCCCATGGCGCGGCAGAAGGCCATCGGGATTGTGTGAATGGTCCTCCTTTTGCGTCCGGTCTGCTGACCGATCGCGGGGCGCCTGCCTGGCATCCCGCCAGCGCTGACGACCAAAGCCGGTTCCGCGCGGCCGCCGAATTCTGCCGGCGCAGCGGGACTTCCATCAGCCGGCTCGCACTGCAGTTTTCCAGCCAGAATCCGGAAATCCCCACCACGCTGTTCAGTTCGGCCAGTCCCGAATCCGTGTGCCGCAACCTCGAGTGGTACGAGGAACCCTGCGATATGGGCATGGTGGCGGAAGTCCGCAAGATTCTGGAACCGGTTCTGAATAAGGAATGGAGTTATTAGAGTTGACGATTGACGCGCACCATCACCTCTGGGAGTACAACGACCGGGACTACGTCTGGGTGACCGGCGCGATGACGGCGCTGCGCCGGAGTTTCCTTGTGCCGGATCTCCAGGAGGTCATGCGAGAGTCCGGCGTGGACTTGACCGTTGCCGTGCAGGCTCGGCAGATGACGGAAGAGACGGAATGGCTGCTGAACCTCGCCAGGCAAGCACTCCACATTCTCTTGCTGATGATTTGTGTGGGCGCTGGCGCGATGCCGCAAGCGAACCCGCCCGCCGCGGCTGATGCCCAAGCGCATGTGGGAATGGGCTACGAGTTCGAAAAGGACGACCGCTTTTCCAGCGCCGCTGAGGAATTCGAGGCGGCGCTTGCCCTCAACCCCAAGTTGACGAGCGCGCGTTATCAGCTCGCCGTCTGCTATTTCGCCCTGGGCCGCCGCGATGACGCCCGCCGCGAGTTTACCCGGCTGCGCGCCGAGGCTCATTCTGACCCCAGCGTCATCTATTTCCTTGGCCGGCTCCACCTGTTGGATCACAATTTTGACGCCGCAATTGCCGAGTTCCAAAGTATTACGGCGCACCCGCCCTTCCCGGATACGGCTTACTACCTCGGTTGGGCATATTTGGAGAAGGGAAACCTCCCCCTTGCCGCCCAGTGGTTTGAGAAAGCCCTCCCTTTGAACCCGCGCGACTATCGCATTCCTGAACACCTCGCCCGCATCTACCAGCGCCAAGGGCGCACCGCCGACGCCGAGCGCGAATTCACTTTGTCGGAGAAGCTGCGCCACACTTACAACCAGGCGGCTGAGGATGGGGTGAAATGCAGCGCGGCGCTGGAAAAAGGTGACGCCGACGCGGCGCGCGAGGCATGTACGAAACTCGACCAGCCCAATAATCCCGGCCTGCTGACCACTCTTGGCATGATTTATGGCCAGCACGGGCACTACGCCGACGCGGTGGAACCCCTTCGCCGCGCCGCCACACTCGACCCCGATTCGTACGAAATTCGGCACAACCTGGGGCTCACTTACTTTCGCTTGCGGCGGTATTCCGAGGCCCGCGAAGCTCTGGAGCAGGCCGTGGCCTTGCGCCCAAACTTTTTCGATTCGAATGCGTTGCTGGGCGCCACGCTCTTTGCCCTCCAGCAGGATTCGCAGGCCTACGAGGTTTTAAGCCATGCGCACCGGCTGAATCCCGACGATGCGGAAACCCGCGACCTGCTCTTTCGCAACGCCTCCATCCTTGGAGCCAAGAGCCGCGAGGCCAGGAATTTTGTCCAAGCCCTTAAGTACCTGCAAGTAGCGGAAGAGCTGAGACCTCAGGAACCTCAAGCTCATGCGCGCCTGGCCGTGGTCTATGACGAAACCGGCGACCACCAGCACGCCAACCTGGAACGACAAGCGGCGCAACGTTTGGCGTCGTCACCTTAGAAACCCCATACCAAGGAGCGACTGGATTACCATTGCTCCCTGAAAGCTTTACTGGATCAAATACTGGCCAAACCGGCCGTCATCCACCGAAAACGTGCTCAAGTGAAGGACGGTGCCGCCCTGAAATCTGATCTGAAACGGATGTTCACGCTTGAGGCAAAATGAGTTCTCCAGGCTGGCCGGTTTATTTAGAGACGTTTACGACGCTCGGGCAATCTTTTGCGCGTGACTACAGGGACTGCGTTGTGGGGCAGCACTTCGGGCAGGCGGAGCTTTGGCGCTTTGAGCAGGGCCTCGCCCTCACCGCTGGGCGTAGGGACGGGCAAGCAACGGCCCCCACCCTCCACCTGGATTTCTGTCGAGTAGATGTTCTGTAACTGATGGAGTCCCTCTTCCACGGTGACATCCAGAGAAGCCCACGCCCGGCTCAGCTCCCGCCGGATCAAATAGGCGAGCATCACTACCAGCACGTGGCCGTGCGCACTTGCACCGGGCGGGTTTCCAGATGGACGGTTTTACAGTTGCGGAAGGCCTGCTCGACTTGGGCCAGATCCTTGGAAGAGCGCCGTCCGAAGTTTGTCGTGGGCAACTTGCAAGCTGTGCAGCTCCCGCGCACCAAAACGCAGGAGAAAAGTTCGCAGGCTATCGCGATGCGGAAATTCGGCCAGACCCAACAGAGGCGGGATCAGCCCGTTGTGGATCAAGCATTGGGTGTTTTCGACACGACCGATCCCGGCCACGATAGAAAAGACGTGGGCCAGAAACAGGTCGGCAGGATGGTAGTCCCGGTAATCGTAATCGGGCCAGCGAACCGAAAGCTGAAGCAAGTGGCGAATTGTAAATGCGTGACAGAAGGCTTGAAACAAACAGAGGCCGCCAAAGGGAGTAAGGCCGCTCTTTTTGAAGGCGAAATGGAACTTGCGTGGGCCTTTGGGGATGCCTCACAAATGTACCCAATGGGGAGCTTTGTGAGAAGCCCCTATTATGCTGGCATAGTTCGCTGCTCATATATGGCTGCCTAACTTAAATCGGCTACCAATAGCCGTTTTTCAGGAACTGATACTTAGTAGAATCACGGCAAGAAATCCGAGTATGACTCCCAGGCTGGTCATTCGGTTCATCTGTTCGCCAAAGAACAGCCGCCCCGCCACCACGACAACCAGAATGGAGCCGCCGATAGTAATCGGGAAGACGACGTTTCCCGGCACATTGAGGCTTAACGCATCTGCCATCGCAACTTGGCCAGCAATACTTAAAAGCGCCATTGCAGCCCCCCATCTTACCTCATTCCATCCCATCCGGAGCCCTTTGATCAGCCAGGGCACCGCAATACAGGCGAAACCTGCCAGGTACCACACAGTTAAGTAGGGGAACTTGAGCGTACCAGGGAGCGCCCACTCAGCCATTACCTTGAGCCCGAATGAACTCATGCCGTTGGTCAGAAGGATGATCAACATCAGCAGTAACCACATAAGGCATCTACTCTCCTTTCGGACCGGGCAGTTTCGGTTTCAGCCCTTCGGCCTTGTTTCCTTGAAACAAGCAAAGCAAGGCAACCAACGCCACGGCAAGCGCGAGGCATTTAACCGCCGTGAGCCGCTCCTTGTAAAGCCAAATGGAGACAAGGGCCGGCACGCCAGCGGAAAGGTTCATGACAAGCCACGCCACTGTCACCTTGCCGATGGAAATGGAAGTTTGAAAGGCGAAAAAAGCGACTGCAGAACAGATCCCGAAAGCCACCGCCATTCCAAACACCTTCAGCGGCATCTGGAAACCCTTGCCCAGAGCAAGCGTTCGCGCCAGCATAAGGACAGTCGCCCAGCCAAATAGGGATACGACTATCGAGGAAGCCTTGCAGTTTTGCCTCTCAGCCACTTTCGACAGACACGCGGCAACGCCAAAAGAAAAGGCTCCCAAGAAACACAAAATGATGCCAGTGCTCATTGACGACATCTCACGCAACAGTTAAGGCAGCCTCTTGACAGTGAGGACGCTCAGCTAAGAGACGAAACCTCGTTGCCCTGGGCAACCTCACCTTCTGCTGAAACTAGATTTCTCACGAGCCAACGGAGGGACTCCCAGGATCCCCTGAAGGCCCACACTTGAGTTACATCAACAGCCAGTTTCCCGCTGAGACCGATAGCTGGAGCGTGGTATTCGAGTTCGCTGAAATGACCCAGCTCGTTATCAACGTTGCAAGCCTGTAGCGAATAGACGGGTTCACCGATCAATCCCGCCGAGTCCCAGGGAACGTCAACATATTCGCCGCTCGGATTGACGAAACAGTTCCTTGCCACAAGGGCCCAGCCGTTCCCGGACGGGTACAGGTAGGCGAATCTGCCTGCGGCCGCAACCGCCCGAATTCCAATCTTCTGTATGCCAAACGTCGATGGCCTGTAGCGCACCAAATGCTCGGTCACCCTAAGGTCACCCGGGCCGATGGAGCCAAAGTAAATTTTTGGTTCACTCTGAGCATACGTAGGTAGGAGAAACTCACCACCGTGCGGTAATTGCAGCAGATTCCATATACCGACCGGAGCGGTGTCGTTCCCTGCCAGGAGCGTTAAAGATGTTTCCTGCGTATAGCCTGCGTATTCGATGTCATTCAATTGACTCTGTGTAGACTCACGGCGCAGGGGATTGGAGGCAGGCACCCAGGTTTTGGCGATTTCGAGCTCGATCTTGCTGCCGGATCGCGAAAGGGTGATCTCCAACCTGTTAACAAAGCGGACACCATTGGCTGTTCGAACAAGCTGGTAGCCGCCGGGGTCGAGCTGCGGAGGTGGCCGATAAACATCCGTCCTAGGAAAGTCCGGGAAAAAGATGTCAATCTCCGGCGCCAACCACGTGCGGTCACCTCCCATATTGTGCCAACCATTGCTCCGAAAGAAACCTTGAGCTGTATCAGCACTTGCCAAGTCAGGATGGGTCCAATAGAAGTTCTCCTCATTAAGCCGCGAATAGAGTCCAAGCACACGCCCCCCGTACGGCACCAGCAGCAGCCTGCTACCATCCGAGCTTACGAACAGCTCGCTAGCCTTGCCGGTGCTGCTTAGAACGGTACGGAGGTTATTGCAATTGCTCACCTATCTGCCGGTCCGACCTGCGGGACACGCTCCTTTCTTAAGTCCTTAATTGTCTAACGGATAAGTTGGCCGCCACAATTTTCGATATGGAAAACCTTTAAGATTGCTCGAACAAGGCCCAGGCGTGTCCACCGAGTAGTTGGCGTGCGCAATGGGCGCGTAAGCTCGCTGGTGGGCTACCGCAGCTTTAACCCCGATAACAAATAGGCTCTCGGGCCTCAAGCCCTGGCTTCGTAGCTGTCCCAGATCAAAGGGGGGTGTTTTCCAGCTGGTGAGAAGGATCCTAATTCCCTTGCAGCGGACCACCGCACATGCGCCCATATCGATCGTCTTGCCCCACATCGATGCTAAATGGCTCTGGCGGTCTTCGAGCTCAAATCGGCCGTCACTTCTGGAGACTAATTCCACCTCCAGCGGTAGCGGGCCTTGGTATAAATGAGACCCTTTGCCGCCGATGGGTAAAGAGATCGTTTCCCCACTATTTACCTTTTTCAGAAGTCCCACGGCCTCCGGGTCATTGATCACGACCGCAGCGTTCTCCACCGAGTGTTCAAGCAACGCCCGCAAGAGGCCATTCCCACTTCCCGGCGCGCCACCGCCCACATTATCGGAGGGCTCCGTGATAATGATTGGCCCCTCGCGGTATCGAGTCAATTCTCGAAGAACCTCCGCCACAGGCGGATCGATCCTGTTTCCGAGCTCTTTCTTCTCAGTTGCCGCTTTGCTCAAGCGACGGAGTTCCGCAAGCGTTTTTTCGGCGGCGCCGAGTGTGATCGCCGTGAAACTAACCCCGGTCTCAGGAATATCAGCGAATCCGAAGCCCGCAAAAACATTAACCGCCAGTATCTCCTTATTCGCACTTTCAATTTCCCGCGCCAGTGACTCAAGGTAACTCATGGGTTCGGCGGCAGTAGACGTCCCGGTCGGGGGCCACACGATCCGCGGATGATCCCAAACCGTAATTGGCTTCTCGCCGGTACGCATCAGGCGGTCCAGGAGAAAAGCAGCCTCCCGTGCACAGGCTTTGGCGTCGGTGTGGGGGTTGTGCCGATAGGCCAGGAGTCCCTCGCTATTTTGCGCCATCTGGGCAGTAAAATTGGCGTGGAGATCAACCACCCCGCAGATGGGTGTTGTCCTCCCGCAGGCATTGCGGATTCGGGCCAGTAGTCGTCCCTCCACATCATCGAGGGATTGAGAGACCATCGCACCGTGCAGGACGAGCAGCACTCCATCGATTTTTCGGCCCACACGCATCGAGCGTGACTCGAACTCATTCCAAAAGAAATCAACTGCTCGATCCTCAACGACGGGGCCCGGCCTAGCCCTCATATCGACTGTGGGTATGGTGTTCCATTGCGCTTCAGCGGCTGCCTCAACGACTCCTGCCAACGGCGAAGCATCCCCCGCCGCACTGATTAGGTCTTCCCCACTGCGTATTTCGAATTCTTCGAGGGTTGTGGCCCCTTCCAGAAAGGTGTGGGTTTCGTGATAGAGTCCGGCAATGATGACTCGCTTGTCCATAGTAACAGGTTTTCCTGGGAGCGATGCCTGGCTCTAAAGGACCCCGTACTTCGCGTACGTTTCCTGGAGGGTTTTCCCGAGTTCGAGATCCTTCCGCGTCAGGTTCTCCTTGTCAATTTTCTCCATGGCCAGCCGCAGTACCTCTCCTTCCACCTCCCTGGGCACAACAACTATTCCGTCGAAATCCGCAAATATAAGCTCTCCCGGATGCACCAGCACTTCGCCACACCCTATCGGCACATCAAAGGCCACGACCAGGCCGCGGCCCATGGAATCCAGCGGTCGGATGCCCGCGCAAAACACTGGAAATCCCATATCGATAATCTTCAAGCAATCGCGAACGTTAGCGTCGCAGATGCAACCCACCGCCCCGTTCCTCTTGGCTACGGTCGACATCAACTCTCCCCAGGGCACAAGATTGCCTGAGTAATCTGTGGAGTGTACTACCACGTCTCCAGGCCTCAGGCTGTCCAAGGCGGCGATTTCCTTGCCATAGGGTTCCTCCGCGATGTAATCTGTTTCCATCCAACGCTGGGTTCGGGCGCGCCCCACGAAGCCGTAAGCTCTAGGATCAGGTAGAAGCGGACGTATGCGCCGGTGCATGGCTTGGTGCCGATAGCCCAGCGAATCCAGCATGTCGCACACCGCAGGTACGTAAAGTGTCGATTCCACAAAAGCAAAAATCTCGGCGTCACTCTCAAACATGGCTTCTCCCCCAACGAGTGGTCTTCGATGTGTGAGGGAAACGCGCCTGCGAACGGAGCGTACCATACCCCCAGCCCGCAAGTTTCTCTCCTCAAGCCCTTACATCGGACTCACCTCCCGGGGGCATATCCCTTTCCCCAGACGGCAGGATCGGGTTTCCGGAAGTCATCGCGAAAGGCGAACCAGGAGGTAGTTCCTCCATCAACGATCAGTGTCTGACCCACGATGTAGCGCGCGTCTTCGGAGGCCAGAAAAACCGCCACCCGGGCGATGTCTTTCGGCTGTCCTAG
>Ga0187876_1001089_pt1 | contig 24420 bp, 17 predicted proteins | sample June2016WEW_17_4_FD_133000 | JGI IMG/M metagenome (GOLD analysis project Ga0187876, IMG submission 133000) | Peatland microbial communities from SPRUCE experiment site at the Marcell Experimental Forest, Minnesota, USA - June2016WEW_17_40 | ecosystem: Environmental > Terrestrial > Soil >...
AAGTTCCAACTGACACCAGAACTGACACCGGCAACTACAAGCGGCAGATCAATAGTCGTAAGTAGTTGAAAACAAAGCGGAGAGGTGGCAGAGCCCGGTTGAATGCACCTGACTCGAAATCAGACATAGTCGCAAGGCTATCGGGGGTTCGAATCCCTCCCTCTCCGCCATCTAAATGCAATTAAATCAATAAAATTAGCGCCTGCTAATACCTTGAATTGCGCCCGAATTACCTCTATTAAAAGGTGGAGAAGTGGCACTCCAAGGCACTATATCGCACTGAATACCAAACAAAAGTGACACCAAAAGTGACACCACACCACCCTCTCCGTATAACCGCCCGGTTGATGCGCGTATACTGTTGAATATGGCCTTCACCGTGAAGCAACTAATCAACTCGGTTCAGGTTTTACCTGACACTGGATGTTGGAAATTTACGGGTTCCTTTGACGCCTATGGATACGGTCGGATCTACTCCGACAACAAAGAACTGAAGGCTCATCGGGTATTCTATGAAGCCTGTGAGGGGCCAGTCCCAGACAGGATGTTTTTACAGCATCACCTTCCGGCAGGTCAGTGTATCGGACACGCCTGCTGCAATCCAGATCATCAGCGGATCAGCAACTCGCCCAAGGCTGCCCCTCGCGTCCAGATCAAGGCTGTCCCTCCGGTGCAATTCGAGACATGTTCAAAAGGCCACCCCATGTCTCCAGAGAACACAGCGACCGAGCAACGCAATGGCCACCCCATTGCCCGGTGCCGAACTTGTCGGCAAGAATCCTGGCGAAAGAGCTCTGCACGCAGGTCGGCAAAGGGTCTTCACTCCTGAGCGCAGAACTGTCTACGGACTTGTATTGAGGCTGCTGAAGTTCCAGATAGCACCATCCGCGAACGTCCAATTTTCTTGATAGCGGCGTATTTCGATACCGATCCTGGCGCTTCTCAGAGGATTGATTGATCCCGTGGTATTGAGACGCCAGAATCCTTCTATTCCGTCCATTGTGGATCCGGTTTACAGCTCGCTTTGTTCGACGCTTCCATAAATCCATATGCTCTTAACTCAGATACAACTGACAATTTGGCGACAACCCGCCAAGGGCCGTATTTTTGGTTTAAGCTTGTGCAATGCAGGACATTCAGGCGCTTATTGAATATTTTTCCGCATCCCGTCCCCTGATTGTGGTCGGGAGTGGTCCATCGTGTGAAATTGGGCTTCCAGCTTGGAAGGGACTGGCTGATTCGCTCTTGGAAAAACTGCGACTTGACCGCTCGCTAGATATCGAAGCGGCTGAAGAAGCGTTTGCGCGGGAGGATTATGCCGCCGTCTTTGGGAATGCAATCAAATCGGCGGGAAAAGATGCCGTTTATGAACATTGCAAGTTGGCTTTGAGTGACACTGGACGCACAGGAGATTTGTATAGCCTTTTGGTCAGCCTTCCCGCGCGAGGCTTCATAACAACCAATTTTGACTCGATCTTGAGGAGACATTTCCTTGCCGAGGGAACCGCGGCATTGGAGTTCCTGAACACCCCAGAAGACTTAGCCGCGATTGATTTCGAAACTGTTCGGTCGATTCTCAAGATTCATGGAGATTTTGACCATCCGGAGTTCTTAATTCTGACCGACAAGCAATATCGAGAGATTATGCACGACGGTAGATTCCTAACCCTTCGTGAATTCATAAAGGCTTATCTCCAGACGAGCCGCATTGTATTCATCGGCTACTCCTTGAAGGACCCAGACTTTAGCTTCCTGCTTGAAGCCACCGCGCAGACTTTGCGTCGTAAAGTGCCGCTCTTCGGCATTGTTGCCAATGCGAATGTGAATGACATTGAGAATTGGTTTGAGCGGTACAACCTTCGCGTCGTTACCTACCGGTCCGCGCGCAATGATCATTCGGATCTCAAGAACATTTTGGAGACGTTGGCCTCGTTCTTTTCGGCTGCACCTTCGCAAGATGACGCCGTTCCATTTAAGGCGGCGCAGAGCCTCTACATGTGGCACAAGTTGAGCTCAACCGAGGGCGCTGGGGCGGCGGTAGACGCATTGCGGGCAATTCTTCTTGGAGTGCTTGCTTCTACTGTCGGGCCAGTATCGTCTCAGGACTTGACTTCGGAGATTTCTAGGACGACAGGTCGGCCTGTTTCCGAAGAGCTAGCTGGGGCCGTAGAGAAGGCATTGACCTCGTTGAGGGGCGAACGAATGGTCGGCGTCGACGCTCGCTCTTGTTACTCCCTGACCGACATTGGTCGAGGGCTAGAGAATAAGTACTCCCTTCAGTTCAATAACCTGCGGCGATTGTTCGAGACACAGGTTGGGCTGGATATGGGGAAGAAACTCGCGGGCGCAACCGGGGGGGCGATTTCGAAGCTGGTAGAAAAAGTTCATTCCTGCGTACTCAAGATTTTTTCAGATCGCGGCGGTGAATTGGTTGATGCGAGCTTTTCCGGAAGATTTGAAGCCCCTTCTAGTATGAACCTCGTTCGGATAATTAACTCCTTCTCGGCGGGCTTGGACGAGAGCCAGCGTTATGTTTTCTTTTCATACTTAATGAGTTTAATGACCCGTCCCCGCGAGGAGCAGAAGCCGTACTTGAATTACCTTGCCAAGGCGTTTTTTGCGGCACAGGTAATCGGCGTGGATCCCGAGGGGCAGCTTTTCCGCCGCGAGGTCTTAAGGGCGAGAACCCTTATCATAGACGCAAATATCCTGATACCACTTCTGGCCAAGGGCTCTGTGAATCAATCGTACATGGAAGAGTGCATACGTACGCTTTCAAGGGCCGACGTGAAGCTGGTGACCATTCCAAAATTCTGCGAAGAGGTTTCGTCGCACTTCCAGTGGGGTGTTGATCACGTTAGAAGGTACGGTCCGCAGTCTATGGAGGTCCTTTCGGCGGCATTGGGCAGCCTAGAATTTCGTAGGAATGAATGTATTGACGGATTCATTCGCGTTGCGGCTGAAAATGACCAGAGCATCGATGAATACATCGAAAACTGCTTTGGTGGTGACCCAAATTTCTATAATGTACGGGACGCATGCACACGGTTCAATATTGAACAAGTGTCCTTGAATGACTTCGCATCGGTTCATCAAGAGCTGTGGGTGGTCCAGACGGACATCGAAGGTTATATCTCGGCCTCGCAGGTAGGCAATGATGCCCCGAAATCAGAAGCGAGGATTAAAGCCGAAGCAGATGCCTATACAATCTGTTTTGGATGGAATTATGCGGCGGAGCCCGGAGTCGATCTGGCTTTGCGGAAATGTTCGATCTTGTCTCGAGGAACCTCGCTTAATAGGGTCGCGCGATTTGGACCGCACCCTTTGGACAGACCAGTGATGCTGCGCCCTGACCTTTTGCAGGAGTTTATAAGCGACTTCTTGGGAGGCGAGCAGACGGTAAGTGTCGGCGAAGTAATGCTAGCGAGCTATGTCAGATCCATTGATTACTTCATCGATAAGGTCAAATATGCCGAGTTCTTCAAACCATTGATAAGGCAGGCGGAGGCAATATATCGAGATAATCTTGACCGTTTCCAGTCACTGATCGATAGCTCAATCGATCCTGCCGGCTTGGAGCAGTATGAGGAATTAGAGAAGCCGTTTGTAGTCAATTCGCTTCAGCAAGATGTTGTGGCTGCAGTTGACAGTGCGATGAGCCGCTTGGCCTCAGAGGTCGAGAGCCTTAAACACGAGAAGCAGAAGAGTGAGGAACTTGCGAAGCTCGCAATGTCGTACCTGTCCCCAACATTGCGCAAAAGGATCGAACGCATTTCGGCGAGTTAGCTGCCGTTCGCTCTCCTGGGCGTTACGTCATCAATCGTTTCGCTCTGCGACGGAAAGCGGGTGAGGGACACGTCAGAAGGCGCAGGAACGCCAGCGGTGCGGACTGATTCCGGGTGGTCCTCTCTGGCAAAGCGCCGGACGGCACTCGTAGGAATGAGAATCTTGCCCCCGATTCTGCGCGAGGAGAGACGCCCGGTCGTGATGAGGTAATCGACAGAACGTATGCTGAGACAGAGTGCTTCAGCGGTGTCGCGGCGGGAATAGAGCAACTTCTCTACGTTGTGATCCATGTGACCCCCCCTTGACTCATACTCAGAATTTTCAATGTCCTTTGATGATTGACGAGCCGCAAGGCAGTTCTCAGTGACTCGACCGTGAGAACGTGGGTTCCTCTGACATGCCGCTCCAAATAGACATCTTCAGAGTGAAGGCTAGTGAGTTTGTTGTCCAATACTTCCTGCCTATGGAGCCATAGTTCAGACCTATGGATGGGTGTTGAGCAGTTTTCATTTTTATTGCAAGGCACATTTTTTGCTCCTAAGTGCGTCCTTGTGCAATAGCTTGCGACTCACCAGATGCGCCGGAAACTGAGTTAGTGAAGAGTTATTCCGAGATTTACTGGTCTTTTTTGAACACAAAATGTAGTTGTGGAGTCTAAGTTGTATGCGCAAAGGAACGAACACAGCTAAGGGGCCTTTGGTAGTCGTACATACGCCTCTTGAATCAGCATCCATATTAGCTGTACCAGAGATATGTCCAATCCCCACCTGCAACACGGCACATCGCCAATAAATCAGCACCTCAATAGCGAATTTCAACAACTCTAAGGTCGTAAGCAGATCGTGGCCGCAGAGTATGCGAAGGGTAGGTGCAGCATGTACGATGGGCTGGAATTCCGTCACCTCCGTTATTTCATTGCAGTCGCTGAGGAATGCAACTTCGGTCGAGCGGCAATCAGGCTTCACCTCTCGCAGCCTTCCCTCAGTACCCAAATCAAAAATTTAGAAGAGTGCATACATGCGAAGCTTTTCAAGCGTGGGCGCGCCGGAGCGGAACTGACGCCCGCTGGCAGGCATTTTCTGGAAAGGGCAAAAGCGCTGCTGCATATGAGCACACAGGCCTTTCAGAGCACGACATCTGTCCATTCAGGAATCAATCTTCCGTTGCGCTTCGGATTCTCGCCCTTCGTCAATCATCAGCTTGTGGAGAATGCAGTGAGTGGTTATCGAGACCTTGTTCCCGATGGCCAGATTGAGCCATCGAGCGAAGGCTCGGCGTCGCTTATAGCAATGGTTACAGAAGGACATCTCGACGCTGCTTTGGTCATCATGCCCATCGGCAAACACAAGCTACTCGTGCAACGAATTCGCAATGAGAAGATCATGATTTGCCTGCGTCGAGATGATCCTCTTGCGCAGTTTGAGTGCATACCTAAAAACCATATAGAGGACCGGCTTCGCATCGTTTTCTCACGAGTTAATCACCCCTTGTGCCACGACGACATCATACGGAAGTTCGCTAAGGCAAAGATTCGATTGACGCCAACGGACTTTGTTTCCTCGCCTGCCGATATGCAATTGCTCGTCAGAATCGGCGCGGGATTCGGGATGATGTTTGAATCTGCGCCTCTTGATTCCGAACTGACTTTGCGCAGCATCTCGGGACTATCGCTTCAAGTGAAGACGGCCTTTATATGCCGTCCAGATCACCAACGGCCTGTGCTTCCGCTGCTCGCTTCACGTATGGCGAATATGTGTGCGGACGTGGATGATATGAGCGGCAAAAAGCGTCCAGAGGGCAGTGTTGGCGTTGAGCTTCCCCACCAATTGCCGATGTTTGGCTGATTGCGCAAACCTCTCTTGAATTGATCCATAGGCGCAGCCTATGACTCCATAGTTAAGAAGTATTGGACGCCCCGCGAAGCCACGCTTAATGTCAGGCACATCACGACTGAAGAGTCGTTGGAGGTGCCAATGTTTCGCATTCGAATCACTCCCAAAGCAGCAACGATTGAACGCGCAAAGCTCTTTCTGGCACGCGGAGGAGCACTGCTTCTTTGCGTATTGCTCGTACCAATCGCTGCCCACGCTTCACCATTTGATTCTGGTATCAGCTCCCTACAAACACTGTTTACTGGCTATTTGAAAAGCCCACGTCAGCAATTACAAGCGTGGGCGGACTCGGGAAATATTTGCTGGACAGGTGAGTCACGTTGTTGGCGGAGTACTCTCAAGTCCACTAGCTGCCTGACATATTGACGATTTTCAAAATGCTCATAGCACGGCGTCTGGTTCTGGCTCTGGTTCTTTCATGCGGGAACGCTCACTATCGTAGAGCCTATAAAGAAAGTCATATAATACGAGCTCATGCTCCCGGGCCGAGGCACGTATGACTCTGTTGACATGCATATGAACATAACTGCCGATGATTTCTATGAAATCATTGCTCAACGTACCTTTTTGCATTAATAGGCGTAAAGAGGCAATAACTGGCCTCGTTTTTTCTGATCTATGAGCAAACGTGCGTACAGCGATATGGTAGTCGGAATCATCCTTGCCGGATTCCTGGCGTATCATCGCCTGTAACTGAATACGTTCCGTACGAAAACGATCACTGAGTTTCTGTTTGCCTGGAGTCGATAGTTGAAACTCGCCGGCGAAGGATTTGCGCAGGTTTCCCATGAGTCGGAGCTTCTCATCAAGATTGAAATCACAGTCAATTAGTAGAGCATCAATACCGAGCAGTGCGATTTTCCAGCGCATAGCGAGGCCGTCGTCGCCTTTTAATGTCTGAAGGATCGCGAGTACCGCTTCAGAATCTGCGCAAAAAAACTCTTCAGATGCTAATGTTGCCTCAAGTCCCCCGTAACGCTCAATTTCGCGCCGGTAAGTGTCTGATTGTATTTTCCATAGCCTTTTTCCAATGAGCAGTGATTTCAATGCATCGGTGAGGGCTGGACAGGCGGCACCATCCTGTGTTTGAAAACGCAAGCGGAGGTGAGGATCAGGGTCTGAGTAACGGATAAAGAACCAACGTACGATTAAGCCGGTCGCTGAGAGGGAAAAGAGCAGAGGCGCAAGTTCGTCTATCAAAATATCGTCCAGCGAAGAGGTACCACCGTAAATCTTGACGAACTGCCAATAGCTTCCAGGAGGTAAATGACGTTCGGCTCGTTGCACGCTGTATTCAGTGTTGACATGCTTAATGATGTTGTTAAATTGAAATGAAGGATCGGAGTCTGTTCGCTGAACAAGTCGCTTTCTGGCCATTGGAATGAGCAGCTCGTGGACATAGCTTCCCTCTGGGCCAGTGACACAATGGCGAGTTGGCTGGGGATACATCTCCACCAAGGTGGCTTCAGGGGCACGCTTCAGTAAATGGAGAAAGGAATCGACGCTCAAAGGATTGTCAAGATCCACTGGGAGTGTGTTGTCGGATTCGGATAGCAACACCCAGCGCGGTAAACCACGCTCACGCTGCATTTCCTTGACTTTCAAGAAGGCACTGAGCCGGTCTGGATCGCAGAGAATCTTGCTCTCAGAACTCGATATACGCCATTGGGCGCAGGCCAGAACGACACGCCCGATACGGACTCTGGGCAAAGCGTTGAGCTTGGCCAGAGCTCCCCAGCTAAAGTAAGGCACCTGCAAATCCCCCTGACTCTGAAGATCACAGAGAAATCTGTAAATTGGAGAAAGGTTAGCACGATCATATGCATGAGCGTTGCTCATGCGCGGAATCACACGACGGTGTAGCGTTTGTGAGTAAAGAACAATCTTGCTGCCGCGCACGGTTACCAGCAAGTCGTCGCAAGGTAATTGCCGGTCGGGAGGCGCGCCAGACCGCCCTAGATGAGTGATCTCATAGTCGCGCAATACCGGACGGCAAAGTACATTGCCTATTCGTCCTTCGGGGAGGTACACAACCTCTGCATAAACTGCATCGGGGTCCTGCGCCTCCTCCTCACGTAAGGCACTACGCACTAAGGTATCCAACTCGTGGTCCGACGAACAAAAACGTCCCAACATCTTGGCGCAAGAGGGGCCTGTACCTCCTTTGAATATCAGTTCAAACTCACCTTGCTGCAAGGCATCTGCAGAAGAAGCAACCAAAGATGCCATGACGGCGAAAGACTCAGGCAATATATCGTCCAGATTCTTCTTTGCTGGAAAGTCTGCCACCTGCAACTCAAGTTCACTCTTTCCAGCGCGTGAACAGTCGAGAACTTTTTGTAGCAGAAAGGACTGGAACTCATTCAAACTTATGCTGTTTGAAGCCTGTGTAGCAGCTAGGTGCAAACCTTTCAGTAACGGAGAACCATCAGAGGTAGACGAGCGCCCGTAGCCTACGCCCATTTCCAAGTCGAGCACCTCCACAAGCGAAACCCACTCTTGCTCGTAGCGTTCAGTAAAAGCGCTGCGGAAGAGTGCTATATCACCAGGCTCATTCGTAGTGGCAAACCTCGCCAGGGTATCGAGCGTCCCGTAGATTTCGTCGAGGACTACTTGACCAAGATTGGCGCACTCGACTGGCTTAAACATATCCACTTGTAGCAGACGCGCTTGCTCCACCTTGGCAGGCAACGCCTCAAGCTGCGTGGCTATTGATCCATACTCTTCGGCAGTCACGCCAAGCGGTCTACGATCAAACTCAGAAAGCGAATTCCGAATATCAACAAGAATATCGTGAAAATTCTTCGCAGACGGCAGCTCGCACAATTGATCTAGAAGGTCGTCCAATGGAGACTTGCCTGTCAACAGCGGCAAGATGCTCGAAACCAAAATTTCGCTGTCAATTAGTTCGCGTAGATAAGCCTCTATTTCTTCAACCGTCAGAGATTCAGAGTCTTCACAGGAGCGAATGGCGTCCGCCAGTTCTTCAAAGTTGCGATTGCCGACTTTGGCGCAACCTAGAACGCCCTCAAGATACTCGTCACTTGCAAGCTTGACAAGATGATGAGTGCGGGTCGAAGTAGAGATGCGCGACTCGACATAGTGCCATCCACCTCCGATCCGATGTAGGCTGGAGTTCATGTGGTAGCGCATCTCCATTTGCAGTGCAGGATTGCGGCGCAATTCCGAAGTGAGAGCAAACAGATAGTCAAAATCCAAACGGGTTGCTGTGCGATACTGCTGTCGCGGAGCAAGTGCCAACGATGTAGCGTTGTCTGGCTGCACAGTACCAACCGAACAGCCAGAAAAAAGACCAAAAGGAGTTGCGCGGCCTGCCATACGCAAGAAATAGCGGACGAGAGAACGCTCGGCTTGAAGTCCTTTCTTGCAATCAGGATCTTTATCCCAAATGGCGATCCCCGTTTGAAGCGAAGGAGATGCTATGGCTAATGCCTGCATCACTTCAGGTCTTTGAAGCAACTTCCGCAAACGGGCTCGCAGCAGAGTCACGTCGTTTTGCCATTCTAACTTCGTGATATTTGCATTAGTGTTTCCCTGCAATACTTCAGAGCAAGCCAGCGAGTTGCCCCAGTCAAGCGCCTCTTCGAATGGCAGTAGAGGAGTACGAAGAACGAAAAAGCCACAATGATTGATATTCAAAAATCCATCCTCACGCATGCCAGACAATATGCGCATAGGTAATGCACATATTGTCTGGCTCGCAGAAAATCAGTTAGAAAGGTGTTGCACACCAGAGAGAAGCATGATCCTATCCCACTTGGGTTCAATGGGAGAAATGGCAGATAGCAGAGCGAGAGCCACTCCGACTGCCCCCGTGAGAAACGAAGAATCCGTTTGTTCGCACGGTATTGCATCTGGCCTCCAAGCATAGTAACCTGCAATTCCTACACCGGGTTTTCGGAGTGTTAGGCCTTTCCGTATCCAATAGAGCGCAGCTTGTTTGTATGAATTCTCATGATGAGCCTGATAGGCACGGTTGAATAAGTGAGCGTTGCCGAACGCACCATGGCACAGTGGGGCATCCAAGACCTCAGTATTCATCTTCCATAGCGTGCAACGCTCAATCAAGCTCCTTGCCTCGGTCATCCAAATAGGGTTCTTCGTACACTGTGCCACAAACCGAAGAACAGATGCAATGCCCAAATCTCCGTAGCACCATGCTAGACGCGTGTCACCACAATCTCGTCCAGGAACATTCCAAGAACTGTACCGGCTAATAAAGTCGGGAGGCCGTTGCTGTGCCAACAGCCATTTGATGGAGCCTACAAGCAGCGTAGAGGCTGTCTTGGTTATCTCTTCATCCGATTCCAGAGCAGCAGCCTGCGCAAGAAATGCAATCACGCCGGGAACTCCATGTGCGACACCAAGGTTGAAGTAGCCGCTGTGAGTAAATTCTTTCTGAATTGGTGGAACCAAGAAAGGAGGAGTGAACCATGTAATGCCGATGGGGGTATTTTTCGATAATTGATGGAGAGAATTCAGCGTTAGACGAATGCCGAGTAAAGCATTCTTAGACGGTAAACGCTCCAGCCAATAAATGCCGATTCCTACGTAGCCACTGATGAGATCGTAGTTCTGACCCAAAATGTCCTCGTTCTCAAACAAATGAAGAATGTGCTGGTCTAGTTCGGAGAGAGGATCGTCCATTTCACTCTCTTCGCTAGCGACACCGACTTCTTTGCGAGAAAGAATTGAAACTACATGTTGTACCATCCAACCGAATCCTGCCAACCCTCCATAAAGACCTAGATGAAGAGTTGGAGTGATGGAGAGACGCTCAATCGCGAGATTTAGGCAATTTAGGCTCCTGTCATGCCAATCCTCATAGGGCTTATCCAAACCGAGATAAGCATACAGAAGCGCGTGCTCTCCCAGCCTGAGGGCTGAGAGAGGAGAAGCTTCCATCGCTAGCAACTCTACAGCAATATCAGATATTGATCCATCAATTGTTTGCTCAAGTTCATTGTCACAGATAGTAACCCACACCTTTAAACGCTCCTCTTTCTTTCTGCTCTCTGTTACGGTTTTGAAATATGATCGATGGCTTCTGGTGGCATCTCTGCTCCCAAAATCTGTCGCACTGCTTCTTCCAGTACTTCGTCTCGGCCGGCGCTAATGCCTTCAATGGTTGGCGTGAAGGTTTTGTCTGGAACGATGCCGATCTGCTGGGTTGGTTTGCCGTCTGGATAGAAGACGCCGGTACCGCTGATGGCGCTGCTCAAGCCGCCGGGTAGGGGTATCTGCGACATATTGCCGTCTGCTCCAGAGGTGGTGCTGCCGATGACCACAGCATTGGGTGAGGACCGCAAGGCCATCGCCGTAAACTCGGCCTGACTTTGCGAGATCTCGTCAATCAGGAGGATGACTTTGCCTGCATAATGCGGTTGAGATGGCTGGAGTGATGCGGAATGATCCCAGTGAAATTCGCCTGGACTCGACAGGTTACTCGTGGTGATACGTGCAAAAAGTGTAGGCTGTACCACCAAGTGTGACCCGAGTGCGTATGCGACAAACTCAGAAGGATAGTTGCGAATGTCTACAATCAATCCTTTGGTTTTTTCAGCAAGCTGGAAATAGTGATCGACATCGGCAATCTTTGCAGAAGAAAGTTTCAGGTAAGCGACCTGATCGGTGAGTAAACGAAAGGTTTCACCGGGCAAATCGTGTGTGCTGGAAATGGCGGTCATCCCCGCTACGGGAATGCGCGTAGCTTTAACGGTCAACGATTCTGTTCCACGGCGAAGGCCAATCGACGCTGAACCGCAGGAGCCGTTTGTCATTGCTTGTGCTATGTCACGCAGACGGGCGGCCTGATTGGAGTCGGCATAAAACGGTGTCCATGCGCGAACCAAATCTTCTACCGAATGTCCATCGAGATCCGTGATGACATCACCGACTTTGAAACCGTCGGTTGCCGTAGTATCCACAGAAGCGAAGCTATAGATAACTGCGCTATGCCCGATAAATCGAAGATTGAGCGGAAGCATGCATTCACCTACTGGAGGACGAACCTTGAGCGAACTCCAGAGGTTGGCGTGGGTGTCGTGGTCAAGCGCAATCATTGCCATCATCTGGAGTTGGTAGTCATCAGAAGTTTTAGCCAGCGCAATACGCGGCAGAAACTCACGCAGCATGCCGTTCCAATCTTCACCGACGATGTTTCGGTTTGGTGACCAATACTCGATGATGTTCCAAAAACGATAAAGAGCGAGAATCTGGAAGCCAGCATCGGGGAACTTGATGCCCTCATATTTCTGCTCGTGCTCGAACAAGGGGTTTTTGACCCCAGGAGCGAGCGAAACATAAAACTGCTTCTCAGGTAGCCGGTTTTGATGAACGAATTGCAAAATCTTGACCAAATCTTTGCCCAGTAACGTTTCATCGGCAATCCAGCCCACGTCAGGACGCAGCTGAACTTCTTTTTCATCGAGCACCGCGCAAGGGTTACATGGTTGTATTGTTCCTAAGCCATTGATCCAGTGCACGAGCGCGAGTTGCGCCGATGTGCGATCAGGCGCGGCGAGAATTGCGGGAAGAATGCGGAAGAGTTCATAATCCCAATGAAACTTACCTGAGGTAACGAGTGGATGCTCGTACTTGAGGAATCCCCACACCTTTCCCAGCATGGCCAAATTGTCGATCTGAATTTGAGTCAGGCTAGGTAGAGCAATCCCGGAACCGCCATCAAATTGATGGTCCTTTTCTATGACTGAAGAGTTATCTTCCTTAGGTGCTTGAGAGGGCGGCTTGCCGTCCACCAGCAACTGGAGATCATCGACCCAGACTTTTCCGCTCCCTATAGCTATGGCACCGAAAAGCAGCTTCTGCGCACCGGGATGAACGGGAAGAGTAATGATGTATTCGGTCCAGTCAGTCGTGCCTTTGAGCTGGCGACTTTGCATATTGTCGTACTCGACACGGTTTCCATCCATGTCTTCCCGCATCCAAAGGCCCGCAAAGCCAGTGACATTCTCAGTGCGCAGGAATCCGTGTAGCTCAATGACTTTGCCGGAGAATTCCAGAGGGAGGCTTTTGGTAATGACACCGAACCCATCTGCAGTACCCGCCTTGAGTTCGATGCGGACGGAATGTTGGCCGGAGTGGAAGAGCTTATCGTCGACCAGGACAGCTCCTGCTGGCTTAGTAGTCCAGCCGGTAGGAGCGCTTCCGGCCTTGTCAACCTCAAAGCTAAGCGCTTTATCGAACTCGGAGAGTTGTGCCCCAGCCAGATCGGCGCTTTGAGCCAAACTCGTTAACGCCATCGCAACAAGCGGAAAAATAAAGAAAAGATTCCGCACCGAAGTCATATATGACAGTTTGACATGCATTGGACAAAGCCACCTTCATCGATTTTTAATTCTCTGAATCATAGCAATTTCAAGCAGTATAATTCAGAGCATACTGAACAATACGGAGTTGATGAACAACGAAAATTCTGCCTCACGAGAAATGTTGGCTAATTGGGAATTTGGCACCTGACTGTAAGACAGCTAGGGGCGTCTGTTGTAGTGCAGCCCGCACATGCACTCACGGCAGTGGGTACTGTGTTTCCGCCGACTACCGTCTTCATAATGGATTCGTCGAGGTCACAAATGGTGGCTTTCTTAACCTGAAGTTTCTTTTTCATAGTCATTCCTTTTCATGGATAGTTTGGTCGCACCCTTTGCGACACTGCTGATGCGAGGCCGATATCAATTTCTTCTATCTGCATCAAGGTTGACCCAAGAAGCAGCGTTCAGTGTAAGCTGAACGCTGCTAAATTGACATTTCTCTTACGTGAGAGAAATACAGGTGATTAACATTTGGCTGAAGTACAAAAAGACACTGAGGCACACCCTGTTGAGCCACAGCCCGCTGTATCTGTTGGGCAAACACAGACAGTACCGGCCGTAACAGAAAGGTTTCCTCCGGCCATCGTCTTCATGGTTGATTCGTCAAGGTCACGGATGGTGATTTTCTTAAGCTCAAGCTTCTTTTTCATGATCAGTCCTTTTCATTGATTGTTTAGCTGTACCCATTTTGAGACTGCGATGCCCGACAGCCTGCGACTTCTGCAGCTAGCCTTCAATCTGGCTGGAAAGCCGAAGGCATAAATGGATTGCGTCACTTGACCCGATGGTCAATATTGACAAAAAAGTGATACTGACAAAAAATGATTGATGAAAACGCGAAAGAAACTTTGAGTCAAACAAGGCTGGAACACAGTGCGAAGAGTGTGCATAACTTTGGCCGCGGCGGTTGTTCGAATATTGTAGAGGCGCACACGGCAACTCAACTTTATATATACATCGGCTCTGCAGTTCGTTCAATGCCATATTGTCCACTCCTTACAGGTACACAACCGTGCGACAGTGCGTTGCGTACAAGGTATCCAGATGCTCATTTGAAAGTACACGCATAGCGAGAAGCTTTTTGTGGACATTGTCTAACAGCCTGGTGAAAGTCCAAATCGCTTAAGAGATGATCCCTCGGGGGCTAAAGCCCGCCCAATATTATTTGCATCTTACGGCACGACGAATGTCGTGCCCTTACATAACCAGACTTTCACCACAGGCTGCTAACTCTGAGTTAGAGAAACGGGCGAAGCCTCTAAAACAAGTCCTAGCTTTTATAGCAAGCTGCCCTTGCGATGTCAAATTAAAGTTGCAAGTAGAGCAAAACTTCCGCCAACCGCTACCTAGTTGAGCGACCTACTTCCCGCCGATGTCCATCTATCGTTATGTTTAGCATCTATTTCACGACGCACAGCAAAATGCGCGCTAAGTCCCTACTCAGATTTCGAATCCGACCTCTGACGATGAATGGCCATCTGTCAATGAGGATGTATAAGGTGTAAATTAATAGAAACTGCGAAACTACGATTGTGAGGCCATGAGCCAGTTGCATGTGCTTGCGAAATAGGATCAACTCGAAGAACGAAGGGCGAAAAAAATGTCTGCGATAACGCTAATAGATGAAGCTGAAAGCAGGCGAGGCTTGCGCTGTCGCGTTCGCATCAGTCATGGTCAAGGGGTTTGGCGCGGTGTTACCCGGGTGGCGTCAATTTCTCATCTTAGCGTCGAAGTTCATGACCAACTAGCACCGACCTTTAGCGAAGGCGATGCTGTAGCCCTGCAAGTGGACTCGGCGGTGCTAGGTCAGATGACGGTGGTTGCGAAGGTCACATCGTTGACGATCCAAAATCATACCACCAATGACACAAGCGCACACTTCGAGTTGGAGACGGCGCTGCAGAACGATGCGTCGAGCATTGCATTCCAGGCGCGTTTAGCGGGGTTGAAGCCACTGATCTTGAGCGTGGGAGCGTGCGAAATGTTGCGGGATGACGATTTTCCTGGCTTTCGTATGGACGAAGAAATCGATTTGAGTGAGGTTGCGCGCTTGCTGGAAGAGGACGAAGTAGCTGTGTTGGTCTTCGGTCCAAAGGTTAAACCGCTGGAAATACGTAATCTTCTTCAAAGTCGTAGCGGAGAAGCACCGGGGCAGAGTGTGCATGTCGTTCTCTACGACGAGACGCCGCCCAGCGCCTTCCAAGCTCTGGTCAATGACGATCAGGTTTTCTATCTTGCTCATGCTTCAATTGCGGCGGACGAGTTGCGTGCAACGATAGTAGCGGCGGTGCATCACTATACTCGACAGAAAGCGCCCGCGCCGACTGCACTAACAGCAAAAGAGAATATGCGGCTGACGGATCTATGCCTGAGCCTGACACAGCAGAAAGATTTGCAAGAACTCGCGAGCGCCTTGTCTATGGAATTGCTCGACTTGTTGCAAGCGACACAGGCGCGCTGCCTCTTCTACGATCCTCAAAAAAATACACTTTCCTTGGAAGGTGCTGAAGAAGACGAAAACGAGCTGATCAGCGCCGCAGCAGGTCTGGTAGGGTATGTAGCGCGCACTGGGCAGCGCGTGAGAATCGAGTTGGCGACCAAAGATCCGCGCTTCGATACGGAGGCAGATAACCCCGGCTGCACAATGGAGACGCACTTCATTGCGCAACCGCTAAATGCGTCTGGGGGCGCGACAATGGGCGTGTTTACGGCAACACGAGGGGTGCACCTAGGTCCGTTCACATTGGCGGACGAAGCCCGCATTGAAGCACTGGCAGTGCGTGCAGAGCCCTTACTTCAGGTGCTGTTGATGGAGGTACGCGCACGGCAGGCTAGTACCCAAGGCAACAGTGCAGACCGGAATGTGTTCCGGCAAGAAGCGCTAGACTACCAAGATCATGTAGAGACCAATGGTAAATTGCTCTGGGGTGTTCCACTATGGCTGACATGGTCGCATTGGCTGATAGTGCTGTTTCTGAGTATTGGAATTGCCTACGTGTTGCTGGCTAAGGTGCATGAGGTAGTGACAGGGCCAGCCGTGATCCGGGTAACGAACAAAATCACCGTACTTGCGTTGAGCAGCGGAGTTGTTGCGACGGTGGTGGTGGTGCCTGGAGACCGCGTGATGACAGGGGATCTGATGGCCACTCTACAGGGCGAGCCGGGTGACTCACTATTGACTCGGATGAGGGAAGAAGTACGAGCCCCAGCTGACGGTATAGTTAGCGATGTCAATATCCGAGCGGGACAAGCTGTGGCAATAGGTGACCAGGTGCTTAGCTTGTGTAGGGACGGTTCGAGTAACGAAGTATTGGCGCTACTGCCGGGATCGTATGCGCCGCAGATCCATGTCGGTATGCCACTGGTGTTAAAGATCGATGGATATTCACAGTCGCGGGAAGAGTTGACAATTCTGTATGTTGCTCCAGATATCGTTGGGCCAAACGATGCGGCGCGCTATGTGGGCAAAGAGATTGCGCAGACGCTGTCGTTAAACGGTCCCATCCTGATTGTGCGCACAACTTTGCCTCAGGATACCTTCAACACTTTCGAGTCGGCCAACGAGAAGTTTAACTATCACGACGGGATGGTGGCGCGAGCCGAAGTAAACGTGCGCAAGGAACCGCTGATTACTGCTCTTGTGCCTGGGATCAAACAACTCTACGACGACCAGCGTATTTCCTTGGATCACGCCGGGAGAACGGGCATTACGAACAGGTGACGAGAGTGAATTCACAAACGCAAACGAAGGTGCGCCAGAATACGCTTAGCCAGCTATTGACGCTACTAGTGCGTAAGCGCGTGAAGCTAGTGCGTCAACTTGCAGCCACCGACTGTGGCCCGGCAGCGCTGACAATGGTGCTGGGCTACTTTGGCAAGCACATCGGGCTTGCTGACGTGCGTAAAACCTTGAATGCCGGTCGGGATGGAGTGGACGCGGCAGCGATCATAAATGCCGCACGCATCTACGGCCTGCGCGGGCGCGGCGTACGCCTGGAGGTGGAAGACCTAAATCAGTTACCGACGGGAGCCATTCTTTATTGGCGTTTTCGTCATTTTGTGGTTTTCGAGCGGGTTCACAAAAAGTATGTCGATATCGTCGATCCGGGAGTGGGACGCCGCTCAGTACCGCTGAGCGAGTTTCGTCATTGTTTTACCGGCGTAGCCATGATCTTTGAACCAACCTACGCTTTTGAGCGCAGCAAAGACAAGAAGAAGCGACTGTCGCGGTGGATATCGCTGATTCTTGAGTGCCGGGGTCTACTGACGCGGATCGTTACTTCGTCGATTCTGGCTCAGATTACAGGGGCGTTAGTACCGTTGTTAACCGGTCTTGTGATTGACCGCGTGGTCCCACATTCCGATACGCCGCTACTTTTCGAACTGTTTCTCGGCTACTGCTTGTTTCAGGTATTCAGCGTACTGGCAACATTTGTGCGCGCGCATTTATTTATTTATTTGAAGACACAGTTGGATACCAGCTTCACACTGCGCTTTCTTGATCATCTGATCGACCTGCCCTATGCATTCTTTCAACAGCATACGGCAGGCGATCTGATGATCCGTTTGGGTAGCAACGAGGTGATCCGCGATCTGTTGACCTCTACTGTGCTCTCTACACTGTTGGACGGTGCAACGGCGTGCCTGTATTGTGTGCTACTGCTGTTTCTCAGTGTCAAGTTGATGATGATCGTCATCGTTCTGGCTTTTGCTCGCATCTTACTATTGGCGATCATGCGCTGGCGGCAGAAAATACTATTGAACGAGACGATAGAGAATCAATCTACAGTACAAACTTATCAGGTTGAGATGTTAGCGGGGATGGAGACGCTCAAGGCGATGGGGCTGGAGCACCGCGCCGCTGAGCATTGGACGAATATCTTTGTAGAGGGCTTGAATATCTCCATCCGGCGCGGGCGTTTAGATGCAGCCTTTGGCGGAATATTGAGCCTTTTGGGAAGCGCCACGACAGTAGTGTTTCTGTTCTACGGAACGTACATGGTCTTGGAAAAGCAACTCACGCTAGGTATGATGATGTCCATCAGTGCTCTTGCGGCTGGATTACTGACTCCCCTCAACAGCCTAATCAATACACTGCTGCAATTACAAGTGGTCGAGGTCTATCTGGAGCGACTGAACGAGGTGATGGATACACCTCCCGAGCAAGACCTGCGATCGGTAACGATGCCCGACGTAGTGACGGGGAACGTTACGGTTGAGAAGGCCACCTTCAGCTATTCGGATGACAGTCCGCTGGTGATTGATGAAGTCTCCATTGATGTGGCAGCCGGATCACGTGTAGCGCTAGTGGGACAATCGGGGTGCGGGAAATCTACATTAGCGCGATTGATAGCGGGACTCTATGATCCGTCCAGCGGAATGATTCTTTACGATGGTCGGAATCTCAAGCTGCTTGAGCGGCGTAGCGTGCGCCAGCGCATCGGAGTAGTAACACAGGATACACAACTTTTCGGGGGATCAATCCGACGCAACATTGCGCTCTCAGACCCAGAGATGGACTTGGCAAGGGTGATCAAGGCGGCCCAAAAAGCATGTATTCACGAGGATATTGTGAAAATGCCGATGGGCTATGAAACAGTCCTGACGGATCGGGGGTTATCTCTGTCTGGTGGACAAAGGCAGCGCCTAGCGCTGGCGCGAGCCTTGGCAAACGATCCGATGCTTCTGATTTTGGACGAAGCGACCAGCCATTTGGATGCAGTTACAGAGGAGCAGGTGAATTGCAGCCTTTCAATGTTGAATTGCACACGTATTGTGATTGCACACCGACTGAGCACCGTTCGAGATGCGGATCTGATCCTGGTGCTGGATGGCGGTCGCATCGTGGAGAGCGGTCGTCATAAGGAACTTTTGGAGTTGAAGGGCACCTATTGCACACTAATCGCGGCTCAGCAGGATCAGCTATTTCATGAGTCACTCGCAATTGATTGAGGTGGGAGTGTGGATCGGCGGTGCTGCTATCCAACATCTATGTACAAAGTACGCTTCGTGCAGGTTCTTAGTGCTTAGCAATTCACTTACTCTAGTCAGCCGTTTTGCCTGACCGCCGAAATTTTAGGGAAATGGTTCAAGACAAGATAGGACAATTCAACCTGTATGCAGTGTGTGAATTGCATACCGCATCGTGAATGGAAGATTTCAAATGATTGATGTCCTTGTTGATCGCGAAGCACAGAAGGTCAGAGGCATGCTGCTACTGTTCTGGATTTTGCTTGCTGGCTTGTGCGGGACTGGATGCGAGCATGCCGAGCCTGCAGCCCATAACCCTAGCGACATCGCTCGCGTAAACCATCCAGAGGCTTCCGCACCCGCGCCCGCGCATACACATTCATCAATAACTGCGATCGGCGAAGTGGCAGGCTACAACACGGTCGTGATCAAGAGCCGCGTGGACGGACCGATTGTCAAGATCGCTTTTCACGAAGGACAGAAGGTTCGCAAGGGCGATCTGCTAGCGGTTATCGACCCTGCAACTTATCGCGTAGCGCTCAATCAGGCGACCGCCTTGCGCGACAAGGATACGGCCGCGCTCAGCCAGGCCAAGGCAAATTTCGAACGCTACAAGGCTCTGTATGACGAAGGCATAATCGCCAAACAGGAATACGAGAAACAGGAAGCCGACTTTTATCAGCTACAAGGCTCCGTACGCGCAGATCAGGCCACGGTAGATCGCGCCTCTCTCGATTTAAGTTACACAACGATCGTTGCCCCACTCGGCGGTAGGGTCGGATTCAAGGCTGTGGATGTGGGCAATATAGTACACGCCAGTGACTCCGCTGGCATTGTCACCATCACGCAGATTCAACCCATAACCGTTGTGTTCACTGTTTCCCCAGACTACCTCAACCAGATTCTGAGCGTCTTGCACAAGCATCCTGTGCGCGTGGAAGCGTTCAGTGAGAACGGCAAGAATCTTCTGGGGCGTGGGGAAATTCTGGCCACCGATTCGGCTATCGACTCCATCACTGGCTCTGCCAAAATCAAAGCGCTCTTTCCAAATTCTGATCAATTACTTTGGCCCAACGAATTTGTGCAGATCCGGCTTTTCTTAGAGCTTTAGATGACCCGATCATCATCCAAAGAATCTTCTTATTATCAACACTTCGATCTGAGATGTGTTATATACGCTTTGGCTTCTCGCCCTTCGTCTACCATCAGCTTGTGCGGGATGCGGTTGACGGCTATCGAGACCTCGTGCCCGGTGGTCAGATTAAGCCGTCTAGCATGGGCTCAGCGGCGCTTATAGAAATGGTTACAGAAGGAGATCTCGATGCTGCTTTGGTCATCATGCTCATCGGCAAACATAAACTATTTGTGCAACGAATTCGCAATGAGAAGGTCATGATTTGCCTGCGTCGAGATGATCCTCTTGCTCAGCTTGAGAGCCTTTCGAAAAGACAAGTCGAAGACCGTCTCCGCATTGTTTTCTCACGAGATAATCACCCCTTGTGCCACGACGAAATCATACGGAAGTTCGCCAAGGCAAAGATTCGATTGACGCCAACGGATTTTGTTTCTTCTCCTGCAGACATGCAACTTCTAGTGAAAATCAGTTCAGGATTCGGTCTGATGTTTGAATCTGCGCCTCTTGATGCCGAACTGACTCTGCGCAGCGTCTCGGGACTATCGCTTCAAGTGAAGACGGCTTTTATATGCCGTTCAGGTCACCAGCCGCCCGTGCTTCCGCTGCTCGCCTCACGCATGGCAAAAATGTATGCGGACGAGGCTGAAATGAGCCGTAAGAAGCGCCCGGTTGGCAGTGTTGGCGGTGAGCTTCCCCGCCAATTGCCGATGTTCGCCTGATCGCGCAATCCTCTCCAGAATCGATCCATAGGCGCAAGCTATGGTCCCATAGGCAAGAAGTATTGGACATCAGGTGAAGGCGCGCCTAGTGTCAGGCACATCACGACTGAAGAGTCGTTGGAGGTGCCAATGTTTCGCATTCGAATCACTCTCAAAGCAGCAACGATTGAACGCGCAAAGTTCTATCTGGCACGCGGAGGAGCACTGCTTCTCTGCGTATTGCTCGTGCCAATCGCTGCCCATGCTTCACCATTTGATTCCGGTATCAGCTCCCTACAAACACTGTTTACCGGGACGGTTGCCAAAGCCGCCAGCCTCATCGCCATCGTGATCGGCGGATACGCCTTCGCGCATGGTGAGCCGGGCGCGAAAAAAAATCTCGCCGGTGTTGCAGTTGGCACCGGAATCGCCGTCATGGCTGCAAATATCCTCACCTGGCTGTGGGGTTCCTAAGCCCCGATATTGTCGCAGCCATTCTATCAACTTCACTCCACACAACTGCCTTCAATTGTCTCGAACACACGAGGGACTTATGCAGGAAACAACACAGAAGCGTCGCAACAGAGTTTTCAAAAGCCTCCATAAGCCTCTCACCTATATGGGTATTGAGCGCACATTGTTTTTCATGATCTGTGTCTCCGCCGTTGGCACTTTCAATCTTTTCAACTCGATACTGGCAGGCATATTCGTGTTCATCGGCGGCGCGGTATTCGGTCATTGGGCGACGAATTCCGATCCAGCATTCATGAAGATTATTGGGCGCTCGGAGAAGTTCAAACTGCGCTACGACGCCGCAAAACAAAGAGTCCCGAACGTGGAGGTGCAATGATGTTGAACCTTGCCCGCGTAATCAAGCCCTGGAAGGAAGCGGACGCGCTGAGCGCCCATATCAATCTTTATGGCTTTTGGACTGAGACGACGTTTCTAACCAAGAGCGGCGATCTTGGAATGGTGCTGAGCGTTGCGGGCGTTGACTATGAAAGCCTCGACAACGAAGAACAGCAATATGCGGTGAAGCGGCTGGAGTCCGCACTGAGAGCCTTCGGTGAAGGCTTCCACGTTTACCAGTATCTTTTCAAGACGAACCGGCCAGAGATTCCGTTTGCTACATATGATGACGAGCTGATCGACGCGGCGATTGACCAGCGCAGGAAATTCTTCGAGTCGAAGCGCGACCGGCTGTATGAAATCGAAATCTTTTACGTCATTGTTTTGGAAGGTGTGCGTTCAAAGACAGGCATTCTGTCTGCACTCGCGCGTATGCCGCGCGATCCGCAGGGTGGATTCGGTGAACTCAAGGCTCAGTTCGCGAGCGACAACATGAAGACGTTGCTGCGTTCGCACATCGATGCTGACCTGGTGAGGCTGGAGCAGCGTGTACAAAACTTCACGCGCCAACTCGCCGACCTCATGCCCATTGAGGTTCAGAGACAGCAAGCGCAGTTCCGATTCTTTCGACGGCTGTTGAACTTCGATGAATGGCGCATCGCGGGCCGACCTCAATCGACGCAGTACCTCGATTTTCAGGTGGTCAATTCCAATATCGAAGCGGAACGCGATCATCTGCGCGTGGGCGATCATTTCGTCCGCATCCTTACTATGAGGGAGTCCATCGCAGAGACGCGGCCTTTGGTACTTGACCGCCTGTTGAAGATCGAAGGCAACTTCTACGTTGTCACCGAGTGGACGCCGCTGTCGATGGCCAAGGCCCGCAAGGAAGTGGACAAGCGGCGGCGTCACTTCAATATGAGCAAGTCCGGCTTTGTGTCGCAGATGAGCAGTGACCCGGCGAAGACGAATCAGCGCGACGTGTTGATCGACGAATCGAAGCAGGCGGACATTGAGAATCTCGGAGATTGCTTGCGGGCTCTCGGAGACGGCCAGAGCTTGGGCGATTTCTCGCTCACGGTCGTGCTCTACAGCAGCGACCTACAGACTATCAATCAGGAGATGGGCGAGTTTGCCGGTGTCTTTACCAATGCAGACGGCGCGCTCTTCACGGAAACATACAACCAGCTCAATGCGTTTTTTGCCACGGTTCCCGGCAACTATGCTCAGAACCTTCGCAAGATGTACCTGCTCAATTCAAACTATGCCGACCTGTCGTTTCTCTTCACGATCCACCCAGGCGAGAAAACGAACCAGCATTTGCGTTCCGAGTATCTTGCGGTTCTCGAAACCGACAACGCCACGCCCTACTACCTGAATCTTCACAACGGCGAAGTGGCGCATACACTGATTCTCGGGATGACTGGCAGCGGCAAAAGTTTTCTGTGCAATTTTCTGTTGACGAATGCGCAGAAGTACAGGCCGCAGACTTACATCTTCGACATCGGCGGTTCCTTCCAATCCCTCACGGAGATATTCGGAGGAACCTATCTGAATGTCGGACACGAGAGCCGCGATTTCACCATCAACCCGTTTTCATTGCCAGAGACCAAGGAGAATCTACAATTTCTGTTTTCGTTCTTCCGGGTACTCATTGAAGGTAACGATCAACGTTACCGGCTTGACTTCAAGGAAGAGCGGAAGCTGTGGGATGCCATTGAGCGGATGTATGTCGTTGCGCCGGAGCAGCGGACGCTCTCCACATTCAGTCAGATCATCGGTGAGCTGAAGGAGCGGCTGCATCGTTGGACGAAAGACGGTCAATACGGATTTCTCTTTGACAACTCTCAAGACACGCTCAGCTTCTCCAGCTTCCAAACGTTCAACTTCTCCGGCTGGGGCGATGCGCAGGATGTGTTGGAGCCGCTCTTGTTTTACGTCCTTCACCGGGCGAGCAATGAGATCGCCGACCCCGCGAAGCTGGCAACGTTCAAGACGTTCCTGCTTGATGAGGCGTGGCTCTTCATCAAGAACGAGACCATTCGCAACTACATCGTGCAGGCGCAAAAGACATGGCGCAAGCACAATGCCGCGATGATTCTCGCCACGCAATCCATCAAGGAGCTTGAGGAGTCAGGGATGCTGGCTATCGTTGCGGAGAGTTGCCCAACAAAGATATTTCTCGCCAACCCGGAGATGAATCGCCAGGTATACCGCGAAGCCTTTCACCTCAACGATACGGAAATCGACATCATTGCCGATCTGATCCCACCGGGCGAGATGCTAATCCGCAAAGCGCAATCGAGCAAGAAGGTTCGGCTCAATGTCGATTCCGTCTCTTACTGGATTGCAACCAACAACGCCCGCGACAACCTGCTCAAGCGCGAAGCCTTTGTTCGTTACGGCATCGCCGAGGGCGTTCGCCAACTCGCCATGACTCACCCCTTTCAACCCCGTCATTAAGGAGATTCCATGCAAAGTCTGAAAACAATCGCAACAGCAATCATGTTCGCCACTCTCGCGTGTGTCGCCGTCGATGCACAAACCGCCTCTCGCAATGTGGCCTATCACTCGCAGGACATTGTCGCTATCCGTGCCAAGGTCAAGTACACAACCCTGATCGTCATCCCGGCCACTGAGAAGATCATGGAGGCCGCGACCGGAGACAAAGACTTCTGGATTGTGGATGTGGTCGGCAACTTCTGCTTCGTTCATCCTGCCAAGCCGGGTATCAGCTC
>Ga0187876_1001095_pt1 | contig 24272 bp, 20 predicted proteins | sample June2016WEW_17_4_FD_133000 | JGI IMG/M metagenome (GOLD analysis project Ga0187876, IMG submission 133000) | Peatland microbial communities from SPRUCE experiment site at the Marcell Experimental Forest, Minnesota, USA - June2016WEW_17_40 | ecosystem: Environmental > Terrestrial > Soil >...
CGAATATAGCCACGCGCTGACCGGCGCCTACAACCAGACCATGAGCTACACGGGCCTTCCCGGCACCAATTACATCGTCTCGGCGACCCCGGTGGCTAACGATCTCTTCACCGGCGGGCTCGGACTGCGGGCGGAAACCGCCGGCGGATTTTAGGCCGAACTCGAATATCTGCTCAGCGGGTCGACAAGACAGGTCGAAGGTCAGGAAATCCGCGCCAGCGTAAAGCAGGTGTTCTGAACGGGGGATCAAAACGTTCTTGGGAGAGCAGCGGATTTGTACGCCGATCAGCAGGGAGGTCGGAGTCCACGCCTTTGATTTGTCTTGAGAAAACTTTCCGTCTTGGGGCCGGCCGGCACGCGCCTCGGGCCGGCAGCCACCGGCCCGAGGCGTCCCGATCATATGGAACAATGACACTCTAGCCGATCACAAACAGACGAAGGCAACTTCGAGATACAAGCAATCCATCTTCGTGCGGGGGGCCGGCATGGATTGCTTGTATCTCGCCCGCCGCCGTGGCGGGATCTTCTCCGTTTCGATCCGCGCGAGCGGAGTCTCCGGTGTCCGTTATCGGCTAAATCGCGACGGAAAGCGCCTCGATTTTATACCAAGGTTCGATCAGATCGCCGCCGCCCCTCTTTCGCCCGTCCGCACGCGCACGGCGTCGAGCACCTCCAACACGAAAATCTTGCCGTCGCCGATCTTGCCGGTGTTCGCGGCTCCGGTGATCGCGGAGACGACGGCGTCGAGGCGCCGGTCCTCGATCACCACCTCGATTTTCACTTTGGGGAGGAAGGCGACCGTATATTCAGCCCCCCGGTAAATTTCCTTATGACCTTTCTGGCGGCCATAGCCTTTGACCTCGGCGACGGTCATGCCTTCCACGCCAAGGGTGGCCAGGGCCTCGCGGACCCCATCGAGTGCAAAAGGTTTGATCACCGCCATGACAAGTTTCATCGGATGCCTCGCTTATGGAGTGTAGGCGCGTTCGCCATGATAGGTCAGGTCTAGACCCTCTTCGAGTTCTTCTTCGCGAGCGCGCAGACCGGTCAGTCTCTTTGTGAGGGCGATGAGGAACACCGTCGCGATCGCCGACCAGGCGACCGTGGCCGCAATACCCACGAGTTGAATGATGACCTGCCCGCCCATGGTTCCCTCGCCATAGCCCACGCCGCCGAGAGCGGTGTGGGCCAGGAATGCGACGAGAAAACTACCGAGAATGCCGCCGACGCCGTGGACCGCGAAGACGTCGAGCGCGTCGTCGACTCCCAGCCGGTGCTTGATGACATCGACGGCAAAGAAGCAGATGACGGCGCCGCTGACACCAAGCACGAGCGCGCCGAGCGGCCCGACATAGCCCGAGGCGGGCGTGATGGTCGCAAGCCCCGCCACCACGCCGGTCACGACGCCCACCATGCTGGCGCGGCCAAATTGCCGCCACTCCAACAGGCCCCAAACAAGACCGGCCATGGATGCGGAAATATGGGTGGTCAGAAGCGCCATGGAAGCATTGGTGTCCGCCGCGAGGGCGCTGCCCGCGTTAAACCCGTACCAACCGACCCAGAGCATCCCCGCGCCCATCATGGTCATGCCGGGGTTGTGCGGAGGACGAAGCTCCTTCGGAAATCCATCCCGCTTGCCGACGGCATAGGCGATGAGCAAAGCCGAAGTCCCCGCCGTGGCATGCACGACCAGTCCGCCGGCGAAATCCATCACGCCACGCTGCATGAGCCAGCCGCCGCCCCACACCCAGTGAGCAACGGGCGCATAGACCAGCAGCAACCACAGGCTGGAGAACACCACCACGGCTCCGAACCTAATCCGCTCGGCATAGGCGCCGACGATCAAGGCCGGTGTGATGACGGCAAAGGTGGTCTGAAACATGAAAAATGCCGTCTCGGGGATCGAGCCATGCAACGTGTCGCGATGGACGCTCAGCAAGAAGACCTTACCAAGCCCGCCGATCAGGGCTCCCTCGCCATCGAAAGCCAGGCTGTATCCCAAGGCCAGCCAAAGCACGGAGACCAAGCAAGCGATCACAGTGCAGTGCATCATGACCGACAACACATTCTTGGTCCGCACAAGTCCGGCATAGAACAGAGCCAGGCCGGGAAGAGTCATGAATAGAACGAGGGCCGTACTCGTTAGTATCCAGGCGGTGTCGGCATGATCGAAATTCGCGGTTTGCGCCTGGGCCGCGGCCGGTAAAATACAAGTCCCCGAGACTAGCGCAGTTACCCTGACGACGGCTCGCCACAATCCGACCATTTGAACCACCCCCAAGGCGTCATGAAGATAGAATCCTATAAGCGATTAATCCGTAGGCACAAGCCGCCTATTTTCTGATCATTTAAATTAGCTGTGCATAGGCAAAACTCGGCTCCCGAATGCCCTGCCGGGTGGCCGGGCCGCTCTCCTCCGCGGCGAATTCGTGGCTACCGGGCGGACGTCACCCGGTGTCCGGGGACGGCGCGGTTCGCCGCATCGCGCGGCCGGCCCACGCCTCTCGTTGGGTAGCGAAAGAGGGCGAAAGGGGGAGAGCGCGCGAGGATTGCCGGCACTTTCTTTTCGCCTTAGTCTGTTCAGGAATTGGAAATGGGCCGCGACGCGCCTTGCGCCGGCTTGGCGCAATCTCCCGTTGCCGTCTGCAATTTAGGTTATTCATCGCCCCGGATTTGCCGCGTCTTCGTCTGGCACGAAATCGAAATGGGATAACCGGAATGGTTGATGACAAAGCAACGGCCCCCGTACCGGCAGAGCGGACAGAACGCGGGGAGCATCAGGTCGTTCGAGAGCTGACGATCGACGATCTCGTGACGAGTCTCGACATGGGGCTGCGCGATTTCAAATCCGCGCCGCGCATTGGACTGTTTTTCGGGGGCATTTATGCCATCGGCGGAATCGCGATTGTGGGGCTCATCGTCTATTTCGGGATGCCGTATCTCGGCTATCCCCTCGCGATGGGTTTTGCCCTGATCGCCCCGTTTATCTGTGCCGGGACATACGAAGTCTCCCGCCGCCGCGAGCGTGGAGCGGAGGTGACCTGGAGCAATATTTTGGGTGCCGTATGGCGCCGGCGCGGGAAGGATCTGGGATGGCTGGCCCTCGTGAGCGCTTTCACGCTCATCATTTGGGTCGATTTCGCCGTCTTCCTGTTTCTGTTGTTTTACGGCTTGCATATTCCGTCCATACCCGAACTCGTCGTGAGTATTTTCACGACGACACAGGGCTCCGCTTTCGCGGTGATCGGAAATGCCGCCGGCGCGGTGATCGCGTTCTTCGTTTTCTCGATCACCGTCGTTTCCGTTCCTATGCTCACGGATCGCGATGTCGATTTCATCACCGCCATGACGACGAGCGTGCGCTGCGTTATCGCCAATCCTCGCGTCATGGTGGCTTGGGCGGCCTTGATCGGTTTTCTACTCGGGCTTTCGATTCTGTCGGGATTTATCGGCCTGTTCGTTATTTTGCCGGTACTCGGTCACGCCTCTTGGCATCTCTACCGGCGCGTCGCCTGTCCCTGAAGCCAGGGAGCGCCAGTCCGTGGTTTGCCCGTCATTGACGCGAGAGCCCGATCCGGCAAAAAATTCCAGCGGCGGTTTATCGCCAAGCGCCATTTGGTGAGACAGGGTTCGCGTTCCTTCTCCGTGGCCATCATTATTCCCAAAGACCAGGACTTGCTTTAAGCCCATGCCTCGCGGAAGGTTCGGCCGGCGACGTCTGGAAGAGTCCGGTGCCGCGGGAACTCATCGAATAAAACAGGACCGGTCGAATGTTGAAGAGTTGGTTCGCGAGCTTCCGGCCGGGCTCGGCGAGCGTCAGTTATACAGAGCGTCTCCGTGGTTCGGCCGGTGCGTTCCTCGGCATTATTCTGACCGGCATCATCAGCTCGTGGGTTACCGGCGCCACCCACGCGTTGCCGATGCTGATGGCGCCGATGGGCGCCTCGGCGGTTCTTCTATTTGCCGTCCCGTCGAGCCCCTTGGCGCAGCCCTGGGCGATCATCGGCGGCAACACGGTTGCCGCCTTGACCGGCGTCACGGCGGCGCATTTCATTGCCGATCCGATGCTCTCCGCGCCCATCGCCATCGGGTTTGCGATCGCCGCCATGTTCACGCTGCGCTGTATTCATCCGCCAAGCGGCGCGGTCGCTCTGACCGCCGTTCTCGGCGGCCCCGTGATCACGGGGATGGGCTATCGCTTCGTCTTATGGCCGGTGCTTCTCAATTCCATTCTTCTGACGCTTGCCGCCATCGCCTACAACAATGCGACGCGCCGGCGTTATCCGCATCCCCAAACGATCCCGGATACCGGGCGTCATGGAACGCACGACCAGCGCCCGTCGCGCCGGTTGAGTTTTGCGGCCTCCGATCTGGATGACGTGCTCAAGCGATACGACGAAGTTCTCGACATCGGCCGCGACGACATGGAATCCATGTTCGAGCAGGCCGAAATGCAGGCCTACCGCCGCCGTTTCGGTCTCATCACCTGCGCCGAAATCATGTCGCGCGACGTCGTCAGCGTCGAGTGGGGCACGCCGCTCGAAGAAGCATGGCGGACGATGCGCAAACATCGTCTGCGGGCCATGCCCGTCGTCGACCGCGCGCAGCATGTCCTCGGCATGGTCAGCGACATCGATTTCATGAACGGCGCCGGCCTCGATTCCTATAAGACACTGGCGGCTCGATTTCATCGTCTGATCCAACGGCCTTCGTCGGATTACGCCGAGACGCTGGAAGCCGTGGGGCAAGTCATGCAAAAGACGGTTGCGGTGCGGGCGGATAGTCACATCATCGCGCTCGTGCCGCTGCTCGCGGACACGGGAGCCCGCCACGTGCCCATCACCGGCGCGGACGATCGTCTCATCGGCATCATCGCGCAATCCGATCTCATCGTGGCGCTCTATCAAAGCCGCTTCGCCGAACTCGCCGGTTCGTAGAGATAATCGCCTTGGGAGGGTTATAAGCTAACCCGGCGGCCCGGCGCCACGGGCGGCAAGCAGTCCGCCAGCGTTTGCTGGTCCAGGCTGTCATGGAAACGGTCCTGCGCTTCGCGAAGCATGCCGCGCAGGCGGCATCCCGGCATCAAGGTGCAGCTGCATTCCCCGGCGCGGAAACATTCGACGATCGCCTGGTCTTCCTCGAGTTGCCGGATCAGTGCCCCCAACCGGATCTCCTCCGGCGGCATGGCCAACATCACCCCGCCGCCGGCGCCGCGCAGCGTCCGGGTGATCCCCAAAGCCGTCAGATCCTGAACGATCTTATGGAGATGGTTGCGCGAGAGACCACCGAGCTTTTCCGCGAGCGTTTCGACGCTGACATGCACGCCAGGCGCGTCGCTCGCCAAAACGATCAGGACGCGCAGGGCAAAGTCGGTGGAAGACAAAAGTCGCATGGCTGGCCTCGATTAAGTGGTATTGACGATACCATATTCACGGCTGTATGTAAGTGGTATCGCCAATACCAGTTCATGGCGGTCGCTCTCAGAGCCCGTCGTGCGCCCCGCGGGCCTGGCGCTTCCATGCGCGGGCCAGGAGGTTATCCTCATGAGTGCGGCTGTTGCCAATCCCACACCCTTCGCCCAGCGGACCCTCGCCGATATTGCCGCCACCCTGCCAGGCGCCACCCAGGTTTTCCGGCGCGGAAAGCTTGATTTCTGCTGCGGCGGCGACGTCTCGCTGGCCGATGCGGCCGCCGCCAAAAATCTCTCCTTGTCCGGGCTGGAAGCAGAGCTCGCGGCCGTTGCGGCCACGGCGCTTCCCGGCGGACGCCCCGAGGCAACCGGCGATCTGATCGCGATGATCGAGACCCGCTACCACGCGGTTCACCGGCGCGAATTGCCGGAACTGATCAAGCTAGCCCGCCGCGTGGAGGCGGTTCACAGGGATCATCCCGCCGTCCCGGCGGGGCTCGCTTCGTTGCTTGAACGAATCGCGGCGGATTTGGAGGATCACATGCGCAAGGAGGAGCTGGTGTTGTTTCCTCTGATGCGCCAGGGACGCCATCCCGCGATCGCGCAGCCCATCGCCGCCATGCTCGCGGAGCATGACGGCGATGGGCTGCGCGAATTGGAGCGGATGGCCGATGACTTTACGCCGCCCAGCGGCGCTTGTACCACTTGGCGCGCGCTCTACGCCGGCCTCGCGAAATTCACCGGGGACTTGATGGATCATATCCACACCGAAAACGCCATTCTGTTCCCGCGCTTTGCCGGACCGCGGGTTCCCCGCCGATGACCGGCCTCGTCTTCGCCCGCGTCCTGCATGTGCTCGCGGTGGTGTTGTGGATCGGCGGTGTCGCGATGGTCACGACTGTCCTGCTTCCCGCCATCCGGCGCAACACGCCCGCCGCGCAACGTTTCGCCGTCTTCCACGCCATGGAGGCGCGTTTCGCAAGGCAAGCGCGGATCACGACCCTCGTGGCGGGCGCCAGCGGCTTCTATATGACGTGGCGGCTCGACGCTTGGGATCGCTTCCGCTCGGCTGATTTTTGGTGGATGCACGCCATGGTGCTGACCTGGCTGGTTTTCACGGTGATGCTGTTCGTCCTCGAACCCTTGGTGTTGGAACGCGTGCTCGCGCGCCGCGCCGCTCAGGCCCCGGAATCGACCTATCGCCGCGTGGAATGGCTCCACCGCGTGCTTCTTGGCCTGAGCCTGCTGACGGTCGCCGGAGCCGTCGCGGGCTCGGCGGGCGGCAATCTCTTGAACTGGTAGAAGCGAGCCGCGTCTTGTTCAACCAGCCTCGTCATGCCGGGGCTGGAGAAGCGGACCAGGATTTGGACCGAGAGACCGGTGTTGGTGGCGTTATTTATCACCCGGTTTCTGCACGCGCTGCGTGATATCGTCGATCCAGGTCATTGCTTTTGCCGCCGCTGGGAGCCCAGTCAAAGGGATCGCGAGCAGCATGACGTGGTCCAGTTCAGCGGCAGTGATCCCTTCCGCCAAGGCCCGGCGGACATGAGAATGCACCGCGCCTTCGGAGCTGGCCCCGATCGCTAGCGCCAGCTTGACCAGCCGCCGCTCCCGTGGATTTAGCGGCCCCTCTTGAGCGCAGGCTTCGCCGAGCTTGGCGTAAGCGTGCCAAATCGCCGGGTAGCGCTCGGCCAAACGCCCTGCCCCTACCGGCAGGCTAGCGGGATTTTCTTTTCCGGCTTTCTTGGACATATCAATTCTCCTTGGCCGCCATGGCAAAAAATCGAGGCCCATGCCATGGTTTACTTCTGGGTCACACCATTCCGGGCAGGCCCGGCAACTCGCCCCGGTGTACGGCGGCGCCAATTTCCAAACTCTTGGCGATCCGCTCGGCCTTCTCGATCAGGAGCGCGGCGCCCTCGGCGGGACAGACATCCCGCGCCGTCCGCTCGAACAATGCGAGCCAGCGCGCGAAATGCCGCGGCTGCAAATCGAGCGGCAAATGCGCCGCCAGCGGCCGGCCGCTATAGCTACCGGTCAGGAGCGCCACCGAAGACCAGAATGCGGTGATCGTGGCGATATGCTTTTCCCAGTCCAAGACGCCATCGAACGAGGGTCCGAGAATTTCGTCGTGGCGCGCGGCGCCGTAAAACGCGCGGACCAGTTTTTCCAAGACAGCTTCGTCCAGACCCGTTGCCGCCTGAATATCGCGAGTGATCGCGGCGCGCCGTTCGGCCCGTTCGGTTAAATCCATCGATGGTTGGTTTGATGTGTCTATCATGTTCCGGTTCCGGTCGTGCTCGTCTTGGCCGTGGTGGGGAAAGCGCGGACGAGCAGGCGCTCTATCGCGGCGGCGCCGGGCTGCGGCGAATTGGACATCGCGCCGAGAAGTTCGAGCCAGAGTTCCTCGCCGGCATGATCCACGATGTGCTTGATCTTGGATGACACCAAGGCCCCGATTGTCAAGTGGTGATCCGCGGCTTCACGTTGCGCGCTTTCCACGATATCCGGTCTTCCCACCGCCAGGATGACGTCTCCCGCGGTCGCGGCATTCGTGAGGCCCCAAACGATCTCTCCGAGCACGACGGCCTCCTATTGCACGAGGGGGGAAGAGGCGCCCGGCATGTCGAAACCGGTGATCCGCGCTTGTCCGGCGAGCAGCGCGACATATTGCGCGACGGCGCGGCGCCACGCGCGGTCTTCCAGATAGGCCGCGATGCGCTGATGGACCTGCTCGAACGGCAGGATTTGCCCGGCCACTTTCCGGTCGAGCCGCAGGATATGCACGCCATACCGGGTTTGGACGGGCGCCGTGCTGATCTCTCCGGCCTCCATCGCTATCATGGCGGCTTCGAATTCGGGGGTGGTCTCGCCCCGCGCCACCTGCCCGAGACGCCCGCCTTCGCTTGCCGATGGACAATCCGAAAGAGCGCGCGCGAGATCCTCGAAACGATCGGGGCGCGAGCGGGCCTCGGCCAGCACCAGTTCCGCCCGCTCGATGGCGCGAGCGTAAGCGGCGGCGTCTTCGCGAGGCGCCTGAAACAGGATGTGCAGCGGCTCGAACAAGTCCGGGCCGCGAAACCGCGCCGGGTTGGACTGGTAGTAGCGGCGGCATTCGGCCTCGCTGGCTTCCGGCGTGCGAATCTCCGCCTCGAGCACGGCTCGTATCAGGGCTTCGTCCACGCTCTCGCGCAAGCCGTCCTCGCTTCGTGGTTCGGCGGCGAGAGTCAGGGCGTTGGCCCGCTGCAACAAAAGTTCCCGGACGACCAGCGCGCGCGCCGCCTCTTGCCATGCCGCCCCAGGCGAATCGCCGGCATGGTTTTGGACCTCACGAGCGATATCCGCCTTGGCGATGACGACCCCGTTCACGGCGACGGAGGCCGGGGTTTGCCGGCCAACGCTGTGCGTATCGACTTCAGGCATGTCGAGTCTGGGCATGGCTCATTCCGCTCCCGTAAGTGGACGCGGCTGCGCGTCGAGAGATATTCCAGGTGTCGCGACCCCCGTGGCCCGGCGCGTCACCGGCCGGGTCGTGCGAACCACTTGATATCCCGGACGACCGAGATACCAGACCGGCGCGCTCCAAACATGCACCAGACGCGTGAACGGGAACACCAAGAAGATGGTCATGCCGAGGAAGAGATGTAATTTGAAGACCGGACTGACATCCGCGATCAGGACGGCGGCGCCAGGATGCAAGGTCACGATCCCTTGCGCCCAGTTCATGAACTTGACCATCTCGTGGCCATCGAGGTGCTCGGCCGACACCGGAATGGTCAGAAGACCGAGGGTCAGTTGCGTCCAGAGCAGCAACAGAATGGCGATGTCGCCGAAGCTGGAGGTGTTGCGGATACGGGCATCGAACAGCCGGCGGTGCGCCAGCATCGCAATGCCAATCCAGCAGGCAATGCCCGCGATGCCGCCGAAGGTCATGGCGAGCAATTGTTTGAACGTGTGGCTGATGCCGAGCGCGTCGAAGACGGCGACCGGCGTCAGAAGGCCAATGCAATGGCCGCCGAAGATGGCGAGGATGCCGATATGAAAGAGGTTTGAACCCCATACCATCTGGCGGCGGCGCAGCAGTTGGCTGGATCCGGTCCGCCAGGTGTATTGCGAGTGATCGAAGCGCAGCAGGCTGCCGAGAAGAAAGACGGTCAGCGCCACATAGGGGTACCAGCCGAAAAGAGCGTTGTTCAACCAGATGTTCATGGTGTCATCTCCTCAAGCGGCTGCGGGGCCGCGCGACGGCGCGCGGGGCTGGACATCCCGCGCGGCGGCGCGCAGGCGGGTTCGCAGACGCTCCGTGCTACATCCGTCCATGGCCTCGCCGGGTCCGAACTGGATCGCCGCTTCTTCCCAGACCGCGTCCAGCGCGGCGAGGTCGTTGGGATCCTCGTCGGGAATGGCGGAGACGCCGGTCAGCGGGGCTTGGGCGAGTTCGGCGAGCGCTTCCATCACAAAAGCGTAGGCCGTGTTGCGTTTGCGCAAGCGATCGGTCAGGGCGCGCAGAATGCCGGCCGGCTCGGCCAGCATGGCGCGCGCTTCGTCTTCTGGCAGAAGCGACAGAAACTCCAAGAACAAAGGCAGGAAATCCGGTAATTCCCCCGCCGTCATTTCGAGGCCATGGCTGGCGTAGAGCGCCACCAGATCCGCCATCGCCTGACCGCGATCGCGGCTCTCGCCGTGGACATGTTCGAACAGATGCAGCGATAGCGGTCGTCCCCGGTCGAACAGCGAGTAGTAGCGCTCCTGCAATTCGTAGATGTCTCTTGTGGCGATCTCATCCAGCAAGGCGCCGATGGCCATGCGCCCCGCCTGGGACACGATGGATTCTTGTTCGAGAGTGTCCGCGATCTCGCCCGTCGCGGCCTGCAACGCCTCGGTGGGATAGGACAAGAGGGCGGCGAGCGCCCTGAAGCTGCGCGCCATCACACCACCTCCATCGGATTTTTAGCTTTGGGAGTTTTGGCGTCGAACAGATTGAATCCGGTCTTGCCAGAGCAGCCCTCCCCGAAGGAAAAGCCGCAGGATCCGCGAAGCTGGTAGGCGTCCTCGCCGGTTTCGCGATGCGCGGTGGGGATGACGAAGCGATCCTCGTAATTGGCGATCGCCATCAATTGATACATCTCCTCGATATCGCCGCCGGTGAGACCAACGCGTCCGGCCAGACTTTCGTCGATCACGCCGTCCACGGTCTTGGCGCGCATATAGGCGCGCATGGCGAGCATGCGTTGCAGCGCTAGTCCGACCGGTTTCGTTTGGCCCGCGGTGAGCAAGTTGGCGAGATAGCGGACGGGAATCCGGAGCGATTTCACGTCGGGCATCCCATCGATTTCGCCGAGATCGCCCTTGGCGGCGGCGTTTTGGATCGGCGAGAGCGGCGGCACGTACCAGACCATCGGCAGCGTCCGATATTCCGGATGCAGCGGGAAGGCGATCTTCCAGTCCATCGCCATCTTCCACACCGGCGAGCGCTTCGCGGCCTCGAGCCAGGCATCCGAAATGCCGTCGACGCGGGCCTGCGCCTGAACGGCCGGATCGAAGGGATCGAGGAAGACCTTCAGTTGGGCCTCATACAGATCGGCCTCGTCCGGCACCGACGCGGCGACCTCGATCTGGTCGGCATCGTAGAGAACGACGCCAAGATAGCGAATGCGACCGACGCAGGTTTCCGAGCAAACGGTCGGCAGACCGGCCTCGATCCGCGGGAAGCAGAAGGTGCATTTCTCCGACTTGCCCGAAGACCAGTTGTAATAGACCTTCTTGTAGGGGCAGCCGGAGACGCACATCCGCCAGCCCCGGCACTTGTCCTGATCGATCAGGACGATGCCGTCCTCCTCGCGCTTGTAGATCGCGCCGGATGGGCAGGCGGCGGCGCAGGCGGGATTGAGGCAATGTTCGCAAAGGCGCGGCAAATACATCATGAAGGTGTTTTCGAAAGCGCCGTAGATCTCCTTCTGCACGCCTTGGAAATTGCTGTCCTTCGACCGTTTAGCGAATTCGCCGCCGAGAATTTCTTCCCAGTTCGCGCCCCAGACGATCTTCTCCATGCGCTCGCCGGTTATCAGTGAACGCGGCCTTGCCGTCGGCATGGCCTTGCCTTCCGGCGCGCTTTGAAGATGTCCGTAATCGAACGTGAAGGGTTCGTAATAGTCGTCGATCTCGGGCAGGTCGGGATTGGCGAAAATCTTCGACAGCACCCGCCATTTCGCGCCGATCCGCGGTTCGATCGCGCCGTCGCGCTTGCGCGTCCAACCGCCCTTCCAACGCTTCTGGTTCTCCCAATCCTTGGGATAGCCGATGCCGGGTTTGGTTTCGACATTGTTGAACCAGGCGTATTCGACGCCGTCGCGGCCGGTCCAAACGTTCTTGCAGGTGACCGAGCACGTGTGGCAGCCGATGCATTTGTCGAGGTTGAGGACCATCGCGACCTGGGCGCGGATTCTCATGATTGCACCGTTTTCTGCTGGATGGTTGGTTTGGTGTCGTCGAGCCAGTCGATGCGGTTCATGCGGCGGATGATGATGAATTCGTCGCGGTTGGACCCGACCGTGCCGTAGTAATTAAACCCGTAGGACTGCTGGGCATAGCCGCCGATCATGTGCGTCGGCTTCATCACAACGCGCGTCACCGAATTGTGGATGCCGCCGCGTTGCCCGGTAACTTCGCTGCCGGGCATGTTCACGATCTTCTCTTGCGCATGGTACATCATCACCATGCCGGGATTGACGCGTTGGGAGACGACCGCGCGAGCCACCAGCGCGCCATTGGCGTTGTAAGCCTCGATCCAATCGTTGTCGGCGATTCCAGCGCGCGCGGCGTCGTCCTCGCTGATCCAGACGACGGGGCCACCGCGGTTTAGCGTGAGCATGAGCAGATTGTCGGAATAGGTGCTGTGGATGCCCCATTTTTGATGGGGCGTCACGAAGTTCAGCACGATCTCCGGATTGCCGTTGCCATGCTTGCCTTTCACCGGCGCAATCGCCTTGGTATCGACAGGCGGACGCCATGTGACGAAGCCTTCGCCGAAGGCGCGCATCCACAAATGGTCCTGGTAGAGCTGCTGGCGTCCCGTCAACGTCCGCCACGGAATCAGCTCGTGCACGTTGGTGTAACCGGCGTTGTAACAAACCTTTTCGCTCTCGATCCCCGACCATGTCGGCGACGAGATGATCTTGCGGGGTTGCGCCTGGAGGTCGCGATAGCGGATTTTCTCGTCTTCCTTCGCCAAGGCGAGATGCGCATGCGCGCGGCCGGTGAATTTTTCCAGCGCATGCCATGCTTTCACCGCGACCTCGCCGTTGGTTTCGGGCGCGAGGCTCAAGATCGCCTCGATTGCGTCGATGTCGGTCTCGAGTTTCGCGCCGCCGTTCGGCGCGGTGCCGTTGAGCGCGCGCAGGAATTCGACCTCGTGTTGGGTGTTCCAGCCGATGCCCTTGCCGCCGTTTCCTACCTTTTCCAGCAAGGGGCCGATCGAGGCGAAGCGGGCGTAGAGGCCGGGATAGTCGCGCTCGACGACGCTGACGGATGGCATGGTGCGTCCCGGCACGGGCTCGGTTTCCCCGGTCTTCCAATCCTTCACGTCGTAGGGCTGCGCGAGTTCGCCGGCCGTATCGTGCAGGATCGGCGTCAGCACCACATCGGTCTCGCGGCCGAGCACTTCGGGCGCCACCTCGGAAAATACGCGGGCGAGCTCCTTGTAGATGTCCCAGTCTGAACGCGATTCCCAAGCCGGGTCCACCGCCGCCGAGAGCGGATGAATGAATGGGTGCATGTCCGACGTGTTGAGGTCGTTCTTTTCGTACCAGGTCGCGGTCGGCAGCACGATGTCGGAGTAGACGCAGGTCGTCGACATGCGAAAATCGAGCGTCACGAGCAGATCGAGTTTCCCCTCGGGCGCCTCGTCACGCCAAACGACGTCCTGCGGCTTTTCGCGTCCCTCGGCCCCGAGTTCCTTGCCGAGAATGCCGTGCCTCGTCCCGAGCAGATGCTTGAGGAAATATTCGTGCCCCTTGCCGGACGAACCCAAGAGATTGGAGCGCCAGACGAACATGTTGCGTGGCCAGTTCGCGGGATCGTCGGGATCGTGGCAGGATAATTCGAGTTCGCCGGAGCGAACCGCTTGCGCCACGTAATCCTTTGGTTCCAGCCCGGCCGCCTTTGCCCGCGCCGCGATCGTCAGCGGATTTTGCTTCAGTTGCGGCGCCGACGGCAGCCAGCCCATGCGCTCGGCCCGCACGTTGTAGTCGATGATGGAGCCGCTCCAATCGCCGGCGGGCGCGGTGGGCGAGAGAATTTCCGAAACGTTCAACGTCTCGTAGCGCCATTGATCGGTATGGGCATAAAAAAACGACGTGCCATTTTGCTGGCGCGGCGGGCGGCTCCAGTCGAGACCGAAGGCGATAGGTGCCCAGCCCGTTTGCGGGCGTAGCTTTTCCTGACCGACGTAATGCGACCAGCCGCCGCCGGATTTGCCGATGCAGCCGCACAGCACCAGGAGGTTGATGATCCCCCGGTAGGCCATGTCCATATGGAACCAATGGTTCAGGCCGGCGCCGAGGATGACCATGGAGCGCCCCTCTGTTTTCTCGGCGTTGGTGGCGAATTCGCGGGCGACGTGGATGATCTGGTGGCGCGGCACGCCACACACGCGCTCCGCCCAAGCCGGGGTGAATGGCGCGTCGTCATCGTAGGAGCGCGCGACACCCGCGCCGCCGAGCTGCCGGTCGAGACCGTAGTTGGCACAGAGAAGATCGAACACAGTCGCGACCATGGTCTCGCCGCCTTCGAGCGCGAGACGCCGCGCCCGCACGCGCCGCGTGATGACATCGGGATGACTGGTCGCGGTGAAACCGTTTGTCGCCGCACCGCCGAAATAAGGAAACGCGACCTCCGCGACATCGTCCCCGGGCGCGCTCAGCTCCAGTTTTACCTCGGCACCGTCGCCACCGCGGGTTTCGAGGTTCCACTTGCCTTGCTCGCCCCAGCGAAAGCCAATCGAGCCGCGCGGCACGACCACGCTGCCATCGGCGTCGAAGGCCACCGTTTTCCAGGCCGGGTTGTTCGTCTCGCCCAATCCGCCCGTAAAGTCTTCCGCGCGCAGCAGACGCTCCGGCACGTAAGATTCGCCTTGCTTGACCAGACGAACGAGCATCGGCAGATCGGTGTAGCGGCGCGCATAATCGTCGAAATAAGGGACGGTCCGGTCGAGATGATATTCGCGCAGGATGACGTGACCCATGGCCATCGCCAGCGCCGCATCCGTCCCTTGTTTGGGGTGCAACCAAAGGTCGGCGAACTTCGTCGCCTCGGCATAGTCCGGCGAGACGACGACGCTCTTGGCGCCTTTGTAGCGGGCCTCGGTGTAGAAATGCGCGTCTGGGGTCCGCGTCTGCGGGACGTTGGAGCCCCACAACATCAGGAACCCCGCATTATACCAATCCGCGCTCTCCGGCACGTCGGTTTGCTCCCCCCACGTCATCGGGCTGGCCGGCGGCAGGTCGCAATACCAGTCGTAGAAGCTCAAGCAGACGCCGCCGAGCAGCGACAAGTAACGCGCCCCGGCCGCGTAGCTGACCATCGACATCGCCGGAATCGGCGAGAAGCCAATGACGCGATCCGGTCCGTATTTCCTAACCGTATAGGCATTGGCGGCGGCGATGATCTCGTTGACCTCGTCCCAACTCGCGCGCACGAATCCGCCAAGGCCGCGCTTGCTCGTGTAACTGGAGCGCTTTTCCGGGTCTTCGACGATCGAGGCCCAAGCGGCGACCGGGGTGCGGACAATCCGCGCCTCGCGCCAGAGCTTGAGCAGCCGGCCCCGGACCAGCGGGTGCTTCACCCGGTTGGCGGAATAGAGATACCAGGAATAGCTGGCGCCGCGGGCGCAGCCGCGAGGTTCGTGGTTCGGCAAGTCCGGCCGGGTGCGGGGATAGTCGGTCTGCTGGGTCTCCCAGGTCACGATCCCGCCCTTGACATAGATCTTCCACGAGCAAGACCCGGTGCAATTTACGCCATGCGTGGAGCGGACGATCTTGTCGTGCTGCCAGCGCTTGCGGTAGCCGTCTTCCCAGGCACGTGGCTCGTTGGTCACGACACCATGCCCATCGGCGAAAGTGTCGGTTTGCCTGCGGAAGAAAGTCAGCCGGTCGAGGAAGTGGCTCATCCCGAGTTTCCCACGGTTTTGGCCCAACCCTCATCGGGCGGCCTTGAAGCGTGGCGCGAATTTCGGCCGGGATGGGCCGCCGGGCATTGATATGGGTCAATGCTAGGCGTGATCTATAATGTTTGTTGATGTGATATAGATCACGCCATAAGGCGATCCCTTCATGGACAGGCACGTAGCGACGAAGGACAAGGCCATGGACGAGCCGCCCGGCAGCCCCGAGTTCCCAGGCGGATCGCAAACCGCGTCTGGCCCCGAGTCGGCCCGCTTTGCGCTCGGCGCGACGCCTTGGCTGCAAGCCGTTCCAGCCGCCACGCTTGATCGTCTGGCCGGGCAGGCCGTGCTCCACCGCGTGCCATCCGGGAGCCTTCTATTCGAACAGGCGGAGACGCCGGCCTTTGCTCAGTTCCTGGTTGGCGGCAGCGTCGAATTGCTCGGCATCCGGGGTTCCGACGAAACCCTCGTCGAAGTCGTGCGTCCAGTCGACTTGCTGTTGCCCGCGGCAGTGCTGAATCGCCAGCCCTATCTCCTCCGGGCCAAGGTTTTGGAAGAGGCCTATCTCGTCATGATCCAGGCCGATCTTTTCCGGCGCGAGATCGTCACCGATCATGCCTTGTGCCTGGCGGTCCTTGCCTGCGAGGCGGCGCATTTCCGGCGCCAAATCAAGCATGCCAAGAACGTCAAGCTGCGCTCCGCCGAGGAGCGCGCCGGCTTCTATCTGCTTGAGCTGGCCGGAGATGCGCCGGCTGGCCGACCGGTCAAGCTTCCCCTCGAAAAACGCCTCATCGCCTCGCAGCTCGGCATGACCCGCGAGACCTTGTCCCGGACCTTCGCGGCGTTGGCGCGTCACGGCATTAGGGTCACCGGCGATACCGTCGCGATCGAGAATCTGGAGGCGGCGCGGGCGCGGTTTCCTTTCGATCCCCTCATTGACGGTCCCGAGCCGATCATACCCCTTCAAAACGGGAATCTCTGATCATGACCATTGCATCCCCCGCTTCTTCGACGGCCGCGCCCCGGATCCTCGGCGTGAGCACAATCGCCTTTACCGTCTGCTTCGCGGTCTGGTCGATCTTCTCCATCATCGGCATCGGCATCAAGCAGCAGCTCGGCTTGTCCGAAACGGAATTCGGCCTGCTCGTGGGGACGCCGATCCTCACGGGTTCGCTGATCCGGTTGGCGCTCGGCGTCGTGACCGACCGTTATGGCGGCCGCCCGGTCTTCGTCTTGGTGATGCTTTCGGCCGCGATCGCCACCTTCTTCCTGGCGCGCGCGACGACCTATGCCGAAGTCCTGGTGGCGGCGCTCGGCATCGGCATTTCCGGGGGTAGTTTCGCGGCGGGGATCGCCTATGTCTCGCGCTGGTATCCCCGGGAACGCCAAGGTACGGCGCTCGATATTTTCGGCTTGGGTAACGCCGGGGCGGCGGTGACCGCGCTTGTCGCGCCCTTCGTCATGGCCGCGGCCGGCTGGCCGATGGTGGCGCGGATCTGGGCGGGCGTGCTGGCGGCCACCGCGGTGATCTTCTGGTTCGCGACCTCGGACGATCCGGCCCACCAGGCCCGTAAAGCGGCGGGAGACAAGGGGTTGACGTTCGCTCAACTGCTCGCGCCTCTCGCCGATGCGCGGATCTGGCGCTTCTCGCTTTATTATTTCGTGGTGTTCGGCGGCTTCGTGGCGCTGGTCCTCTGGCTGCCGCATTTCTTGACCGGCGCTTACCGCGTGAACATCCAAACCGCCGGAATCCTGGCGGCATGTTTTGCGATTCCCGGTAGTCTGTTTCGCGTCTACGGCGGTGTGCTCTCGGACCGGATCGGCGCGCGGCAGGTCATGTACGTCTCGCTTGGCCTTGCGTCGCTCTGCGCGTTCCTCCTGTCCTATCCGCCGACCGATTATGTCGTGCATGGCATGGCGGGCGACATCAGGTTCGGCTTCAGCCTCGGCGTGCTGCCGTTCGCCTTGCTCGTTTTCGTTCTCGGCTTCGCGATGGCGATCGGCAACGCCGCAGTGTTCCGGCATATTACGCAATATTATCCCGAACATGTCGGTCCGGTCGGGGGCACCGCCGGCATGATCGGCGGGCTCGGCGGGTTCGTGCTGCCCATCGCCTTCGGTCTGATGACGGACCTGACAGGCCTGTGGACCAGTTGCTTCATGCTGCTGTTCCTCGCCGCCGCCGTCAGCCTGTTGTGGATGCATCTCGCGATCCTGCAAATGGAACGGCGCGCGCATGCGCCGGACGTTCGCTTCCTGGCCGAGTTGCAGCCGGGGGCGGGTGGCCTGCGGGATTGGAATCCCGAAGACCCGGAATTCTGGGCGGCCAAGGGACGGCGCATCGCCAACCGCAATCTCTGGATCTCGATCCCAGCCTTGTTGCTGGCCTTCGCGGTGTGGATGGTCTGGTCGGTCGTCGTGCTGAACCTTCCGGCCCTCGGCTTCCAGTTCAGTCCCAACCAGCTCTTCTGGCTGGCGGCATTGCCGGGTCTTTCCGGCGCGTTTCTGCGCGCCTTCTATGCCTTCATGGTTCCGATCTTCGGCGGACGCGTGTGGACCACGTTTTCGACGGCGAGCCTGCTCGTGCCCGCGCTGGGCATCGGGCTCGCGGTTCAGAATCCGGCCACGCCCTACCCGGTGTTTCTGGCGCTCGCGCTGCTGTGCGGCCTCGGCGGCGGCAATTTCGCCTCGTCCATGGCCAATATCAGCTTCTTCTTCCCGAAAGAGCAAAAGGGCCAGGCCCTGGCGCTGAACGCGGGCCTAGGCAATCTGGGTGTGTCGGTGGTGCAGTTCCTGGTGCCGCTGGTCATCACGCTCTCGATCTTCGGGGCGTTTGGCGGCGTCCCGCAGGTCTTGTCCAGCGGCAAGCAAATCTGGATGCAGAACGCGGGCTTCGTGTGGGTCCCGATGATCGTGGCCGCGAGCCTCGCCGCTTGGTTCGGCATGGACGATATCGCCGGCGCGCGCGCGAGCTTCGCCACTCAGGCCGCCATTTTTCGCAACCCCCATACATGGCTGCTTTGCTGGCTCTACACCGGCGTGTTCGGAAGCTTCATCGGCTTCTCCGCGGGCTTTCCGCTGCTGACGAAGACGATGTTTCCCGGCGTCAATCCGGTCGCCTTCGCCTTCCTCGGTCCCTTGGTCGGCGCGGCGGCGCGCAGTTTCTCCGGCGGAATGGCCGATCGCTGGGGCGGCGCCCGAGTCAGCATCGCGGTGTTCCTGACGATGATGGGGGGCACCGTGGGCGTGCTGGCGGCGATTTGGGCGGGCAGCTTCACTGGCTTCTTCGCGGCCTTCATGTTGCTGTTCGCGGCCAGCGGCGTCGGGAACGCCTCGGTGTTTCAGATGGTGCCCGCGATCTTTCGCGCCTTGCATTTCAAGCGCGGCGGCCCGCGCGCGGAGATGGAACGCGCGTCGGCGACCGAAGGCGCCGCGGTGCTCGGCTTCACGTCGGCGGTCGCGGCATTGGGGGCGTTCTTCATCCCCAAGAGCTTCGGCAGCTCCATCGCCGCGACGGGCAGCCCGGCCGCCGCGCTGACGGGGTTCATCGTGTTCTACGTCTCATGCCTGGCGATCACCTGGTGGTTTTATACGCGGCGCGGCGCGCCCGCTCGCGTGATGGGTCACGAGGCCGCTCCCCAGGTATCGCCGGCGGCAGCCGGGTAAGAACGACAGGCGCTCGCCATGACAAGCGACAGCGATCCCGGCGATTATGCATCGCCGCCCTGCTTCCTCCATGAGTTGGATTCGCCGTCTTGTTCCGAGCGGTCCAACGTCCTGCGATGGCGTAAATCGGAGCGCGAGCGTCTGCTTGCGTTACGTCTGGCTTTGCCACGGGAAAAGCATGGCGCGTTTTCGAGGGAAATCGCGGCGAATCTCGACGCGATCTTTCCCGATCTCGCGGGGCAAGTGGTCAGTCTTTACTGGCCCCTTCGCGGCGAGCCGGATTTGCGGCCCTGGGCCAGCGCGATCGAACATCGCGGCGCGCGATGCGCTCTTCCCGTGGTCGTGGAGAAGGCCGCGCCGTTGAAGTTCGTGACCTGGCATCCCGGCGAACCGCTTGTCCGCGGATTCTGGAATATCCCCGTTCCCCCGCAGGGCGTGGAAATCATCCCCGATATCCTTCTCGCTCCGGTCATCGGCTATGACGAGAAGAACTTCCGGCTTGGTTACGGCGGAGGCTATTTCGACCGGACACTCGCGGCCTTGCCAACGCGGCCGCGCGTAATCGGCATCGGCTTTTCGATCGCGCGAATCCACACGATCTACCCGCTCGGCCACGACATTCCGCTGGACATGCTCGTCACGGAAACGGTGAGATGACGGTCATGCGCCGCCAAACTGTTTTTCCGCCAACGGCCTGTCTTCACACGCTCTTGCCATGAATCCACGTCAATCGAAGCTGCCGGCTTCTGTTCAGACGTTCGTAACATTCGCACGAATGACTCATGAGGGTGTCACGATTCGATATCGTCAAGAGGCCTCGTGAATATAGGATCGCGCCCGAGTCCATGAGGTGAGTGCACACGCCGTTGACAGTCGGGCGGCCAAGCCCAAGCATTTCGGAGAGAGAGGCTTGGGTGACTTGAAACGTGTCCCCAACCATCCGGTCGTGGGCGTCGAGCAGCCAGCGGCTAATTCTCTGCTCCGCATTATGAAGGCTGACGCAAGCCACCGATCCCGCCAATCGGGTAACGAGATATTTGGCGTAACTCATCATGGAGGTGCGCACACAGGGAAATGCTTCGAGCGCTTCGTCGAGATCCGCGATCGAAATCCAGGAGGCATAGCCAGGCACCTGGACGATCGATCGCATCGTCGCCTTGCCGCCGCCCATGATCAAGGCAAATCCCACAAATCCCTCGACGCCGATCGATCCGGCCTCCATCCCGCGCCCGTCTTTCATTTCCGCTATATAGGACGCCACACCTTCGTGGGGAAAGATCGCATGGGTAACCTCGTCACCCTCATTGTAAAGTATCTGGCCAAGCGACAGGCGTTTCACGACGAGGCGAGACTGAAGGAATGCCTGAGCCTCTGGCCGCAGAGAGAGCAGTATTTGGTTTCTGGTCTCGAAATCGCTTTTCAAACCGGACCCTAACAATTTTTACGACCACAACTAAAAACCCACCAATCGGATTTTTTAACGCTTTGCTAGCATTCTTGCTATGTATTGTGCCGGACACTAACGGTTTGGTGCCGTTCATACAGAGTCTGGTATCAATCGCGTGCATTTGGGTGAGAGACTAACAAATAGGCAAAAATTCTATCGGAGCTATATGCCATGTGTCTACATGACTTAAGGTGCCCTGGCGACGGTCAAGTAAGCGAATCCGGGCCAGATATTGCCTCCGGCCGCCAAGCTTCTGCTCCGATAGGCCCGCAACCTGGATCGATCGAGATCGGCGATGTGGCGTTCAAGCAGGTGCACGTCGAATTGGACGCCTATAAGGCGGCTCTCGACCAAAATGCCATTGTCGCAATTACCGGCCGTACTGGCACGATCATCTATGTCAACGACCGCTTTTGCAAGGTCAGCGGTTATTCCCGCGACGAGCTGATCGGCCGGAAGCACAACATCGTCAATTCAGACTATCACCCGAAGACGTTCTTCACCGGAATGTGGCGAACGATTTCCAAGGGAATGCCCTGGCACGACGAAATATGCAATCGCTCTAAGAACGGATTGTTTTATTGGGTAGACACGACGATCGTGCCGATGCGCAACGAATCCGGGTTTATCACCGGATATGTTTCGATACGTTTCGATATTACGACGAGGAAAAAAGCAGAAATAGCGTTGAACGAAGAAAATTCCAAGCGCCAAAAGGCAGATGCTCTTTTGCGCGACTTTCAGGAGGCGATCCCCGACGGCATCGTTGGGTTCGATCAAAACAGTTGCGTGACTTACTGCAACAGAGCTTACAGAGTTTTTTTTAACATTCCCGAGCACGCTGTTTTCGAGGGTGTGACCTATGCCAAATTTCTGGAATATGAGATCAATCATAGCAAATTAGGTCAGCCGGCGGATAGTGCCGCGACTCGCACCGGTAACTCAGACCTTAGCCCGATCGAGCCCCGGATTCAAAGATGGCCGGTCATTCAGCAGCTCCGCGACGGCCGATGGCTTCAGGTGCAGGAGCGCCGCTCGAAGAATGGCAACACCGTGCGCATCTGCACGGATATCACTGAAATCAAGCGATCCGAGGGGACCATCAAGCATCAGGCGGAGCACGATCCGCTGACTGGGCTGTTCAATCGAGCGGTGCTTCTCGATCGATTGTCGAAAGCCTTGTCCAGCCGCCGCCGCGTCGAACTATCCGGCGCTCTCGTGCTGATCGATCTGGACAATTTCAAGGATGTCAACGATACGCTCGGCCACGACGCCGGCGACGAACTTCTGGTGCGGCTCGCCCACCGGTTCACCGGAGCCTTGCGCAAGTCGGACACCGTCGCGCGGATTGGCGGCGACGAGTTCGCGGTGGTCTTGCCGAATGTGGTGACCGTGCGCGATGCCGAAAAGGTGATCGGAAAGCTCGTTTCGCGAGCCAAAGAACCCATAACTCTTGGTCATAGAACCATCCGTCCGCGGTGCAGTCTTGGGGTGACGTTTTTCCCGGCGGATGGTCAGACGCCAAAGGATCTCCTGAAGAATGCCGACATCGCTTTGTATCAAGCCAAGGCGCGAGGCCGCGACCGCTGCTGCTTCTTCGATTCGACCCTCCGGGAGAGCTTGGAACGGTCCCAGGCCGTTACCGACGCTCTCCGTCTCGCCTTGGTGAACGATGAAATCGAGGTCGCCTTTCAGCCTCAGATCGAGTTCGAAAGCGGCCGTCATGCGGGCTTCGAAGGACTTGCCCGATGGACGTATCAAGGGCTTCCGGTTCCGCCGTCCGAGTTCATTCCGATCGCCGAAGAGACAGGTCTGATCATTCCGATTGGATATCGCATTTTGGATAAATGCCTGGAGCTGGTTCGCGATCTTCGCGGCGGAGGCTTCGATCCCGGGCGGATCGCCGTCAACGTCGCGGCGTCTCAACTCAAGCAAGAAGATTTCGTCAAAAACGTTCAATCCCGGCTTGCCAGCCATGGCGTGGAGCCGCGGCAATTGGAGATCGAGGTGACGGAAAACATCCTCCTCGATCGCGATAGCGACCATATCGCTCACTCCGTTCACAGTTTGCGCCGCATGGGAGTCACGATCGCGCTCGACGATTTCGGGACGGGCTATGCCTCGCTCTCGCATTTGAAGCGTTTTCCCGTCGATCGTTTGAAGATCGACCGGTCCTTCGTGCATGAAATCGACTCGAGGTCCGAGGACGCGATCATCGTTCGCGCCATCATAAACCTTGCTCATAACCTCGGGATGCATGTCGTCGCGGAGGGGATCGAGACGAACGCGCAGTTTGAATTCCTGCGGGAACAGGGATGCGACATCGCTCAAGGCTATTTTGTCGGCCGTCCCATGAGCGCGGCCGCGGTGAGACCCTATTCCGCCTGTGCGCAAAAACTGAAGGAACTCCGAAGCCCTGAAATGGCGGTTCAACCGGCGGGGCCACTGTGATGAGCAGCCATCGCCCCGAGCTGACTCCCTGACCTCGAGAAATCCGTCTCCGGTCCGCTTGCCGGAGCAGGCCTGTGATTCGGCGCTCAACGCAATTTCGTTCCCTGTCCGATACCTAACCTAAGGATTTTCAAATGACAGACTCGAATCGCAGCCAAGACAGTATCGTCGAGCGTCTCGACTTTATCGGACTGGATCAGAAGGCGCGAACGGCGCTTAGGAACCTGCAGCCCCTCGTCAGCCAGGCCATTGGACCGGCGCTGACGGCCTTCTACGATAAGGTCAAGGGCACGCCGGCCACGCGCAAGTTCTTTGGCGACGAACGCCATATGGCGGGAGCCCAAAATGCCCAAGAGCGGCACTGGGCGATTATTACCGCTGCCAATTTCACCGAGGATTATGCGAGCGCCGTCCGCAAGATCGGCAAAACCCATGCGCGCATCGGATTGGAGCCGCGCTGGTATATCGGCGGTTACGCGGTGGTCCTCGAGCAACTCATTCACGCCGTCGTTAGGGAGCAGTGGCCGCGCCTGTTGCAAATGTCCAAGCGCCGCCCCGAAGGGGTCGCGGAGGCCTTGTCGAGCCTCGTCAAGGCGGCGATGCTCGATATGGATCTCGCGATATCGGTCTATCTGGAGACTCTCGCCGACGAGCGCCATAAGGTCGAGGAAGCGGGCAAGGAAGCCTTGCGGCTCGAACGGGAGATCGTCGCCAATTCGATCGGCGTGGGCTTGAAAAAACTGGCCGCCAAGGACCTGACGTACCGCATGACGGGCGAAATACCCGAGGTCTACCGCCAACTGCAAATGGATTTCAACGAGGTGGCGGGTCAACTTGAAGAAGCGATCGTGAGCGTTTCCGAAAGCACGAACGTCATTTCCTCCGGCTCGCAGGAGATTGCGGCGGCCTCCGACGATTTGGCGCGCCGCACCGAGCAGCAGGCCGCGAGCCTCGAGGAAACCGCCGCCGCGCTTGGCGCGATCACGGAAACCGTCAAGAAATCGGCCGCCGGCGCCAGCCACGCCCGCGAGATCGTCGCCACCGCCGATCAGGACGCGAAGAAGAGCGCGGGCGTCGTCCGCCAAGCCGTCGAGGCGATGGATGGCATCGCCGAATCCGCGCGCAAGATCACCCAGATC
>Ga0187876_1001099_pt1 | contig 24202 bp, 18 predicted proteins | sample June2016WEW_17_4_FD_133000 | JGI IMG/M metagenome (GOLD analysis project Ga0187876, IMG submission 133000) | Peatland microbial communities from SPRUCE experiment site at the Marcell Experimental Forest, Minnesota, USA - June2016WEW_17_40 | ecosystem: Environmental > Terrestrial > Soil >...
CCAAGATGTATTCGATCGGGTTCAAGCGGCGGACATGATGGAAAACGCGGTCATTGTAGCCTCGTTCGCCTACCAGGCAGCGAATCGAGATGAGCGGATGCCGCGCAAGCCGCTGCCGACGGCGCAGCAGGCCCGCGATCGCTGGACGCTGTTCTGATAATACAAGCGAGGACAAGCAGGAGCAGCTTTGCGCGCCTGCGACGTTTGCAATTTGGAGGGAAGGATGAAAAGACCTTTGTTGCAACGAGTGATACTCCTGACCAGTGTGATAACGTTGCTCCCGGTCGCCTGCCCACTAGAAGCGCAGGAGTCACCTTTTGTCTCCGAGCGGGTGTATCAAACGCTTGTCAACGAGATTTCCGGCGACATCGCGTTTGAGCACCTTCGATTCATGACGCAATATCACCGACCGATGGGGGGAAGCCCAGGCTTCGTTGCCGTGGCAAAGTATATCGAAGGCAAAGCGCGGCAGTTTGGGCTGGAGGACGTCAGCTACATACCGCAGGCGAATATTGAGGAGCGTACTTGGAGCGCGTCGCTAGGCGAATTGTGGCTGATCGAGCCGAAGGAGCGACGGCTCGCCTTCACTGCAGAAACTGCGATTGCCTTGGCAGACTACAGCCGTCCCGCTGACATCAAGTCGGCCCCGCTCATCGACGTGGGCGATGGTGTGGCGGACATCGACTACGCGGCGAAGCAGGTCAGTGGAGCGGTGGTGCTGGCGAGCGGGCCAATCGAGCGGGTCATGGAAGAGGCGGTCGTTAAGCGTGGTGCGCTCGGCCTCGTGATATTCGACCCCACGAGACGTCCCCACTACCCGGATCAATACCCATGGATGACGATTCCTCTGGACAGAGTACCGGGAGCGACCTTTGCCTTCGTGATGACCGAACGAAGCGGGCTCCGATTGCGACGAGAGATGGCACAGGCTAAAGAGACTGTTTTCCGAGTTCGCGCCAAGGTTGTCTCCGAGTTTCCCGACCCGCCCAGTCAGGGAATGGTCGAAGCGTTTATCCGTGGGACCGACATTGCGGACCAAGACGTCGTCTTGACGGGCCACATTACGGAAGGGCCGCATTCAGCCAATGATGACGGCAGTGGGTGCGCAAACATGCTGGAGATCGCACGTGCATTGAAGAAGGCCATCGACGAAGGCCGACTGCCGCCGCCTCGCCGCAACATCCGCTTCTGGTGGACGAACGAGAACGGCTCAGAGCGACAGTATTTCGTAGACCACCCGGAGGAGCGCCGTCATATCCTGGTCGACCTCAATGAGGACATGGTGGGTGCGAAGCAATCGTTGGGTAGCCGAGTGCAGTTTGTGACCCGCCCGCCCTTCGCCCGAGCGAGCTTCCTCGGTGACGTGGTCGAATCGATCGTCAACTCGCTGGTCCTAGGCAACACGGCTTTCTATGCTGAACTGTCGGTCCCAGGCCACAAGGATCCATTCTTCGGCGACTGGGTTGATGCCAGCCCGAGTCGGCCGATCGTATCGCGTTTGGGTACGCGTGATCAGTACGACGCCCGAGTCATCCCTTTCCACAACGGTTCCGACCACGCGATGTTCAACAACGCAATCGTAGGTATTCCCGCGATTACGTTCACAAACTGGCCGGACGAGTTCATCCACTCAACCGACGATGACCTGTTTGAGATCGATCCCACCCAGTTGCAGCGCAATGCAGTGGCAGTTGCCGCGACCGCGTACTACGTCGCCACACTAAAAGACAGCGATGTGCCAGCACTTACGACAACCATGTACGGGATGGCCCTTCAGCGGATCGCGGCTGATCAGGCAACCGCGATGCGGATGATTGTCGAGGCACCGGCAATCAGTCGGGCCGCCGCGTACGCCAGGGGTGTGAACCTGGCGAGCCAGGCGGTGCGGCGCGAACATCGGGCTCTCGAATCGGTAAGGGTGTTAGTGGCGAAGAATGGCCAAGGAGTGCGCATGCTCGATTGGGCAATGAGCCAGCTACCAACCGAGGCTGATTCGGTCGCGCGGGTCGCTGCCTTCTACACGTCGCAGAGCGGCGAGAAGCCGCCGGCAGTGGTACTCAGTAAACGCGAACAGGAGCTGTCCCGAAAGGTTCCCTCCCTGACCGATTCTTTACCGACCTATATCCACGGCTATTTCAATATCAAGAGACCGCCAGGTTTGGGTAGCTTGATGGCTTGGGAATCCCTGAACTTTGTAGACGGCAAGACTAACTATCTTGAAATCTATCGCGCAGTTGCCGCAGAAGCGGATTCGGCGGACGAGTGGTACTACGGAAAGGTGTCACTTGAGGACGTGGCGACCTACTTGGACGCCGCGGAGAAGCTCGGCATGATCAAGACACAAACCGTTTCTTCCCGCTAGCCGGTCATCGCATGTTTTGTAAGAGTGCATTTCGGCAAGGCGAAACCGGGCAGAGAGTCTCGGGGGCCCGCAGGCGGGATGACACATGGTTGAGGCACAAATGAACCCAAGTCGTAGCCGTCGTAGATTCCTGCAACAGTGCACCTATGCGCTGGGGGCCGCAGCATCCGCTGGCCTGTGGGCCGACGAATCGCGGTCATCCCAACGTGGCAGGCCGCTCACCATGACCCAGGCAGCCGCCTCCGGATTCCCGGCCTTAGGCAAACAGCTCTGCCTTGACGCCGCTAATCGACACCCCATGAGAGCGGAGACATTAGAGGCGTTACAGGAGTACGTGCAATGGCGAAGCCGCGGAGCGGGCGGTCCCGCCAATTTCTATAACGGCCAACTGCAAGAAGAAACCCGCGAAATGTTCGCCCGCCTGGTTAATGCGAAGCCGAGCGAGATCGCTCTCATCAACGGGACGACCGAAGGGGAGAACATCGTGGCAGCTGGGCTCGGCCTCGCTCACCAAGGAGGCAACGTGGTGATCGACGAGCTCGGTTGGATCGGCTCGAAGTTCCTGTACTGGATGCTTGAACGCCAAGGAGGTCCCCGGGTGCGGATGGTCCGGCCGCGGCAGTGGGACATTGACATCCGCGACATGGAGCGAGCGATCGACAAGGACACGAAGCTAGTGTCGATCGCCCTGGTCTCAAACATCAATGGCCATCGCTACGACCTGAAGTCTATAGCGCAGATCGCGCACTCGCGGGGTGCCCATATTTACGCTGACATTATTCAGGCCGCAGGTGCCGTTCCGCTCGACCTGCACGCCGCGGAGGTCGACTTCGCCGCGTGCGCAACCTCAAAATGGCTCATGGGAGACTACGGGTTTGCCTTTTTATACATCAGAGAAGATCTGCAGGGGACTGTAATGAGACCCACTCGTTTCGGCGCACGGCATATCCAGAATGCCCGGCACGCAGATTCCGAGTTCGATCCAGTCAAAGGCGCAGCTCAATTCGACACGGCCGGAAGCCTGGCCTGCGGGGCGGGCGTGTGTGCACGGGCGTCACTGAAATATCTCCATGAAGTTGGCGTCGAGAGCATTCAGCGTCACGTAGCCCCTCTCGTGGAGAAGTTGCAGCAGGAAATGCCCCGACTGGGATATCCCTCGATCACCCCTAGAACTATGCCGTCACCAATTGCTTCATTCATGGCCAGCGATCTTGAGGGAACGGTCACTCGCCTGAAGAAGGCGTTCGGGATTGAACCCGTAACTGCATCTCGCTGGGAATTCACGCGGGAATCGGGTGAGGTGTATGAAGTCGCGGGGTTGCGGATCTCGCCTGCCATCTACAACGATATGAATGACGTCGATCGGTTGTTGAACGCGCTTGATTGATTGAGCGACGGACAGGGAGATCCAGAAAGGACTAGATCCATGAGCAAGCGTATCGGCATTCTCGGCGGCCTCACGCCCGAATCCACGGTCACGTACTACCAGCACATCGTTCATCGCTACTACCAGTGTCACGGCGACAAAAGCTACCCCGAAATTGTGATCTACTCCGTCAGCTTCCAACAGTTCGAGGACTGGATGGAAGCTGAAGAATGGGAGCCCATTTTCAAGGCGCTCCTCGACGGACTTTGCCATTTGAGGGACGCGGGGGCTGATTTCGCTGTCATCGCCACCAACACGATGCACCTTCTGTTCGACCAGCTTGAGCAGTCATCGCCTATCCCGCTTATAAGTATCCTCGAGACCACCGGCCGGGCGATCGAAGCTCGTGGATTCCGAGTGGTAGGCCTTTTGGGAAGTCGTTTCACCATGGAAAAGAGCTTCTATGCGGAAAGCCTGGCGCGGCGCGGAATCGACTCGTTGATTCCGGACCCGGCGGACCGTAAAGAGATTCATCGAGTCATCATGGAAGAGTTGGGGATTGGACTCCTCTCCGATGAGTCGCGAAAGCGGTGGCTACAGATCATTTCTAGGTTACGAGACCGTGGTGCACAGGGAATCGTGCTAGGGTGCACGGAGATCCCATTGCTCATCCGTCCCGATGACACCTCCGTGCCCCTGTTCGACACGACCGTCCTTCACGCCGAAGAGGCGCTGAGATACGCAACGACAGAGTGAGGAAGCGCCGGGCAGTTAGACGGAGTCCTCTTTGCACGTCTGTCGAATTCATTGGTTCTTCTGCACTTAACCGGATTGTTCGCGAGTGGAGAGGAAATGTTTCAGACGCTCCGAGACTGGGTTCCGCCTCCTCATTGGACCAAGATCACCGCTATCGATGCCCACGCCGCTGGCGAACCTTTACGCATCATCGTCGACGGCATTCCTCAACTGAGCGGCGAGACGATGCTGGCTCGGCAGCGGACAGCGTCCAATCGTTTCGTCACGCTCAGGACCAGCCTGATGTGGGAACCGCGTGGGCATAGGGAGATGTTCGGCTGCATTCTTACCCCGCCAGTCAGCGAGAACGCGGACTTCGGGGTGATATTCATGCACAACGACGGCTACGGCGCGATGTGCGGCCACGGCATCATCGCGGTGTCGACGGTAGCGGTCGAAACTGGTCTGATTCCATCTCAAGATGGTGATACGCTGCTCCAGATCGACACGCCTGCCGGCCTGGTGAGGGCGCGCGCTCGTGTATCAGATCATCGCGTGCGCAGCGTGTCGTTTAGAAACGTGCCGTCGTTTGTTCTTGCTCTTGATCGAACTGTAGACATTCCGGGTCTGGGCTGCATCCGTTACGACTTGGCCTTTGGGGGGTGTCTCTATGCGTACGTTCAGGCAGAATCCTTGCGGCTGCGCTGCCTGAAAGAGGAGTACGCGGCGTTGCGCGACAAGGGCATGATCATTAAACGTGCGGTCATGGCCGAGATACCCGTTCTCCTGCCTGATCAGACCCACCTGAGTTCTCTACACGGTGTGATCTTCATCGCTCCTCCGCGAGAGGAAGAAGCCAACAGCCGTAACACTTGCGTGTTCGCGAATGGCCAGGTCGATCGCTCCCCAACTGGCACTGGCGTAAGCGGACGATTGGCTATTGCCTATGCGCGCGGGGAAATTGGCATCGGGGATGCTCTTGTCATCGAAAGCATTCTCGGCAGTCGCTTCACTGGGCGTGTCGTCGGGGCCGAGAAGTTCGGTGCGTATTCGGCCGTCATCACAGAAGTGGAGGGCAGCGCCCACATCACCGGTATCCATCAGTTCCTGGTCGATCCGGACGATGACCTCGCAGCAGGATTCTTGTTGACGGAGTCATCCGTGCAGCACCACGAGAGAGGGAAGGTGAGAAGACGGCGCTCCCGATAGAGATAACCCAGCGTCCGGTAGCAAGTGGTTTCCAGCGTGACGGGTATGAGACTCCCTTGCAGGTTTTCCGACGAGCCCACCGCAGGCCGAAGAGCACCAGAACCGGGAGAATGCAGGGGCCGCGCTGCCGTAGTGGGCGCAGATGCTGGATTTAGTGGACCGACGGAAGGGTGCGAACGCGGTCTATGAAGCCGTCGCCAATATGGAACCTCACAGTGACATACACGTATTCGGAGTTTGGATTGAACTATCACCCCAGCGCCTACGCTCGCCAGTTGATTAAACACCCCTTCACGCTTGGAACGCTGAAGGGATCCCTGGCGTAATGGATCAGGCTGAACAAAAGGATCGCTCGAGGTAGAAGGAAGGAACGAAAATCATGCATCAGATGCGTGCTTATTCTCATGCAGGAGTGGACGGGCTTGCGGCAAACTCGATTTCCGCGGGAGGTGGCATGTGACGTGTGTCGGCCGCCTCATGATGCTAGTGCTCGCATGTGCGTTTTTCCTTCAGCCCGCGAAGTCCATTGCAGCAAACCAATACTCCGAGAGCTTGTACCAAGAGATGTGCTGGCGCTTAATCGGCCCTTTTCGCGGTGGTCGTACGCGAGCCGTGAGTGGCGTACCCAGCCAGCCGAACGTTTTTTACATTGGACAAGTCAATGGTGGAGTGTGGAAGTCTGACGATTACGGCCGTACCTGGAGGCCGATCTTCGACCAGCAGCCAACACAATCGATCGGCGCTATCGCTGTAGCTCCCTCGGACCCGAACATTGTTTACGTCGCCAGCGGCGAGGGCTTGCACCGTCCTGATCTTTCGGTTGGAAACGGAGTCTACAAGTCCGCAGATGCAGGGAAAACCTGGACGCATCTTGGCCTGCAGGACAGCCAACAGATACCGGCGCTGGTCGTCGATCCCCGCGATCCTAATCGGCTGTTCGCCGCGGTGCTCGGCCATCCATATGGCCCAAACCAGGAGCGCGGCATTTTTCGGTCTACGGACGGAGGTGTGACTTGGGAAAAAGTCTTGTACAAAGATGAAAACACCGGAGGCTCGGATATCGAGATCGATCCGTCGAACCCCGATGTGTTCTATGCAGCGTTGTGGGAGGTGCGCGAAGGTCCGTGGGAGGACAACAACGTCTTCGCCGGAACCTCGGGAGGGCTGTTCAAATCCACTGACGGCGGTACCACCTGGAAGCAACTAACGAACGGCCTGCCGCGAGATATGGTGCAAATTAATGTGGCAATTGCATTCAGCCAACCAAGCCGAATGTATGCCACGCTCGCGACGACAGAGAAAGGAGACTATTGGTCCGGCGCAGGTCTGGCGGTGTACCGGTCTGACGATGCTGGCGAGAACTGGTATCGCGTAACGACCGATCCGCGACCTGCTATGCGCATTGGCGGCGGCGATCTCCCTGTTCCGAAGGTGGATCCCAAGAACCCTGATGTCGTTTACAGCGCGAGCCTCGTGGCCATGCGGTCCACGGATGGCGGCAGAACGTGGAGTGGCATCCGCGGCGCACCGGGAAATGATGATTATCAGAATCTGTGGATCAACCCCAATGATCCGAGAATCATCCTACTGGTTAGCGATCAAGGGGCGATTGTCACGGTCAACGGCGGGGAAACCTGGAGTTCCTGGTTCAACCAGCCCACAGCACAGCTTTATCACGTCGCGGTCACGAATACCTTTCCCTACAAGGTTTGCAGCGGACAGCAGGAAAGCGGGTCAGTTTGCATTTCGAGTCGCGGCAATGATGGCGAGATCACTGATCGCGAGTGGCATCCGGTGGGCGTGATCGAGTACGGTTACGCTGCGCCGGATCCACTCGATCCCGATGTGATTTATGGTGCCGGCAGGAGAGAAGTTTCGAAGTTTCACTGGTCCACGGGGCAGACGCAAAATGTCACACCGATACCGGTACGTAGTGGCAAGTATCGAGTGGATCGCACCGAACCGGTGTGCTTCTCGCCCGTCGGCCCACACATCCTCTATTATGCGACCAATGTTCTTTTCAGAACCACCGACGGTGGAGCCTCCTGGCAGAAGATCAGCCCCGATCTTACGCGGCAGGATCCGAGTGCTCCCCCAAGTATTGGCCCGCTGCTCTCGAGAAACCCTGATGCCGCAAGGCAGCGTGGGGTGATCTACTCGCTTGCACCCTCGTTTAAGAGCGTGAACATAATTTGGGCCGGAACCGATGACGGATGGATCTGGATCACTCGTGACGGCGGCAGGAACTGGGGCAACATCACGCCTCGGGACCTAACCCCGTGGAGCAAAGTCACGCAGATCGAGGCTTCGCACTACGACGACCAGTCGGCTTACGTTTCCGTAAGCCGGTTTCGCATTGACGACCTTCACCCTTACATCTATCGCACACATAACGGGGGTAAGACCTGGCAGTTGATCACGAAAGGTCTTCCTGACGGACCCGTCAATACGGTGCGCGAGGATCCCATCCGCAAGGGCCTACTGTTTGCCGGCACCGAAAACAGCGTGTGGGTCTCATTTGATGATGGGGATCACTGGCAATCGCTGCAACTGAATCTCCCCCATACCTCGATGCGCGATCTATGGATTCACGATGACGATTTGATCGTTGGCACCCACGGGCGGTCGTTCTGGATTCTAGACGACATTACGCCACTGCGGCAGATCACCGCGGCCACCGCAAGTTCAGAGGCGATTCTCTTCAAACCCGCGCTGGCTTACCGCGTTCGGCACAGCACGTGGCCCGACACGCCGATTCCGCCGGATGAGCCGATCGCCCAAAATCCGCCCGATGGTGCAATTATCGACTATTTCATGGCGCATCCAGCTTCCGGTCCCGTGACGATTGAAATTCTCGACGCCAAGAACAACATGGTGCGCCGCTATTCGAGCACGGACAAACAAGCACAGACTCAGGCGGAACTCGAAAAAGAATTCGTTCCCATTTATTGGATTCGAATGCCGAAGATACTCTCCACGGATGCCAGTATGCACCGTTGGGTGTGGGATCTGCGTTATCCCGCGCCGACCGCCACGCGGCATGAGTATCCGATTTCCGCAGTCCCGCACGACACGCCTCGCTATCCACTTGGTCCGTTGGTGCTTTCGGGACAGTATACGGTACGACTTACCATCGATGGACATAGTTACACTGCTCCACTGACCGTCGCGATGGACCCGCGCGTGAAGACGCCTGCCACCGGTTTGCAGAAACAGTTCCAATTGGAGATGCGCCTCGCTTCCTTGTTGACCAGTAACTCCGAGTTGATCATACAAGCGCGTTCGATCCGGGAGCAACTGAACAAGCTTTCCGAGAAGACGACCGGGCCCGCGAAAGAAGCAGTTCAGGCGTTAGAGAAGAAACTGACGACCTTAATACAGGGCTCAAAGCAGCCATCTCCCGGTTCGGGAGAGATTACCCTCAACCGCGTGAATGACGCAGCCATGACGCTTTATGGCGATGTGGACAAAGCCGACGCAACCCCAACTGCTGCGCAAGTCGACGCCACCAAAGATGCCGAGCAAGATGCAGCAAATGTGACGAAGCGATGGGATGCTATAAAGACTTCTGATCTCACCGCCTTGAATAATTTCCTGCGCGGGGCGGCCTTGCCGGAGATTCGGATGGACCTGAACCCGCGGGTGGGAGCGGGCCAGGGAGTTGAGAATAGCAATGCACGGTGAGGTACCCGATGAACGAACGGCACACCTGCTGGCTGCCGGGGTCGGAGCGCTCGACGCACCGGTATCGGGCGCGGAAAGGGGAGCGAGATCTGAACTGTGAACGCGACGGAAGGAACTGGCCGCGAAGCGCTGGTTCGGCCATCGACCGCTAGCGACGATGCTCCTACGTGAAGAACGCCAGCCACAAGCTGGCGTATCGGCTGTATCAGGAGGGAAGAGTGGTGTTGAGGATTCGACAACGGCCGCCAATTGGTGCGCGTGAAGTGCCTCTCTTTGCGGTACCAATCCCAATTTAAGTTCTCGGAGGTACGGGTTTTTTGACAATTTCGACTTCAGCCGGAGGTTGCACATGATGAATCGAAACCGATTAAAGGTAATCCTCGTCGTCGGCGTTTTTGTTGCCTTACTTGCTGCGCAAAACAAGCCAGAGCCGCCAACGTTCGATGTCAAGGAGCACTACACGAAGTACGAATATAGGATTGCGATGCGTGACGGGGTGCATCTTTTTACGTCGGTCTATGTTCCCAAAGATGGCTCTCACCCCTATCCGTTTCTGATCGACCGCACTCCTTACAGCGTACAACCCTATGGAGTTGATCAATACCCCAAGCAGTTGGGCCCGTCTCCCGACTTTGATAAGGCCGGGTACATATTTGTTTTTCAGGATGTAAGGGGCCGATACATGTCCGAGGGGAACTTTGCGGAAATGCGTCCGCATGTCGACGACAAGAAATCCAACAAGGATGTGGACGACAGCAGCGATCTTTACGACACCATCGATTGGCTTCTCAGCAACGTACCCAATAACAACGGAAACGCGGGGATCTGGGGTATCTCCTATAACGGCTTTTTCGCCTCGGCCAGCATTATCGACTCGCATCCGGCACTCAAGGCGGCCTCACCACAAGCCCCCATGACTGACCTTTTCATGGGCGACGACGCCTATCACGGTGGCGCATTCATGCTCGCTGCAAACTTTGGCTTTTACAGTGTATTCAAGCCGCAGGCCAATCCTGAACTGCCCCCCAAGGTTCGTGTTCCTTTCGACTACGGCACGCCAAACGGTTACGAGTTCTTTCTTAACGCTGGAACTCTGGCAAACCTGACAAGAATGCTGCCTGGCCAAACCCTATGGCTCGATCAGATCCGGCACGACACCTATGATGATTATTGGAAAGCGCGCAATCTGGCGGTACATATGAAGAACATCCATTGTGCCGTACTGACCGTGGGTGGCTGGTTCGATGCCGAGGATCTGCAGGGTCCATTTTCGATCTATCGTGCAATTGAAAAAAACAATTCCGGTATCTTCAATGCGCTGGTGATCGGGCCCTGGGCACACGGTCGCTGGTACCGGCTGGGCGGCAATTATCTCGATCGCGTAGAGTTCGCCTCCAATACGGCTGACTACTACCGCAAAAACATTCTGTTCCCGTTCTTTGAGCAATATCTAAAGGGCAATGGAGAGGCGAAGCTCCCCAAAGCCTACGTCTTCGAAACTGGAACGAATGTGTGGAGGCAGTATTCATCCTGGCCGCCCAAAAGCGTCCAGAAAAAGACTCTGTATTTCCATGGAAATGGCGGCCTGTCCTTCGATCCTCCTGGTGCGGACTCGCCAGCGTTTGATGAATACCTGAGCGATCCTGCCAAGCCTGTGCCGTTCGTTCCCTATCCAGTGCAGGCTCTTGCGCCCGCATACATGGTGTCCGACCAGCGATTTGCGGCGTCCAGACCCGACGTGCTGGTCTACCAGACGCCCGTTTTACAGGAAGATGTGACCATCGCAGGCCCACTTTCGCCACATCTCTTTGTTTCAACTTCCGGAACAGATTCCGATTGGGATGTGAAGCTGATCGACGTCTATCCTCCTGACTATCCCGCGAGCAAGATAGATGAGGTTAAGCCGGAAGACAAAGACAAACCCGCAACCGACCTGGTTGCGCCACCGTTCACGATGGGCGGATATCAACAGCTCGTGCGGGGCGAACCCTTTCGCGGGAGGTTCCGCCACAGCTTTGAAAAACCGGAGCCATTTGCGCCGAGTAAAGTCGAAGAAATCAATTTCAATATGCCGGATATCAATCATACCTTCCGCCGTGGGCACCGCATTATGGTTCAGGTGCAGAGCTCATGGTTTCCCCTGACCGACCGGAATCCGCAAACTTTCGTCAATATTCCTGACGCAAAGCTGTCGGATTTCGTGAAGGCAACGGAGCGTGTCTATCACGTAAAGGGACAAGCATCGGGAATTGTGGTCGAAGTGCTACCAACACCTTCAGGATCAGAAAGCGTGAATTGACCTGACCCATTTGTCAGAACTGGCTAAGGATAATGAGACTATCTTGGGTTCTTCGGCAGTGCACCTGGAACGAGAAGCAAGGGCGGGGAGGGGCGGTGGAAACGACGCGGACTCCGCTCCGTGGAAAACGCTTTGCGTTTCCCACTTTCCCACCGGTCCAACGATTGCGCGGTGATTCTGGCGGCGCCCCTGCCATCTTGTGCATTCGTATCTTGATCGCGCCGGAGGATTCCGGCGGGAACGTTAGATCGGAGTGTTTTTCGTGATGAAGCTCTCGCTCTCAATCAACATCGCTGTTCTGATGTGTCTCCCGCAACTCCAAGCCCAGACCCCCGCTCCCGCGAAGCAACTTACGATCGAGGCCATCTTCGCCGAAGGCGGAATCACGGGGCGCGCTCCCGAGACCATCAAGTGGAGTCCCGACAACACGAAGGCTTCGTACGTGCTGCGCGACGACTCCGGCGAGCACGGCGAGCTCTGGTATTTCGATACGATGACCGGCGAAAAGAAAGTTCTGGTCAGCGAAATGAAACTCTCTCAACTTGCTCCGCCCCCGTCGCGCATCCAAGACGAACGCGAGAGGGGACATGTCACGCGCTACCACGTCGCTGCATACAGCTGGTCGCCCGATTCCAAGCACCTGCTTTTCGATTCGCAGGGGCAGCTCTGGTATTACAGCCTCGATACGGGAACGGCGGTGCAACTTACATCGTCTCCCGATCCGAGCAAGGACCCGAAGCTTTCGCCAGACGGCAAGCGGCTCGTCTATGTGCGCAAGCACAACCTCTATGTGCACCCGGTTTCAGGCGAGGAGGGGGAACGGCCGCTTATCCAGCCCGACAAAGAGAAAAGCAAGGGCAAGGACTGCGGCAGGGAAAAAGAAGACGACATCCTGAACGGCGAAGTGGACTGGGTGTATGCCGAGGAGCTGAGCGTTCGCAGCAACTTCTTCTGGTCGCCCGAAGGCCACGACATTATTTTCCTGCAGATGGACGAAAGCCGCGTCCCCACTTATCCCATCACCGACTGGCTGCCCACCCATCCTCACGTCGAGCAGGAAAAATATCCCAAGGCCGGAGACCCCAATCCGGCGGTGCGCCTGGGCGTCGTGTCGAGCGATGGCGGCAAGCCGCGCTGGATCAAACTCACCGACAACGATGACACCTACATTCCGCGCTTTGGCTGGTTGCGCGAAGGCTGGGCATGGGCCGAGGTGCTGGATCGCAAACAGGACCAGCTCGACCTTTATTTCATCGAAACGCGGTCGGGCAAGACGCGCAAAGTTCTAACGGAATCGGAGCCCGACGCCTGGGTCAACGTCAACGACGACTTCCGCATCCTCAAGTCCGGCGACCGCTTTCTGTGGACAAGCTGGCGCGACGGGCACACGCATATCTATCTTTACAGTTGCAACCCCAAAGACCCGATCGCGGCCGATGCCAAGCTTGACGGCCAGCTTGAACGCGGAGACTACGAAGTCTTGGGTGTCAACGGCGTCGATCCGGAGTCGGGCACGGTATTCTTCACTGCCAACAAGGACGACCCGCGAGAAGAAAAGATATTCTCGGTGAAGCTCGACGGCTCGATGCAGGGCGTTGCTGCCGAAGCCGGCAACAACACTGCAACGTTTGCCGACGATGGCAAGCATTACGAGCTGACGCAATCCGCCACGCTCACACCCCCGCAGATTTCAGTCTGCTCGGCCACGCCGGGCTCGTGCCAGAAGATCTGGAAAGCGCGGGGCGTCGGCGAGTACGATCCCATCGCGCCCAAGCCCCTTGAGTTCCGGGCCGATGATGGCACCACGCTCTACGGCTATCTCATCCTTCCTCCGAACGCGGAGCCGAGCAGCAAAATTCCCCTCATCGTCTACATCTATGGCGGCCCCGGCGAACAAATGGTGCGCGATGCCTGGGGACGTACCAACGACCTCTTCCATCAGAGGCTGGCGAAAGCGGGCTTTGCGGTGTTTTCTGTCGATAACCGCGGCACGCCGAATCGCGGAAAGAAATTTGGGGCCGCCATTCGCGGCCAATTTGGCGGCGTCGAACTGAGAGACCAACTCACCGCGCTCGACCAGTTGTATGCGCAGTATCCGCAGCTCGACCCTGCGCGCACCGGCATTTGGGGATGGTCGAATGGCGGCTCCACGACGCTCTACGCGCTTACCCACTCCGACCGCTTCAAGGCGGGCATTGCAGTGGCTCCAGTTACTAACTGGCGCGACTACGATTCGATCTACACCGAGCGCTACCTGGGCCTGCCCAAGGACAATCCGAAAGGCTATGACGATTCGATCGTTAGCGCCGCCGGCAACTTGCGCGGGTCGCTGCTGCTCGTCCACGGAACGAGCGATGACAACGTGCATTTCCAGAACACGATCCAGATGACCGACGCGCTCATCAAGGCAGGCAAGCAGTTCCGGCTGATGGTATATCCGGATAAAACGCACGGAATCTCCGGTGCGGGAACGCGCACGCAGTTGTTTCACATGATGGAAGATTTCTGGAATAGGGAATTAAAGTAAGCTCTCAGCTCCAAGCGGCACTCTGGCCCGTGCTTCCCATTGTATTCTTCACTCTAATTGGGGAAACATAGACGAACTCAGGTTCAGCCCCGCACAATTACCACCGAGGCGAAGGCAATGTCTTCGTCATCTGCTGGCCAGGGTCCCGGATCGGTGCTGCTGCGCACACATTGGTCCCGCTCTGGACCTGCTTTCATGCCTGGCAGCACCGGGTTCCACTGTGTAGCAGGAGCGAGCGTCGTCTCCAGCGCTACTTTCCGCGGCCCGGTGCGTCGCTCGTACAGGGCGGCCATATTCGCGCGCCAGCTGCCCACGGCCTCCGCGCGCTCGGGTTCGGTCATTTCGATCTGAACGAGCTTTTGTGCCTCAGCGAAGGTCGAAGGCGTTTAACTCATGCTCGCAGTCTCCTTCACTGACCGAGTCTTCACTCTTGCCGGGGCAGGAGTGAGCGCGGAAAGCGGTATTCCAACCTTCCGTGGCGTGGGTGGTCTCTGGAGAAATTACCGGATCGAGGAGGTCGCTTCGCCCGAAGCTTGGCACCGCGATCCCCGATTGGTGTGGGAGTTCTATTCCATGCGTCGGCGCGTGGCTGCGACAGCCAAACCGAATCCCGCCCACTTCGCCCTTGCGAAGCTTGAAAACAACCTGCAAGAGCGCCTTTTCGTCTGCACCCAGAACGTGGACAGCCTTCACGAGCAGGCAGGTTCGAGAAACGTCGTCGACATGCACGGAGATCTTTTCAAGAGCCGTTGCGACACTTGCAGCCGCGCTCCATTTGACGACACGAATCTCTACGAGCCGCCAGCCGAGGTTCCCCGGTGCGAATGCGGCGGCCGGATTCGCCCGCACATCTGCTGGTTCGGTGAAGTGCCGTTCGAATTGGATCGAATTTATCGTGCGCTAGATCAATGCACTCTCTTTATGGCGATAGGAACTTCAGGCGTGGTCGAGCCCGCTGCCAGCTTTGCTTCGCGGTTGCCGACGCGGAAACCAAGTCCTGATCTTCCTTTTCGAAGCCGATCTGCTGCTTGGACCGTGGGCGGCACCCCTGCGCCCAGCGAGTTGTAGACTCGCGCCAGGAAGAATACAAAAACAACTCCATGAGTTCGAGTGTGTGCAGCGGATCGATCGGACTCCCATCCAGACGACAACCAACCGTAGGCTGGCGCTGATTATGGGAAGGTTCACAGCCGAAGACGCTATCAAGTCCATCCAAACTTCGCGGTGCAGCCCGGAACTGGTGCCTGAAACGATCGCGTCTGAAAACAGTTGACACGCTCAAAACGAAAAATGCCCGAGATCCTTTCGAATCTCGGGCATTGTGTTATCGCTTAGAGAGCGTCGTACCCTTAGACAGCGGTAACGTTCTCCGCTTGCCAGCCCTTAGGCCCCTTGGTCACGTCGAACTGCACGGTTTGGCCTTCTTGCAGGCTCTTAAAGCCCCCAGCTTGAATCGCGGAGAAATGCTCGAAAACGTCTTCGCCATTTTGACGGCTGATGAAGCCGTAGCCTTTAGCGTCGTTAAACCACTTCACTGTTCCTTGTTCCATTGATATTCCTACTTCCATTTTGGTTTTCTGCTGAGAAGAATCGCTGCCGGTGAGAAGGGATGACGCTGGTTGGCGGTACCGGTCTTTCAACTGCGGGTGAATCAAACTTAGCTGATGCTATTTGGATGCATCGCACCGAGATAACGACTCAGAACCTTGCAACACGAAGGCATAGAGATCACACCTGAAGCCTTCACCGTCTTCCCTGGATTGTTCTGTCCTTAATAATGCTCATTTTCTTCACAACCAAGCTCCCGTTTGCGCGATCAGAATCTGGGCGAGCTCCGGTATCCGCATGGGTTTGATTTGTTTGGGTCCGTTATGGGTTGCAATCACTTAGACTCTGCCGACTGACTATCAGTCAGTCAGAATTTGCAGTTTTCCTGGGGTTTTCGAGCAGTTTGTGTGCGAAATGTGCGCCAGAATTCCCCAGCTTAAGCCGAGGTCGAACTCACCTTGAATTCATGCTCAGAATGCGATACTTGCGCAGCAATTCGTAGAGCACAATCCCAGCCGCAGTTGCCACGTTCAGCGACGTCTTTTTGCCCAGCATAGGAATTCGCACGTGCGTATCGGCCATTTCCAGCAGTTCCGGCCTTAGTCCTTCGACCTCGTTCCCAAATGCAACGCAGACCGGAAACCTGGGTTGCCACTCAAACAGATCCACCGAATGCGAGCTGGTTTCAATCGCAGCGATTGCAAATCCACTGCGGCGCAACCCCTCGGCCATTTTGATGGCATCCCAGCTGTGTTCCCATGGGACGACTTCCTCGGCGCCCAGGGCGGTCTTCGAAATGGCTTTCTTCGGTGGATGCGCGGTGATCCCACAGAGGCATACCTTTTCTAGGCACACGCCATCCGCCGCGCGAAAGAACGCGCCGACGTTGTACATACTGCGCACGTCGTCGAGCAGAACGGCTGCAGGAAGACGGAGTCCTTCATACCCCGCTGCCAGCGAATCGATCGGACCAACGACACGCTCCCCATTAAGCGGAACCTGAGCAGTGCTGAGCGGAAACTTCTGATGGCTCATTGTTGGTCAGCAATGAACATATCATTCTGCTGGGTCAGCAATGCGGTACGAGCATATTGCCTGATTCGACCCGCTGGATCGATTCCGCCAGAATGCATGAGCCGGCGCAGGGGTTGCGCGACTGATCAAGGAGATGGTAGTCTAAGGCGAACAAAAGGCGAATACGACCGGAGTCCCTGATGCCTGCTTTCCAGTCCTTAGCCCCGCGCCCACCAGCTAGTCTTGAAACGGTACACAACCTTCTCGGGTCGCTGGTTGCGCGTTATCGCCAGGACGAAGTGCTCACTGCCGTTCGGCAGATTCCAGCCCGAGAAGCCAAGTTTCGTCCCATGTCCCCCTGGGTGACAAGTGCCTTGGCTGAGGCATATCAGGCAAAGGGAATCCGGGAGTTGTACTCGCACCAAGCAGCGACCGCCGAACTGGTGCATGACGGCAAGAACGTGGTTGTGGTGACGCCGACAGCATCGGGCAAAACGCTCTGCTACAACCTGCCGGTGTTAAATGCGGTGCTGGAAAACCCCGACACCCGGGCCCTGTACTTGTTTCCGACCAAAGCGCTTGCACAGGATCAGCTGGCAGAGTTGCAGGACCTCGCGAAGCGTCTTGGCGAAACTTTCGGAGTGTTCACCTATGACGGCGACACCCCGAGTGATGCCCGAAAAGCGATTCGCGAACGCGGGCACATTGTCTTGACGAATCCGGACATGCTGCACACCGGAATTCTTCCACACCACACAAAATGGATGCGGCTGTTCGAGAACCTGCGCTACATTGTACTCGACGAATTGCATACCTAGGTGGCGTGTTCGGGAGCCATCTGGCGAACGTGCTCAGGCGACTGAAGCGCATAGCCAAGTTCTACGGTTCCGATCCACAGTTCATCTGCTGTTCTGCCACGATTGCGAATCCCGGCGAGCTAGCTTCCCAACTAATCGAGAAGGAAGTCGAACTCGTCGAAGAGAACGGAGCACCCGCGGGTGAGAAGCTTTTCGTGTTCTACAACCCACCGATGGTCAACCGAAATCTCGGGATTCGCCGCAGCTATATCAACGAAGCAACACGGGTCGCGAAAGAGATCCTAGCCCGAAAGCTGCAGACTGTCGTCTTCGCCAATTCCAGGTTGCACACGGAAGTTCTGCTCACATATTTGCAGCAGGCCAACCCTCCGAAGCCAGGCCATCCGGAATCAATTCGCGGCTACCGTGGAGGCTATCTCCCACTCGAACGACGCGAAATTGAACGTGGTCTGCGCGACGGGCGCATCCGGGGAGTTGTGGCTACGAATGCGCTCGAACTTGGAATCGATGTCGGTTCCCTAGACGCCTGCGTAATGGCAGGCTATCCGGGGTCGATCGCTTCCACCTGGCAACGGGCCGGCCGGGCGGGGCGACGCAGCGGAAGTTCGTGCGCCGTGTTCGTCGCGTCGTCGGCTCCCCTGGATCAATTTATCGTGCAGCATCCCGACTACTTCTTCGGTAGATCACCCGAACACGCACACATTCAGCCGGACAATCTCGAGATTCTCGTGAATCATTTGAAATGCGCAGCGTTCGAGCTGCCCATCTCGCCCGACGATCGGTTTGGAAGCGTCGACCTTTCCGAACTCTGCGAACAGCTTGGCGATGCCGGTTTCCTGCATCAGAGTGGCGGAGATTGGCACTGGATCGACGAAGCCTATCCCGCAGATACGATCAGCTTGCGATCCGTCACCTCAGACAATTTCGTCATCATCGATACGACTGGCGAAGACAGAGGCAAGCCTGAGGTGATCGGCGAAGTCGATTTCTCTTCGGCGCTCACCACTGTCCATCCCAAAGCGATCTATATCCACCAAGGCCAGCAGTATCACGTCGAGCATTTGGATTTCGGCAAGCGCAAAGCCTATGTCAAGCCAGTCAACGTGGACTATTACACGGATGCGATCCGTTACACTCAGGTTCGCGTGCTCGAAGTCGCCAAAGAAGAAACGATTGCCGGTCCAGCGGCTCGCGTGCATGGCGACGTGCTCGTGCGATCGCAGGTCGTAGGTTTCAAGAAGATCAAGTTCTTCACCAATGAGAACGTGGGCTCAGGAAAACTTGAACTGCCAGAGAACGAGATGCACACGACCTCGTTCTGGCTGATGCTCGGACACAACCTGCTTGCTGAATTGCCGTTCAGCCTTTCTGAGCGTCAGAGCGGGATCTTTGGCTTGCTCTACGCGCTCGGGTCAATGGCAACCCTGCTGATGATGTGCGACCGACGTGACCTTGGCACAGCCGTTGGCGAACGCCCACCCAGCGCGGCGAGCGAGATCAACTGGGAAGATTTCGCAATATCCCCGAACACATCCGAGGCAAAGGAATTCTTCGAGCCCAATCTTTACATCTACGACGCCTACCCAGGCGGCATCGGGTTCAGCGAGCCGCTGTACCACGCTTGCGATACGTTGTTGAGCCGCACCCTCGAATTGATCAGCGCATGCCCATGCGAGAACGGATGCCCATCATGCGTCGGGCCCACTGCTGATCGCAGCGAGAGGACTAAGGAAGTCGCGCTCGAGATTCTTGGGCGAGTGTGTCGAGACCCTCGGTTCATGTCACAGAGGACGGCACAAACGGCATGAGCATGCGATACGTGAGCCTCAACCGAATCCGCGGAGTCAAGGCGCTCCAGCGCTCCTCTCTTGTACGTTCAGAATCTCAGACGGATGGCTCGCAATCGTCTCTTCTGAACGACCAGGACGAATCGTATTTGCGCACACGACCGGTCCAGAACGAACCGGGCCGGCTGGCAGAGATCCTTGGAGCCACCCCGAAGACGAATCAGTATGGAGACTATCTTTCTGTGCGCTGCTGGTGTGCGCAGCCTCCACGATATTCGCCCGATCTCCCCGCCTTGAGATTGGTGATGCCGGACGCGGCCGACGAAATCGCTGATCCCGAGCAGTGGCTTTTTCTGGACACCGAAACCACGGGTCTGGCCGGTGGCAGCGGCACATATGCATTTCTCGTCGGGATAGCTTGGTGGGAAGGCGGCGGGCTTGAGATCGAGCAGTTCTTCATGCGCGAGTACAGCGAGGAACGCTCATTACTGTTGGCACTGCGAGAGCGAATCGAGGAACACCCAGTCCTTGTTACCTTCAATGGAAAGTCATTCGATTGGCCCCTGCTAGAAACCCGCTATCGCATGAGCCGCAAGATTTCTGCTCCGACTCCGCGAGCGCACCTCGATTTCCTACATCCCGCACGAAATCTATGGCGCCTGCGCCTTGGGTCTGTACGACTCTCAGAACTCGAACGTCACATATTGGGCTGGGATCGAGGAGAGGATGTTTTCTCCGGTCAAATACCGCAACTCTACTTCGATTATCTTCGTGGCGGCCCACCCGAGCGGCTAGTTCCAGTACTCAACCACAACCAGATGGACCTCCGTGGTCTGGCCGCATTATCGAGCCGGATTCTGTCACTTCTGAGCGACGCTGAGAACCTGGGACAGGGCGGGCTCGAACTGTTTGGGGTATCTCGCATCTACGAAAAGCGAGGGGAACACACGCGAGCCCGCAAGCTATACGAGAAATCGATTGCTTCCTTTTTGCCGACCGAGACAGATCGGGCAGCACGGCGCTCACTCGCACGACTCGCCAAACGGGAAGGCGACTTCGACCTCGCGTGTGAGCTTTGGAAAGACGCCCTTGGGAATTCGCGGCACGGCTATGAGGCGTACGAGCAACTGGCGATCTACTACGAACACAAGGCCCGCGACCCGGAGCAAGCTCGACAAATAATCCTGCAGGCAATCAATGAACTTCGTCGCGCCAATCAGGTGGGCGACATCACACCCGGTGCATATCGCGAATTCAGGGCGAGATTTGATCGTCGAATGGAGCGGCTGGAACGCAAGAGCCGACGGCCGCTGTTGGAAATTCTGGCCATCCAACCTCAGGGTTAACGGTGAATGAGATGGAAGAAGGACGAAAACGGGTATTAGGAATAATGGCCAGTATTCTGGTCGCGCGTCATCTAAAGACGGCGGAGGATCTGCATGACAGCCGACCGAGCCCGCGAACAGAGTCGCTGGTCGCATCAGCCGTGCAGTGGGCCGAACGGATCATGAGAAGAATTGACGGGACGTTCGCAAATTGAGCGGATGATAAGCGCGGCTCAATTGCGGATGTCAAATGCTGCTACCTGGTCCACAATGAAGTGATGAACGTGAATGTAGAGTGCTATGCTGGCCGAAAGGCGGACGAGCGACCGATTCGCTTCAGACTAGAAGATAGGCAATATTCCATTGAGGTCGTGCTGGACCAGTGGTACTACCCCGACAGTATCTCTTACAAGGTTCGCGCCGATGACGGGAATCTCTACATCCTTCGACAACAGACATCGACGCCCGATGCGGTGTGGGATCTGGTCTCATTTCGCGAAGAGAAAAGGGGCTAACTCTTGGCGTTCGATAGTGCTACCGGCGAATTGTGAGCCATGCTTGCCTACCGTAAAACGCAAGGTTCACAGCGCAGACGATTACCCCTGCCGCCGACAGAACTGTAGCGGAAATGTCCGGGTAGACCAGCTTATCAAGGTAGTGCAGTAGGAACCCGCCCTCGTAGGGCTGGACGCCAGCCTTGCCTTCGAGCCAGTTCTCCAGCAGCGTCAGTGGGCAGGGCCAAGGAAGTACCTCGATAAGGATTCCCCAGACAAGTGAAGCGATATGAAGCCCGCGAAGAATTGGTCGCGAGCGCGTCAGCAAAGCTCCGAAAATCACCCACACGATGAACAGGACGTGCATTAGGAGGATGGCGGTCGCGAGTACAATATAGAAATGAACGTCAGACATGGCCGCTTGCATCTCTAATATTTACACCGACGAGTCATTGACGACGCACTGAGCGGCAACGCATTAAGAACCATCTCGGAGCGGCGACAAGAGCCATCCCATATTGAACCCGTCTTGACCTAAGCCTAAATTCCTCTCAGAAGAGTTTCCAGTGGGAGGTGTCTATGCCCCACTACCAGTTCCTCTGCCGCAATTGCAAGAAGGTGTTCTCCCAAATTCTGTCTCTCGTCGACTACGAAGCCGGCGACGTGTGCTGCCCTAACGTCGATTACCAAGAGGGCGACGCATGCTGCCCCTATTGCGGTAGCAAGGACGTGGAGCAGTGTCGGTCCGCCGTCGACGCCCTTACGCCGAAGAAAGCTGCGTGAGCCCGGTACAAATGTGTGCTCAGCGTTGGCTCGTTCGCCTTGTCAGCCAGAACGAGGCACTGAAGTAGCCGGGGTTCGATGTGCTCCCTTTTTGCTCTGGAAGAATTGTTGGCCCGCTGTCCAGATGATCGAGGTTCGTGCTGCAGCATTGAGGTGTACCAAAATCCTCGATTTCGACCCGATCCACACTCAGTGAAAACACACGGGTTCCGTCCGCGAAACTACCATTTTCAAGCAGAGTCGGAGGTGAGCCAGAAGAAGGCGAAACCGATCGCTGCGTAGAACCAGCGGTCGCACAGGCTCACCTCTGTATGACAAGGCTTGTCCAAGGGACAGGAGTGAGCCTTCAATTGTTTCCGGCCTGAATCACAGGCTGGCTTTGCTTCTGCTGCGTGTTTCGATTGAGCTAGTGATGGGTACGCTCACCTTGTGGGGTGATGGGAGTCATAGCGGGATGTGAGAATAGTCGGATAGTGTGTAGACAGTCGTATGAACAGCAAACTGGTAGACGCTATCGGGCTGAAGACGCACGCGGTCGCCCTCACGTGGGCGGATGCGGCACCGCAAGGCGCGATACGGTTCAAACCGGGGCGATGGGGGTGTGTAGTATCGGTGTTCGCCACGGTCGCAGCCAAGGGGCGGGTTGGAGCCTTCGACCGCAAGACGTATGGGTGCTGGGGCGGCGGCGTGGGACTCGGATTCTGTAACTGCTACGAGAGCTTCCCCGGTGGCATTGAGGGGTTCTGCCGATTCCTCTCCCAAGGGAATGAAAATTCTGAAGACGCGCAGCGCGTCGGCGAACAGATCGCAAGACGGGGCGACCGACATTTTGCGGACGATTTCTTGCACGGTGAGCGATACCTCAAGAATGCGCATGTCACCCGCCGCTTCCTTGAAACCTTGCCTATGCGCGACATTCCGGCCCAGTACGTCGTTGTGAAGCCTCTTGATGCTTCCGATCCGGAGAACGACGACATCAAGAGCGTCACGTTGTTCGTCGATCCTGACCAATTTTCGGCGCTCGTGGTTTTGGCGAACTATACCGAGCCCGATCTCGAAAATGTGGCTGTTCCATGGGGCGCAGGCTGCCAGATTATGGGCATCTTCGCCTATCGTGAACTGGAGCGAGCGCATCCTCGTGCACTAGTTGGGCTCACCGATCTGTCGGCGCGTCTCAATGTCCGTGCATCGCTTGGTAAGAACGTCCTGTCCTTCACGATGCCTTGGCTGTTGTTTCTGAGCATGGAGCAGAACGTGGAGGGCAGCTTCCTACAACGCAGGACGTGGGCCGAACTTCATCGCCACTGAGTGTTGGGTCGAGGCTGCGGAAGCGATCAGGTGGCATTGTGCGAATTCTGCTCATCTCGGCAGCAAACGACGCAGGCAGTATTGTGCCTTTACCGTTGGGGCTCGCCTGTGTCGCGGCTGCGACTGAACGGGCTGGGCATCACGTGCGATTGCTCGCGCTGGGCTCGGATGCCGATTGCGAGAACGATGTTCGGAAAGCGATAAAACAGTTTGCGCCGGACGTGATCGGCGTCTCGGTCAGAAACATCGATGACCAGAACATGCAATCGCCGCACTTTTTGCTCGGGAGCTTACAACAGGTCGTTGCCGTCTGCCGTGCTGCCTCGTCCTCGCCAATCGTTTTAGGCGGTGCTGGTTACAGCATCTTTCCCGAAAGCGTCTTGGCGTATTTGGGTGCCGACATCGGTATTCGCGGCGAGGGAGAAACCGCGTTTCCGGCGCTGCTCTCGTGGCTTGAGCAAGACGCTCAAGCTCCACCGCCGCCTGCCGCATATTTCCCGAATGGCTCACACTCACCCACGGCATTCGCATCTGCTCTCGATGATTTTCTTTTGCCTGAGCCGCGATTCTGGCTAGATTTTCCGGGCAGCACGGAAGTGCGGATTCCAGTCCAGACCCGGCGAGGCTGTCCATTGGATTGCATCTACTGCTCAACCAGCCTCATCGAAGGAAGATCAGTCCGCAGGCGGTCTCCGGAGTCGGTGGTTGCGTGGCTAACGGCACTGCATCACGGTGGCTTCCGTCATTTCCATTTCGTCGATAACACGTTTAACCTGCCGCCATCCTATGCCAAGGATTTATGTCGCAAGCTCATTGACTTTGAACTCGGTCTGGACTGGTGGGGGATCATTTACCCGAAGTGGGTGGATGCCGAACTGGCGGAATTGATGGCAAAGGCGGGTTGCACTCAAGTAAGCCTTGGGTTCGAGAGCGGTTCCGAAAC
>Ga0187876_1001103_pt1 | contig 24143 bp, 23 predicted proteins | sample June2016WEW_17_4_FD_133000 | JGI IMG/M metagenome (GOLD analysis project Ga0187876, IMG submission 133000) | Peatland microbial communities from SPRUCE experiment site at the Marcell Experimental Forest, Minnesota, USA - June2016WEW_17_40 | ecosystem: Environmental > Terrestrial > Soil >...
CCGGCATCGGGTTCCTCGATCATATGCTCGATCTCCTGGCGCGGCATTCGCGCTTGGATATCGCGGTCAAGGCCAAGGGCGACTTGCACATCGACCACCACCACACCACCGAGGATGTCGGTATCGCGCTCGGCCAGGCGGTGCGGAAGGCGCTCGGCGACATGAAGGGTATCACCCGTTACGCCGACGTGCACGTGCCGATGGACGAGGCGCTGACCCGCGTCGCCATCGACATTTCCGGCCGGCCGTTCCTGGTGTTCAACGTCGAATTCGTGCGCGACAAAGTGGGAGCTTTCGACACCGAGCTGGTGCAGGAATGGTTCCAGGCCTTCGCCATGAACGCCGCGGTGACGCTGCACGTCGCCACGCTCTATGGCAGCAACGACCATCATATTGCCGAATCCTGCTTCAAAAGTCTGGCACGGGCGCTGCGGGCGGCGGTCGCCGTCGATCCGCGCGCTGGCAACGAGGTGCCCTCGACCAAGGGCACGCTCGGCAATTGACCCACTGTCGCCGCGAGGCTTGGTGACAGCATTGGAATAACGCCATGGCTGTTTACACCGTCCACGAGCCGCCGCTGCGCGCCACGAAAGCCGCACCCGATCCGCAGCGGTTCGTGTTCGTGCGCGACGGCTTCTCGATATGGGCGTTCCTGCTGGCGGCGCTGTGGATGCTGTGGCACCGGATGTGGCTCGTTCTGGCGCTCTACGTAGCGGTGACGGTCGGCCTCGAAACGGCCCTGCGTTATGCCGGTGTCAGCAGTTTCATTCTCAGCCTTGTCGGCCTGCTGATATCGCTGTTGGTCGGCATCGAGGCGGGCACGCTGCGGCGCTTCACGCTGGCGCGCCGCGGCTGGAAGAACGTCGGTGTTGTCAGCGCCTATGATCTCGAAGACGCCGAGCGGCGCTTTTTCGCCGACTGGGTTCGGGCGGCGCCGACCGTGCCCTCTGCGACACTGCGGAATTCGCCGCCGCCACCACCGGCGCCACTGCCGCGTATGCCGCAGTCGCCTGACGTCATCGGCTTGTTTCCCGAACCGGGAGCCAGTCGGTGAGCGTCGCTATCGTCGATTACGGCTCCGGCAATCTCCACTCGGCGGCCAAGGCATTCGAGCGCGCGGCGCAGGATGCCGGCCTGCAACAGCCGATCGTGGTGACGAACGATCCATGCGTCGTGGCCGCGGCCGACCGGGTGGTGCTGCCCGGCGTCGGCGCCTTTGCCGACTGCCGGCGCGGCCTCGACGCCGTCAACGGCATGGTCGCGGCGCTCGAGGAAGCGGTGCGCCGTAAAGGCCGGCCATTCTTCGGCATCTGCGTCGGGATGCAATTGCTGGCCGAGCGCGGCCGCGAATATGAAGTCACCCCGGGGCTGGGCTGGATCGCCGGCGAGGTCGATCGCATCGCGCCGAGCGATCCGAACCTGAAAATTCCCCACATGGGCTGGAACACGCTCAACGTCGACCGGGCGCATCCATTACTCGACGGCTTGATGCTCGGGCCGCAGGGCCTGCATGCCTATTTCGTGCATTCCTACGAGCTCAAAGTGGCGGATCGCGCCGATCTTGTCGCGGAAGCCGATTACGGCGGCCCGGTCACCGCGATCGTGGCGCGCGACAACATCGTCGGCACGCAATTCCATCCCGAGAAGAGTCAGCGGCTCGGTCTCGCCCTGATCGCGAATTTCTTGAAGTGGAAACCGTGATCCTCTTTCCCGCCATCGATCTGAAAAACGGCGAAGCCGTGCGCCTCGAACAGGGCGACATGGCGCGCGCCACCGTCTTCCATCGCGACCCGGCCGAACAGGCGCGCGCCTTTGCGGCGCAGGGTTTTGAATACCTGCATATCGTCGATCTCGACGGCGCCTTCGCCGGTAAGCCGATGAACGCCGCGGCCGTCGAGCGCATCCTCACCGCAGTGAAAATTCCGCTGCAGCTCGGCGGCGGCATCCGCGGCCGCGCGACGATCGACGCGTGGCTCGATAAGGGCGTGAGGCGGGTCATCATCGGCACCGCTGCCGTCCGCGACCCGGCGCTGGTGAAAGCTGCGGCGAAACAATTTCCCGGCCGCATCGCCGTCGGGCTCGATGCGCGCGACGGCGCCGTCGCGGTCGAAGGCTGGGCGGAGAGCTCGAAACTTTCGGCGCTCGACATTGCGCGGCGCTTCGAAGACGCCGGTGTCGCCGCGATCATCTACACCGACATCGCGCGCGACGGCATGCTCCGTGGACTGAACCTCGATGCCACCATTGCGCTGGCCGAAGCGGTGTCGATACCGGTCATCGCTTCCGGCGGGCTCGCCTCGATCGACGACGTGCGCGCATTGCTAACACCCCGCGCAAAAAAACTCGAAGGCGCCGTAGTCGGCCGCGCGCTCTATGACGGCCGGCTCGATGCGGCGGCGGCATTGCAGCTCGTACGTGCGGCGCGGGCGGGCTAGTGCGGTGGATTTGAAGTTCCTACATTTCAGCCGCAAACTCGCATAGGAACTTCAAATCCAAAACCGCACTAGAATCATAAATTTGCTAGTGTCCCTTTGATTCCGAAGTTCGCATCAGAGCGGGCCGCGAGCACTTGCGAACTTCGGAATCGGGACACTAGAAAAATGTTCAAGGTCCGCGTCATTCCCTGCCTCGACGTCAAGGACGGCCGCGTCGTCAAGGGCGTCAACTTCGTCAATTTGCGCGATGCCGGCGATCCGGTCGAGGCGGCGATTGCTTACGACGAAGCCGGCGCCGACGAGCTCACCTTCCTCGACATCACCGCGAGCCACGAGGATCGCGGCATCATGCTCGATGTCGTGCGGCGCACCGCGGAAGCCTGCTTCATGCCGCTGACGGTCGGCGGCGGCGTGCGCACGATCGATGACATTCGGGCGCTGTTGTCTTCCGGCGCCGACAAGGTTTCGATCAACACGGCGGCGGTCGCGCGCCGCGCCTTCGTCAAGGAGGCGGCGGAAAAGTTCGGCGATCAGTGCATCGTGGTCGCGATCGACGCCAAGAAAGTGTCGCAGCCGAGCGAGCCGGACCGCTGGGAGATCTTCACCCATGGCGGCCGCAACCCGACCGGCCTCGATGCCGTCGCCTATGCGCGGGAGGTGGTCGCGCTCGGCGCCGGAGAAATCCTCCTCACCTCCATGGATCGCGACGGCACCCGCCGAGGATTTGACATTCCGCTGACGCGCGCCGTTGCCGACAGCGTCTCGGTTCCGGTGATCGCCTCGGGCGGCGTCGGCAACCTCGATCACCTGGTCGAAGGCATCCGCGACGGCCATGCCAGCGCCGTGCTCGCCGCCTCGATCTTCCATTTCGGCGAGTATTCCGTGCGCGCCGCCAAGGAATACATGGCGCATGCCGGCCTGCCGGTGCGGCTCGATCCGTAGAAATCGGCTCTCGCAGGTGCTCGGCAGAAATGATACTTACCCGTCCGTCATCGGGCATGACGCAATGGCAAGTGCCGTGATCGGACAGCAAATGGCGGCTCCGTACACCCTCCAGGACCTCGAAAAGCGCGTGCAGGCGCGCGCGCAGGCGGACGCTGGCACGTCCTACACGCGCGGGCTGATCGACAAGGGCGTGGCCCACTGCGCCAAGAAACTCGGCGAAGAGGCGGTCGAAGTCGCCATCGCCGCCGTCGCCGAGGACCGCGGCCGGGTGATCGCGGAAGCGGCCGATCTGCTCTACCATCTCGTCGTCCTACTCCATGCGCGGGGCATTTCGCTCGCCGAAGTCGAGGCGGCGCTCGGGGACCGCACGCGCCAGTCGGGCCTCGACGAGAAGGCTGCGCGCAAAGGCGGCTAGCCGGCACCAGGGGCGTTCCGCATGGAACAACGTACCGAGCCTGACGTCTCACCGTATCGCGTGTTCTCGCGGGCGGAATGGGCGAATCTGCGCGAAGACACGCCGATGACGCTGGAGGCGGCGGAGGTGGCGCGGCTACGCTCGGTGCACGACCGGCTGGACATGTCGGAGGTCGAGGAAATTTATCTGCCGCTGTCGCGGCTGCTCTCGCTCTACGTGGCCGCGACGCAGCGGCTGTTTCGCGCCCAGCAGGGCTTTCTCGGCACCGAGGACGCCAAGATGCCCTACATCATCGGGGTCGGTGGCTCGGTCGCGGTCGGCAAATCGACCACCGCGCGCGTGCTGCAGGCGCTCTTGGCGCGCTGGCCGAATGTGCCCAAGGTCGACCTCCTCACCACCGACGGATTCCTTTTTCCCAATGCCGTGCTCGAGCGTGAAGGCCTGATGGAGAAGAAAGGCTTTCCGGAAAGCTACGACCTGCCGGCGCTGCTGCACTTTCTGTCCGACATCAAGGCCGGGCGCCGGCCGGTGCGCGCGCCGGTCTACTCGCATCTCATCTACGACGTCATCCCGAACCAGTGGATCGAGATCGACCGGCCGGAAATCCTCATCGTCGAGGGCCTCAATGTCCTGCAGGCCGGCCGCCTGCCCAAGGATGGCAAGGCCATACCGTTCGTCTCCGATTTCTTCGATTTCTCGGTCTATCTCGACGCCGACGAGGACGTGCTGCTGTCGTGGTACGTCAAGCGCTTTCTCGCTTTGCGCGGCACGTCCTTCGCCGATCCGAAATCGTACTTTCACCGCTACGCGCGATTGACTGACGCCGAGGCTGCGGCCACCGCGACCTCGATCTGGAACCGCATCAATCTCGTCAATCTGCGGGAGAACATCCTGCCGACGCGCCCGCGCGCCGATCTCATCCTGAAAAAGGGCGAGAGTCACGAGGTCGAGGAAGTGGCGCTGCGCAGGCTGTGACGCCAGCGCTCGACTTCGGCGAGCTCGGCTTCCGGCCGCTCGCTGATGACCTTGGCGCGGCCGAGATAGATTGTTCCGGCTTCGCCATCGATCGAGAGCCAATCGCCTTCTTTGATCGCCGCCCCGGCAAGCCGCGCGCAATGACCGGTGACGTCGACGATAAGCTCCGCGCAGCCGACGATGCACGGTTTTGCCAGCTGCCGCGCCACCAGCGCCGCATGGGCGGTGCGGCCGCCGATCGCCGTCACGATGCCGGCGGATACGGCGAAGCCGGAGACATCGGCGGTCGTCGTGTCGGGTCGCACCAGAATGACCGGGTCTCCGCTTGCCGCCAGGCGCGTGGCACTGTCCGGATCGAAAGCCGCGCGTCCGACCGCAACGCCGGTCGATGCCCCGACACCGCGCCCAACCGGCGCCGTGGCGGCGAGGAGCCGCTTGGTGGTGAGCGAGCGTTGATTCAAGCCGTTCAGGCGCCGCAAGGCTTCCGCGGGCGCGATGCGGCCCTCCTTGACGAAGTCGATCGCCAATCGCAGCGCCGCCTGCGGCGTCCGCTTCCCCGCGCGCGTCTGCAAGATCCACAATTTGCCGTTCTCGATAGTGAATTCGACGTCCTGCATGTCGCCGAAATCTTGTTCGAGCCGCCGCAGCGCTTCGCGCAATTGCGCGGCCACCTCGGGAAGCGAACGGGCAATGGCGGCTTCGGTTTCGGGATTATGTCCGCCGGACACCACGTCTTCGCCTTGGGATTCGAACAGCACCTCGATGACCGGTTGAGGGAGCCCGGTCGACGGATCGCGTGAAAAAGCCACGCCGGCGCCCGAGGAAACTCCGGCATTGCCGAACACCATCGCCTGGACCGCGACCGCCGTGCCCTGCAAATGCTCGAGATGCTCGAGCTTGCGATAGGTGCAGGCGCGGTCGCTCAGCCACGAACCAAACACCGCCTGCGCCGCCGCCTTGAGCTGTTCAATGGGGTCTTCACTCAGCACATGGCCGTCATCCTCGATGACTTGCTCGTAAGCGGCCGCGAGGCGTTCGAGGGCTTCGCAATCCAGCGCTCGCTCGCTGCCGACCCCCTCGGCGGCGACGAGTGCGTTGCGCTTCGCCGCGAAGGCGGCCGGATCGATGCCAAGGACCACCCCGCCATAGCTTTCGAGAAAGCGTCGGCGGCAATCGCCGGCAAAACGCGGGTGACCGGTCATGCGCACAAGGCCGCGGACCGCCGCGGACGTGCAGCCGACATTGAGCACCGTATCCAACATTCCCGGCATCGACCGCGCCGCACCCGAGCGCACCGAGACCAGAAGCGGGCGCCGCCGGTCGGCAAACCTCTTGCCGGTGGTGTTCTCAAGAAATTCGATTCCTTCGGTGAGGCCATCCGCCAGACTTTGTGCTGCCGCGGCGTCGCCGCTGAGGCTCGCCGCACAAAGGCCGATCGGGAGCACGAAGGCGGGCGGCACCGGAAGACCAAGCGCCGCCACGCGCGCCAGGTTGGCCGCCTTGTTGCCGACCAACTCGGCGGAATATTGCTCGGCCGCTCCGTCACCGATCCGCGCGATCTGCATGTTCCGGCCGCTCCAACATTTGTTTGAGCATGATCTTTTCGGAAAACCGGTATCCACCCCGGATCAAGTCCGGAGCAGGCTTTTTCCGGATCATGCTTTTTAAGTGGAGCATGATCTTTTCGGAAAACCGGTATCCACTTTTCCGGATCATGCTCTATGCCGAAAGATCGGCGAGCACGTGCTCGCGCAAAAGATGCCCGAAGGCCGCCATTCGGTCGGTCGAGCGTTCCAGCGCGCGGGCGAGTTCGAGAACCGACAAGGTTGTTTTCAGGTTGAAGTCGCCGGTCAGGATTCTCGCCGTCGCCATGCGCTCCGCCGCGTCGGCTCTGTGCTCGGTGTCGATCAACCGGCCGACCGCCGCGAGCGCATCCTCGGTGTCGACGCGGTGGCCGTCGGGCACCTCGGCCGCAGCGGCAACGCCGACGGCGGCGGCCTCAGTGCCGAAAACCGTCGCGGCACAGAGTTCAGCCAGCGGCTCGAGCAGCTCGGCGGCGACCTCGCCGGGAACCAGCGAAGCGACAAACGCCGCCTGCTCCAGCTCGTCGATGGCGTTCTCCATCTGATTGATCAGGAGTTCGATGCCGCGCGTGGCATCGAGCCGCGCAATTTCGCTTCGCGCCTCGATGGCGATCCGGTCGGCTTTTTCCTCGATACGCCGCGCCCGCTCGGTCAATGCCGCGCAGTCGAAGGGCCGGTGTGCCCGGCGTTCGGCGACGAACAGCGCAATGTCGGCGGCAATCTCGCGCGCCAAGCCGGCCTGCCGGATCATGATGGCCAACAGCGTTCGATCGACCCGCTGCAAATGCGCAACAAGGGCGGCTTCGATGCGGTCTCGCGCCAGCCGCACCGAGCTTCCCTGCAGCAGCGCCTCGGCCGAGACGCGCAGCACCGTCTTGAGAAAATCCGCAGCGGCATCGCGCCCAAGCACCTGGTCGAGCCGCTCGCCGAATCCGATCCGCGACGGCGCCGCGTGATGCACGGCCGACGCCACCAGCTCCGCCCCGCCAAGTTGCAGGAATCCCCGGTGACCGACGCGATGGCGTGCCGCCCATTCGAGGATGCGGATCGCGTCGGCGTTGGATACCCATTCCCGCAGCACCTTGCGCGCCTTGTTCCAGTCGATCAGGAAGACCAGCGATGCACCGAGCGCTTCGAGAAACGCGTCGCGGCGCATGCTGCTGTCGAACGGATAGCGGCCGGTGACCAGATAGAAAGCGGCGCTATCGGGCAGGCCAGTCCCGCTTTTGCGTTCCAGCCCGCTCCATTGAACCGGGAAATTGCGCAGGAGCCCCGTGAAGAACTTTGCGCGCGCCAGATGCACGTCGGTGTGGATAACCGTCACCGCAGCTGGTTCAACAACGATCACCACCACATGGGCGTCGGTTTCTCCGATATCGTTCTGAATGGTAAGCCGTCCGCCCGCACGCGTTGCCGTCGTCGCCAGTCCGGGATGGCCGAACCTGAGCTTCTCGGTCGCCTCGACCCCGCGCATGAATGCTTCGATCGCCGGCCGATCCTCCGGCAGCAACGCGTAGACATGCGCGCCCGCCAGCACCTCTTCCGCATGCGCGGCCGCGAGCCGGTTCAGCGCTTTGTGCAAATCCATGACCAGGCGGTGCAGGCTGTCGCCGGCGCCATCGGACAAACCGGTCAGTCCGGCGACGTCCGCAAGCGCGATATCGTCGGAAGCGCCGAAGGACACCGACGCTCGGATCGCCGCGAGGCGCTCGGCAGCCAGGTCTCCCTGCGCCGGGTCTCCGGCCTTGATGGCGTGGATCATGGTTGCCATGTCGTCCCAGATCGCGGCTCCCAGGCTGCCGAGACCTGGCGCCGAAAGGCGCTCGCCGGCCGAGATGGTCGCGCGGTTGACCAGCGTTTCCATTGCCATGGCATCGATGCCGGCGGCCCGGCATTCGCCGGCCAGATCGAAGCGTGCGCCCAGGGGCTCTCGGGCGTGCTGTGCGGCCGCCTGCAAAACGCTCAACCGGGCTTTCAGCCGATCGTTCGCCGCCAAGCCCTCGGCGATGAGGGACGGCAGGAGCAAATCGAATTGTCCCAATTGCTCAATGATTTCGGATTTCATCGGCCGGCGCCCGCGTCCGTCTGCGGCCAAAACAGAGCATATTCAGGCGACGGCGTTATTGAGCCAGATCATTCACTGGACTGTCACAAAGCCAGCTTTGTGGCCTGGAAATAAGGCGACCGGCCAGGAAAACGCGGACTCACGCCGCCAGCGCGGCGTCATCGGCCCCGGCGAGCGCGGCGGCAAGGCGTTCGCGGTCGAGCGGCTTGACCAGGAAGCCATCCATTCCGGCGGCGAGACAGGCCTCGCGGTCCTCGGCGGAGGCGTTGGCGGTCAGCGCCAGGATCGGCGTTCGCGGCATGTTGTCCTCGGCTTCCATGGTGCGGATCCGGCGCGTCGCTTCGAGGCCGTCCATGCCCGGCATGTGCAGGTCCATGAGCACGCGGTCGTAGGGCGTGCCGGCCGCGTGCGCGGCGAGCCAGGATTCGACAACCGCGGCGCCGCTGGCGGCGATGGTCGGATGATGGCCGAGCTTCAGGAGCAGCGCGCGCGCCAAGAGCGCGTTGATGTCGTTGTCCTCGGCGACGAGAATCGACAGCCCGCTATCGGGAACTACGCTCGGCGCTTCCGGGGTCTCGACCGCAGCGCCCGCATCGAAGGCGTCATCGGTCGAAAAGCGTGCGGCGAGCGAAGCGGCACGCACCGGCTTGATCAGATAGCCGGTGAAGCCGGCCTCCCTGAGCGCGGCAAGCTCGTTGCGCATCGCCGGCGTGATCAGCACCAGCCTCCGCGGGATCGCGGCAGCCAGCCGCGCCAGCGCTACGCTCGCAGGCGTGCCGAGCGCGTGATCGACCAGCATGGCGCTCCAAAACTGCTCCGGCAACAGCGCCGCCGCCACCTGATCGTCGGGCACGATTTTTGTGCGCGCGCCCCAGCGTTGCAGCCGCCGCGCGATCAAGGAGGCTTCGATCGCCGCCGGCGCCACGATCAGGATATCCTGGTCGGCAAGATCCGGCACGGCGAGCGCGGGCTCGTCGGCGTCGCCGGCCCGCGGCAGCGGAACGATGACGCGGAAGGTCGAGCCTTGACCGCCGGCGCTATCGACCGCGATCGAGCCGCCCATGCTCTCGACGATCCGTTTCGATATGGTGAGACCGAGCCCGGTGCCGCCGAATTTTCGCGTCGAGCTGCCGTCGGCCTGCTCGAATTCGAAGAAGATGCGCGCCTGATCCTCGGACGGGATGCCGATGCCGGTGTCGTGCACCGAGATGGCGACACCATCCGGCTCTGCATTCGGCTCGACCACGATCGACACGCCGCCGCGTTCGGTGAACTTGATGGCATTGCCGGCGAGGTTGAAGAGAACCTGGCGCAGCCGCGCCGCGTCGCCGACGACCTGCGCCGGCAGGCGCTCATCAACATAGCAGCAAATTTCCAGCCCCTTCGCCTGGGCGCGGGGCCCGAGCAACTCGGTCGCCTCCTCGACCAAGGCCGCGGGCGCGAACGGCCGGGCCGCGAGATCGAGCCGGCCGGCCTCGATCTTGGAGAAATCGAGGACCTCTTCGATCAGCGACAGCAGCGTTTCGCCCGAGGTTTTGACCGCCTTCAGGTAGGTCGCCTGTTCGGCGGTGAGCGGGGTGTCGCCAAGCAGATCGGCCATGCCGAGAATGCCGTTGAGCGGCGTGCGTATCTCATGCGACACCATGGTCAGAAAGCGCGACTTGGCGCGGTTCGCCGCCTCGGCCTGATCGCGAGCCTCGGCCAGCGCCTGCTCGGCGAGCACGCGGTCGGTGATGTCGCGGCCGACGCTTTGCATTTCGCTGCCGCCATCGGCGCGCACGGTGACTTCGCGCCAGGCGATCCAGCGCGCGCCGTCTGGCGCGGCGATTTTATGGTCGTGCACCTGCGTGCCGTCACCAAGGCGGCGGGACTCGCTCTGCTCCGCCACCGGCAGCGCAAACGCGCTCGCCAGGAGGTCATCGCGCGGGCGGCCGGCGAGCGCGCAGAACGCGTCGTTGGCGTAGGTGATCGCGCCGTTACCGTCGCGGCGCACGATCACATCGCCCTGCGCCTCGAAGAAGCTAGAGGTGCGCTCCTGCGCTTCGCGTATTTCCCAATTGCGATCCGCCGCCTCGTCGAGCCGCGCCTCGAGGTTGCGCAGCTCCGTCTTCATCTGGCGGATGCGGGACAGCAGGATTCCGATGGCCCCGCATGAGGCGCCGAACAGCGCCGCGACGCCGATGGCAAACATGTGCGGATCGTAGTGGGCCTCGGGGGAGGTCGCCCCCGCGAGGAAGCCAAAGGCGACCGCAAACGCCATCGAGGTAATGGCTACCGCGCGGACAATGAGGGAAAGGAGGCGACGGCTGAGAATGGCGGGCTTTCGGAGGGTGGCGTCCGGCCGCATGGTCCCTGTCCCGCTCTTGGCGCGCTCGCGGCGAGCGGCGTCGGTACGCATTGTTATCGATGCAGTAACGCGAATTTTGGCCTATGAACCCTTGCGCATCCCTTGCCGCCAGGCAGAACGATTGGAGCAAGGGTTGATGCTTTGTTAACATTGCCGCGGGCTAGCCAATGGAAACCCATCGCAGTGCGATGGCGCGGCCGGAGAAAACGGATGGACAAAGTCGTGAATTCGAAGCGCACGCGGGCAAGCTCTTCCGCGCCGGTGCGGCCGACGCGCGAGGAGGCGGAGGCTGCCGTGCGCACGCTCATCCGTTGGGCCGGCGACGATCCGGACCGCGAAGGGCTTCTGGCCACGCCGGGGCGTGTCGTGCGTGCTTATGAGGAATGGTTCTCCGGCTACAAGGATAATCCGCGCGACTATCTCAAGCGGACCTTCGAGGAGACCGGCGGCTACGACGAAGTGGTGGTGCTGCGCGACATCCGCTTCGAGTCGCATTGCGAGCACCACATGGCGCCGGTCATCGGCCGCGTGCATATCGGCTATCTGCCGCGCAACCGCGTGGTCGGGATTTCGAAATTGGCGCGGCTGGTCGACGTCTATGCGCGGCGGCTGCAGATCCAGGAGAAAATGACCGCCGAGATCGCGGCCTGTCTCGATGCCGTACTCAAGCCGCATGGCGTCGCGGTGGTCACCGAGGCGACGCACCAATGCATGACCACCCGCGGCGTGCACAAGACCGGCGTCACCATGGTGACCAGCCGCATGCTCGGCGTCTTTCGCGATCATGCCGAGACCCGCCAGGAATTTTTGGCCGCGATCGGCATTCGCGGCGCGACCAATGTCGCCAACGGTGCGGGGTAGTTTTAGTGGAGCATGATCTTATCCGAAAAGCGGTACCCACTTTTCGGGATCATGCTCTAAAGTTCTTCCCTTATCGCGCGTCCGGACGGAAAACCGGTTCCCACTTTCCTGGACGCGCTCTATGCCGCGCGCCTGATCTCATCGGCGAGCGCGCGATAGGACAGCGCTTCGGCAAGGTGCACGCGGCCGACTTTGTCGGCGCCGTCGAGATCGGCCAGCGTGCGCGCGACACGCAGCACGCGATGATAGCCGCGTGCCGAGAGCCGCATCGCATCGGCGGCTTCGCGCAACAGCGACAGCCCGCTCCCATCCGGCCGTGCCACATCCTCGAGCACGGCGCCGGAAACCGTCGCGTTGCTGCGAATGTGCGGTAGCCCGATGGCGGCATAGCGCGCGGCCTGCCGCTCGCGGGCCAGCGCGACGCGCTCGGCGATTTCGCGGCTGCCTTCGGTCGGCGGCGGCAGGATCAAGTCGGCGGCGGTCACCGCCGGCACCTCGATATGCAGGTCGATACGGTCGAGCAGCGGACCGGAAATGCGCGCCTGGTAATCCGCAGTGCAGCGGGCATTGAGCCCGCGGCGGCAGGCGTAGCCGGGCTCGGCGGCGCGCCCGCAGCGGCATGGATTCATCGCCGCCACCAGCATGAAACGCGCCGGATAGGTGACGCGATGATTGGCGCGCGCGATCGCGACCTCGCCGGTTTCGAGCGGCTGGCGCAGCGAGTCGAGCGCTTGCGGCTGGAATTCCGGAATTATGTAGCTGTCTCACCAATCCCGGCCCGGGCCTCACAATGACCCGTGGCGGGCTGAGGAATATTTCGGTACAAAGCTTATCGGCAATCCGGGGCTTCCTGCGTTCCTTGCGCGGGATTGCGCCGATTAGCCGGAAGGCCGTTTGCCGACCGGAGTTTTCAATGCATTTTATGGCCACATGGCGCTATCAGAGCCAAGATGTTGCTGCGCGCAATAAAGTAAATTCCGAAATAACGACGCTTCTCTCACCCTATTCGTGGGTGCGTCCGCTAGAGGATACTTACGTAATCAATGTGCCGGACCAAGCGCAGTATAATCTTATTCTGACCCGGCTACTGGCCATTATGAATGCGAACCCGAATGTCGTTCACTTACTTATCTCGCCCCCAATGACTGGAGGGCAATATGGTGGCTATCTCCCAAGCAATTATTGGAAAGATATAAACGCAAGATCGGTTTAAACGAACGATGGCAGAATCTCCCAAACAGGTAGGCCCGGAGAGCGTTGGCGAATCCCCACCGTCATCCCAACTGGGCGCGCCATTCAGACTCAGTATTTCCTTTCCGGAAAATGTCGTTATCAAAATGGTCGATGCATCCTCCTTGCACGACTATGAATTTTCAATGCTTGTCGCCAGTGCGTGCTTTAGCGCCTTTATCGGGTTTGGAGTCGAGTATCTCCGATCATCTGAGCAACGAGAAGCGAGCCTATTCGGCGACGTAAGTATGATATTTATCGTTATGACTCTCGTTTTCTTTGGTTGGGGTATTCTCAAGCGGCGCAAGATGACCACCCAATCAAAACAGTTCCGAATTAAAGCGGCGATGGTTGAAGATATATCTCCAGTCCCTGAAGCAATCCCATTGCCGATGCAAATCCAAGCTAATCCTCCAGCCTTAGCGCTTGGCAACCAATCGCAGTTAGACACTGGACCAAAAAAACAGCCGTAAAGCTTCCCCGAGCGATCTTATTCGCGATGTTCCGTTCATTGTCCTTGATCCCGACTGCCGCAAGTTTCTCGGCCAAATCGGCATAGCTCACGTTCCGGCGCTTTAGCTCGGCCTTCAGGATGCCCTTGACCTGGGCGGCCCAATCCTTTTGGACCCGTAGGCCGTGCCGCACGACTCCGCTGGTTTTGGCCGCCATGTGCCACATCCTATCCCATGATAAAAATCATCATATATGATGATTTTGCCATTGACAAGGGTGAAGCAGTACACTAAATTCGATGATGTAATACATTGGATTTGGTGCTTACGTGGCCCAACACTTCCTCCTCTCCGCAGCCGCCCGGACGCTCTCTTTGAGCGCCGTGGCGCGTATGTCGGACGATGAGGCGGCGGCCGCGTTTCAACGCATCCGCTGGGCCGACAATGGCGGGGAAGCCTATTGCCCGCGCTGCGGTTGCCTTGACGTTCGCAAACTGGCGACCCGGCCGGTTTGGAAATGCAAAGGCTGCTCCAATCAGTTCTCAGTAACCGCCGGGACGATCTTCGCCGACCGTAAGCGGCCGATCCGAGACTATTTGCTCGCCATCGCGATCTTCGCCAACGGGGCGAAGGGTTACAGCGCATTGCAGCTCTCTCGCGATTTAGGATGCCAATACAAGACAGCATTCGTTCTCGCGCACAAACTCCGCGAAGCCATCGAAGCCGAACAGCGCAAGATTACATTCACCGATGCTTCTGAGAAGGAAATCGACGGCGCGTATTTCGGCGGTCATGTCAAGCCGCAGAACGAGGCAGCGGAGCGCGTTGACCGCCGCACCGCAGAAGAACAGACCGGCAAGCGGCAAGTCGTGGTCGTCATGCGCGAGCGCAAGGGCGACACGCTGCCTTTCGTGTTCGGTAAGGAAAGCGATGCTGTCCCCGCCATCCGCGAGCGCATTCCGTTCGGATCAATCATCCATGCCGACGAAGCGCGCGGATGGGATACATTGCATGCTCACTATGACATGCGCCGGATCAATCATTCGATCGCATTCAGCAAAGACGGCGCTTGCACCAATCAGGCCGAGTCCTTTTTCTCCCGGCTACGCCGCGCCGAAATCGGAACGCATCATCGAGTCAGTGGCCAATATCTAAGCCGGTACGCATCGGAAATGGCGTGGCGCGAAGATCACCGCCACATGCCGAACGGCACTCAATACAGCTTCATAGCCGCCGCGGCGCTTGCCCATCCGCATAGCCGAGACTTCCGCCGATATTGGCAACGGAGCCATCCCCGATGAAAAACGATCACGTCCTAAGCGGACTCATCGCGAAGCGCGCCGAACTCGCTGGGCAAATCGAAACGATGCAACGGGACATGCGCGCGCTAGTCGCCACCATCGGCCATATCGACGCGACCATTCGGGCATTTGATCCGAATGCGGACATTGAGGACATCAAGCCAAAACTGCCGCCGCGCTTTCAGGCGTTCAAGGGCGAGGTCTCCCGCCTCGTGCTGAATGCGCTGCGAACGTCTGAGAAGCCTATTCCAGTTTCGGACCTGACTTTGATCGTGGCGGCGGGACGCGGGATCAATCCCGACGACAAACCATTCATGCGGATACTCTCACGCCGCGTCGGCGCGTGCTTGCGCAATCTGCGTAAGAAAAAACTGGTCTCGATGACGCGACCGCCCGGCAGCCTCGGGCTCTGGGGGATCGCAGATTAGGAAGCTTCCCGCAAATTGCCGGAAGCTTGGGGCAAGTTGCCACAAGCTTACGTCGCTGTTTGCACAGGATTTGCACAGGTTATCACAGGAAGCCTAGCCAAGATTTGTGAACAACAGCGAATAGCTTGAAGAACCTTTGACTCCTGAATCCCGCCGGAGTCATGGTCCGAGCGGTGATTCGTAACTGAACCTCCGAGTACCGGCTGCAAGCGGCCCGAGCGCCCTGAAAAGGCGCGGGGCGCGAAGGCGCTCCGGGAAAGGAGGGTAAGGAAATGAAGCCACCAGGCTATCCGCAGGCCGCCGACAAAGCAGTATTCGTCCACGAATATCTGCGATGTCGGCTAGGCCACTGGGAGTGTGTTCGCGCACACTTCCGAAAGTCTCGCCGTAAGAAGCGAGCGTAGTCACTGCCAAAACTTGGCGGCCCTTCGGGGCCGCTCTTTTTTGCGCTCACGGGTTTCACCCGAAACGCATTATGCGTAACACATACAACCCAAGTGGAGTCCGTGTCTAGGGGTTCGCGTAGAAAGCGTGTGCGACTTGCACGCGACTCTTCTGGTTGTGTCGGACGTAACCACTATTGGCGTCGGCCTGTCGACTCACCGATAGCATATAAATTCATCACATACGATGATGATCCGCATTGAATGTGCGGTGAACCAGCTACATAATGCCGTGGAATTCGGGGAGTTCGTCGAGGAAGAGAACGCCGTGATGCGCGAGCGAAATCTCTCCCGGCCGCGCATGCAGGCCGCCGCCGACCAGCGCCGGCATGCTGGCGGAGTGGTGTGGCGCCCGGAACGGACGCCGGTTGGTCAGCGCGCCGCCCTCGATCTCGCCGGCGACGGAAGCGACCATGGAGACTTCCAGGAGCTCGGCCGGTGCCAGCGGCGGCAGAATCGAGGGGAGCCTGGCGGCGAGCATCGACTTGCCGGCGCCGGGCGGCCCGACCATGAGCAGGTTGTGGCCGCCCGCGGCCGCCACTTCGAGCGCGCGCTTGGCGCTTTCCTGGCCCTTGATATCGGCGAGATCGAGTTCGGCGCCGTTGACTTCGAGGATTTTCGGCTGCGGCCGCGAGAGCACCTGGGTGCCCTTGAAGTGGTTGGCGAGCTGGATGAGCGACGAGGCCGCGATGATCTCGATTTCCGGGCTGGCCCAGGCCGCTTCCGGCCCGCACGCGGCCGGGCAGATCAATCCCTCGTCGCGGGCATTGGCGCCGATGGCCGCGGGTAGGACGCCGGCGACCGGCGCAATCGACCCGTCGAGGCCGAGCTCGCCCAGAACCGCAAAGCCCGCCACCGCGTCATGCGGAATGGCGCCGATCGCCGCCATTAATCCGAGCGCGATCGGCAGGTCGTAGTGGCTCCCTTCCTTTGGCAAATCGGCGGGAGCCAGGTTGATGGTGATGCGGCGGGCTGGCAAAGCCAGCCCGGACGCGATCATGGCCGAGCGCACGCGCTCGCGGGCTTCAGAGACGGCTTTGTCGGGCAGGCCGACGATGGTGAAGGCCGGCATGCCGGGCGCGACCTGCACCTGGACATCGACGGGTCTGACCTCGATGCCCTCGAATGCCACCGTGGAGACGCGCTGGACCATGTCCGACCCCCCGCTTTAAAATCTAAAGTAGCGGAAGCGGCGGTCGTACGCAAGAACAATCCATGAACAGACCTGGGCTGTCGGATTGAGATCGCCCAGGGTTCGCCATCACCCGACAAAATGCCATTGCGAGAACAAGGCGGCTTCCCACAGCAGGATCCCGCCCAATATGCCGATCAGCGAGATCGTGAGCCACAAGCGCCGCTCACACAGGATGCCCACGCACATCCAGGCGGGAAAGCACATCAGTCCGAACCGGATCATCGAGCCGGTAATGCCGAGCGTCAGGTAAGGCAGCATCAGGGAGCCAACGGCATAGAGCGAGACGGTGAAGCGCAGACGCCGGAACGACCAGATCGAGAGGGCGAAGAAACACAGGAACACCGCGATCCACTCCGGATAGGCATGCCAGAATGGAGCGAGCGTCATCACTGACAGAAAGCGTTCGAAAATCGTGTCGCCGCGCCAAGCGCCTTTGTTCCAGGCCAATTGGCTCGCGGCGAATGCCAGAGGCTGTCCGAACTTGATGCCGAGGAAGGCCATATAAGCCAGCAGGCCCGATGCCGCGAGGAAGCCGCACAGCACCATTCGCGGCAAGAGCCGCGGCCAAGGCAGCTTATTGCGCCACCACATCTCCCACAGGATGACCGGCATCATCACGATGCCGGCGGACCGCGTGCCGGCCGCCAGTCCGGCGACGACCGCCGCAAGAACAAATTTCTCACGGCGGAGAAGGATGAAGCTGAGCAGCACGAAGGCGAGGCACAGCGACTCGGAATAGCCGGCGGAAAGAAACAGCGACGACGGGAAGAAACACAACGATCCCAACGACAGAAGCGCGACCCGATCGCCCAACTCGTCCTTGACGAATTTGGTGAACAGAAGAGCGGCGGCCAGAGCGGCGACATTCGCCACGATGAGCAGCGCCAGATCCGTATCGATGCGCAACAGAGATTTTACAGCATAGGCAAAGAGCGGATAGAGCGGAAAAAAGGCGACCGAGCTCGGGACCGATGGGTCGCCGCCGTATTGGTATCCATCGCGCACGATTGCGTGGTACCAACCGCCGTCCCAGTGCAATAAGCGGTAGTACCAGACGTTATCGGCCTGCAATGTCGCCGGGTCGAGCGTGCGGACGACGTCGGCGTCGCGAAGGGTCAGCTTTCCCAGGTTGATGCCGGCGACGACGACGGCGCGCGATGCCGCAAAAATAATCAGCGCGGACAAGTAGACTTCGTAGGCGCGCCATCCCGTGCGCAGCGGGGACGGCACATCGGCATTTGCAGGATGGGCGTCATCGGACGATGCTGACTTGAGATCGCTCGACATTTATCTCGGTCCTGAACGGCGCGGCCTTTATTTCGCGCCGCGCTTTTCTTCGATCTTGTCCCAGATCAGCGCCGCAATGTCCGGGCCGCCGAGATTCTTGATGGCGCGGATGCCGGTCGGCGAGGTGACGTTGATCTCGGTGAGGAAGCCGTCGATCACGTCGATGCCGACGAAGAGCAGCCCGCGCTCGCGCAAAGCCGGGCCGAGCCGTTCGCAGATGTGGCGCTCGCGCGCGGTGAGGCCGGTCGCCTTGGGCACGCCGCCGCGCACCATGTTGGAACGCAAGTCGTCCGCCGCCGGCACGCGGTTGACCGCGCCGGCGAACTCGCCGTCGACCAGGATGATGCGCTTGTCGCCGTCCTTCACCGCCGGGAGGAATTTTTGCACCACCCACGGCTCGCGAAACATGTTGGCGAACAAATCATAGAGCGAACCGAAATTGAGGTCGTCGCTGGCCAGCCGGAAAACCGCCTGACCGCCGAGACCGTAAAGCGGCTTCATGACGATATCGGCATGCTCGGCGCGGAACGCCTTGATGGCGTCGAGGTCGCGGGTGATCAGCGTCGGCGGCATCAGCTCGGGAAATTCGGTGACGAAGACCTTTTCCGGCGCGTTGCGCACGTGGCTCGGATCGTTGACCACCAGCGTGTTCGGGTGGATGCGGTCGAGCATGTGGGTGGTCGAGATATAGGCCAGATCGAACGGCGGATCCTGGCGCAGCAGCACCACATCGAAGGAGGCGAGGTCGACGGTCTGCGGCTCGCCGAGCGTGAAATGGTCGCCGGCGCTATCGCGCACCTTCACGGGCCGCACCGCGGCGGAAACTTTGCCGTCGCGCAGGACGAGCCGGTCGGGCGTGTAATAGGACAGCGGATGGCCGCGACGCTGCGCTTCCAGCATCAGCGCGAACGTCGAATCGCCGCGGATATTGATCCGCTCGATCGGGTCCATTTGCACGGCGACGTTCAGGCGCATGACGGCGATCGGGGTTGCGGCGGCGATGCGGCCCACCTCTACGCAATTTTGGTGCCGGCCGCTACGGCTTCAGAATCAGCGGCTCGCATCGAAGGCGTTGACAATGTGTTGCGGCATCCTGCCCGGCGCGACCAGCATGACGTCGAAGCGGATGTCGCGCTCATTGTCGTCGGGGTGGTGCGCGAGCCACAGCGCTGCGGCGGCGACGATGCGGCGCTTGGTCCGCTCGGTCACTGCTTCCGCAGCCTCGTCGGCGCGGTCGCGCGCCTTGACTTCGACAAAGACGAGGGCGCGGCGGCGGCGCGCGACGATGTCGATCTCGCCGAACGGGGTCTTCCAGCGCCGCGCCGCGATCCGGTAGCCCTTGGCGAGCAGAAGCATGGCGGCGCGGCTTTCCGCGGACAGGCCGAGCCGGAACGCCGCGACGCGCTCGCGTCGCGGCCGCTCCCGCGGTTCGGCCGGCTCAGCGCGGCGCGCCATGTTGCGTCTCCGAGCTTTGCTCCTTCGCCAGCGCAAGCGCCCGCTGGTAGAGCTCCCGGCGCGGCAGCCCGGTCGCCTCCGCCACTTCGCCGACGGCATCTTTGAGCGACACCCGGGCGAGCGCCTGCCGCAACAGCGCATCCGTGTCGCCGGTGCTCGGCCGGGTGGGCGCTTGCGGTGGGGCGATGACCAGCACGATTTCGCCGCGGACTTCGCTCGCGGCACAGCTTTGCGCCAGCGTTTCGAGGTCGCCGCGCCGGATTTCCTCATGGAGCTTGGTCAGCTCGCGGCAGAGCGCCGCCTCGCGGCGGCCTAACCCGGCGGCGAGGTCCGCAAGCGCCGCGCCGATCCGCGGCCCGGTTTCGAACAGCACAAGGCTCGACGGAATACGGGCGAGCTCGGCGATCCGGGCGCGCCGCGCCGCTTGTTTCGCCGGCAGGAAGCCGGCAAAGAAGAATTGATCGGTCGGGAGGCCGGCTGCGGCGAGCGCTGCGAGCAGCGCGGACGGACCGGGCAGTGCGGTGACCATGTGGCCGGCTTCCTGGGCGGCACGCACCAGCTTGAAGCCCGGATCGGACACGAGCGGGGTGCCGGCATCGGAGACGAGAGCGATGGCGGCGCCTTCGGCAAGCCGGCGCAAGAGCTTGGGGCGCGCTGTCGCCGCATTGTGGTCGTGATAGGGTGTGAGCGGGGTGGCGATAGCGTAGCGGTCGAGCAGCTTGCGGGTGACGCGCGTGTCCTCGCAGGCGATCAAGTCGGCGCCGGCCAGCGTCGCCAGCGCGCGCAGCGTGATGTCGCCGAGATTTCCGATCGGGGTGGCTACGACATGCAGTCCAGGTGCGATCTTGCCGACATCGATAGGATGGCCGCCGAGGACGTAGCGTCGCTGTGCGCGATCGTCTCGGCCGGCCGGGCTTGCAGGCGCGTTGCTCATCGTTGCCACCCTAGCGCCGGCCGGCCTCGCCGTCATGCCGGGGGCGAATTCCTTATCCTTTCCGCTTGGTTAACCATTCGCCGCCAGAATGACAGAATAGCATTGTCCTATGGCACAGGCGTCTAGGCCGCCGTGAGGAGAACCGTGTCCGCGGAACTGCCGCTTCAGGGGTCGGCCATCATGCCGACCCGGCGCCGTTCGCTGGCGGGCCTGATGGCCGCGGCAAGCGCGCTATTGGCAGGCTGTTCGGGGAATTCGAACTTTTTCTCCTCGATGCCGTATTTCTCCTCGACGCCGCAGCAGGGCGTGCAGCCGGCGCCCGGAGCAACGCTCGGCGCCGGCCAAGTCAAGGCTGGTCTCATTCTGCCCCTGTCGGCCGGCAGCAATGCCGGCCTTGCCGGCCAGGCGATGCGCAACGCCGCCGAAATGGCGCTCGCGGAATTCAATTCGCCGAATATCCAGCTCTTGGTGAAAGACGACGGCGGCACCGCCGACGGGGCGCGGCAGGGCGCACAACAGGCGCTCGACGAAGGCGCCGAGATCATCCTCGGGCCTTTGTTCGCGCAGTCGGTCAGTATCGTCGGTCAAGTGGCGCGGGCGCGCAACATTCCGGTGATCGCTTTCTCGACCGATACCAATGTCGCGTCGCGCGGCGTCTATCTGCTCAGCTTTCTGCCGGAGTCGGATGTCCGCCGCATCGTGCAATATGCCGCCTCGACCGGGAAGCGCTCTTACGCGGCGCTTATTCCCGACAACCCCTATGGCACCGTGGTCGAAGCCGCGTTCAAGCAGGATGTCGCGCGCCACGGCGGCCAGGTTGTTGCGCTCCAGCGCTATGCACACGACAAGGCGGCCATGGCGGGTCCGGCCAAGAGTGTCGCCCAGGCGGCGGCGCATATCGACGCCATTTTCATCCCGGATGGCGGCGACGCCGTGCCGGACGTGGTCCAGGCGCTGGTCGCGAACGGCGTCAATACCAAGAAGATTCAGCTTCTCGGCACCGGGCTGTGGGACGATCCGCGCATCTTTTCCGCGCCCGCTCTCGACGGCGGCTGGTACGCGGCGCCCGATCCGGCGGGCTTTCGCGCTTTCGCGGAACGCTACCGCGCCCGCTACAAGCAGGAGCCGGTGCGCACCGCGACGCTGGCCTATGATGCGGTGGCGCTGATTGCCGCGTTGGTGAAGACCCAAGGTCCGCAGCGCTTCTCTCCGGAGGTGTTGACCAATCCGTCGGGATTTTCCGGCATCGATGGGCTGTTCCGCTTCCGCCCCGACGGCACCAACGAACGCGGGCTCGCGGTGATGCGGGTCACGCCGTCGGGAGCGCAGGTCATTTCGCCCGCGCCGAAGAGCTTCGGCGCCTCGGGGATTTAGACTTTTTCGTTCACGCCGCCAGATCGGCCACGACCGCGTCGAGCACGGGGAAACCCGGCATGCTGACACGCAGCCGGCCGGCGGCGGTTGTCTCGACCAGACCGTGCTCGCGCAATGCCGCGATCCGCGCCGGATCGAGCGTGCGGCCGGCCAGCGCCGTGTAATGCGCCGGATCGATGCCTTCGGCGAGCCGCAGCCCCATGAGCAGGAACTCGTCGGCCATTTCCTCGCGCGTGAGCACGTCATCGGTGACAAGGCCATGCCCGTCGCTCTCGACGCGGGCGAGCCACGCTTCGGGGTGTTTTTCAGTGGCGACGGCATGCCGGGCGCCGTCGATATCGAGCCTGCCAATGTTGAGTCGACCATGGGCGCCCGGTCCGATGCCGGCATATTCCTGCGCGCGCCAGTAGATGAGATTGTGCCGGCTCTCGCCGCCGGGCCGCGCATGGTTGGAAATCTCATAGGCCGGCAGGCCGTGCGCCGCGCAGATCTCCTGCGTCGTGTCGTAGAGCGCGCGCGCGGTGTCGTCGTCGGGAATTTTGAGCTTGCCCGCCGCATGCAGCGCCGCGAACGGCGTGTCCGCCTCGACGGTCAGCTGATAGAGCGACAGATGCTCGCCGGCTTCGCCGAGCGCATGCTTAAGCTCGCTCGCCCAGTCGCGCGGCGTCTGTTGCGGCCGCGCATAAATCAGGTCGAACGAATAACGGTCGAAAACGGCGCGCGCGACGGCGACGGCGTCGAGCGCCTCGCGCGCCGAATGCCGACGCCCGAGCTCGGCGAGCGCACGATCGTCCAGCGCCTGCACGCCGAGCGACACGCGGTTGACGCCGGCTGAGCGGTAGCCGCGGAAGCGCTCGGCTTCGACGCTGGTCGGATTGGCTTCGAGCGTGATTTCGGCGTCGGCGGCGACGCTCCAGTGCCGCGCGATCGCATCGAGCACGGCGGCAACCGTCGCCGGCTGCATCAGCGACGGCGTGCCGCCGCCGAAGAAAATCGTGGAAACGGAGCGGCCCGGCACGCGCGCGGCGGTCGCCGCGATCTCGGCGGAGAAGGCGCGCACGAAACGCGCCTCGTCGATGCCGGCGTGGCGGACATGGCTGTTGAAGTCGCAATAGGGGCATTTCGACAGGCAGAACGGCCAGTGCACATAGACGCCGAAGGCCTGCTCTTGGCCGCCCGCAAGCGTGGTAGGCGTCTCAACCTTGGCCAAGGCACGCCTCCGCCAGCTTGAGAAAGGCGCGAGCCCGGTGCGACAAACCTTTGCCGCGTGGCGGCAGGCCGTGCTTCTCTTCGCTCGGCATTTCGCCGAAAGTGCGCGTGTGGCCGTCGGGTAGGAACATCGGGTCGTAGCCAAAACCCTGATCGCCGCGCGGCGGCCAAATGAGCGTGCCGTCGACGCGGCCCTCGAATTCCTCCACATGGCCGTCCGGCCAGGCCACGCACAGCGCGGAGACGAAATGCGCCTTGCGGCGCTCCGGCGTCGTCGCACCGCGTTCGCGCAGCTTTTCTTCGATCGTCGCCATGGCCCGGCCGAAATCCCGCTCGGGCCCGGCCCAGCGCGCCGAATGGATACCCGGCGCACCGTCGAGCGCGTCGACCACCAGGCCGGAATCGTCGGCAAAGGCGGGCATGCCGGCCGCCTTGGCCGCCGCTTCCGCTTTGACATGTGCGTTTTCGCGGAACGTCATTCCGAGTTCTTCCGGCTCCGTGAGACCAAGCTCACCAGCCGATGTGGCGTCGATGCCGTAGGGTGCAAGAAGGTCGCGCATCTCGGCAAGCTTTCCGCGATTATGCGTGGCGATGACCAGGCGGCCGGCGATGCGACGATGATCCATCCTCCTCACATCACCGCCATCTTCTGCAAATCGATGAGCTTGCCCACGCCTTTGCGCGCCAGCGCCAACAGCGTGGTGAGCTGCTCCTCCGAGAACGGGATTTTCTCCGCGGTCGCCTGCACCTCGACGATATGGCCCGAGCCGGTGAGGACGAAATTGGCGTCGGTCTCGGCTTGCGAATCTTCGGCGTAATCGAGGTCGAGCACGGCGACGCCCGAGCATACGCCGCAGGAGATCGCCGCGATATGGTCGCGCAAAACTTGCTGCTCGATCATCTGCCGCGTTTTCATCCAGGCGAGACAATCGTAGAGCGCGATCCAGGCGCCGGTAATGGAGGCGGTGCGGGTGCCGCCGTCGGCCTGGATGACGTCGCAGTCGATGGTGATCTGCCGCTCGCCGAGCGCCTTGAGATCGACGACCGAGCGCAGGCTGCGCCCGATCAGACGCTGGATTTCAACGGTGCGGCCATTCTGCTTGCCCGCCGAGGCCTCGCGGCGCGTGCGTTCGAGGGTGGCGCGCGGCAGCATGCCGTATTCGGCCGTGATCCAGCCCCGCGCCTGGCCTTTGAGCCAGGGCGGCAAGC